>Ga0116231_10001732_pt1 | contig 45330 bp, 34 predicted proteins | sample S1TSphgellanicum_2_FD_89695 | JGI IMG/M metagenome (GOLD analysis project Ga0116231, IMG submission 89695) | Host-associated microbial communities from peat moss isolated from Minnesota, USA - S1T2_Fd - Sphagnum magellanicum MG | ecosystem: Host-associated > Plants > Peat moss > Unclassified... | reverse complement strand
TCGACCATTGTTCCATGCCAACAACACATGTGTATTTCAAATGAGCATGCTCATTCATTTATTCGACACAAATTTAAATTTGACATGCATATGTCAACATATGAACATTAATTTGTTCATTCAACATGTATTTTACTTCCATATTGATTTGACATCTCAATGTCAAAAATGATAATAATGTCCATTCAACATTTGGAAACTTATGCAACATGCTTATGTTGATTTGTAAATGTGAATGTTGAATGAAAAAATTGTGAATCAACATGTGCAAGCTAATTGAACATGCTTATGTCATTTGCACATGTGAATGTCTAATGCTCAAATTGTTCATTCAACATGGGTTTTTTCCCATGTTATTTCAACATGAGTGCATGAGATGTCAAATGCACGTGTCGAATGAACACCCTTTATATATCTATGTTTGAGAACTAAATGCTTCATGTACTTTTAAAGTATTGATACTTAGGCAAGGTAATGGAATATACCCAAAGTAGGTCTTCAAAAGTCTATTATTTATTATAAGTAGTATGAGTTTTTCAACAAGCTTGTAGAAACTTCTAAACAAATATGATCAATATTAGATTTTATGTTAACAGAAATTAAGGTGGTTGTTGCATAATGGAAATCTTTAGTGGAAAGGAAAAACTTATTTTCACATAGATAAAAAGGGCCCGAGCTTTCACTTTAGTCCCTTTTTTTCCATAGCTCAAGTGATTTTGAAATTGCATTATTGATTATTTGTGTGTATTGAGGCTATTGAAATGTAAAGCATCACCTTAATATTTTCATTCTAGGCATTGAAATCACAAACACACATCCCTTAAACACAAACCAAATTGCAAAAACTTTCTTAATGAAATAATTGTTATGTGATAGAAAACATCTTTTTAAAACATTATTAAACATGACCTCAACCACCCTAAACATGAAATGGAAATTCAAGGTTCTACTTGATATTCAAAAGTAAATTCAAAAATATTTATTTATATGCGAAAGAAGCGATATGATGTTACTCCAAAATGTCCATTACACATGAACATGCATCATTTCAACAACCTTAACCATGATAAGGAAAACTTGAAACTCCTATTCTAAGTTTAAATAACACAAACTTAACATTTGTATCCCAAAGGAAGTGAATGTGTTGTTATTCCAAAATGCTTATTACACATAAACAAACATTAATCTCAACAACCCTAAACAAAATCATATTTGGGTTTTGTGTTGGTACGCACTACCAATGACAATCAACTAATCAATTTAAGAAAAAAAATTGATTTTGTGACAATTAAGTTCCATTTGAATGAAAATATTGAATGACATTTGCATGCAACTTGAATTGAATTGAATTCAAATACATTGAATGGAGTATGAATTCAATTGAATCTTAATAAAATTGAATTTCAAATTCAATCAATTTAAATTTAACAATTAGATTAAATTTCAATTGAATTCAAATTCAAATTGAAAAAAAATGGGGTGCAAATTGAGGGAAAAAGGTATTGAAAATTTGTTCATGAATACGCAGTTGAAGTTCTTGTTTAAAATGAAGTCACAAATCCAAAAGGACATATTTCCATGTCTCTTTACCTAGGGTGGGGCTAAATAGATTATGGTTTGAAATTGTCCAAATGACAATTTATGACTTATGAAACTTAAAGTTGCCCTACTAAATCCAAGTCCAATGAATCATGCTCATTAGAATTACAATGAAAAATAACTTTAAAAATCAATATGATGTCATTTCAAAATGTTCATTACATATAAACAATCAATCTTTACAATCCTAAACATTATTATTTCAATGAAATTTTTTTTAAAAAAACACTCATTACACATAAACACACATTGAATTCATCAAATCTAAAATTATTACAATCAAAATTGATATTCTATTTTAGGCTATAAAACATCACAAATGTTGACCCAAAAAAAAATTCAAAATGAAATGATTTTGGAGGGTTTTACTTGTCAAAATTTCTATATTTAGTTTTAAATGTGTAGCCATATATGTAGTCTAAAATTGATTAAAGATTTATACTCCATATTAGGTTTAGAGCTTCAATTTGACTAAATCTTTGTAAAGATGGTCATCATTTTTTTCTACATCTTCCTATGGATGATTGCCACTTTAGCTACATTTAAAGAGTCCCTAAAAAAAACATTGATTTAAAAATGTCACAAACTCCACCACTCAAAACTCACAAGAAAGAAAATATAGGTAGGTACTAGGTACCCATTCCACAAGGTTCTAAATCTAACCTAATAATGGTGCATTCACACTTGATGTTAAATCAATGTTAAACCTAAAGCTAGGTGACATCCTAGGTGGCACCCAATGTTAAATGGGCTATAGCTTAATGTTAAGTGAATGTTAGGTTAACATAAAATCTTATTGATAATTAAGCAAGTTTTAAGTCTTAAATGACTAGTATGGTGATAAGGGACTCAACACTAGAGTCCCTAACACCAAGTGTGAATGCACTTTAAGTAAGCCCCGACCCCGGCAAACCCCCATCCACCCACCAATATTTTCATCCACATTAAAGTGGATGTAAAACATTATGACCAATAGAAAAAAAGGGTTAATTTATTCCTCTTATTTCCCCCATCCCCACAGTCTATGGTTCAATCCCTTCTTCTTCAACTTCATCAAGATTGTGGTTTCCAGTTGAATTTGGTGCTGGAATTTTGTAGAAAAGACGATGAATTTTGTGTGTGTGTGAGAGAGAGAGAACAGATTTGGAGCAGATTTTGTTAAGGGAAAAAGGTTTGCTTGTGAAATGTGAGCGACCCATACATCCAAAAGGTTGTGTAGGTAGTACTAGGCAGGCGGTGGAAGCGTCTCCTCTCCTTGATGAGCGAGAGAGAGAGTGCCTGAGAGATTTGATTTGAGAAATTGGTTTTCTTGACTTCGCAACGCCGGCTTCAGATCCCTCAACTCAAAGCGGATTTTTGTTTGTGGGTGGTGCTCTTTTTTGGCCAGAAAAAATGTTGGGGAACAAATAAAAGTAAGTCCTTCTTGTCTTGAGTCTTGTCTTGTCTTGTCTTGTCTTGTCTTTCCTGAGCACCAACCCACCCACGTACCTATCCACGCACCCCCCACTTCAAACTCTGATAAACTACGCTCCATTTCTGTTTTGATTTGGGAGATTTCTGATTTTTTTCTGGATGAAAACTTCGGATGGTTTGAAGAAGTTTCTGGATGCAAAAATTTCAGATGTGTGAAGAAGTTTCTGGGAGCAAATTTTTAGATGTGTTTCTACATGGGTTTCCAAGGATTTCCCAATTCAAAAAATGGGTCTTCAATCATTTTCAAGGTTTTGAAGGGTTTGCTTGCTCGCATGCATTTTGCAAAAGTAGTAGTAGTAGTAGTAGTAGTAGTAGTTCTTCTTCTTCTTCTTCTTGGTTTTGATTGAAGGTGATTTCCATTATGGGATCTGTGTTTGAAGAAGATGTTGTTGCAGTTGCATTGGGAGGAAAAATGGTGATGAAGAAAATTGTACCAATGATACAACTCAAATGGGCATCTTGTGGAAACTATTTGGATAATAAAACTACCACCACCAACCCCCACATACTAAAAAGTACCTGAAGCAAAATGTAGGTTGCAGAGAGCTATGCCCCTTGAAACTGAAAGAGTCATGTGTTGGCATGTGGTGCCATGTGGTGTTGTAACCTGATGATGGATGATGGCATTGAAAGGGGATGGCTCGATTGATTGATTGATTGGTGTCCTAGTTTTATGACCAGATTTGGGTTGTTGGTTGAGTGGAAGAGGACTGACGGGTGGTAGTGTATGTGTATGATTTTGTGAGAGGAAATTGGTAAACTGACAGATTTCTGGAAAAACCCTAACTCATGGATATCTTTTTGCTCACTCACCCTCACAAAAAAAGTCAAGAAGCTGTGATTTACTGAACATCTTCACTGGAGATAATACACAAGCATCTACAAGCGTTCTGAATATTGAAACTAAGTACAGATACATGCTGTGATGATAATAGCATAACCCTAAGAGGGCAATGTGTTGTTTTGATTGTTTTGTGGGTCTGGGTGCAGCTGCATTAAAAGTGAGTGTAGAAATATGAGAAAAAGAATGTATGACATTGTTGGTGCAAGGAAGGTGGTGTGTGCTCTTAAAAAAAACTGATACTGGATATGGTATTCAATACATAGCACCAGAGGCCATGATATGACAAGAGTTGGCAAGGGCAGGCTAGTAAGTACTGAAGCTGGCCTAGTAGTGGAAGGCCAACCAAATGTGCATGTGACAAGAGAAGGTGGATGGATGGCCACAACAAGAAACCGTCTTGTGCACCAGAGTCACCCAATGCATTCTTGTTTTGATTGGCGAGGTCAACATTGATTGCCTGTTCGTATCATAAATCTCTAACAAAAGGAATTTTATTTATGGCTTCAAAAATTGATAATCTGAAATAGTATTTGTCATTGTTCACAGTGTTGTAATGAAGACAATGATGGAAATGTACCGATGCTATGAAGTGCAATTTTATTTTTTTCTAGAGATTGTGCACAAGGTTTTTGCTGAAAAGTTGATTCAAACAATATGGGTCAGTTGGGGGGTGGTGGGGCAGATGCTCAAGTCAACAACATGCTGAAGGTGGATCTGAAGGAGTCCATGGATGCCACTGGGAGTACCCATTTTTCGGGTTTGTTTAATGTAGATGATGACAGCAAATCAGCAGTTTCTGCATTCAAAGGATCCGCCAAGCAACCATTTGTGATTGGTAAGCTGGTTTGAATTTGGCAAAGGGACATGCAAAGTGCAGGTAGTAGCAGTGTTGTGACCAGGTGGTGGTTCTTACACATGTGTGGTGTTGATAAATAAATTTTGTGTGTTCAGGTGTAGCTGGTGGAACAGCCTCGGGCAAGACCACAGTGTGTGATATGATCATTCAACAGCTCCATGATCATCGGGTTATCCTTGTCAACCAGGTTTACACTACACTTTGTAGTCCTTTATCCAAGAACAGGTCACGTTCAGTAGGAAACTCCTGTCATACTCTTGCAAATCATGGACAATTGTAGCTCAAAACTTAGGCATTGCATAATTTTTGTTTATATAAAGCTAAGCCAGGGACAGGTATCTGTCCCGCCCATTTCAGTTTCTCTTTGCCAAGGTTGGGAGGGACTTAGTAGGTCTGTAAGAGAGAAGGGTTGGGTTTATAGGTAGGTAGGTATATAGAGGGAAAGTGTAGGTTTGTAGGTAGGTATGAAGTCTTCAGACAGACAGATAGACAGACACCACTATTTTTTTGTTATGTAGATTGTCAAAAGTCTGTGATGATTGGTGTGCACATGGGTCCATGCCAATTCATACCTGTTGATTCCTAGTTGGTTGTGATAGGACTCCTTTTACCGGGGATTGACACTGGAGGAGTTGGAAAATGTGGGAGAATACAACTTTGATCATCCAGGTATGTCATTCCCTGGCTGTTAACAGTACATATAGTAACATCTTGGACTGGCTCTGTTGCATTTGCAACCATGTTCTTCTTCTTCTTCTTCTCCTAGGAATGGAAAACCTTTTCCAGATAGGGTTAAAAATTTCTTCCTGTAAGTCAGTCAACCCTTTGGGTGGTCATAGCTCCCAAACATTAACACTTTGTCCTCAGTGTGTTGGCTTGAATCAAAAGGAGAGGAGATTCTGTGGGTCTGGCAGTTTGCATTTGAGAGTGACACGGGTTGAGTGATATGCCTCTGCATTTGTGAAAAGATGATGATAAGAAGTTGGGTGTTCATGTTACCTGCAGATGCATTTGACACTGAGGAGCTCTTGAGCTGCTTGGAAAATATGCTCCATTGTCAGCCTGTCCAGATTCCTGTATATGACTTCAAGCGGCATAGACGATCATCAGAAACATTCCGCAAGGTCAGTCTCATTTTTACATCCACTTCTCATCAACTTCTCCAACATGAAGCTGAAACTTTTGATTATTGAACAAACTTTTTGCCTTCACTACAAATCTGTGAGAGAGAGAATGGTAAACCTCATTTCAGAGGGCAATCGACTATGGTTGAAAAGTGACAGTTTTTATGGGCACATTTTTGCAGGTGAATGCAGCGGATGTGATTATCATGGAGGGTATACTTGTGTTCCATGATTCACGAGTTCGTGACCTCATGAACATGAAGATCTTTGTAGATACAGGTTCAGCATTTGATGTGCTTCTTCTCCACATACATATTTGTGAAATTTACCAATCCTTCAATTCTTTTTGGATTTGCATATCTACAGGTTTGGGTTATGCCACAAAGATCTTCAAAGCTCTGCTTTTGGAGCAATAATCAGCTGACATAGAAATGAATGACCCATTTCATGCGGATGTGTTTTCTATGATTACAATATGGTCTTCAAATCTCTTTTTTCAATTTCCGGACATTATTGTCATATCTTGACATAGCTCGAATAACTCTGGCCGTTTTTGTCTTATGGGTGCAGACGCTGATGTCAGGCTTGCAAGAAGGATAAGAAGGGACACAATGGAGAGAGGTCGAGATGTGAATGGAGTTATTGAGCAGGCAAGATAAAAGCTGCACTCTTCTCTCTTTGTAGCACCAAATGGGTGTTGTTGCAATCCTCTTCCTTGTGATCATTTTGCTCTCACAGAAAAATTCTAACCTTTAAAAGTGATTGGATATGACTTTGGTTGTCACCATGAAGATAGATGCTCATTCTCAGTTTTTTAAAGTCCATAGCCAAATTGTTCCATTGTTGTGTTATTCACACCAGGATTGCATTATCCTCATACTTCAATGTTGCAGTATGCCAAGTTCGTGAAACCGGCTTTCGATGATTTTGTGTTGCCATCCAAGAAGTATGCGGATGTTATAATCCCTCGGGGAGGAGACAACCATGTGGCCATTGATCTCATTGTGCAACACATCCGTACTAAGCTTGGCCAGCATGATCTCCGCAAAATATACCCGAATGTGTATGTGATCCAGTCCACATTCCAGGTACTTGATGTACTTGATGTCCAAAGCAGTATTGATGCAATGTGCCATATTTGACATCATGTAAATTCCTAGTTCTGAGCCTTGAGTGAGAGTCTATCGTTTTTTTGAAGAAAATCTATGGTGGACTATATCGGTGGTTGAAATGGGATTCCTAATTGGGACAATATTTTTTCTGTTAGAGGTAGCTAGTGTGCTCAACATTTCTATTTAATTCCTCATAGATTCGGGGGATGCACACTCTAATACGTGATCAGGAGACAACAAAGCATGACTTTGTGTTCTATGCAGACCGCCTTATACGACTGGTAAGTGGACTGTGTTTTCCTGCACCTATTTCTGTGCTTAATGCAGTGTGTGTTTTTATTTTATGTTTCTTTTTTCTGTGACTAATGTGGTGTGTATTATTCTTCTCTCTACTACATCTGAGACCTCTGTTGAGAATATGCCATTACACACAAAACAAAAACTTTGATGCTATAACTGAAGCTTGCATAAACAAGAGTCTCTTCCCAAGATGCCAACTAATTGCTTCTTCCTTCAGGAGGTTTCAATCTATTTCATTGCAGTGTGTATGGAACCATTGTGTGCAAAGATTTACACATCCAGGAGATTCAGTGTTGGGAATTTGTACCGTAGGTGGTGGAGCATGGGTTAGGGCATCTGCCATTTACAGAGAAGCAGGTTATCACACCCACAGGTGTGCAGTACCACTATCACATTTTCACTCTGGAAGTGGTGATTTTTTTGAAATTTTGATTTAATTTAGTTTTTTCCAGCAGACTGATTATGAAGTTGGCTTGGTGGTATGTAGTGCTTACCTCAATGACAAAGTGTGTCTACCAAGTAAGTTTCATAGTCAAAATACTCACTGTCATGTTTATGGGTTTTGGTAGGCTCTGTATACATTGGTGTGGACTTTTGCAAAAAGCTATGTGGTGTTTCCATAATTCGCAGGTAAGATCTCAACTTGCCAACTCTTGATCTGGTCTCTGGTTGTGCAGTGGGTGGTCTCATCTCAATTTTTGACTTGGAAGTGGCTGTTTTTGTGAGTGATTTAACATGGAGTTGAAATTTAATTCCATCTTGTAATTGTGGAAGTTCAGCTTACCTTCCATTGCATTTATATGTGAAGCTCAAAAACTCCTTTGTTGGAGTCACTGTTCAGTCATAGTTTTTCAGCATTCACATGTCTGTCTTTTTTAATGCAGTGGTGAGAGTATGGAAAATGCATTGCGTGCATGCTGCAAAGGAATCAAGATTGGGAAGATTTTGATCCACCGGGAGGGAGATAATGGTAAACAGGTAGTTTAACGTTGTGGGTGCATCCATCAATTTCTTTGAAATGTTTCCAGAGGATCTCTTTGATTTGTCCTGTGCATAAGGCTTCTGGATTTTGTGGTTCTTTCTTCATCTCATGAACACATGAACAAACTCTACACTTTGGGTGTTTTTGTTTGATGCCCATAGGAGCCCCTTTTATTCATTCCAGAGCTTCCTTTAATTGTGACTTGTAGGATTGAAGAGAAAGGAGATCTTTGATTTTATATGAAGTGCAAAGGTGTCTTATTGGGTTTTGGAATTTTCTTGCATTTTTGCAGCTTGTATATGAAAAGCTGCCACGTGACATTGCTGATCGCCATGTTTTGCTCCTGGACCCAATTCTTGCAACAGGTTTTGTCTTTTTCTTCATTTTCACTATGTGATTTGTGGATCATAGACAACAACAGAATTGAAAACAAGACCTGATTGGGTCAGATTTTTCCTTTATGAGTCTTTTGATTGTTCCAGAATGTGTTTGATTGCAGATGTTTGTGTACACTAATGAAATTCACTCCATAGCTTCCTCATGAGCCCCAATTGTTGTGAAGGGTCTCATAAGCTTTTTGAAGCAGTCTTTGTTTTCATACCACTGCTTGAGAGCTGACAAAGAGCTCGGGGATTTGGGCATGGAGCCCCATTCCTTGCCATTTGGCAGGCAACTCTGCTGTACAAGCCATTGCATTGTTGATGCAAAAAGGAGTTCCAGAGTCACACATCATCTTTCTAAACCTGATTTCTGTGAGTTTCCATAATTTCTAACCCTTTTCTCAGGTGAGAGGATTATATGAGACAAGATCAGCAGCTGTTTCACCGTTGTTTTACCATGAGATTGTTGGTGATAAGGTAAGTGAATTAATTAATGCCAAAAAAAACTTATATTGCAGGCACCGGAAGGAATCCATGTTGTGTGCAAGCGTTTCCCTCTTTTGAAGATTGTGACATCGGAGATTGATGCTGGATTGAATGCTGAATTCCGGGTGGTACCGGGAATGGGTGGTTTTGGAGATCGCTACTTTGGCACAGATGCAGATGGGCCAGACCAATCAGAGTTCAAGAGGCCTGTTCCCAGCACCCAAGTATGCAACAATGCAACAACCCCAGTATACAATGGACCTTTGAAGAGTTCACGGTAGCTATCACAGAGGTAGGTACAAAAGGGTATTGTTCATGTTTGGTGCAAAGGGGCTCGTAGCACCATCATTCACATGACACAGTTTATCCACTCTATTCAAGTAATGTAGTTTCTACCTACGAAGTGCCACCTGACATTCTGACTTGCGTATGACTGTTGTTGCTTCAGGAGTTGACACAGAAACTCAGGATGCTGATTTTTATGCATAATTGGTTTGGCCTAAGTTTTTTGAGCAGATTATATTATGTTGTTGCTTCTGGAAGAGTGACAGAAACTCAGGATGCTGATTTTTATGCATAATTGGTTTGGCCTAAGTTTTTTGAGCAGATTATATTATGTTGTTGCTTCTGGAAGAGTGACAGAAACTCAGGATGCTGATTTTTATGTATAATTTTTTGAGCAGATTATATTATGGAATCTTATCTATGCCTAAAATTGTTAGGAGGAGCTGAACAGCGCTGGTGTGGCAGAAAACTGCAACTTTTCACTGGCCTTCATGATGAAGGTGATGATAAATGGTCTGATATGGTGGGAGTGATCATTGTAAACTTTTTTTCAAAACCAGCCAGGTTTTAATGCCCTCAGGGTGAGGCTTTACCCTACCCATGATAGGCTTCCAATAGATGGCACATTGGTTCAATCTGTCCACGTTTCAATGCACTCTTGCCATGTTCTGATCCATCTCGATATTGATTTTCACTCTGGCCATGTTCTGATTCATCTCAATATTGATTTTCACTCTAGCACTGTTCTGATTGATGTAATTCACAAATGGAAATGACCCAAAATGTGGGAAATCTGGGGGCAAAATTTGAGTGGGAACAAATGGCCAAACCCTTTGATCTGGTTATGACCATTAGAAAGTGTACACCAGAGTTGTATTGTCCCAGGCTTTAAAGAGAACCTTGGATCCCTGACTCCATTTCCAATTTGTAGCTGAGAACCAGCCAAATCTGGTATCGGCAGTCTCAACTAATGTTGTGTGCAGAAATGTAAATCATGTGTAAAATGGTCATATATAACCAACACTGGTTTCAATGGTTTCAACTACTGTTGTGAGTGAAGCAAAAATCACAGTGGAATAGTTAACTTCTCAAATCAATTCAAGGCTCCCATCTGATTGGCCATATCGGTTTTTCTTCATTCCTAAGCATAAACCAGTTCCATAGACATAGCAAGGATCTTTGGGTGTGTACTTCAGAGCTACAGCTTTGATCAACAGTAAGCCCTGGGTTTGCCTAGAAAACCATTCTGTGAACTCCAGAATTACAAACAGGTTACCACCAAACCTACAAGACTGAACATACAATATTGAGAACTCTCTGATACCAAGATTCAGAGCCTTCTGAATCCTCATCAATGTTTCAAGAGTTCAAATTCTCCAAATTCTCCAGGCTTTCTGTAATTTCAGTGGATTTCCATATTGAGAAAAAAAGAAGTTTCCTGTAGCTAAAGTTGCTTCGTGTAAAACATCACTAGTCTTCTTTCTAATCATGCATTAATGGTGGAATGGAATTCCAGAACACTGATGACAGGGAAAAGATTGAAAAGATACAGATGAGGTTATTGTACAAAATCTTAGAAATGGAATGATTCTAGTGGAACACTGAAAGAAATATGAATAATCTACCAGAGATGTACAAAATCATCAAGATCCAGAGTTTGTTGGGTCCCAACTAGAAGACTACATAATACCAGGTTCAGCATTAGATGAGTTCAGGGTTAAGGGAAGATAAGTGTGTGGAGGGATAGTTGGTAAATAGAGCATATTGGTATACCAAGTGTGGAATGGATGGTGCAAATAATTGTGGCTCCACTTCCAAAAGTCTCTTCAACATTTCTGCATTCTCTTCTATTGTGCTCAAGATGATTTTCCCTGCATGACCAACACTCACATAGTTAGAATCTTGCACGAGACAAACACATTTGGGGAAGAGCAAAGGTTGTCATTGATAACTCACTTGCATGCAGGACTATAGGGCAAGCACTCTGACACTATTTGCATGAATACAAGGTAAGAGGTGCAGACTTCTGCCACTACAAACAGTTGGATGCCCATAACAACAAAGACAGAGCAGAAAATTGTGAATGAAAATGGAAGGGACAATGAAATGCTGAAACACTTTCACTTGACATTTCAGCAAACAAAAGGGGCAAGTACTGACCTCCTTCTGAGAGTAGAAGTAGAGCAGCCTGGGCGTATTTGGCCCAGACCTGGGGCGTAATGAAAGGAGGGTCTATTACCACACAATCGAACGCATGGTGCATTGATTTGTCGAATCCCTCTGGCTCATTGTAGTCCCATTTCACAAAATTTGGGCACCAGGCCCACTGCATGTCCACCTGCCCAAAAGAGAAAATACATTGCTTAGCAGACCAATCTTGAGTACAATGTCTGGCCTGGCATAGATAGGGTCCCCCTTGGGCTGGGAATTTCCACTTCCTTTACAGCCTGACTTAAAGTTCCACCCCTGTCCAGTCTCCCAGCGAAGCACCTTACGGAAGGCAGGCTTTTAGAGCACCAGGATCTGAAATTTGGAGGGTTTGAAGACGTCATAAGAGAGTTAAGATAAGATCCACGGTCTGCAATGCAAAATTTCATCGTCAGACACTACATAAAAGATTGGATTTTTTTGAACTCTCTGAATGGTACATTCGATCACGTTTCTCCTTCGTAGGCACAGATGCTAGGATGAATAACCTTGAGTCGCAGGACACCTGTAACATTATGTGATGATAATCGAAAAAGGAAAACAGGCTACATATTCCCTCACGACATTTAGTGAATTGCAGTAAGAGCCTTGGATGAGAATAACTGAGACTCTGTAATTAATTTTGAAAAAGATGGCATCAAAGAAGAACTTACATCAAAGAAGAAGCTGCATTGTTTGAGCTCTGATTCTTTCAAGGAGAACCACAGACTTGGAGTCGACAAAAAAGCCACTTTTGTTGCATGCTCCTCTATTTCCTGCAGTATAACAATAACACATACTGATATATCACTCAAAAAACATCCAGTTTTGAAAGATGAATGTCAGCAATTCATACATCCTTTATTGTCATGTGCATTCTCAGTTCTCTAATCACTTTAGAGGCAAACACACACAACTCGCTTCATCTCTCTCAAATTACTGAAACAAGTCCACAACAATGTCAGTTGGTCAGTCACACAACACTGAGTGCAGTCATAATAACCTTATGAGAGTTAGAGTTCACAAAGTGTCAGACTGTCATCTGGCTCACCATGAATAGCAGTGGATGAATAGCAGTGACAAGCTGCCATGACAACCCACTGACATCACTAGCTCCCAATAATGGGCATAGATAAGCATATGGCAATTTGCTGCCAATGCCAGGCAAACCATTATTATACAAAGTCTGTGTCCTGAGTTTTCTCTCCTATTTCTGGGAGCAACAGGAAGATTCAGTCATGATGTTGGCTGTCACTCAAGAGACATAGACAGTAAAAACAAAGAGCCAATAGTATCCACTACAAAAAAGCTTGCGAGGGTTAGCTTCATTTCATTTCATTTAGCTTGTCCCTGTAAAAGCAAAGCAGCAGCTAAGTCAAAGACACAGAGAAGCAGCATACATTGAGCATAGTGGTTCGTTGGGGCCTTCTGCACACTGAACATACCCTTTACACTCAACACCAGTGACAATTTGGATGTTCCAAAAATCCACATAAATCAACCAGAACAGACATTAACAAAATTGTGGAGAAACGTCCACAACAACAACAACGATTGGAAGGTGGGTATCAAGGTATCACCACAATGGGTGTAGTCATAACCTTATGCAAGTAAGAGCTCTCAAAGGAATCAGACTACTGGGTCCACAATTGATCTATTGTATCATTTTCCTTTGTTCCATCAATGACTATTTCACAATCTGCTTGCTTGTCTGTGATCAGTTGCAACATTCGATTGTCATATTGATCCCCAGCACCATTGACTACTACATTACCCATTTCAGAACCTCATAGCAAAATAGTTCGCATGAACAAACTTCTAGACAAAGAACAAGCAGCAGCAGTGGACATGACATGACATGACATGACATGACATATCTGCTCTCCTCAATTGGACATGGATTTCTTTCTTTGCAGGCAGCTTTATCATTACAAGAGATACTGATACCAATCCTTGGATTGCTGGACTTGATGGATCTGACAAGAAGCTGCCCATTGTGATGGTTCTGGCATGAACAACTGTTTTTTACCAGATACTCATCACATACAGCACAGCACAGCAGCAGTTGTTGATCTGGAACCGATCCTCACAAAGCTTGGTAATGCAGAATGTTAAGAATGTCAGAAGAAGAATCGACAAAAGGAGAAAAGTGAACCTAAGCTCCTGTGCAACAACAGAACTGAAGTGTGCTTGAAAAACAGCATGAAAACAGTTGGATCTGGAACTGACTGATCCCCACAACAACAAACTCAGATCTAGAAAAGAACAACAAAGAGATTTCTGGTCTCAAAAACACAAAAGGAAAACGGTTGTGGATGCTTCGGAGTTCGATCTTCCACGTTAAAAAGAAAAGCAAAGAGAGAAACAGAGTAGTTTCCTTCTCCAAATAAAACAAAAACAAAACGCACGCCTGAAACAACTGCGAAGAAAACAGAAGCAGAAAGAAGCAGACGAAGCAGTTTGAGAAGAAGAAGAAGAAGAAGAAGCAGCAGCAGAAGGAGGAGGAGGAGAACAGGAGGAGGTCGATACCTGAACCATCACGGAGATGGTATGGGGAGAATACCAATACTGGTTCAAGTCCCTCTTCTCCACTGTCCCTGCCACAAATCTGTTCTTCTTGTCCGACAAAATGAACTCCATCGCCCCCGCAAGCAAACAAACCTCCGTCCCTCCGTCCCTCCTCTTCTTCCCCACCTCCACTCTACCAAAAACAGACCAAACTGATCTTTGAGAAGATCACCGCTCAAACAACAACCACTGTCATCGCCGTAAACTTTTCTGCAACAGAAGAAGCACACAAACAAAACAAAACAAAATAATAAAGAGTGCAAGACAGCTGCTCGCCGCACAAAACCAAGTTCCGCAACAGCAAGACCTAGAGCTAGGGGTTTCCTACATTTAGGGCAATGATGTTGCTTCTTCTTTTTTTCTCTTGAGTGATGACGATGGTGATGATGATGAGGTGCAAGAGGGAATGGATTCAGGAGTTGAAGCAAATGTGTAGGTATGGTGGCAAGAGTTGTTGCAATGGGAAAAAATTCACCATGGGAGCATGAAGCAACTCTTGTTCTTGGGAGAAGAAGTTCCAAAGGAGGAGGAGGAGGAGGAGGAGGAGGAGCAGAGCAGAGCAGGAGCAGGAGAAGTTTCCAAAGGGGGAGCAGAGCAATAGTTAGCAAGCAGGGTAAGTGCCCATATGGAGTTTTCTTGAGCTTTCTCTTTATGAGAACTTGAAGTCAGTCGCCTGAACCCTTTGTTGCATCATCAACAACCCTGACAATTGCTTGCTGCTGCTGCTGCTGCAAAAGAAATGTGTTTTTTTCTGAGAATACCTAGCATCATCATCACCATCATCTCTGGCGCATGTATTATATATTGTACAGTTCAAGCTCATCTGCTGCTCATGATCCTGCATTGCATCTGTTGCTCAAACATTATGGGATTTGGTAATGGGGGGACTATTCTCAGCACAACAGCATTCTTCTTATTTTTGGCCACTCCCATTGAATACCAAAAACATCAGTTGGAGATGGATACTTCCAGTGTGTGCTGTCTACTTGAGGGTGCCTAGATGGCTGCTTGATGGTACCTGGATGGCTGCTTGATGGTAGATCTCCATCCAATGGGAAGTTTGTGACATGACGGGAATTGCAGTGGAAACAATCTGAGGAGTGGTGGTGGTGGTGGTGAGAAGTGCAGCAGATATCCATCCAGTTGGCCACATCTGTTTTTTGCCCCCAACATGCAGATATGTACCTCCTTTATGAGGTTTTTTTTTAATGCTGTGGGTTGATTGATGCACACACAGGCGAGCAGCACTGTTGAAGGTGCTCAAGCAAAGAATTGGAAGAGTTTACTACCAAGTTTTCAGCATTAAAATTATGCGAAGTAATACAAGCTTTCTGGTAAGTCTCTTGAAGATGAAGGACCAAGTCCCAAAAAAAATTTGCATTTCTCTCTTTCCCCCCTTGGGCCTTTTGTCTTTTTTGTGTGTGTTAAGGAATTAGGTTTCAGCAAAAGGGGAGTGAGTGGAACATGAGATAACATCAGCAAGCTCCTTGCCTCAAGAACCAAGGATCACTTGGTCCTTGGTCATTGAGGTTGGTTTGTTTCCCCCAGATATTTTACAGAGAATGCTGCTGCTTCTTCACTGAACTAAAATGCAAAACAGAAGAATGATGACTGCCTGAGCTACATATATGATGATAGTCTCTTCATTCACATCCACCCAAAGTGGAAAATTTTGATTTTGCTACACTTGCATCCACTCTCTGTTGCAAATGTAATTTTCAAATGAAATGACTCCTTGTTGATACTACAGATTTGGATGTTTGTTCTCAGCAGATGGGTCCAGTCTGCAAATTGCTAGAAAAGGGTGATGTTTGATCCATCAGATGGTATCGGCACCCTTCAAGCATCATATGGTATTGTCACCCTTCAAGCATCAGATAGTATCATTGCCCTTCAATCATCAGATGGTATCATTGCCCTTCAATCATTAGATGGTATTGTCACCCTTCAATCATCAAATCATATGTCTCTGAACTTTGATCATTCAATTGTGGATCCTGTTTCCACATAATTACTACTAGTTAGAGGTTTTGCCAGAGAACCCCACATAATGCTCACTGTATCCACTTTGTGTTTGTAAATGCTTGCAAAGTAAAGAAAGGCCATGAGGTTGATCACACTCAAAACAGCCAACAACCAGAAGTAGTAATCAATATGGCCACTGCTGATTGTATCACTGATCCATGACCTCCTCCCGTTTCTCCCTGTGAGTTTCATTGTTGCTGCCACCAGAAAACTTCCCAAGTACGCACCTAAGCCAGAGGTTGCAGCTAAGAAAGCTGCTCCCAAGCTGCGCATGCTATCAGGAGCTTGCTCGTAGAAAAACTCAAGCCGCCCAATTGATGCCAAAACCTCCCCGAGGCCAATTAATGCATGAGGAATGATGAGCCAGCCTGCAGAGAGCGCAACTGTTGCTGCTGGGTGTCCAGGCACAGTGCTTGTATCCCATGACATCTGATTTCCAAAAGGGCGAACACCATGCACACAAAATACATCAATGTACCCAGGTAAGGCTAAACGCCTGTTCTTTGTTATTTTCGTTACCAATTGCAAAACACATGAGTGAATGAATTTTGGTGGGTGGGGTTTTTTCTTTCTTTACCTGGCGTCGTTTTCTCTCAACACAGGCTGCAATGATTGCAGTGAAAATGGAGACAAAAAGACCAATGCCAATTCTTTGAAGAAATGAAATGCCTCGGGGATTTTTTGTATAGCGGCTCACAAATGGCATGAGGACTTGATCGTAGATTGGTCATTTTTACCCACCTACCAAAGTTGTCATAAATGATGTTATGCATTATTTTTGCATTGGTCATCATGTCAATGTCCATCCAAAAGCATTGGTTTTTTTCTCAATCCCAACACAAAAACCAATGTTGGCACAATAAACAAATTGTTGGAAATATTTATTATAATTATTTACCCACAATTAATGAGAAAACATCTAATGACTTTGAGACTAACACACATCAAAATATGGGTCCACAATTTTCAAAAGAACCATAAATTGCCATGTGGATATTAAATATGCCACCACAATTTTAATTTTATAAATAAAATTACATGCATTGTCCAAATTACAACTAAATTCAATTGTAATCTAAATGGTAAAAAAATGAGTCCTTGAAACTAGGTTAAAAAACCCTTGTCCAACTTGTGACCGAATTTCAATTGCAAATTGGATAGGTTTGATCACATGCTAAACAAGGTTGCAAACCATGGGTGACTTAAAACCAAACTTGTCCAACATGTACCTGAACTTGTCCACTTTCAATTGTAAGATGGTCACATGTCCATGAATTGACTTGACTCTTGGTAAGGCACGTTTCAAATTGCATGCACAAGCACAATGGGCTCAACCAAGGCCTATAGTTTTTGGATGGATGATGAAATAAACTTGAAGAAGATCCAAATTAAAAGACCTTTTCAAAACTTTAGAGGAGACATTATAAAATTTTTAAAAAAGGAAGAAGTGGAAGATGATGTTAGACTTGGACACTAGAAGAAAGAGGCCAAAATGTAATTGCTTGATTTGAGGAAACATAATGTTAAATAAAGAAATGACACCACTAACTAATAAATACCTTTTTTCCCCCTTTCAATACTATTAAATTATATTGTCTATTTTTTTTCCCTTTATATATATAGGTTCCATAACATTTTATTTACATATAACATAGATATGTAACTTAAGGTCTCTACAACTATGGGTTGGATCATGTTAAAAGTTGGGTATGAAATTCAACTTAAGTTTTAAATATTTGATATGGGAACAATCATTTTGAACATGCTAATTTGTCTAAAGAAACCTTTCAAACAACAATGATGAAACTAATGAACTTTAAAATATAAAATTTCTAATGACATTAAATAAAATTCTATTGAAAAAATGAAATTTGCCCCAAAACCATTGTGTGGAATTATGAATTAGATAGAGATTTATTATATTTAATTTTTTTAAATGCATCCCAAATGGACTTCAAAACAAATTGCAACAATATTCATTATAAACATGCATCTTTAAATGTGGATGTACATTACAAATCAAACATCATCTTAAATATTTGCAATCAAAATGTAACAAAACTAAATCCTATTAAAATTATATATATAGACTCCATGTGTATGAATGTTGAAAACAATGATCTTGTGAAAGATGAATGTATTAATCTTTTATTGAGACAATCATCAAATAATGCTTCATTAAAACGATTTTAAATATAATCAATTCAGGAAAGCTAAAAAATTAGAAATTTAAGAATTTTTTTTAAATGACATTAAAAATATTCCAAAACATGTATATAATTGTTAAAGATTATGAAATTTTATTTTGAAAATTGCGAAACATCAATATCATTTTTTAATGTTCAATAATTATGTATTAAAATGTTTAATAACACCTCAAAAACACTTCATCTTGCATTCACCTAAATTTTCAATCAAAAGGATATAACTAATACAAAGTACATGGAAATGTTGTAAATGTTCCAAAAAACTTAAATATTGCATAACACGTGTTGCCACAAATATTGTATGATGACTATCTCAGTCTTGTTTTTCTTAATTAAAAAAACTAGAATACAAATCTATATACATGTCATGTTATGTTCATCTAAACATAATGATTAAGGATATAGAACAATTTTGTGAAACTCCTTAATATATTGATGCAAACATTTTAGTAAGACAAAATTGGCACAATTTAATAAAATTTGCAAATGCAAGTCCAAACAACAACTAGAAATAAGGTTCATTTGATAATTAAAAAAATTTGAATGCTTTTGATGAATTTATAGAAATAGTAAACAAAGATATTACAAGAAAATTAGTAGAATTTTTTTTAAAAATGTTGAACACGTTATTAATGATGATAAAACATTTGTAGAGATTGTTCCACAAGAAGGTTTTTGACCCATAGGATTATTTCATAACAATTTCCAATGTTATTTTTTAGCCATCGAAAAAATGTTATTTTCAATAATTGTTTCATACAAGTTTCTAAACAACTTATTACACATGACCATGGATTATCATGGACAGAAAATGTTTCATGTCTTGGTGTTTGTTCAAATGAATTTAATTTGTTGAAATATATTTAATAATTGATCAAACAATCTTAAAGAATGACATTCAAAATGTTAAAAAAATCAACATATTTGGCAATTTCAATATCCTTTAAACCTTTGTTGAAATGCACAAAAATATTATCACAAAATTCTAAAAAAAAATTTATATTTCAAATTTTCTTAGATATTGGATTTATTTTTTAAATGTTAGTATGGATTATGTGAAGAAATGTATTTTGATATGTGCATGATAGACTGACTAATAGATGAACATAATTACATTCTTGCATTATGATGTATATTACAAAGACCTTGATATTATTTTAAAAATGTAAACCAAATGAAATACAAATAAATATATTTCAAATACACACAAAACCTTTACAATAAGAAAATATATATCTATAATATTATTTAAAATCCATATGTAATATATTTTACTCCATTTAATTTTGTTTAAATGAGTAAAGTTGTAATTCAAAAATATATAATCAATATTAAACAAATATAAACATGGACAACCAAAAAACATATGAACATGTTAAAAATAAAGAAATGTTTTTTCAATAAACAACAAATGTTTATTCAACAGGCAACACATATAACATTGTCTTGATCCCATTTTATCTTGCAACAAGATCATTTCAATCCAAAAACACATGTGAAAAACATGATATAATGCTTGTAATGCTATCATTTTTTTAAAAAAAACATAATTTAATTTCAACTTCAATTGATAATGTAATAAGTTCAATTTTAGTTGATAACAATTGCAAATCAAAAATTGATAGATACAAAGATTGACATTATTGATAGTGATACATGTTTAGTAAAAAACATTTAGCTAAGTATGACACAAAAACATGTAAAAATGAAAAAATAGTAAAATCATTCATTGTGTTTTGTTCAATATACACAAAGGCCCACATAATAATTATAGATAAATTTATTATTATTTAAATCATTATAATTTTAAAATGAAGCTTCATGGAAAGACACCTACACGATTAAAAAAATACCATATTGAGATTTTTGGGAAAAAAATTGTTTACAAATTAAACATAATTAATAAACATATTGATGAATGACACAATTTGCAATCACAAGTTAACTCCTAGAGGATGAAGTAGAAGTCCATGTCAAAATTTGTCAAAATTTTCACAATTTTAATTTATGGAAAAAGGAATTTATTTATTTATTTTGCATCACATGCCTATGGAAGAAAACTAATTTGCGCAAATTTTTTGATGTCAAATATTTAAAATATTCTATTTTAAAAGTGGAATTTACTTATGACATTTGGATTAAAAAAAAAGGGTGGGAGAGGTTGGCCATACCTCATTTGTGGACATATCTCCTTGGATGAAAATAATTGGATGAAAATGGGTGAGAGAGAGAGAGAGAGAGCATACCACATTTGTCTCTTTAAAGGACATATTTCCCTTTAAAAAAATCAATTTTCACCCCTTTTTTATTTATCAAAGGTAGCTATTAAAGTTATGGACTACCTCTAAAAAGAATTTTTTTTCCCATTGATACCCGACGGGTCTTACAAAAAAGAAAAGAAAAGAAAAGGGGGAAAATAATTGGAGGAGGTCTTTATACTCGGTAAAGCCCGTACAAACAAATTATTATTGTCATTGATGATAGGCAACCCATGTGCTTTGGCCTTTTAGGCACAACAACTACTCAAGGCCATCATCCATCATTCATCATCCAAAACAAAAAAACACATCCCAATTGAAAACACCCCAGTTTTGGTTTAGGGTTTAGAGTCTAATTTTGTGGCTCTAAACCCTAAACCCTAAACCAAAACTGAAAGAATGAACATATGGTTCCAAGTTCAAACCAGTGTTTGTGCCTTTCTTTGATTTTTTGTGAAAAACCTCTGGTTCTGGTTTTAATTTTTTTAAAAATTAATAATAATAATAATCATCATCATCATAATCATAATAATTTATTATTGGGAATTTTTAATAATAATAATAATTATAATAATAATTATTATTATTATTTAATTTTCCAATAAGAAATTAGACCTCCGGTTAATTACGAGGGGGTTCTTGAAAATTTTCAAAGAGCGGGCAGTTTTAATGAAAGAACCCGTGGCTGTTTAAGGTAGGATATGGGATGTCCGGGTGGGGTTAAATTAGCATCAACAGTTGTTACCTTCATCTTCTTGTGTACGGGCTCTTATTCGAGCTCATACTTAACCCACAAAATGTTAAGATTTGGAGACTCGGAGACCCGGGTTGAGTCTAGGGATGGGATATCTACAATTGTTTTTAGATGCAACCCCAAAAAAAAATTTAGGGTTTCTAACCATGGTAGTAGGGGGGTGGGGGAGGGTGGTAAATTTTCACTATTTTCAAAAGTTTGAACAATTCTCTAAAAAAAACTTAAGGCCAAATGATGTTAAATCTTTCTTGGGTTGCTCCCTAATTGATGATCTTACATTAGAAATTTGAAGAAGAAAACACCCCCATAAGGAAGGACACAAAAGCTCATAATAATTGCAAATTACACATTATTACAACTTATGTCCAATCAAAAAGGTAGGAACTTAGGTACACAAATAACATTAGGTTTTTGTTTTGGGGGGGAGGGGGAGAGAGAAAAATAGATTGTGCAAAAGAGAATAAATAAATAAATAAATGATGATATTCTATACACTAAATCACACGGGTTTGGGGAGTGAGACCTAAATAAAGGAAAATTGTTGGACTGAGTCAATAAATAAATAAGAAAATGGCCAGCCCTTAACTTAGGTTCAAGCTTAAAATAAAATTATTCGGAGCAATCTTTTTGTCATTTTGTGGAGTAAAAGGACAAGAAGTTCAATCATTTTCCATTTTGTGACCGGGTCAATGGGGGGATATGCCTTTCTTCCCCCCCTACCCTTCAATTTCTTTGTTTTTTTCCTTGCAATAAAGTTCACTTGGTTTCTTGTACAAGGTAAAGCCCCAAGGTGATGGCATTCCCAAAATAGATGGCCTCTAAGATGAAGCAAAGCCATAGCGGAGTCTTGGCCCTCACATTTTGGGAATGTCCCTTAGCTCCGGGCTCTACCCATTGTAATGCAAGAGAGACTAAGTTCCTGGTGAACTTAAGCATGTGGAGATACTTAGATCACAATACTAAGGAGAATAAGGAGGTTGAAGATATCCATAAAATCTTTGAAAAGTTAAGGTGGGAAACTTGTATTTAGCCAAAACACAAGGCATAAGTTAAGGTGGGAAACTTGTATTTAGCCAAAACACGGGGCATAAGTTAAGGTGGGAAACTTGAATTTAGCCAAAACACGGGGTATAGTGGTTTAAAAGTTGAGGTCAACATAGTAGAAAGGAAAGAAAAAACTTTGAGCAAAAATTTGGAAATGCATTGGAATTGATACATTTTTGAGTTTCACCCAAAGTTTGTGGTTCTTTTGAAGTCTAAGAGAGGAAAAATTAGTGTTGAGGTTTCATGTGTGAGGCAAGGGAGTCAAGAGAGAGAGAGAGAGAGAGAGAGAGAGAGAAGCAAAAGTTTAATGCAAGCCCCAAAACTTTCACAAGCTTTGAACTTCTCGTAATGAAAGGATAGATAAATGTGTGAGAAGGTGTGCAAAACGGTTCAAGAAGAGAGTTTTGGGCATTTTGATAGAGGGTTGAGAAAGGCATGAAAGAGCTTTTGGCAAAGGCTAAGAAGGTAGGTTCAACAAAGCTTTGCAAAAGGTGGGTTTAGAAAAGCTCGATAGAAGGTATGTTTTAGAGGATATTAACAAATGAACATGTAAAGATGTATGTTGTAGCTTGCTCATATGAACAACATTCAATATTGTCTCCGTTTGAAAAGACATTTGTTAAACTAGCTTGATTTTGTTGTTGTTCTTATCACCCATTATATAGTTTAATTTGTTTCCCATATTTATTTAATCTTCTTTTTTTGTTTTGTTTATTTTGATTCCCATGAAAAGCAAACTTGATTTTTTTTTGTCCCTTTTTTTCAAAATAAACCACCTATATTCAAATTGTGTGTCTTTTGATTGTGTCTTTAGAATGTGTTTTATTTCCTTGTTTTGAAACCTTTTTCATTTTTTGGGAAGGAAGGTACACTTGCTCACATTTTCTAGGGGACATAAGATTTTTTTTTTTGTAGCTAAAGAAATTGTTGGTGATATAAACCAATTTTTTTGCTATTTCTCTTTAAATTTTTTATGCCCACATGCCATCATCATAAGGTCTTTTTGTTATTTATTCTCTTGTAATTCAACAAAGGAGTGTACGCAAAGGTTTAAATTTGAGGTTGCCACTCAAAACATGGAGGGTGTGAATGAAACAACTTGAACCACATCCATCTGGTTATGGAACTATTTTTGAGAGAGTATTCTTAGAAATATTTTCACAAAAAATTTCATTTAAAAAAAAAACTTGAATTTTTTTTTATATTATTATATCAAGGTTTATGTAAAAAATTCAAGAAATATTTCATTTCCAAAAGTTTTGAACCCTATTTACAAGTCATTTTTGTGCTTAAAAGCAACCATTATAGTGCTTAATGACTACTTTTGAAAACTTTTATTCATTGAATATTTTTCAAATTAATTCACACGTTTCAATGATATATTGGGAACTTTAAAATATAAAAAAATCTTAAACTTTCAACACCAAATTAAATCATAATTTTTAAATGTGAAAAATTAAGCAAAAACTCTATAAAACCACCCACACCTTTTGCATATAAAATGTGCACAAAACTAAGAAAGGCAAGCTTATAATGTTTTTAATTGAACACATAATCTTAACACATCAATGTAAAAAATTGTCACCATATTAGTGTAAGTGCCCAAATACCTTTATGGCAAGAGGGGGAAAACATATCCCATGATGTTAATCACAATAGAGCTTATCCTTTGTTTAAACCACAATTGTCATGACCACTCCACAAAAGCAACTCACAAAACTACATATATTAAAATGGGATCAACAATTATCACATCAACCATAATGTGAAGTGCATCTATGGAAAACATAATATCAACCTACTAACATGAAGATTAGAGAGAAAACAATTGAAGGACATTTGTTTATTCATGTGACACATGAAGTTGGACTTTTTTTTGTAATGAAAACAAAAGCATCTCAAACAATGTCATGAAATGCAATGTGTCCCCTTTCATGGGAACTTTGGAAAAAGTATATCTTCATTGGGTCTATTGGATGGCCATAGATGGAGTGGGCCAAATTAATATCTACTAGATAAGGGAGACCCAACTTGGTGCACAATGTTGAGAAGAGGATATTAAAGGCCATACAAAATGACAAGATGACTAAACAACCAAAAAAAAGGCATTCAAATTCAAACCTATGCAATATTTCAAACATGTGCAATGAAAATTAATAATCATGTCAGAGATGATATTGGGAAAAAAATGTTTGTGCAACCTTTTTAAAATGTTTTCATGAAGATGATGAAAGCTCAAAAGGGTGAAGGAATGCATAAGATAAAATGACATTTAGACAAAACATAAAAAGAGAATCCCAAAAGCCATTCCAGCGTCCCCTAATGTTGGTGATGTATTTACATGACACACTTCCTTGTCCAAGGCATCTTGAGAATGGTTGCCATTTGCAAGCAAACCATGTGATGAATAAACAAAACAACATTTGGATGGCCCTTTCACACATTGATACTTGTTACATCACAACAAAATTTGGGGATTTTAGGGTACATGGCACATGGCAATGTAATATGGAATGGACAAGATAGAATACCATTCCCCATTTTGCAAGATTATGTCCATTGCATTGCATTCATCCATTTTTCCAATTTCATAAATGTAATTGGTTTGAGGTTTTATTTTGACTCTTTTCCAAGTTTTTTTTTTGCAAGTGGGACATGTAGTTATTTGCACACTACACTTTTTGCATTATTAATGTTTATTTTAATGTGAATCAATGACAAATGTGATTTAATGTGAATCGACAATGAGAAAATTGGGTATGCTTTGAAAAAAGCCTTGGAAGAAGTTGTTATCACTTAATGGAATAATGGTTCACCCTTTCAAGTTCATTGTGTTTATGATGGACTTGTGTCCTTGAGTGGAACAAGCCCCACCCATAATACATAAGAGAGACTTGTGTCATCAATTTTGTTTGGGCTATGGTTTAAAAATAAATCAAAATCTATTAATTAATTGATATGTAAGTTCAACACAATTAGCCTAAAAATTTGGATCATCATTGGGCTCAACTTAAGTATATCCCACACCAACATGGATAATCTCTTGGTTAAACCAATCAAAAAAAAAAAAAAAACATGTTGTTCATATTCCAAGCCTAAGGACCTCCTTCCTTTCCTAACAATGATTTCACTTTATTTATTTATTTATTTATCCTAACATGTGCCTTTTCATGTTGATATGATATATATTAAAATAATTTAATAATTTACCTCTTTCAAGCCAATCTATTTAACTCCTACTTATGTACATTGGCATGAACATGAAAGATCTAACATAAATAATATTGAACTATTTATGGGCATTGTGCTCAAGTTTGGCTTTAGGCAAGGGCATTACACTTGAGATTTTTTTATAAAAAATTTAATTAAAAAACACACACACAACCTAAAGAAACTTTTAAAAAAACCGTCCATTGCAACCAACGGTCACAAACTCGGACCCACCGACGGTGTCTCCTGCCGACCAACGGTCACAGAACCCGGTTTCTTTCCCGGAAAAGAAAGAGGTTAAACTATCTTATCTTAACGCGGTCCCTTTTTACCGCAAAGAGGTTAAAAACTTAACGCGGTTTTGGTTAATTACCACGACGACGTCAACGGTCAACACCACGTATCGTCGCTTTCGGCGTGCTAGTAGATAGGTACGTAGGTGGGACCCGCGTGGAAACTAGGCCAGACTGCGCAGGAACCGCGTGGTCCAGACCCACGGTTCCCACCCGCCCTCGTCTTCTTCTTCTTCTTCCTCGACATCGCTCCTCCTGCTCCTCCACTTCCTCCTCCCACACTCCTCGTCGTGTTCGTGCGGACAACACAAACGTCTTTTGCTTTCTTTTTACATATATTTCTTGCTTGGGTTACTCGAGGACAATAGCTCCTTGCATGTTCGTTGCTTTTCTGTTTGCATTTTCGCTCTGATAGAGAAAGAGGAAGAAAAAGGAAAGAGGAAGAGTTTCTTTTGCGGAATACAGACACGAGACAGAGAGAGAGAGAGCGAGAGCGAGAGCGAACAAGCAGCTGTGTGCATCTAGGAGAAGTATTTTTCCATCCCTCTGCAACCTATTAGCTCAACATCATGGCTTCCCAAGGAGGGTATCCACCCCAAGGGTACCCACCCCAGCAACCTTATGGGTATCCCCCTCAAGGTATGTAATGCTCCGGATTCCTCGAGGTTTTGTTGAGTGAATGCTTCCAGGCTAAGCTCACAGAGACAGACAGAGAGGGAGAGAAGGTATTTTTCAGTGGTTTTTGACCTCCGTTGCTGTTTCTAGTTGGCTTTGTTGACTTATTCTTGGCGAAGAAGGGTAGTAGGTCTTCAGGAATTTTTGTGCATAGTTTTTGTGACTTGCTGTGGGTTGTTGCTTGTGCTCTCTTTTTCTCTAGGCTACCCAGCTCAACCTCAGGGTTATTATCAACAAGGTCCACCAGTGGCACCACCACCAGTATATCAACAGCAAGCTCCACGAAGAGGAGGAGGAGGAGGAGGCTTCATTGAAGGCTGGTATGTGGCATATCATTATTATATTAACTGCATTTTTTTTCTGTGATGCTAATGTTTGGCGAAAAAAAATCACCCACTCGATTATTCGTTCGATTACCTTTCTCAAACATGAAATCTCTTTCTTTTACAAAAGCTTGTTTTTGTGTTGATTGGAATTGTGCAGTCTGGCTGCTCTTTGCTGCTGCTGTTTATTGGACGACTGCTGCTGCGATCCAACAATCTTCATTAATTGATTTGTCACTCGATACTGGACTCCCAAAGACCTTTTGGCTACTCAGTTCCATGGATTCAGGGAGTTGGGGCAGTTTCTCTGGCAGTCTCTTTTGTTATGATTTTATTGTCATTTGTGGTCCCCATTTGGAATATTTCTAAATGCACTATAATTTGTAAACCTCAATCATGAAGGTTGGCCCTGCTGTTGTCAAAGAATGTGGAAGCTTGCCCATGAGATTTTTAAGCACATTTTTGGATCCTGAAGCTTGAAACCTGAACTCTGAAATCAATCCATAGTTCTCAGTTTTATGACAATTTTTGGGCAATAAGACCCTGCTATTGTCATAGAATCTGAAACCTGCTGATGAGATTTTAACCGCATTTTTGGATTGTGAAGCTCAAATCTGAGAGCTCTGAAACCAATTCATAGTTCTCAGTTCCATGACAATTTAATACTTCCTGCAATAATGCCCTGCTGTTGTCATAGAATCTGGAACCCTTCCGCATGAAATTTTTAAGTGCATTTTGGATCCTGAAGCTCAAAACCTGAGAGCTCTGAAATCAATCATACTTCTCAGTTATATGACAATTTTTTGAATCATGCAGTTTGTGCTTTCTGGCAACATATTCTTCTCTAGTGTTTGATGCTCAGATTTGCATGCTTGGAGTTTTGTTTCTATGCCAATAATTGCATCATATCAGGGGATGTTTGGTTACCTCTAAATTCAGGCAGTATGCTTAAGAAATCTTTGGTAAATGAGCACAGGGGATAGACCTCTTGAATTTCCGTGGTTTTGTAGTTGCTCCCTTTTCAGTGCCACATGTACAAGGTGTTTTATATGGAACCTCACCATCTTTTTTGATTCATTGAACAATACCCGAACTCCATTCATGTGATGACATCCCCTTGTGCTAATCCAAATGGAGAGGCAAGTGACAGAAATGCTTTCAAAACATAACCGTTCCTGTCTGCCCACTCACTCACTACACATCACATACAAAACCATTTTGTGTTTCCCAAAACAATTTCCTCTCATTTGAGGCTTAGATGGTTACATTCTACTAACATTGATTGTAGCTAGTAAAATTCTTATTGTTGAAAAACAATTAGAGATTGCGTCTAGTCCACTCCCAAGAAGAATTGCACAATTGTATGGTAGTACACTTCTTGCCTAAGCTTCCCAAGTTCTGAAATGCCATTAATGCACCATAATCCGGATCTTACTAGTAAAACAATATTGATATACACAATGGAAATTGTCTATGAGCACAAAGATTTCAACTCACACTACTGACACAACCTTAAACCACAGATTCCACATCCCACCCATTTAGGTGTAAGACTAAAACTGTTGTAAAACAACGCGAATTGTGTATTTTGGATGAAGTCAATGTTACAAGAGTGAAAATGGGTTTAGCTCCCTTTAAAAACACATATGATATCATGGGTGTTAAAAAACCCTAGAATGAATGTTGTTAGTTGCCTAACTATTGATTGCTATTGTTTTGCCAACTACAATGATTGGCCCATGTGTAAATTGTTGTAAAACAACGCGAATTGTGTATTTTGGATGAAGTCAATGTTACAAGAGTGAAAATGGGTTTAGCTCCCTTTAAAAACACATTTGATATCATGGGTGTTAAAAAACCCTAGAATGAATGTTGTTAGTTGCCTAACTATTGATTGCTATTGTTTTGCCAACTACAATGATTGGCCCATGTGTGACAATTATATAGGTACTCTCTTAGTTATATACTTTCCCATATTTTATTTCCTCGTATTTATTGTTTATCAATTGGGAAGGGACAAGCATTTTAACACTAATTTCAGATATGATAACATTCAATGTTACCCAAATAGAATGAATTGCTCTGAAACTACTCTTATTTAACCTAAAAAACATTCATACAAAAATTATGAAATTGTAAGAACTGAAAATAATATGTGCAATGGAAAAGAAATCATCATCCCTCAAAAAAAACACATTTTGGGGTCATATCCATTGCATCCTTTTTCAAAAAAACAATATTCCTATTTGGCCAAGAGCTTCTTCATCACTACCATAAACAATCATATCTCGGGACCGTCAAATAGTAATCAACTACATTTGCATCCATCCAAATTGTTGCACCCCATCACTTAGATATCACTTAGATGATCAATTTCAGATCCAAAGTGGGTTTCATGTTTCAAACCAAAATTGGAATTTCTTTTTTTCGAGGATCTAAAACCACAGCTAATTTGATTGGCCTTGCCTACTAGCAAGGCCCTTTAAGGATATTGTGTTTAGATTCATTATAGAGTATAGTAGCTTAAGGGATTTTTACCCTACTAGATAATAATAATAGGTCTATTTTTAATTATAATGAGGATTTTTGAAAGATGATATATTTTGGCTTGTGTTGAAACTTGAGATTAGTTATAGAGTTATGATATCTTGAAGGGTTTTGATTTTCTTTTAGAGGATTTTTTTTGAAGATTATATTTTTGCATGGTGAAATATTTTAATTTCCATAATTCTTCTTTTGCCTTTAGATACTTTTTTAAATATAAATGGCAAGGCCACAGTGTGACACTCATCCCCTTGTTTACATTTGGGAACTGGAACCAGGATATGATTTTATTTTTATTTTTTGAAGAACCAAACCATAGTCCTTGTTCAATTTATGTGAGGATCTAGTAAATAGAACCAAGACAATGCTGATTTTTTTGCACTTTTTTTGTATTTTTTTGAATTGGAATTAGACGTTCTTCATAAAAATTTTTAAATCACCCAATGTTGGTGTAAAGGTTAGGCAATATTTAATTATTGAAATCTAACATATGTTGAAACTGGACAAATGTAAGAGATTTAGAGCACCCTCCTCATATGTGCATTACAACAAGAAGTTTTGAATGAATAATAATAAATATTATGCCAATTTGGGGGTAACAAAATAGTTTTGGCACAACATTTATACACAAGATGCTATGGTTGGCGCAAGGCACTAACAATCTAATTCCTATTATTGATTAGCTAGATTTTTTGGTTTAAGTGGTTTGTTATTAATAATCTTTCACTTTTTTATAATCCCAATTTCATGTTTATGGATGGGGCAAGGGAAATAGTAAGCCAACAATCTTGGATGTGAGATTTATTGGATGAGAGACCCAAATACCAAGTTTTGGTGGAGTTGTTTTAGGATTTAAAATTACAATAACTAGTGCAAAGAAGGTGCAAGTATATCATATATGATTTTTATCAACATTGACTGATCATTATTCGATTTAGTCAAAGTGATAAAATTATAAAGATTGAATTTCCACATGCTACTTCACACATTAAATAACCAAAGTTCAAAAGGAAAAAAAAGAACATAGGGAAAAGCATTAAAATTAACAAACTTATAACCTTGTCCATAATTTGCCTTCGATAAAATCTTTAACAAGACTTACACTATATTACCCTCATTTGAGCCAAAGGGTCTTTTGCATTACATAGTTCCTTGTTCATGTCGTGCATTTCCAAAAAGACATAGGGAAAAAACATTAAAATTAACAAAACTTATAACCTTGTCCATAATTTTCCTTTGATAAAATCTTTAACAAGACTTACACTATATTACCCTCAATTGAACCAAAGGGTCTTTTGCATTATATAGTTCCTTGTTCATGTCGTGCGTTTCCAAAAAAATCATGTTATGTGTTTGTTTCACATGTGACAAATATTATTATTAAAATTACTTAGGTGTCATCACTACAAGGCTTGTGCAATTAAGGGATTTATGTTGGGAGATGTTAATGGGTATTTTGCATTGGAGGTTTTGAATGAAAAAATTATTGCATAAGGTGAGGTTTGTGATCACCTTGAAATTTTGAGTGAGGAACAACAATAAATTGAGTCTTCAATCCTCAAATTATGGATGATTTTTTTAATAATGCTCACGAGAGGCAAAACCAACCTCTATTCAAGCCATGTGCATTCTAATGATGTGACACCAACTAACCATGAGGCATGCAAATGGTGGGTCACTTTGTTTGAGTGCATTTTTTGAATTTTTATTTTTTTGGGGGATTTGTGTCTTGTTCATACCTAATTTATTGTAAACAAGGCTCCAACCTCTTCATGTTTAAGGGATTATCTTCAAGGAATGTCCCATTATTCATGTTATGAACTTCAAAAGAACCTTGAAATAGGAGGCATGGTGGAACATTAAGATTGGCTTGCTTTCCTTGTTTCTGTGTGCGTAGTTTAAGATTAGATTTTCTTGGATTACAAATAAGTTATTTTGTAACACAAAAAATTGATCTAGTTCATGGTGCTTACATTAGTATTTTTTCCTTTACATTCAACAAAGTTGCAACAAATGAGGAAGTTGCAATTGCATAAGGTCTATTTAACAAGCTTTATATAACAAGCTCCAAAAATGGAAGATTTTTCAAAAGAACATCCCATGAGAAGTTGAGTGTTATTTTGGTCCTAACCTTGGACATAAAAGCATTATGTGTGTAAAAAAAAATTTTCAGATGTGCAATTTCATGTAGTTGTTGCAAATTAATGCTGGATATGACATTTCGATCTATCATTGTTTCAAAAGTATTTTTGAATTCATTTTTGAGTTTCAAAAAATATAATTTTACAAGGTTTGGGAAAACCAAGCTTGATAGCAAGCCTTGTTTTTGGTTGAAAACTATTTATGCATAATTGAGGTGACAATTTCTTTTCATCCACATTGGTTTCTTAAAAACAAATGAGGAATGATTGGATACTTTTTTTTCCACATTAATTTTATTAAAAATATGTATGGTTAATGGTTAGTGCACAAATGAACTTGAAATTTCAAAAAATCTAAGTACAACTATTGTGAATGACACCCAAAATTCAATCCCAACATGGATCATGTTCAAATTATACTAGGATTTTAAGACTTAATTATAAGAAATATATATTTTATATGATAATTCATGTGAAATTTCATGTGATTTAACTTTTCATGGATGAATTTCATCCATCATCATTTAAAATGTGTTTTAATAAATGAAATTCCATCACCAACATTTACTTTTCATTCATAATATAATATTTTAAAAGGACCTAAGTTCATAATATAATGATCAACATTCACCACTTAATTGTTTAAAAAGAAATGGGTTGGTGAATCAAGATGATGTGGTGGAACATGATTAGTTATTGTGGGATTTCTTTAAAAAATTCAAGATTAACAAACTTACACACAAATTGTTTTAATTGTTTTGATTGAAACATTTGTTCCATTATATTATTGTGTAGAGGTGTATATCAATTATTTTCAAGTAAATGTCATTTTCAAATAATTTCAAAACATTTTAAAACAAGGATAAAGTAATGAAAGCATTGGTTACAATGTTATAATAATGTTTTTGAATATTTTGAATTTATTAATTTATGATTTCAAACTTATTCAAATGCTATCATAATATATTTAAAGTATTATTGTATAAAGGCTCATTCACACCTAGACTTATTTGATGGTACATGCCTAATTTTCAATTTGCTAGTTATTTCACATTTTCATTTGGTAGTGAACTTATAACCCATAAAACCAACTTAACATTAAATGTTACAACAAATGATTATAAAGGTGGTTAATGATGCAAGACATTTACCTCTTTTGCAGAATGGAGTTGCATGTGAGGACAAGTGAGATGTTATTTATGGTGATTTCAAAAGATTGTTTGACTACATGTTTAAAATGTGTGACAACATTTTCTACTAGGATTTGACCCTACAAAAGAAGATAATTCTTAATTTTTCTCACCATTATGACAAAAACATGTATGAGATGATTGAAGCCTTTCTTGGTAGTTGATTTATGTTATATCCCCCTCATGTTTGGCACACCATGGTTATTAACAATTCTATCTACACACCATAGAAATTGAAGTTTGCAAATCATGATGAGTGCATTCAAAACAATGGCGTGGCTACTAAAGTAACTATAATTGAAAAGGAATTGCAACCTTAGTCTTGGACATAATATCCATCAAATTCTTCCCCATGTGGAACCTTTATCCTTTCTTGATAAAATAATCTAAACATGCCAACTTTGGTACAAAAGCCATTTTCCATTGCATAAGGAAATAATTAGTACTCTTACCAATTTTGATACCAACGAACAACCTATTCATTTGAAAATGCTTTCAAAATCTTTGAATGAAATTCTTGCAAAAAGATACAATCAATGTGATTCTAAAACATGATTATGATTGATCTATTTGAATTCCAAAGATTTTTCTTCTTGTTGGTAGAATTGCTTTTGGGAACACAATAATGAAATGAAGTTTATATTGTGAACATTAATATGGTAAAAGGGCAAACCCATCTTTTGTTGATACCATTAGGAATGTTATAATTTAAATTTACTAGACCCATCAAACTTCAAAAAATCATAGGAAATAATTAAACATATATTTTCATAATTTTGTAATAAATATATTTATTAGGTTCCATAGATTTTGAAATTTCAATAATATCAAGAATATTTTATATTTTGATGTTCTTAATCATTTCATTTAGAAAAAAATTCCTTTAATTTTTGGGTAGGAACACAAATTTGAAACATGATTTGGAATTTTTTTGGGGACTTTTTTTCCTAGGGTAATTCTGAAGTTTTTTATATTAATTTATTATTAGGAAATTAATGGAGTAAATATAATTTAATTATGAATTTTCAAAGTTAAGGAATGTGATTTTTGAAAAAACTTTCATTATTAAGAATAATGTTTTAAATATTTTTTATTTTTTATTCCAAAATAAACTTCAAGCCATATATTAAGGCATGCAATGGATAAAAATAAGAAAATAATAATTTATGGTTGTGAAAAAATTTAAAAGAAAGGGCCCAAGAAAATGATTTGGCCACTTTTAGTTCTTTAACCATTTTTTGTGGTGGTTCCTAATGGTAACACCCAAGGATGGGTTTGCCTAGAAACTACAAAGTGCAATGTTAAGGTGTTGGTGGTTAACATTAACAAGATATAGTGGAAAAATCTTGAAATTGAAAATTGTCAGTTTTAAACATAAGAAACATTACAAGCACAACAACTTAAATACTTGAAAGCACATGATGCAAAACTTAATTTCATTCAAAAGTCTATGTTATGTGTTATTTTTGGGTTTATTTAGGTATCATGGATGGTTTATGCAAAAGACAAACCAACAATAAACTACGACCTTGCTGCAAATTCTAACAAGGCAACTCCATCGAATTGAATTTTGTTGAATTACATATTTGATGTTTACAAATGTTGTTACTAGTTAATTAAACTATTCATGATACAATTGAAAATTTTGATAAATTAGTGACATTTTTTTCCTTTATGTTAAACTATTTTTTGCAATTTGAAAACAATTGATTCAAATAATTGATTTAGTTGATTGATTAAAAAAAATAAAAAACATTATATGTATGTGTGAATTAAATGTTAATTAAAAGGATGTTGTGTTGATGCCCAAGGTAACCTCAAATGTCACATGTTGTTCAGAATTTGCTTCCTATCTGTTAAGTATAATTAATTTATCATCATGTTTATGATTTCCATGTCTTATTTGATGTCTATGGTGTGATGATCATGTTTTTTTAGGCTTGTTACAAGCTTCAAAACATGCATCTTCCTATAACAATTTGAGAATCCCACATATATTTCATTTTGACTTAATAACAAATTGTGTAAAATGCAACATCACATTATTAGGTTTGGTATTATAGTGATATGGATCTTTGTTTTCCATGGATTTTTCAATTTTTTTTTAAAGGATCTTGAAGGTGTTTTCAACAATGGACCTTCCTTTTCTATGTTTTTTCTAGTATTATCATTTTAGAATTATTTGATCATGGCCTTCCCTATGGGGAGTCATCAACTAGAAAAGGAGTAAAAGTCCTTTGTCTTTAAGTAGATAGGGTGCCATGCCATTATCAAAACCTTTTTTTGGATAAAAAAAGTCCACCATATTGGGTTGTATAATAGAAGTTTGGTTTACAAAGGACTTAGGAATCATTGACATTCCTTGAAAGTCCAATGAAAATCAATTCTAGTGGTTTGTAAGAAACTATAATTCAAACACATTCTATAACATTTGTAGAACATTGACCAATAAAAAAAAATGCAAAAGGGACATCATTTTCAGTTATAACCATGGTCATAATCACAAAAGAGATATAGTTTAAAACTCACTTAATTAATATGGGATACAATCACCTGATATGCATAAAAATGCATAAAAAACACAAGAAATAATTTGAAGGGCAATAGAAATTGAGAAAGACATGAACAATTTTGAAGATGCTCCATGACAAAAATGCTTCATGATATAACAAAATAATAATATATAAATAGGTGTCAAAAGACCATAAACATGAAGAAACACAAATTGTTAAACATGGATAGCTTTAATTTGACATTATAATTTTATTTGAATAAACATGTTGCCCAATGTGATCAAATTTGGGGTAAGTTGTTATATAATGGTTAAATACCATCATGTGTAAACAATTTGGTACTCACTAATGTCAAATGAATGTTAGGTTAACAAGTGGATGGTCCCATTTCAATGCATTAGTTGAATCATTAATGTTAAGTGCTAACAATGATTACTTTATACCAACATGCATGACTAAATTATAAATGTGTTCAACATTTTAAACATAAACTCAATTTACCACCTCAAAATGTGTAGTATAACATTGGTTACACTTGTAACCACTCCTATTGTGAATTTATCCAAAGATGATTAAGAAGGTTCTTAGGACTATTAGTTTCATGAATTATTTTTTTTAAAGTAACTTTTCAAATAAGTATGAATAAAAGTAGTTCCCTCTCCTTTCTTTACTTTTAGTTTGTTCAACACCCAAATGAAACATTTTATATTAAAATTTGACACTATATGTGTCAAAAAAAATTGTTTGGGGGATGTATTATGCAAGGGAATATTAATTTTTCCCATTGTACTATTATATAATTATTTGACATCCACATATTTAAGCCACCCCAAACATAATTTAAAATTGACATTTGCATTAGATTTTGGTATCATATATTGTTCCAACTTTAGTTTTAGTTGAAGTAATGAAAAGTGATGAAAGATTCACAATAAATTCACATGTTCATAATATATAAGGTAAACTACCATTGAACATAAAGACAACCTAATGTCAAGTTGTTGAGGAGAAATCCTAAAGCAACATTCATTAACTTGTCTAGGTAATTTCCTTAGCCTTTCCATGACACTACTTTTCCCACTTTTACCCAAATTTTGAAATCAAATTCAAAAAACTTAGGAATTGTAAACCTTCTCAAACATTTAGACACAAAAATTTAATTGAATATACTAGCAATTGATTCCTAAGTCCTTTGTACATGTATGCCATTTTATTTTTCTAATCCATGGGATTAATGCATACCCTATATTACTTATATTTTGATTTTGATAATAAACATGGTCTTATTGTAAAACCAATTGAACTATATTTTTTACCCAACAACCAATATATGGAACCCTATATTTTAACTTATATAACTTTCCAATGCTAAAAAGAGTGTTCTCCCATAAGTTTAATGTGAATTTGAAATATGACTTACATTTGTGTTATGACACCTTATACTTGTTCACCTTGTGTCATGTTTCAAACTTCATGTTATGAATAATTTTGTTCCAATACTTCTTTACATCCCATGTCCTTGATCAAGTTCAAATTTTGTGTAACTTGGATTTAGGTTTAGATTTGTATTGTTGTACTTTGTTGTGACTGCTTTTGAACACATTAAAAAATCTTTTCTATTAATAGTGTTTGAGTCATTGATAACGATAATCATATAAAATCAAGAAATGCACCATTTGATCTTTTTGAGATTTTCATTCAAAAACTCATTGTGACCTCATACATGATCACAATTGAATTTTGTTTACATCATTGAAACTAGTTGATTCCAAGATAAAAGTTTATGAAGCTTATTCATAGGTGCAAAGGATATGTGAAGTGATCAAAAGTCTCATAGGTTGTTGACATTTGTCTCACGTGTGACTAAACATCACATTAATTGAGCCCATACCCTACGGAGAGTTCCACCAATTCAACAATCATAAATAATTGTATCATTTACTTTTTTGTTGTTGTCATTGTCATAGTTTGTTATACCTAATGGGTCAAACTTGTTCACATAGGAAGAGGGGAGATAACGCATGATAGTTGCATCATTGTTTTGTGATATTATCCTCATTGTTTTTCTTCAACTAAATGTTCCTCCTCATTGTGTTGTTTGGGTAGTCATTTTTATTATGTGTAGATAAACATGGTTCAGTAAAGGGTGTGACATTAATTATGATCCGAAATGAACACATTTTCTAGGATTGATATTTGACAAAATGTGTTTATTATGTAATGAACAAACCAAGGTGAAAGGTTATTTATGAATCCTTTTGTACAAGATAATGGTTTACCTTGAAACCCTTTTGGGATTTGATACATTTGTCAGAAGGTCAACAAACAAAATACATGTTGTCAAAAATCACATAAAGAACCAAAAAAAATCCCTACATCAAGAAATAAGAAATGGGGGAAAAAAAAAAAGAATACAAAGAAGCACCTTCCATAATTTGGTGGGTATTATGATATGGGAGCAAGAATCTTCCATGACTTAGAAACAATGTTTTTCTTATTGGCAAAAAATTGCTAGATTGGTCCATAAATGGCCTTTTATTTCACCATGTTCATATTATAATTTGTATTTTTGGAATTTTTAAACCTTAAGATAGATTTGTTGGCACATGATTTTGGCCACATGTTGTGTCACAATGTTATCAATAAGGTGACTTGACAAAATCCTTTAAATTTTTTGCTCAAAAGGTTTTGAACTAAATTTTGTTCAATAACACTACAAAAAAATTCCAATCTTGACACATGTGCTAAATACCACAAGGAGTTTTTGATCATATTTAATGTGATAAACAACCAAGAAGGAATAGGCTTCAATATTTTGTCAGATTACACATGCAAAAATAAATTCCACATTTATCATATTAATTAACATCTCAATTAATTAATTACTTAGCAAAACATCTATGGATAAAATATTGGTTTTAAATTCCTACCAATGATTTTTGTCAATTTTGTGATGTTGTTCAAATGGCAATCATGCACATCATGTATATTTAGTTAAATTTCACAATTTTCAAAATATGGAAGCATTTAATCTCAAGCACCCTTTCATACTGTAGGCAATTGTGTCAAAATTTGACCATTATTTAAGAAATAGTTTTTTGGTGAATTTTTTAAACAAGGAAATTGCAACATTATATATATTTATATTTGTTGTGATATGACAAAAATTCGCCACAAAAGAAATCATTGATTCCCATTTAAAGTAATAGCAACCTAATGGAGTCTTTGATTTTGGATTCACTAGCAAAATTTTGAATCAATTATTATTATTATTTTTTGTGACATTTGGTCTTTAATTTTAGTTTGGTAGCATTTTAAAACTAGTTTCAAAAAACATATAAAGAGATTTAAAACCCCGTTGTCATGTAATTTGTGGGATGATAACTAATGATGCAACAGTAAATTAAAAATTTAAGAAAATCACTAAAAAAAACCGTGGAAAAACATTTTGTTAACTTAACATTGATTTAAAATCCCTTTTGATGGATTATTACATAAATTGTGTTTATATTCGCAAATTTATATTTTTTGAAAATTTGATATTAAGTTAATATTTACTTAACATAAACTTAACACTCACTTAACATTGTGTCTCACATAGGAATCTACCAAAGATTTAATGGTAGCTAACATTCTAGATGTAAATACAAATAAATGAAATTAAAAATTAATAATAATAATAATAAAACTTGTCTCTCTTAACATCAACTTAACATTAAATGTGATTATAATAATGACTTAAAAAACTAGCTTAGAAATAAATTTTAAAAAAAAGAAAAGGAAAAAAAAAAGCTACCAAACCAAAATCTGAGTAAAAAATGTGACAAAAAAATTTCAGCTATTTTTCTCAAAATTTGAGGAATATTTTTTTAAACAGGGAATTATAAATATATAATTTTATTTAATTCGCATTTGTGTGAAAAAAGACTTACTTTTCATCGGGCAATTGACAACAGGTGGGATGGAAATCGCGGGTGAGGGGGCTGGGCCGGGTGGGGTGGCCAAAATGGAGCGGGTGGTAGCCGCCGTCAAGCAGACGTGCTTGTACGACGCGGGGACGTCTATCGTCGTGTTCGCTTCAGAGCTGGAGCGTTGCAGGATCCATCGCCGCCACCATGAACAAGGAAAAGCTCATGAAGATGGCCAGTGCTGTTCGCACTGGCGGAAAGGGCAGCGTTAGAAGGTGATTTACGTTCGCAGCCTTTGTTTGCCGTGCTCGCTTTGTTTTTTTTAACCCCCCCATTGCCCACCTTTACCTGTTGCTGTTTCGGTACCATTCTAGGGTTTAGAGTGATTTCAGTTCGCGGGAATGAGAAGCTTGGCTTTCCTTTGATAAGCTCGTGGTTTGCAGCCGCTTTCCTGGTATTTTCTGAATGTACAGCAGGTGTTCTGCCTTTGTCGTTTGCTTTTTGTTTGTTAGGTTTCGGTTCCGTGTACCGTGTTTTAGGGTTCCGAGCTTCTTTTTTTTTTTGGGTTTCTATGATGGTTTCGGTTTTATGTAACATGTTTTAGGGTTCGGAGCTTCTGTTGTTTGCTTCTATGTTGGTTTCGGTTTTGTGTAACATGTTTTAGGGTTTGGAGCTTTTGTTTATGTTTTTTGGTGAATGTCTTTTCTTGGCAATGGAATTTATTATGACGGGTTTAGTTGCAAAATTTATGGCAATTTTGTCCGGAATTAATTTTGTTGGAAGTCTATTAGAAAACCAGTCTTTTTAAGGCATGCAGGTTTGTGATTCTATGAGTAAGAATTTTGTAGGCTTTGAAAAGACTGCGGTTATGGCTTCAGGAAGAAAAAAGCCGTGCATAAGACCACCACAACAGATGATAAGAGGTTGCAGAGCACACTGAAAAGGCTAGGGGTCAACACCATTCCCGGCATTGAAGAAGTCAATATCTTCAAGGATGAAACCGTTATCCACTTTGTAAATCCTAAGGGTAAAGCTTCTATCCTCAAGTCTCCAGACATCCTACACTTCCATCTCCAAATGCCTTTCTGATGCATACATGTGTCAGTAACCCTGCTGCTGCACATGGACCTTGTTGACAGTGTGGCCACATTGCACATGAGGAACTACTACAACAGCATGTAGCACTTTTCAAACACAGCTTGTTTTCAGGATTCTATGTTCTTGTGCATTGTGTTCTTTTTCTAACCAAAATCCATCATGTTTTTTTTTCTCATTCTGGGTACTGACTTAGCAGAAATCAAACTCAAACTGATTCTATTTGGGTCTTCTTTCCTCTGTTATCTGCAGTGCAAGCTTCCATAGCTGCTAATACATGGGTTGTGAGTGGGCCTTCACAAACAAAGAGTACATTCTCTGCCATGATTTTATAGGGAGAATTGGATTGTTTTATATGATCTGCAATGTGCTATGATTTTGGTATTTGCAAATTGCAGATTTAGGTTTACGACTTGGGACCTGACTTTTTCCTGGTGGGTCTTTTTTATTTGTAAAACAGAACTTCAGGAGCTTTTGCCAGGGATCATCAACCAGCTTGGTGAGTTGAACTCTGGTTTCTACCAGACACAGTGGTTACACCACCCAATTATCTTGCAAGTGGATCTCTTTTCTGCACTGGTGTAATTGAGATGACAACTACAAAGATGACTCTATGATCAGTAGTAGCATGTGCTAGGTTCTGGTACTCAAGCTTGTGGGAAGACAAGTTTCCAGCATTATGACTGTCTGCAGCTTAGTTGGTTTTTTTGACATTGGTTGAATGAAATTGCAGGCCCAGACAACTTGGTCAACTTGAAGAAGATAGCACAGCAGTTTCAGAGGCAACAAAGTGCAGGTGCAGAAGATGAGGATGATGATGAAGTTCCTGATCTGGTAGAGGGGGAGAGCTTTGAGGAAGCTTCAAAGCAGGAGGTTGCTGCCTAGGCAGCAGTCTCTTGTGTCTGCCATGTCTTCCTCAAAATAATGTCTTAATTCAAAGCTTGAAGAATCAGTTTTGTTTTCGGTTTATATATTTCTTGGTGTTGCTGAACAGCCTTTGATTTGAAGATAGTGGAAGAGGCAAAATTTGTACCCTTAATGCACTGGTGACTGGTGTATCTGCAGGCAATGAAGGTAAATAGCTTGCTGCATACTGAGATACTATGGGACTGTGGGGAATACTTGCTTTATTTGTATTCTTGTTTTTGCTATTGTCTGCTCCATCCATGAACCTGCTCATGACCAGATTCCATTTTCTTCAACAGATTGCTTTGACTTGGATGGATTGAATTGCTACCCTTCTCATCACTTGTTTGTGGATTGTAAGGACTGCAGAAACACTGCATGATGTTTGTCTCAGAAACTGCATACTCTATGAAAGTTTTGGAGCCGTTCAAGCTCTCTGTGACTGAGGATGATGCATCACAGAACCCCTTATATTAATCACTCTGCTGCACAATACTGTGTTTTATTACTGGTAGAACTTGCAGTTGTGCACTTCACTTGGTTCCATAGAGCAACATGTACAGTATGCTAATTTGTATATAGCATGTAAACTATGTGATTTGGCATGATGAAATGTCAGTATCCTGATGATTATGTGAAGGGTGGGCCAGGGGAGATGCTTGAGGAGTGTGGATTGTTTGTGCTATCACATTAATTCACATTGTTCATTTAGTAGTTGTGTACTATACATGAAGCTCACCATACCTTGAAGTATCATGTGCTTGTTATCCACAGATGAGATGTTATATTGCAGCAGTATCAAAGTGGCATATTCCTCCACCAATATAATGTAGTTTCAAAATTGGGTTTGCAAATTTGGTAACATAGATTGTTCTATCAGTCCTGCATCTGAGGAAGAACCAGAGAGGTTTGTCAGATGGCATTCACAAATATACTAGATTGCATGCATGATGTGGATGGTTACATGTAACATGTATGCAGGTTGTCCTCTTGGCATACAAAGGCAACACCTACATGTGCAAATATCATTCCCAAAAGGGATTCTGTAACAATCTATGTTCTATAGTTGAATGCAGCACCCACGAAGGGATGTTGAGACAATATGGTCCTTCTGGATGGGTGGAGACACGGTGAAATGAGAAGGCTGATGATTGTATTCAGTAATCCTTATTAAAACCCACCTACATACCTCATGCCTAACCTCCTCCCTGTCTAAACATCTGCATCCTTCTAATCAGATAAATGGGAAATCCATCCATAGATTCTTCAGAAGATTTTAGCTGATTTATTGAGTTGCAATTTCCAGCTTTTGGAAAGCTGCTCCTCCCCTGCCAATATCAAAGGGAAAAAAATCTCTAACCACCTGAGAGGTTGCTGCTGGACACATACCTATAACCCATAAAAGTTCTCTCTCTTTCTCCCCCTTTCAAGAAGACAATGACTGAAGAATTCTAATTCTTCACCATCTTCCATCTCTCACAATGGGAAGTATCAAAAAGACTGTTGTGCTTGTTTTGGAAGTATAAAAAGGAAGGGAGTTCCTCAATCCTAATTTGAGAATCTATGCATAAAATTTTGCTTCAAGTGTGACTGATGTACTATAACTAAAATGACAAATTTTGGCTGAACAAAAGGTGAAGCTCACCCACTACTCCCTTTGGCAGCAGCCTAAGAAAAATGTGAAGCTCACCCACTGCCTTCAGCAGCCTGATCTGCAGCAGCAGCCTCTGCACTCTCATACCTTCCAAATTCCTCAATGAGCGATTGTTGGTGCTGATTGATATTGACAGGGATCGCAACATTGATGTGCACATACTGATCACCGTAGTGTTTTGAGTTCAGCACTTTGATACCTTTGCCCCTCAGAACTTGCTTCTGACCAGGTTGTGTGCCAGCCCTCAGCTTGAGCACCACATCACCTGCCAAAGTGGGCACTTGCACTTGACCACCAAGAATTGCCTGAACAACACTCACAGTCGCATCCACATGAACATCTGCTCCTTCCCTCCTGAACACGGGATGGTTCATCACCTGAATTTGAATGTGGAGATTTCCAGGTCGAATACCTCTGGAACCTTTTCCTCCTTCCCCTCTCATTTGCAGAACTGTACCAGTTTCTACCCCTGCAGGTATGGTGACATCCACTTCTCTTGTACCTTTCACTGTTCCTTGTCCCTTACAGATGCGACAGCGATCCTTCACACTGTGGCCTGATCCTCCACATGATGAGCAGGTTGACTCAAAAGTGAAGAAGCCTTGTTGCATCACCTGTCTACCCTTGCCTCTGCAAGCTTTACAGGGTTGGGGTTCGACTCCAGGTGGTAAGCCAGTGCCATGGCAGGAATGACATCGCACAGAGGTAGGGAATGATACCTTTTTGCTACATCCTTGGGCTGACTCCATGAATGTCAATGAGAGTGTGACCTGGACATGACGGCGTCCTCCTCCCTGCTGATCTCCTCCAAACGCTTGTCTGAACATCTCATCCATACCGCCGGAAAACATGTCCCCGAAAATGGTTTCAGAGAAGCCTTCAAAACCGCCAGAAGCAGGAGCACCCCCAGCAGCGGCTTGCTGATAGGCATCATGCCCTAACTGGTCATACATGGCTCGTTTCTCGTCATCTTTCAGAACCTCATACGCTTGCTGCACTTCCTGGAACTGCTTCTCCGCACTCGGATTCTCCTTGTTCACATCCGGGTGATACGCCTTCGCCAACGAGTAGTAAGCCGTCTTGATTTCCTTCTGTGTGGCACCAGACTGCAACCCTAAAATCTCGTAGAAATCCTTCTTCTGCTGCGCCATCCTCTGCACACCTGACCCATGAAACCTTCTTCTCCTTTCTTCAAAAGACGGCAGCCTACTACCCTGGTTCCCGAATCCTAATCCAATTACACGTGCACGAGTACTACAAGCGAATTCTGCATCGGAGCCTCTCAAATTCCCACCGACTGCCGTCCATAAATTCCTACTAGGGGAGTACACACCAGATCCCACCGCAGCAGGATACACCCAGGACGAGGAGGACGCAGCTCCATGCAAATCCTCCACAGCAAGGAGAGCAGACGAATTCAGAGGCCGACCCAACGAGAACCGATGCAGGAGATGGAGAGAGCGACGCCAAGCTAAACCACCCATGTCTAAAATCGAGCGAGCGAGCGAGCGAGAGCGCGCGCCCCCCCACCGGCCCTCTCGCTCTCTCTTGTCTGCGACGGCTTTCGCGTTCGCTGTTTCGCGCTTCGGACCTAACGAAGCACCGCCACATACGACGACGTTCTGCCGACTACGTACAAATACGAATCGACTATTACTAGTAGTTTCGTATTTCTACCTACATGTACTTTTTCCTTTTTATACCTAATGTCACACTTTATATATATATATAATTTTTTTTAATTTTTTTTTCTGTAGGGTAAGCACGCTTATCACCAACCAGAGGCCGGTGATCAAACGCCCATATAGTGCAAGGGGGCCTGTTTACTATAAATCCTGCAAACCTGCACCAGCAACATATAGGGTAGTACCTTGGTGGCTTCGGCATAAATTAAATTATTTTAATTTTTTTTAATTTTCCAAAAAATAAAGCCTATTATGCCAAATAATTCAAAATTTATTGGCGGCTTCAGCATAAATTAAATCATTTTTTAATTTTTTCAAAATTTCCCCCAAAAAAAAACTTATTATGCCAAATATTTCAAAACTTATTGGTAGATTCGAACCTTGGCCCCTTTCAATATAATAAAAGTTCATGAGGACAATCCGACTAAAAAGACAACTAAAAACTTTTGGTAGTGAAGGTAATTTTATTATATCTATTTTTTACTTGTCAAAATATTCCAATCAATACTAAGTTGTTGATTAAAATTCTCTAAATATATTAATTATTCGGCAAGTTATTGCCAAAGCTGCCAAGGTACTTTAGGTATGATGATAAAAACCCCAGAAAATTCCATAAAAGAAAAAATTAAAATAAATTATATATATATATATATATATATATATATATATATATATATATATATATATATATATATATTTAAAATATATA
>Ga0116231_10001731_pt1 | contig 45334 bp, 44 predicted proteins | sample S1TSphgellanicum_2_FD_89695 | JGI IMG/M metagenome (GOLD analysis project Ga0116231, IMG submission 89695) | Host-associated microbial communities from peat moss isolated from Minnesota, USA - S1T2_Fd - Sphagnum magellanicum MG | ecosystem: Host-associated > Plants > Peat moss > Unclassified... | reverse complement strand
TTTTTTTTTTTTTGTTTGATGTATGGTTTTTAAAAAAAAAAAAAAAATTTTTTTGTTATTAAAATATTTTTTTGGTTATAAAAAATAAAAAAAAAAAAAAAAAAAAAACATGTTTTGAAATAATTATTTAGTTATGTTTAATCAACAAAAGCAAGAATTAACATCAATATTATTGGCTTTTGGGAAAAAAATCATCATTTAATGAGGAAAAAAAAAGGAGATTTAGCCATGGACTTTTTTTTCAAAAATGTAAATGTAACTAAGTATTCTATAAAAAATTTAAAAAAGAAATGGCAGCATCCTAGCTAGGGTTAAGGTGGCAAGGGCATCTTTGCATTTCAACGTTTAGGAGTTTGTTTTTTTTTTTCCACCTCCATTTTGGTTTAATGTAGAAGGAAGCATTCTATTAGTGTATTAAAGGGATGCTTAAGAGGAGGAAGGTTCACAAGAATTGCATGTTCATGAGGAGGATGGGAAGCAGGTGTTCATGAAGAACAAAACATTCGCACATGTTCAACGTTCAATCAACTAGATGCGAGGTTGATCAAATGGACGTCACAAGAAATCTATGAGTTAGGAAGAGAAGGGAGGCATGTGTTAAAAGGTCAGTTAAAAGGTTAGAAGGTTAATGAATCAAGGGAAAGAAAAAAAAAGGTGTTGCGCATGCCATATCAGTGATGAGCTTAAAAGGTTGGGGGAGGTTAGTGAATCAAGGTTTGGAGTTGCTCATGTGCGTAGGCATCAATCACAAGGTCAATGACCCAGAATAAGGGTGTAACATGTTCATGCGCCAATGAATCGAAAAAAGGGAACGAGGTACGTTGCATGTTCAGGTGTCAATGGCAAGCTCAAGGCTCAAGGGTTCAAGAAGTTTAAGGAGGTTAGGAGGAAGAGTCGGGGTCGCATGATAAGGCGTTGGCATCGAGGAGGTTTGACGAATTATGATTAGCAAATTAAGAAGAAGAAAAGAGGGGGGTACTCAAGCACCAACGTTGGGGAAGACAAAGGTTGGGATCAATGAATCGAAAAGAAGAGAAGAGGGGGTTGCTGAGGTGCTGACATCAAGGAGGTCAAGAGCTAGGATCAATGAATTAAAAGGAAAAAAGGAAGGGGGTGTTCAAGCACCGGCATCAAGGAGGTTAGTGGCTAAGTACTTTGCCCCCTTATATTATTCATGTTTCATTATTGTACACAATGCCCTACACTAGGAAAAAAGTTTTATTACTTATTTTACTCTCGTTCATGGAATAGATACCTATGTGTATAGGTTTGTTTTGATGTGAATGAATGTCTCTTCACCCGTGGTTCTATTGCTTCATTTTCAAATGTGGTGTTTGTAATTTAAAACTTTCATTGACCATTTCCACATGAAGATTGAGTAGTTGATGATCTCTTTGCATGTGCACTTCATAAATTCAAAAGCAAGTAGATGTTGTTGCAAATGTTGATGTCATGTAATTATTTGACTTTAGATTTTTACCATCTTCTAGTTTTATCATGTTGAAGGTATTTGTTTGGTAGTTAAGTTTGTTTGACGGGTATGTTGGCAATTTTGCAACATTTTGATGTTTTTCTGCAATTATTTGACATTTTGCCAATTATCGGTGGTTGTTGTTTTGCATGTTAGATGGTGCATTATCAATGGTGTTAATTGTTTTGACAAGTGCAAAGTGTTTTCTAAAGCATAGCAACCCTTCAATCCATCGTATTAAAACAATCCAAGAAAAAAAAATTGGATCATATTCGATTTTAGAACGCCCATAAATGAAGTGTTTCGTTTAAGATCAATTCTCCAATCCAATTGCTTTGATCCCCCTCCTTAATAAAAACTAGTAATACACCCTGATCCATTTCTCCCTATGGTAAACATTTTCCTTGGGTAGAGACAATTTAAAGGATGTTAATCATTTGTTGGCTGCCCAAATTGGCTTTCAGGGTGACAAAAATGGAGGTGTTACTTTAGGGACCCAAAGGACCAAGAGGTGCAAAGGAGCTTAGAACTAAACAAAAGATGGTAAGATTTTATTCCAATGTTGTACAATGTTGTTTTCTCCTTTAGAGATTTGTACTACTCATTGGTAGTATGATCTTTTATTGGCAACCTTAAAATTCTCTGGGTTAAAGCAAAGTATAGGTCTTCATCCAGTTGCAAATTCATCAGACTTCCTTTCATCCCAAACTCCCATGGTTCTTTAATTTTATTTGTTTTCATCTTCAAAAGACCCAAATAGGGTTTCAAAATTTTGGGCAAAATAATTTCACCTAATTTTCAAAGTATCAATTCCCACACATTTCATACAAGTTTATTTTCAAATGTAGTTTTCACATATTATATTGACTATCAAAAGTTTAAATTTTTTCAACATAATTTTTTTAAATTTTTTTTGAAAGCATTCAATAAAAGGTAAAAAAAAATCTAAATGAAAAAAAAATCTCTCAACATTTTAAATGTTCACAACTCCATTTCATTCAAATGAATGTTCAAATTTTTTAACTCCTCTTCAAAATCAAAATCCTTTTCAATTAACTCCACCAAATTGGAAGGTGGTTTGCAACCAATTCTAAGATCATTGAGCCATTTTTTCTTCACAAAAATCAATGTTTTTAGATTGTTGAATTGTAAATGACATCTCCTTAGGTTTGTAAGTATGTTAAAAAAAAAAAATCATTTTGAACTCAATTTGTGATCCTACAATGTTGGTCCAAAAACCAATAGTAAGAAAAACATGGGTTCATATTTTCCCCACCATTGAAAAGGACACTTGATTCTCATGGGATCCACTTGGCAACATTTGAAAATAGTAGTTATTTGATAACAAGTTTTTTCATTGGTTCATTTGTGTTAGTAATCTATTAAAAAAAGTCCAAACTAGAATCTCCATCGATTGGTTGTTTTGCACATCCAATTTCAAATTTTACTATTAAATGCAAATGACGCTAACACTTTATAAGGAAAGGATATAAAAATCATTTATCATATTCTTTAAAAAAAATATTCACATTTTTTTCACGACCAATAAAAGAAAATATTAAATGAAGGTTTTTAAACCTAATGTTTTACATCAAAAACAACATGTTGTGATTTGTTTTTCATCATATATTTTTTTCTAAAGAAAAGAAAGATTTGAAAACATCACAAATTTCCCTTTCGATGTTGGAAGTAAATGAAGTTAGTTCAAGAACAACCCTAAAATCAAATCAACTTGGGCTACTAGATTTCTAATTTTTTCCTTGAATTTTAAACACATAATAATGGCATACTATAGTGCAATAGAAAGTAACCAATGGCTATTTGACTAGTTCAAAATACAAACACTCACAACAAAAGAAAAAAATCCATAATTATTTTTGAAAAAGCCAAGCAAAAAGAGGTGGCATTCTCATTTATTCTAACAATATTATGTTTGCTTTAGTAAAGGATAATAACATCCTTGAATTGTAGACCTTGTTAGAACATAATGATTTTGCTAACAAACTTGTAACCAAAAGCTTAAATGCAATGTTAGGATTTTCAACTAGTGTAATTCAAAGAAAATTCAAATTAAAAAAAGATCAAGCAGTGAAAAAAAAATTTAAAAATCTACTTTGTTTTCATTATAATATTCATTTTTCTAATGCAAAGATTAAAATATTCACAAGCCTTGTCCCATTCATGTTTTCCTTTCTCATTTTTTAAAGCCAAATTATACATTTCTACAAACTTGAGTGAAATAAATCTCAAATTTTTATAAAAAATTTCATCAACGGATATTGGCATGCTTTAAAGAAAGCATGCCCAAAAAAAGTTACTATGAAAGCTTTCATTTAAACCAAAAGCTTCACATTTCACAATAGATTTGAAAACAATTGTTATCGTATCCAAATTTGACCTTTCATTTTTAACATAAGCAATGAATTTTCTTTTCAACTCATATTGATCAAATAATTTTATTAAATTTTTGGCCAAGGCTTGGTTAGTTCTTTAAGTGGTTTCAAGCAAACCAATAGTCACTTACTTAGGCTACTAGTCAAATCCCAAAAACAAATATAACATTATAATGGCTATATATCATGAAGCCCCCTTAAACATCCATAAATCAAAACTTGTTGTTGCAAAAATGTAATGTATCTTAACAACAACAAAAATGGTGGGGAGTGTGGGGTGGTAAACAAAACTCCCCCTCTCCAACATCACTAACACAATAGAAGGCCTAACAAAATACATTTCTATTATGCCATGCCCAAATCAATTTAAGCACACAAGTTTTATAGATTTTTCTTTTTTTTCTTTTTTCTCTTTTTTTTGGAGACTTGAATTTTTTTTGAAACTTTCACAAACTTTTCCTCCATTATATTTTCATTTTCACTTGACTACATTTTCCACAAGAAAACTAGACAATGTGAAAAAATGAAAGTGAAAAAATCTACGTTTTGCCAAAATGTGGGTTCTATTTAAGTTCAATATCCAGGCTATGAAAATCAAATCCTCACAATTGCAAGCATTTATAATGACAAATAACTTGCTTCTTCTCTTCATCATACAAAAAGGTTGTAATTTGGAAAATACAATGTTTTGGGAAAAATTTGCAAAACATATGAAAAGCAAACCCTGCACACAACAAACAACTAACATAATTAACATATAAAACATAAAAAAACACCAAAAAAAAAAATTTTTTTTAAAAAAATTTTAAAGGAAAATAAAAATATACCTTGAAAAAACTTGATCTTAAAAAGAACTTGAATAAACTTGAACTTGAGGTTGAAGCTTAAAGCTCCTCCCACACCTACACAAAGCAAAGGGGGCAAGCACCAAAGTATAGAAGTGCAAAACCAAAAGTGAACATCACACATCAACAAAACATTGATGAACAACATTACGTTAGAACGGTACCTAATACTTGTTGCTTGTCACATTGTTGTCTAGTAGCAAGCAAGAACAAGAAGTTGTTGAAGCTTGTTGAAATGAGCTAAACAAGTAATAGAAGTGCACAACCAAAATGACAACAAAAGGGAGCAACAAAAGCAAGTGACCAAAGCAAGCAATGAAAGTGAATAGCAAACATGAGTAGTGAAAGCAAGCAATAAAATCAAGTAGCAGAAAAAAAACAATGGAAATGAACAATAGAAATGAACAATAGAAGCAAACAACAAGGAAATGATAGGGCTTGAAAAAAAATGAGCAGCAACAACAATGTGACCACAACAGTGGAGCTTGAAAAAAAACAACAGAACAAGGGAAAAAAAAATGAAAAGTGAAAGAGGAGGAGACAAACCCTATGTGTAAATAATGGCTGAAAGTGCTGTCCTTACCCTCAAACCCTAAACCTATTTTTTTAAACCCTACCTACAGTTCAAAAAACTAGACTTTAAATCTCACTCACCCTAAATCTTGCTACCAAATACCCTAACCTTACAAATTAATACCCTAATAACATATCAATTTATTTTTTCCAAAAATGAATTTTCAAGTGATCAATTCTCAATCTAGTGAGAACTTGTGAGCCAAGTTTCAAACAAGGTCTCATAAGGGTGATATTCAATGGTATTCAAGGTGGGATCTCACTTGAAACCTTGCTCATTTCTCACCTTTGTCTCTTGCCTACCCTACATGATCTGCGGTCAACCATTAGAATAACCCATCATGTGTGCCAATGATAGGTGTGGGACATTAATGGTCTTGCACGTGATAAAGGTGGAAATAGATTTCTTTTGAAAAAAATCATAGACGGAGGATGAATGTCCTCGTGATGCAAATGCCCTAAACAAAGTAGCAGGAAACATTTGACATGTATATGTTGAGATCCAAACCTTTTGACTCGATATCATTGATGATACGTTAACTGGCACAATCTGCAAGACACTGATCCTGATCAGGTTCTACAACCCATCAGCACAAACAAGACTAAAATAGTCTTGCAAACACAAGAAAATTTGTCAATCTCAAAAGAGAATTTTCCATGAATATGTGGAAGAAAAATTACACAGTTATGTATATAGGCAGGATTGAGATTAATTTGCTGAGCACAACAATAGTGTAGACATAACTATGAGCTTGCAGAGAAAAACTCCACAACACTTTGAAAAGCTAATAATAATCATTGTGTTCGTTCCAGCAAAACCGAAACAAACTCCACAAGAATGGAGTATGATGGAAGACAGTAGAATCTGCTTTTAAGGCAACAGTTTCTGTTGAACAACAACATCCTGGCCAATGAATCCATTATCAAGTCTGTATAGGATTAGACACTAAAATTCTGTTGAAACTTGGGGCTACTATGGCAAAATTGATGCAGAAAGAGAGCAAATGCTTGTGAAAACACACAAGCAAAATACTTCCATCTGACATGACCATACCAACCTTTGAGAACCCACAAGGGAAAATGTTACCTTCCTGCACTCTGATCATGCAAGACCTGTCACCATTCCAACTCGCTAACAACGGCCATGTGGAGTACAGAAGACTTGACACAACTGACACGCTTGCTTAGCCCAAGCACTTACAATTGCAGACCTCTGAAAGGCAAACACCTATTATCTTAGAGATTGGCGAGTTTTGATCATGCGTTTCAAAGCAGCTAGCCAGAAGCTGCACTCATCCCAATCACTTGTTGTCAAAGCCACCTGCCAAATCACAGATATCACATTGTTATTATTCTTGTCTAAAGCTTTTGTGGTCAATTCCAATAGGATTTAGGGTTTAGGGTTCAGTATGATCTGAGCTTATGGGGGACAGAGACCCAATTAAACTTGGAGCATCAAAATTGACCTCCAAGCAGCGTAACCAAAAATAGAAAATAAGCACAACCAATATTTGCAAGAAAGAACACAACCACATCACCAAGTTTTTAGGGTCTAGGGTTTAGGGTTTAGGTTTAGGCCAGACCTGTATTTGCAAGGCAGTTGCATAGTCACCCACATTAAGAGCCTGGCAGAGTTGTCCTAGTTTCAAAGAGGCATTGGGTGAGATATCTGCCGAATTCAACTTCACAAAGAGTGCCCCCAACTTCCTTGAGTTATCGTCGATCTCACGCTTTTTAGCCGGTGGAGCTCTGCCACCTCCAACAGCATCAGATGTTTCATTGAACAGTCTTGTCAGAGTTGCCACTACCGGTTTCAACTCCGCTGAAAACCCATTCAAACCCACCAAGATTAAGTAAATCCAGACCCAAAAGCCCAGGATAGTAAATGAAAGAAATCTGACAGACTGGAAAGTTTTGCAAGATTGCAAATAAAATCATAAATACCCAATTGAAGCAAAAGTGCTGCTCAGGGAGCTCTTGGGGTTTAAACCCTAAACCCTAATGCATCAAGCCCAACAACCCAAAAAGGATGTCGAAAGCAATCTCTATTATTATCACCTGCAACATTTGAGGTATCTGCAGTTTGCACTGTGGCAGCAGGAGCAGGAGGAGCAGCAAACGTGTTTGCACTGGCCACTTGAGGACTGCTGGGCTGCTGGGTAGCAGGTGCCTGCTCTGACGGCGTGCTGACAGGCACAAAACCACGTGGTTGCGGGGCTGGTGGCATGGTGCTAACAGAAGGGCCTGGCATCATAACACTTGGCTGTGGTACAGCAGCTCCAGAATATGCCTGTTGTCCCCCAGTCTGCCTCATGCAATAGGAGTCAATCCTTGCTTTCTACAAATGACATGAATCTCAAAGCAGTCTCACCTTCACCAAACTGGCAACAAGCTAGAAGCATACTCAGGCCTTGCAAATGACCAAGACAACCACAACAACAGAGATACAGAGCGAACATCAAACAAAACTATTTCATACATAGGTCAAATATATACAACCATGACTCAAGACCTGCCACACACACTTCTCACAAGATGAATGGTGTATGTACCTGATACAACGAAGAAGGGGGACCAACAGGTGGCTGCTGCACATATGGCTGAAAGGTTGGGGTTGCTGTTGGAGGTGCTGGGAAAAATCCAGTCGGAGGCTGAGATTGTTGTGGAACAAAAGTCGTTGGGGGTGCTAGTTGTTGTTGTCGGGGACTTCCTATATTTGACAGTGTCTGAGTCATTCACACCATCAGGCATTGTTAAACCCACCCTCATATAACACAAGAAATCATTGGTTGTAATGTCAGATTACACACAAAAATGTATCATCTGACAGAATCAGATGCTCAAGGGACATCTTCCCCCACTTATTCAGAGAAGTGCAAGGATCTTGGATTCCTTGCAGAGGAGAAACCAATAGGAGAAAGTCAACAACTTACAGGAGGATGGGTAGTGGGATAGTAGCTGTGAGTAGGTGTTGGCGTAAACACGCCTGGAGTGACTTGACTTTGCTGATATGGATTTGCATACTGTGGCGATTGGGTACTGTCTTGGTGATATGTCTCATGCTGCAGAAACCCATAAAGAGGTACATTGAATCACCTTGGAAACATGAAGGGAGGTGGAGAAACTCACATCATAAGACAAACTTTTGTGCAAAGCTCCTCCACACTAAGTTAGAAACACACTTCACATACAAAGAAATAATGCAATGCAGTCAAGTTCATGAAGTTCATGAACTAAGTTTGAAGCTTTGGCACACGAACCGAATAGTAAGGTGATGGCTGAGGTGTTGGGTATGAAAATTGAGTATTATCAGAGGGCAGATTTGAGTACGACTCTGGCTGCAGCTCCTTTACCGGTGGTGGTGCTTCCAGTATTTTCTCAGCTACAGAGGACAAAAATCACACAACTGAGTCAGATACGTCCACATTTTCAGGAGCTTGTATACCACCCATTACTTCCCAGCTCAGGAGACAGATACCCAAGACTTGAGAGCTTGGGTATTTATGAAGCAAATAGTGAACAAAGGAGGACCACACTCACCGAGATCAACAGATCTTAAACCCTAGACCCTTAAACACACCAGCAACAGTTGAACATCAATGCTGGACATCGAAGTTAAGTAAATATATATATATACCTTGGCTACTCTGAGAGATGCGATCTCGCAAGATTTGCATCTCTTGAGATGAGTTGTCAGCTGGTGACAGGTTGAGGTATTCAAGGGCAGTGTCCAGCAGCCCCTGACTGGCCAACAACTCCGCGTAGTAACAAACTAACCGTTCCAAGGACGCACTCACCTGTTTAGTACCACTTGCCAGCCCAAGGACCACTGATTTCTCCATGACGTCCTGCAATAAAAACAATTGCATAGCAAGTTTGATTCTCATTCAGAACTATTATACTAACACTCCCTGCAACACACACTTTAGACACAATTGCAATGCCAATTTACTTTGGCTCGGAAATCATCAAATGAGCAGATAAATCTTGCCTGAAGCAAATCCACAAAATCAACACTGCCTTTCCTGACTTTCAATGTCCTTGCCCAAATATCCACAGCTTTTTCAACATTGCCAGCACAGATATAACACCATGTCGCTGCATGTGGCTCATGGCCAGCATCAAGACGAGCACCCAAGGCATCGCAAAGTTTTGTCCAATCCTCACTTTGCGCATACTGTTATTAAGGCCAGAACCACCGATACCCAACAAAAGTTATGCATAAGAACTAATCCAGGGCTTTCAGTTCGGTTCGGTTCAGCAGCCACAAAACAATCTCTTCAAATTAGCTGAAGGGAGATGTGAATCAATCATCTGCCTGGAGCAGCACTTACTGCACAACAAAGTAGTGTAAAATGGTGCACAAGAAAGTAATTGCCAAGCATATGCTGCAAAACTTGTTGTCTGCGAGAGGTCTGGAGGAGGGGAGAAAGGGGTTTAGGATTTAGGGTACACACAGTGCAAATCAGCGCAAGTGTTTCTTTCCAGGCCTTGAGAGGCCTGGTATCCACCAACCCTTGCAAGTCATTCTTGATGACTGCTGACAGCACCTGCAATAAATCCCACCTTCCCACTCAGGAGATGCACATGGAGAAAGTCTAGCACCAAACAGCATAATCCTTAGAAAGGACAAGTGGAGACAGTAAAGCTGTCTTCTGCATTCCTTTCAATGATTTGTCATTGCAGGGTTACCTTCAAGTAAGGCTTCTGTGTTCTCTGAATGTATATGTTTTGAGTACTCTCCCACAGAGTTGCTCCACCAACACCTGCAATGACAAGTGCATCTGCCATTCGATTTGCAGCTAGGCAATGGTCAACTGCAGCTTTGAAGTCACCTGCCACCAATGCCTGCTGAATGGCTGCTTCAGATTCACTGTCTGCAGCTTCTTCTCCAGCTTCTGTAGTAGTTACAGGTACTTCAACAACATCAGCTTCCTGCTCAGCTACACGAGCCTCCTCCTTCTCCTCAGTGCTGGGAGTCTCAAGCAGAGGACCATTGCCTTCTGTGGGTGTTGGAGGAGTCTCAAGTTTATCAAAGAAATCTTCTACATCATCTGGACTTTCCAAAGTTCTCTCCTCCAACATGGAGATAACAGGAGGTGTGGGCAGTAGTGCATCCTCACTAGGAGGGCTGTTGTTGTCATTCAAACTCAATTTCAGAAGCTCTTCATTTACCAAGTTATCATCCTCAAGGGGATTAGCATCTCCATTTTCTGTGGGCTTTGCTGAAAAGCCAAAATGCGTCAACAGCTGTACCCGAGCCTCCTCTTCAAACATGATTTTGAGAAGACTCCAAGTTTCTCTCTCTTCTTCAGAACTACACACAAGGGGAGACCAAACAACAACACACCCTCAAGAAGCTGAATTGAGCATTACCCATCACCACAGACATCCATGACAAGCTCATAAATGATCAAAGGTGCACCTTCCTTCCTCTCTAGAAAAAGCCACCACTCTAGAAGACCCCAATCTACAATTGTTCCAAAAGTTTGATTACCCAGCAGCTGAGGCCTTGGATTCACAGAAGTTGCGCAGGGAAGATTTTTCCCCACCAGCAATCGCTTCTTCAAACTTGGTAGATCGTTTCACAAGAGCTTCCTCAGTGATCAAACTATGAATCCGGACCTGCCATCCCCACCCACCCAATGTCAGGTGAAATCAACAACCCAACAGCTTGCAAAAAAAAGGTAAACTAAGAAGCATCACTGGCTGTATTGTGACCTCCACAACCTCAGCATCCATGTATATCATCCAAACATCTGTCAAAATACCTCTGAAGTTGCTGGAGCTCCTCCAGCAGCAGCCCCTTTCTTTGGAGCAAATGACACAAGCTTGCCTCCAAATCCAAAGCTGACACCAACAGGTCTCTTCAACCACTTGGGGGCCTTTGTCAGAGCTGCAGCATATGCACAAATCACATGGTCCTACAGCTTAAAAGACTGCTATTGTGCTTTGCTAAGACAGCAAGCACACAGACAAGTACATTCAAAAGATTCAGAAGAAGGGGCAGGAAGTTCATACAAAAAACAAAAAGCATGGAGACACCATGGTTCAAGCAGACCCAACCTGTAGAATAGTCATATGCACTGAGGTCTCCACCAAAAATAGAGTTATTTGATCGTGTCCGGCTGCATGCCTGGATATTTGCCAACAACCCATGAGACACAAACAACTTACATTCTGCTGGAAAGGCACAAATCAAACTATCTTCCATAAGAATAGAGAAATCTCCATTCTTGCAATGAAGAGAAAACCCACAGCAAGATTAACACTTCTTCAAGAAGCCACAGAAAGATCCAAACTAGGAAAGACAAAAACGAACAAAAAACAGCAGTATGAACAAAAGTGCCAGTCTCACACTTGTTCAGGCAAAAATCAAACAATCAGAGTCTCCAGATGAAGGTTTAGGGTTTAGGGTCTACCTCTATATTGTAAATACCAATCTGGCCATCAAATGAGGAGGTTGACAAAACACCTGGTGTGCAAGGCGACCATTGAACATCGAAATTCCAGTTGCCACTAGCAGGAAGCTCGCACAGTACCTGCCAACAACCCATCAGCTTATTAGAGTAGCAGAGAATGAGGTTGCCACATACTCGGTGTACTACAAAAACCCCATCTATACTTTCTTCTGTGTCAACCACACCCATCCATCCTCAGTTTGAAAGGGTTGTCCAGAAACACCTGTCCAGAGATAGTGTCCCAACAGAGGGTACGATTGTCCTTGGCACATGAGAGCAAGAGTGAACTGTCACTAGGGCACCATGCCATTGCAAGCACTCCTGCAACAAGAAAAAGACATCCCAGAATAGCTATCAGTTCAAGAAGAAATTCTGCATAATACTTCCTGGATAAACGTATGATGATGGAAACATCATCAGCCTTCTTGCTCTCGAACAAAGGTTGGCAGCAAGGAGGGGGCCAACATGCAAACATACCCTTAGTATGTCCAACAAGCTCCTTCAAAGGCGAGACTGAATTGCGCAAGTCCCAGACCTTGGATCACATGCCAAAACACAATACAAAACTTCTTACAAGGACAAATATGATATAATCACCAAATGAATATTATCAATTGATAAAAAAAGGGGGACATGTTGGTAAAAAGGAGGACCAGTAGCACAAGATATGTTACCTGCAAAGAAGGTGACCGATCATCATCGGATGCCACAATAAGCTGAGTTGCAACATCTGGGTTCCACTGTAAAGCAGAACAGCGGCGTCGGCTTGTTGGGTCTGTGAAACTGCAGTGTTCATTATTAGCCAATCTCAAACCCCTCACCACCATATTCTTCATGACAACCAACTCCCCATGAAACACAAATCTATGGAATCTAATGAATTCACCACTACATTATTTCCGACTTCACAACACATGAGGCATACAGTAGTTGCATGGTACCTGATGACAGGCTTTTGGCGTCGCAAGTCCCAGACAACTGTTACAACCCACACAAAAACCCATCCCACCATCACAGAGCTTTTCAACAATGCAATAAGATGCAGTGCAACCGCAAGAAGAAGATTCAGGTGCACTGAAAGAAGAGAACAAAAATCTTCAGAGAGAAACACAAAAAAAAAAGAGCATCCTCATCTCACCTGAAGTTCCACTGAACGATGTTGAAGCTAAGATATTATGCACCTTCCTATTCCAAGACACGTAGCTTAATTCCCCCTGGACCCCACCCTGAAGATCGTGCCAAAGAGAAATCAGACAAGAGAGCCTTGAAAGCCAAGTGGAAAAAGAGACTGCAAAAATGAGATCTTACAGATGCACAAAGAAACTCTCACTCGGAGTGAAGGATAATGCGACACGGAAGAAGGAGTCGATATGTCCCAGATGTACAAATCGCCATCATCTCCTCCAGATGCAAGTAAATGGGGTGACAAGACATTGAATTCCAAGCCCCGCACCTAACATCTCCAACCCCACACAAAAATTAGAACACTACAAATTCAGTCACAAAACCAAATTCCTTCAACCACTTCTTCAATGTTGTAAAGAACACACAATATCCTCAACATTTGCTTAGTGAAACAAAGAAAGTCATTGTTGATTCCAGTATCTAAGAATTGGCAGTGTCGCTTGGAACTGGGGGTTTTGTGTTGGGGGGGGGGAGGTAATCACAACAGCTCTTGTGTCATGATTTTCCTGAGCTGGTAGTTCTTCAATTGAGGCCAGAGAGTGATTCCATTGTTGGGTTTTGTTTTCTCAGAATTTGTTCATGAGTTTTTCAGAGAAGCAACGGGAAACCCTAAAATCGCTCCAGAAGCACCATGGAGTCATCTGTCTCCTCCCATTCATTCTGTGTTGATCTCCTCTCCTCTCCAGAGGAAGTGAGAGAAATTCCATTGCCAAACCAATTTGCATTTCATTGAGTGATGACAATCAACAGTGGTGCAAAGTAGAGATGTGCACCTAACCTCTCCACAAAACAACAACCACAACAGAGAAGTGGCAAATTGCAAGAGGGAAATCAAAGAAGAGCAATTTGACTCACAGCACCAGTGTGTGTCTGTGGCTTTGCAAATAAGGCTGCTCCTCTTTCAGCTTCATCCTCACTGACCATCAAACCCCAAAAAAGAGAACACAATCCTACTCATCAGGACACAAAAAACCTCAGAAAAACAAAATAAAATCCTTTGTGAATTCCAGTGGCAGAAAACAAAATTTTGCAGAGCAGCAGCAGCAGCTGAAACAAAAATCTCCAAGATTGAGAATCTCATTCATAAAGAAGAGATCATGGGATTTGAGGAAACCCTAAAAAAGCAAGGATGATGGGGATTTGAGGAAACCCTAAGCAAGGATGATGGGTACTGAGAACAAGAGAAGAAACAGAAGAAACAGAAGAAACCCAAAACAAAACCTGATCAGCTTGGCGGGATTCCAGAGATGGATGGAGCCATCAGCAAGACCACCAGCAATGACACCAAGAGGAAACTCCTCCTGTAAGCTGCTTCCTCCTATTGCGCCAAAGGTGCCCCATGACAAGCGGTTGAAGCGTTCAGCAGTGACACAGGAGCTGAGCACAGGGAGATCCAACTCCGTGCTTGCGAAATCCAGCTTAAGCAACTCCAAGCTCGCTGATGAGCTGAAGCTCAGATCTATGGCTCCCGCCATTGTCCCCACAGCCATCATCTGCGCCATTGGCGCAAATGCTACTGTCGCCGATCTCTGGATCGACTTCAACGCCATCGTTTTCTCTCCAGCAAGCACCCACCACTCCCCCTCCCCTCCCCTCCAGTGCACACACACACACACACACACTCTCTCTCTCTCTCTCTCTCTCTCTCTCTTCCTTCTCTTCAGCTCTTCCTCAGATCTGTGCTGCTCCCATCCAGATCAGAAGCCAACCAACATCCCACATACAAACTGACCACCTTCTTATTATTATTATTCGTCTCCAAAGTCTGACAATGTGAGAGATCAGAACACAAACTACAAACACCAAACCCAGACCACCCACAACCAAAAACAACAACAAAACCTAAAAAGGAAGACCACTCACAAGACACAACCTAAAGCTCGCGACCATAAGAGGAAGGGGAAGCGTTTATGCGCTTCACCATGTGGCATGCACATGTACGGCGTGAAAGAGTCGAAGGGCAGCTGTCGGTGGGCCCACCATGCCTTTCTTCCTCTTTTTTTTCTTCTTCGTAGGGTTTCCCAACAGATGGTGAAGCTCATTTTATAGGTAGTCTAGGATTTCAGAGACCGACGTTGGGTGATCGGTAAACTAGGGTTTCCTTGAAGAAATTCACTGCCGGCTTGCAGCATATTGAGATTCCGCTCTCTTGCGGATGCACCCAAATCTTCTTCCTTTGAAATTGTGGATCTTCTTCTTAGCACCCAATTCTTTTTCCTTTGCAGTTGTGGATCTTTTTCTTTGCATTCATTCATTCTTCCTCAGTTGTTTTCACTGATCCTTCAACTAGTTGGCTTCACACCCTCCTGAGTGGTTTGCACAGAGAGACAGACTCTTCCGGAGATGCTGCTGCTTCTTCTGGAGAGAGGAGGAGGAGGGATGAAGGTCAGCACAGAAGTGCAATTGGATTTCTTTCACATTCTTGATTCTGCAATGTTCTTCTGCAACTGTTTACAGAAATTTGTTGCTTCAATCTTCTTCTGCAACTTTCTGCAAATTGTTTTGCTTTCATTTGGTCATTGGATGACCAAATGTATATACCTAGTGGTGGTTCTTCATCTCCCTTGAGGGTTTTCAATCAGGGCTCAAGCAACAACAAGAAGGGGAGACTCATCTCATCATCTGCCTGCCACAAAGCGAAAGGACTCAGGCATCTGAGAAAATATATCTGCAACAACCAACTTTGGATTGCCTGAGTGCTCAATGGTAGTCATGAAGCCATTGATGTCCAACCCACCACTCATGAGAAGATTTTTGCATGTGGGGAAGGCAACAAGAAGAAGAAGATACATCAAAAAATGCAGACAATGGCAGACAATGCAGACAATGGCAAATCACAAAAGTGCTCTTTATGGTGAGTGTTTTAAACCATGCAACAGTTTTCTTCTCTTGAACAATTCATAGTGATTGTTGTTGTGGCTCATGGGTTAAGTCTGGATTCAATCAGCTCAAAAATGCAGTGCAAAATTTTCTTCAAGTGTGCAAATAAAAAATGCAGACAATGGCAGACAATGGCAAATGAAGAAAGCAACTCTTTATGGTGAGTGTTTCAATCCATGCAACAGCTTTCTTCTCTTGTGCAATTCATACTGATTGTTTTTGTTTCTCATGGGTTGAGTCCAGATTCAAGCAGCTCAAAAATGCAGCTCAAAATATTCTTCTCTTGTGCAAAGTCATAGTGAGTGTGTTGTTGTTGCTCATTTGGTTGATTTCAAATTTGAGCATATCAAGACTGCAAACAAATGAAAATTGAAGAAAGCGCTCTTTGCAACAAATGTTTAGTCCCATGATGCAATGATTTTTTTCTCTCATGCAATTCAAAGTGATTGTTGTTGTTGCTCATGGTTTGAAATTCTTGTATGCTCAAGAATGCATCCAAACAATGGTTGTTGAAGAAAGTGGTCTTTCCAATTTAGTGAGTGTTGAATCCATGTATGATTTTCTTCTCTTGTGCAATTCAGAGTGATTATTTTTGCTGATGGGTTGAGTCCAAATTCTTAGTCCAAATTTATAGCCAAATCTAGAAAATTTGAAAATATTTGTTCATAGGCTCAAAGCTTTTACCTCACCTTAACCTCAATGGCATGTCATGGGCCGCTTCATTTGTTGTATTAGTTTACTCTTTTTGTGTCTATGAGATAGAGTTAGGGTTAATTTATTCTCTTAATTTATTCCCTTTTCATCTATGTGTGAGTCCAACTTAATGGGTGATATGAATTTAAACCCATTTTAATATTCTCTAGTTATTTTCTTTTGAAGTCATCATTGTATGTCAATTTTGAAAATGTAATGATGTGGAATCCTTAATTGAAAACTAATCAATTTAAAACTCATTCATTTTTCTTTATTTTTGGGGGTTATAACCATGTTTCCTAGAAGACAAATATTTTAATTTAAGTATATTGATGATAGCATTTTAAAATTAGTCAAAGGACTTTTTTTTGCTTAAACGTTAAAAGGATTATTGTATTAAATAGAGATGAGTGTAATTGACAAACGCTCTACTAAGATGTTGAATACAAAATGAACTTGATATGGGATCTAGTGTGTCCATTAATTAGGTTTTATTCTTGGGGTGTCAATATTTAACCATGTATGTATGTGGACGAGGGTTATAATATAAGTGCAAAATTTATGCACATCCATTAAGGTGTCTATGGAATAGACTTGTGCCGAGTTGTGGAAAAGAGGCTATGTGACCAATTAGATTTTTAATATGGGAGTCTTGATTTGTTTTGAAGAGTTGCCTTATTTGAACTAATATTTTAATGTTTTATGTCTTTTGTGTGTGACCCATGCAAAAAAAATAAGCAAATTGCAAAGAGCTTTTATGCTATAACTCTAGGTATAATGATGGATGCACAAATGATGTTTTTTTCATATACATTTTTTATTGATCTTGCAAACTCCTATTCATACTTATTGAGAAGATTGTAGCAAATTACTTATGCTATTTGTTTTTCTTTTTTGTGGGGAGAATTACAATTAAGATCAAGGTGGATACCGTAAATGCGAAATTTTTTAAAAATGAAACACTCACATATTGGGAAAGATTGGGAATAGTCTTAGAAGCCTATAGGTAGTTAAAGGCATATATTAAACAAAGTAGGTTTTTAAGAAGCAATAATCAAGTTCATTGTAAATATTGGGGATTTTTTAAAGTAGACTTCACATCTTTTTAATTACAAAAAAATATCCCTTTCATGTATTCAATTGTACTTAGCTCAAAAAACATGCGTATTACCTTGAAAGGTTCCAAGATACAATGCAACAAAGTTGCATGGGTTTAGTGCCATGATTTATATTTCTTTCTATTGTTTATTACATGACAAGTTGGGTCCCACTTGTACTTGCTAATGGCCACTTTCTTTTGTGTGGCCTTCATGATCATGTATACCAACCAAATTTACAAAAGGAATACCATACATGAACAAAATCTTGACACATGTTTTATGATGTTTGAAATATTTTTTATGCAACTTAACATATTCATGACATTAAATCTTCAAATATTTTTGAGTTATATTGTTTCCTTAAACCTCCATATAATAAAGATATTAATGCATGTGAATGTTGTTCATATTTATCTAGCTATGAACCTTTAATACATGTTTATGAATTAAAAAAATATAATTGTCATGTCCTTAAGCATTTTAGTTTATTGTCACGTCATAATTCAATTTTTTTAATTTTTTAGTATGATGTTAAAAGTAATTTAACTTTAAGATTTTCATTACATGGTTTTCATCACAACAAATATGTACACAATTTAATGATTTGATTATTGTCAAGGAATAATTTTGGTTTCTTTACATTTTTCAAGATTTTGTGTTTTTTTACACGTTATTCCATCACATACAAAAAAATTTAAATATCTTGTTTGTACCATTCATAATGATAATGTAAGTTTACCAACCTTTTTTAAATAAAACATCAATTGTTCAAATGCAACCAAACAAAATAAAATCCCCAATCATCACCCAATGGGGAAAAAAGAAAAAGGAAAAAAAATATTAATATCCAACCAAGAATTAACACTCAATAGTGTAACCACTTATAGAAGTTACAAAAAAAAGATTGGGGACCATATTAAACCTAAAACTTTCATCAATCACACATTACTAGAATTTTAAATTTTTCAAACATTCCAAGTTGACTAACTAGTTTTTTTTGACAAATGGACATGTCCATTTTGACTAAAGGTTTAAAGCATGTATTTTTTGACCAACCAACTTGACTATAATGATTTATTTAACTAATACATCTAGTCAAATTGAACAACCCTAATCAAAATGACAAATTGGTTTTAGTCAAATGAAACATTTAATCAAATTGAACATAAAAATTTGACATCAATAATCAAAATGAACAATGTTTTCTAATCAATTGTAACATTTTAAATGCCTATTACATACCTACCTCCCACTTATAATCTTACAACCTACCTATTTACATACTACTTATCTACCTACCTACCTACATATTAATTACATACCTACCCATTCACCCACCTAGATGTACTACTTACCTATTTGCCAACCTAGCCACCCACCCACCCAATTACCCAACATACCTACTTAATTGAGTAACGTCTTACAACCAACTTAAATGTATGTACCTCCAACCTACCTACTTAATATAATTTTCTATGTTATCTACTTCCTTCTCTACTAAATAATTATATGTTACCTACATACCTATAACCTACTTATAACTTACCTCCTACCTCCCATCTACCATGGCTTTATAAGTTATCTATCAATTTGTTTAGCATTGTACAACCTACTTAAATTTATGTATCTTCAACTTACCTAGTTACAATTGTATTATACCTATTATCTACCTATTTCCTAACTCCCACCTCCCTCCCACCCTGCAACCTACCTACTTTTTCTACCTTTTTATTTACCTACACAACCTACTTATGACATGTACCCAACTTAATTTAATAAATGGAGTTAAAAATGGAATAATGAAATTTTAACAAATCTTGAAATTTGTCATCAACTTGTTATTTACATGTACATATAGTGTAAAGGTTGCATAGGTGGGTACCTACCAACCTTCTATTTTATCGCATAATAATGTGCTAACACATGGCACCATATAAATGTTACCGCATGGGCAAAACATAATGTTGTCATGTGACAATATATAATGTTACAACGTGGCAACATTCATATGGTGCAACATGTTAACATCAAATGATGTCACATTTTAATTAAATGATTAGAAAAAAATATTTTTTATTAATTTTATTTGACTAGTAACATTTGACTAATGGTCAAAAGGTATTGATAAAAAAACTCCAATCAAAAGCACCACACTACGAATGGTCAAAAAACCATCCCAATCATACTAGATTTGTTAAAATTGACTTTTCCTAAAAAATTAAAAAAAATTGTTTACACCTATAACTTTGGGATTCATTTTGATCAAAAAACTTGAAATTTTAAATAGTGCACATAAACATATCTATCAAAAAAATGGGTAAAGCATTTGAAAAAACATATAGTTTTAAAAAGGTATCTCTGACAACAGTAATTCACTTCAATATGGTAAAGGTTTAAATAATTTATAAAATCATCAACACATTTTGCTTATAAAATAAATAAAAAATTAACTTATGACAACATCCAAAGCCTTTGATTAATCATGTCATGTTCACACATCAATGAAAAAAGTATTAGCTTGTTGGTGTGAACATCCAAATACCTCTATGATAAATGAGAAAATGCATCATTTGGATGTTAATTGTGATATAACACATCATTTGCCTAAATCACAATCATTATTGCAACCCCTTAATTAATGGGGTTCTCATAACTAAATATGTTTGAATTGAATCACAATGATAACATCCATTAAAATGCAAACCCCATCTCAAGTGAGCATGATATTAATTTGTCAACATGAAAATTGGAAGGATGATGATGAAAACACATGTGTTCGCTCATTCAAAACATAAAACTTGACACCTTAATGATGGAAACAAAAGCATCATAAACAACATCACAAATAACAATTTCATCCCTCCATAAACACATCGTAAAAAAATGTATTTCCATTCAATTTATAGGTTGACCACATATCCGTTAAATTAAGTTATGAATTGTTGAATGGGGGAGATCCAACATGGTGCACAATGTGAATTTAAAGATGTTTAAAGTCATATAAAATGATGAGATGATTAAACAAATGAATAACCAAACACATAAACCTAAACTTGCATAATATCTAAAGTGAATATAATAAAGATAAAAAACATGTCAAAAATGATGTTGAAAAATGAATGTTTGTTCAAAATTTCAAAAACATTTTCTTGAAAATGATGAACACCCCTTTTTGAAAATTGTTTGAAAAAATAAATACAAACCCACACTATTTGAAAACAAAGGTTATGTGTCAACTTCAAATGGGGTTAAAATGGAAATGGACATTTTGGACCCACCAATTTTATCATTAGACACACATCTAATCTTTAGGCATCTTTATATCTTCATATTCGAATTGAATAGTGGCCTTCACCAAAACATCTAAATCCTTAAGTTCAAATTTATGAACAAGTTCTCTTATTGTAATGAAGTTTTTACTTTCAATACGAAACTCCATTACAATTATAGGTTTTTCATCTCCAAATTAAAAAAATGAAGTGTTTGATGTTTATACAAACAAACATTTAAAAATTCAAAACGTTCACACTCAAATTGGAAAATAAATAAATAAATAAATAAATATAAAATAAAAAATGAATAATAGATAAAATTTTGCAATAATTGGGGTCATAAACCTTTAGTTCCCCAAATAAATTGTCAGGGTAGTGGCCTTAATAAAAATGAAACCTATCCCCCATTTAAATATAGATGAAAAAAAATGATGTGTTAATAAACTAAAAAATCCTTTAAACATTTTAAAAAACTCAAACCCTAAAGGTTCACAAAAATTTAAATGTTTAATCTAAATGAAAAAAGGCCAAGTAATGTTGAAATTCCAAAGTGGAAGGTTTCAATGAAAAATATAATATGATTTTTGGGCAAAACATTTTTAAAAGATTCAAAAAAACTTAAATATCTTTTACTTTAGAAATGTTTTTACATGGCACATGTCATCTAAAGCTTCATGAAAAAAAATGATATGAAGGAATGAAAAAAAATAAAATTAAACCCTAATGTTATCTAAAATGGTGTAAAAACCTATAGAAAAAAATCAACATGCAAACCAAAAAAGGATCAAATAATGCATTTGTTTAATTGAACTATCAGCCCCACCAAACCCAATGGAAATGTAAAATGATTGAAAGCATGATGAACAATTATCGCAAGATTAATGATGTGGGTGTTTTTAATCACAAAAATTAATAAATATGAAAAAAAAAAATCATTGACCGATGAAAGGTTCAAAAATGAAAAACGATGAACAGAACCCCATTTAGTGATGCACCTGCAAACTTTTTGAAAGGCTCAAATGTGAGTTTCAAAATGAAAATAATGCAAAAAGGAATTAAGGTATGTTCTTTCACTCGTAACACTTCAAATGTAAAAAGGGTGTGTTAGAGCTTCGAAATAAGGATTAAGACAAATGACTAGCGAGTCAATTATTCATATAGATTTGCACAAACTAAACAACAAGTTGTTTAGTGCATAGTTGGAGCATTTTTGGTGCATGGACGAACCACACACATACACAAACTCATAAAATTCACCATAGCCCGGATTTGAAGGAAGCCAACACCTTCCCTCCTTATAATATTTTTTATGATTTGTCACAAAAGCTACACCCAAATGACATTTTTTTCAGGACTACCAAGTCGGGAATCTTGCAATTTTCGAAATTGGGACTTTCGTCACTTTGAACGCCCATAACTTCTTGTGTAAACTTTTGATCAAAACAAGGTTTGAAAAAAAGTTATAGCCCTTGTTAAGAATTTTTCAACAATATGTGGCACACACCTCTTACACACATGTAAATCAGGGCGATTCTCGACTTTTAATAGTTAGTAATCAAATTGACACTTTGACTCTTAACTATTCTTTCGGCCATAATTTGTGTTGGAAGTATTCAAATGGATAATGTGACCCCATTTCAAACATCCACGTCTTAAGAATTTTCCAATGGTATAAATAAGTCCTCAATTTAATGAATTTTGACCCTTCTAAATGGTCTCTGAAAATTTAAAAATCCATTAAGACTCTAACTTCTAAAGTGGGAATCCATTTGAGAGTGCGTGGTCTCATTCCCTCAAATTTTCCCACACTCATTAGAATGTGAATGTGATTCTTCGATTGCGTTCCTGGCCCACACCTTTCCATGCCCTTGCCTTGGTTGCAAATCTAAGGCTAAAGTCGTGACACTTAATAAATTATTTTAATAGATGCCAATGGAAGAATGGATAACAATCATGCCTTCGAAAAAGGAGTGATGCTTGAAATTTAAAAAATTGCAAGGCATAAAAAAAACATACAAAAAAGATGAAATGGTATAATTAATTGTTCGTCACACAAAACTCATAAAATATAACCTTATGAAATATTGTGTTGAAAATAATCACAACATTCATCATGTAATTTGTTCAATAATATTCACACCTATATAAACATAATAAGTTGCAATGAATTACAAATGATCATTGCAACTCAAAAATCTAATTGTAGGGTTAATTACAAATCACCCAATTTCTCATTATCTACATGTTTAAGAATTAAATTTCACCCAAAACAAAAAGGAGGGATGCACGAGGGGCTTGGGTGGTATCAATAGGGAGCTAATTTATAAGTAACGATGAGGAAATGGCTTAAATGCATAATAAATGTTTAGCTTAGGACTCAACCTAATTATCTAAAAAAAACCTACAAATGCATTTTAGTCTTTCTTTGACTTACTATTCCACAAGGTAAATTCCTATTCAATTGAAACCCTAATTATATTTGTTTTAATGAAAAATTTCAAATATGAAACTTCTTTTTCAGATTTGAAACTTGAATGAAATAATAATTTTTTTGAAAGCAAAGTAAGCAAAAAAAACTATATATATATATATTGGGCCAATTAAACATTTAAAAGGTTTTTGTTTTTTTGCCCTCTTTGCCTTTCCATTAATGATTTCCATTTCAACAACATTAAGGTTTGACACACTTGCTTAAGGAAAGGAAAGGAACTAACCACATAGCAAAATTTATTTCAAGTGTTTAGATATATTTTACATTAGATTTATCAATGTAATCAATTTTGATTTTTTTTTTTTCAAAGACTATTTTGAACTCATAAAACATGAGTTTTGATTTCAATTAATTTCTTTTTTAGAAGTGGATACATGGCTCAAATTACACATTTGAATGTTGGTTTCAATCCTTAATTTTTCAAGGACTCCAATTGGTTACAAGTGAAAATTCAATGCAATTTAAAAGTAATATAAAAATGACAAAATTGCAAATGGGATTTAAAATAATGATTGCCATGAATGTCCTTTTATGATGTATTACATAGTTGATGGCCATGAAAATGGAAATGTGATGAAACATGTGAATGTTTTTGAATATGAAATTTTAAAATAAAACAAAAAGGAAAAACCAATGTTTATGAACATTTTTCAACCATGGTTGAAAATAATACAACAATTTGCAAAAATCAATGTTTTATTCAAAAATATGGATGTCCAAATTAGACATGTCATAGATAAGTTATAGGTTATATAACATTTGAATTTTGAATCATTCATCACAATTTGATTCAAATTTAAATGTATCTTAAAAAAAAACATTATTATTATTTTTCGAAATAACTTTAGAAAAAATTCTATTAAAAATTCTAGAATAGTTATAACCTTTGTCAACATTTTTTTAATCTTTTTTTTTTTTCCTTGTTGGGATTGTTTTCAATGTTGTCATATTTTCATCTCATTTTAATGTTCTATGTCCTCCATGTCAATCCTATCATCATCCATTATCTTTGGATTTTATAACTTCTTCATTTGTTTGATTTTTTTTGGCTATTTTTAACATATTAATTTTATTTATCTATTTATTTACCTTTGAGCTTCCAAAGCCCAAGTTATATTAAAATCATTCAAGTTAACAATACACATGTTATACAAGACTATGTAAGTTATCACCAAATCCAACATGTAACACCATGGAATATCTACTTTTTTGAATAATATTTTAAACATTCCTTTTAACATTCCAAAAGTTCTTTTCATTAACATATTTATACTCATTACTACAAATCATAACTTTTCAAAAGGTTCAATTTGATTAAAGTGTCTTCATTGACCAAAAGGATGTTTGTTTTTACTAAAGGCATGAGGCATGAAAAACACATGGTTTTTTTGGTTGGTTTTTTTTTATTAAAGTGACCATTTCGACCAAATGTTAAATTGTACATCTAATCAAGAGGGATAATTTTTTAAATGGTCCAAAATGCCCATGGCTTAATCAAATTGGTGATATTGAATGGCCATGTTTAATCAAATAGGCCATCTTAATTTGGTTAACTAACCTACTTGCTATGTTTACTAGGCCTACTTACTTACTTAGCATATACCAACCTATGTTCTACTTACATCTTACCTACTTAACATCTACATATTTAACTATCTACCTACCTACCTTTTTTTTACATACATACCTATATATACCTACCTACCTGCCTACATATATATTTACATATTTACCTATATTACATAATTAAATATGTACATTTAAAAATATAGATAGGTAAGCATGTGTACCTACTTATTTACCTATTAAAGTTCAAATGTTAACATAAAAATTCATTGAAATTCAAATAAACATGTTAAATGCATTTGGTATCATATTGCTTTACAAAATGATGTGGTGGTTTGATGGTCAAAACATTAGTTTGGAACCATGGATACCAAGGTTCAATTCCCTTCACCAACATATACTATGTGGAATAATATGTATATTCATATATATATATATATATATATATATACACACACATGTGTGTAAATGTATAATACGTGGGTTGTGGATAGGTAAATAAGAGGTCATGGATGGGTGGGTAGGTAAAATATTTATTATTTATTTATTAAATAATTTTTATTATTTAAAATTTGGGTTTTTTACTTATATTTTTTTAATTGCCCAATTTTTTGTTTGATTTGACCAATAAAAAAAACCATCTTATAATCAATCAAAAAACCACTAGTCAAGTTGGATGTGGTCAAATTAACTTGACCAATATAACCAAATGGTCAAAATTGACCAAATGTTAAAATGAATGGTTTTTGGTTTTGTTTTCCAATTAAATAATATCATGTTTTGTAATATTGACTTGATTGGATAAAGTCCAATTTGTTTTGTATCTTTGCAACCCATTTTTTCACATTTGCATGGAGAATAAACTCATGGTTGCATTGAATAAACATCTCTTATCCACTTGAAAAATAGAAACTTGTCCTTCATCACATGATTTTCCTAAATTTGTTTTCTTTTTTAAAAACCCAATCATGAATACTACCTACCCACCCATGATCAAAATCACAAAAATTACATTTTGCATCTTCAACTCTTTCACTCAATGTGAATTTTTAAAAATAGGATTTTGGATCTATCTCAAATGCAACAATTGGAATATGATTACCATCTATGGCACCTAGAATGTAAAGAATTACATGTAAACTTTCAAAACTGACAATGATGTCTTTGACTTTATTTTTAAACAATTTAAGTATCACCAATGTTTCAAGTGATTTCTAATCGTTGCACAAAATTCTTTCATTATAATTGATATTATACTTTTTACAATGCCATAGACTTCTCCACACATTTGCAATGAATTTCCACTACCCAATCTTGCAATAGACATTCCTACTATAATAGTTTCTATACATTTTTTTTTCTCATGTTCATATTTTTTTTGCTTAAGACTTGAACCTACAACTCTAACCAAAGCATGAAATGTGTCATAGTTTAATTTTGTACATTGTCAAAACATCTTTTCAAAAAAACTCCCAATAAGCTAATTTTTCATATATCCAACCACCTCCTCAAAAAAAAGGAAAAGCATCAAACCACATCTTTTGATCCAACCAATAGCTAATCCAAATTTATTGCAAAAAAGAAAACATTGCTAAAAATCAAACCACATGTTTAATCTAATCAATAGCTAATCCAAATTAAACCACCCACCTCAAAGCACAGAAGCATGTATTGCAAAAAAAGTAGCAAATCAGAATATTAAGAATACTTGAGTCAAGCCAAACTACCTTGACATTGACAACAGGCAAGAGTTGTTAATTTTTGATCCTGAAATTTTTTAAGCTAATGACAAGCAAGTTTCAAGCATGGAATCATCAATTTTCCTTCATCTAAACTTGCACATCTGAGGCACTTTTTGAGAATGAAGCAATTAGCTTGGTGACTTCTGAAAAAAAAAAACCTGGATTCAAAATTGTTGCATGTAAGAAACAAGTAAGGCAAAAGACACAACAACATTGCCTACCAACTAGGTTTGCCAAATCTGTGGAAAGATGAAGAGTATCTAAAAGAAAATTATTTCTATTTTCTCAAAAAACCATTGATCTGCAAAATTCAATTCCAACACATCAATACAAGCAATCAGCATCTGAGAGCTTGAAACAATCTGAAAAAGATGTCTCTTAAATGGGAATCCAAATTGGAAGTTGGAAGAGGCCCACCTATCTGAAAGCCTCCTCCACCCAGCAACCCAAATTTCAGAGAATGGAATTCCCTTCAAAAGAGACCAAAATACAACCCACCCAGAAATAACCGAAAAAAAGGGCTTCTGCACTTCCTCTTAGCACTTCATAGGGTGCAAAATTTCATTAAAAGAATCTTTGATACAACCTAGCACCTGCCCAAAAACAGAAGCTTTCAGGAAGCTCAAAATGTGTAGAAAAGTCAAAATGTCTGAGACTATGTGAAGATTCCCAATAGCAGCAGAAGAACCCATCTAAAATTGGAGACTATATATAGACGACACAAGGAATGTGCTCCTTGCAGGGTGAAAACCTTAAACCCTTTCAGCAGGGTCAAAGTAAAAAACCTTCATCAATCTATGATACTTTATTAGGTTTGTGTGCATTGCATTAACATGAGTTGATATGATGGGTTGAAGAGTATGGAATACCATTTGGTTGGCTATTTTGCCAAGTAAACTTTAAATGTTTGCCAACCAACTTTGCCAAATGGCTAAGTCCACATCCGCTTCACAAGTTTGCCAGCTCCACTTGGCTAAGTTGCAAACTCCACATTGCCAAGGTATCATAAAATTGAAGGTTTCAATACAGCAATTTCAAAATGCTTTTCTCAAGATGAAACATGGAGTACTTCAGATCATGCAGATAACTGTTATGGCACAGGTAAGAATCAATCAAGGACAAAACTTTTGAGGGGATTGAAGCAAGTAGTGGGAAAAGAAAGAAAGTTGTAGAATGGAGAGGAGGGGCACAGAAAGTATTAATTAGTTTTTTGAGATTAGGTCAAGCATTTGGATTTTTCAGATTTGAACATTCAGAGCATTTTCAGATTAGGACCCAGTCTCAAATTCATCAGTTTTGGTTTCACAAGAGTTGGGGTGCTTCAAAATCTAAACACACCTAGCATCCTGACAAGTAACTAGCTTGTGGACACTCCTAACATCTAGTTCTGGAAGACCCACAAATTTCAGACACAAGTAAAGGTCACCCAAATCTCCATCCAGAAACACTTTCCAGTGAATGAGACTTCTTAACAGCTAATCTCTTTCCATTTGTAGGGGCAGGTTCTCTAAAGCAAGTCCTTAGCACAGTAGCCCAACATTTTGATCAGGTAACCCAATGTGGATCTTCTTGATCAAACAATGCCAACAACTGGCTCAAAGCAACTAGAGAAGGTGTTGGCAATGGTGAGCAAAACAAAAGATTTTTGTTTATATTGCCCATTACCTTTGTGAAGATGTTTGAGTACAATTCTGATCCAGCAACTTTAGCACATGGAGCATAACTGAATTAGTGGGCCTGTCAGAAATCAGAGAACGTTTTGAGCTGGTTCATGAGATAGCTGCTGAAGGGTTTAGGGTTTAGGATTCAAGCCTTCACTGCTGCTGCTGCTGCTGCAGGTTTGTAATAATGCACAGGCACAAATGGCATCTTTGTCACAACAGCATCATACTGCCTCCCTCGCACAGTCACCTTAACCTGAGTCCCAGTCTTGTGATACCCACTTGCAACGTAGCCCATAGAGATGTTCTTCTTCAAGCATGGGCTAAAGCCGCCACTTGTGACCTCCCCTATGTTCTTCCCGTCACCATCCAAGATCTCGCTATGGCTCCTTGCAGGTGCACCACTAGACACCAGGCCTACCCTCCGTCTGGCAGGACCATCTTTCAGCTGCTGCAAAATGGTCTCGGCACCCAGAAAGCCCCCCTCTGCACGCCGCCGTTTTCCAATTGTCCATGCAAGTCCTGCCTCAACAGGTGTGATGTGTTGCTCCAAATCATTGCCATAAAGGCATAATCCTGCTTCCAAGCGCAGACTGTCACGGGCACCCAATCCTGTAAGCCGAATTTTACCTTGGCTCTTCTCCAAAATTGCTAGCGCTAATGCTGCTGCATCCTCGTTTGGGACAGAAATCTCAAACCCATCTTCACCTGTGTACCTGTATTTGCCACTTCCACAATCAGTACACAAGTGCTCAAATCCTCTCTACAAGCAGGAAATGGCTGCTTGATTGCACCTTAGTAAACATGGATATTGTGACAGAAAAAATACAAAGGAAAAAGAAGAAGGAAATGCAGCTGCTGAGTACCCAGTGCGTGTTAAGAAGCAGTCAGATCCATTGATCTTGAGGATCTTGAAATCACCAAAGTAGAGCTTGCTGAGATCATCAGAAGTGAGCTTCTGCAATACCTCAGGTGCAAGTGGGCCTTGCAGAGCCAGCAACGAGCGCTCATCATGCACATGCCATCCAACCGTCTTACCTGCATCCTGGAAGGGCTTCAAATGCTTGGCCAGATGCTGAAGATCCTTGTCTCGACAACCCGCATTCACCACGATGTAAATGTGCTCATCTGACACCTGATAAAGTCATAAATACACATACCCATTGGGGGGGGAAAGGAGCTCATCAGGTACACAGGTTTTTTTTTTCTATGTGGTAAAATCCCACTCAAATGCAGCAAATATCCCAAGCAGATTAGGTATGAGAGAGAAAGTGGATGGACAGGGATACACACACACACACACTCTCTCTCTCTCTCTACACACACACACACACACACATATATACTATGTATACCCTAAACCCTAAACCTACCTTGGTGATGACAGTATCATCAATCACACCTCCGTTCTCGTTGGTGAAAACTGATAGAGTTCCGGTTCCAGGTACAAGACCTGCAATGTCTCCCACCACCAGTGTTTCCAAGAAAGGAATGGCATCAGGGCCCTTCAAGCTCAGCCCACACATGTGAGACACATCAAACAGGCTTCCAGCAGCACGACAATTGATGGTGGATTCAATGATGCTATCCTTGTACTGGATGGGCATGCTCCATCCTGCAAATGGCACCATCTTGCCACCCTGCTCTACATGCAGATCATATAATGCAGTCTTCTTCAAACTGCTGCTGGTGCTACTGTTACTCTGATCTACAGCAAAACTGCGTCTTGTTGTTAGCACTTGGTGGAATAGATCACTGCTGGTTCTCTTCTGCTGCTGCTGCTGCCGCAGACCGGCATTACTATGCCTTCGGGCTGCTACTCCCAGCTGCCAAGCTGCTCTCCTCATTGCTCCCTCCAACTGCTTGCAAATCCCACTCTCCTTTCTACTCTCTCACTCGGATCTGGATGTTCCCTTCTACAAAAACTACGCTGCCAAACTCTTCACACAAAAAAGGAAAAAAGAAAACCCAGTCAAAGAGCAAAGCTTTTTGGGTACCTTAAGAGAGAGAAGCAACTTCACTTACAGCACCAAGGAAGAAGGGCAGTGCTAGTTTCTAGTCTTATGGGTAGTTATGTTTTGCAATCTACCATAGCATAACAACCAAAAACAAACCAAAAAAAAAAAAACACAAAAACAAACGGGATCAAACAAAAGCCCACAAGAGACTATGAAGAAAAAAAGGAAGAAAGACACCCAACAAAAGAAAGAAAGAAAGAATTTATCACACCAAACACGTCCACTAAATCAAGACCATGAGAAAACCCATCCACGGACTTCTCTTCTTCTCTCTCACACACACACACACACTCTTTCTCTCTCTCTCCCCCCCGCCCCTTGGATTCATCTTTCTTCTTTCTTTTTTTCCTTTTGTAAAACATGTTCAGATCCTGCTTTTTGGGTGAGGATTTTCTTTTTTCTTTTTTCTTTTTGCTACTGCTAGGTTTATGGAGATTCGATCTTTGCATGGAATTTTTTTTGGGGTATTATGTGTGTGAAGAAACTACATGTTCAGATCCTACTTTCTTTCTGTATGTTCTTTCTGTATGAGGATTTTTGCTACTACTGCTGTTAGGTTTCTGGAGTTCAATCTTTGCATGGTTTTTTTTTTTTGGCGTGTGTGTGTGGGTGTGTGAAGAAGCCTACATGCACTGATCCTGCTTTTTTCGTGAGGATTTTGTTGCTGATTTGAGTTTTTTTTATTGAGGATTTTTGCTGCTGCTTTTAGGTTTTCTGGAGGTGGAATTTTATCTTATTTTGTGAAAAAAACCTACAAGTTCACATCCTGCTTAGGGTAAACCAAGTTTAGGGTTTAGGGTTTAGAGTAAACCAAACCAAGTACATTTTTCCTTGGGCCTTCCACCTTCCTACCTACTAAACCTTCAAGTAGGTAGGTACTTACCAAACCTAACTTACATACTTGATTGCACCTATGTGCCTCATCATCACTCCAATTGGCTTTGTGATTGTTGAGAATGAATGATATGATATCACAAGAAATCAAATGAGAATATGGCAAAGGAAATTGAATTTGTTTTTGAATAGGATATGTAAGACCATGATTAAAAATATTTGTCGACACCCACATGAAAGTATTGTAAGGAAATTGGGATTTGTTTCTTAAAGAGATATATGGAAAGCCATGTGATTCAAATATTTGTCAACACCTTCGTGAAGATATTGCTTGCAACAACATGGATGGATAGACGGATGGATGGATGAATATATTTCACACAAGATTTAAATATAGAGATTATTTTTATGGTTGTATTGCCAATATTGCATGATCAAAATAAAATCAAGGTAAGGTGCAATATTGAGATATGGGTATTACGTGATAGGAGTACCCCAACTTGTAAATATGGAACAAAGACAAGTATTGCATCTATGACTAATGACAAAGTAATGTGAATGTCCAAGATATCATTTGAAAATTTGACCAAGATAAAATCATTTCAAATATAACTAAAAAAATGACTATGATGTGTCATTATATAAACAATGTAATCATAAAATTATTTTACAATGATCTAAAAATGATTATTAGTCATTTAATATAAATATACATAAATAACTATGACATGTTGGGTATTGATTTCGATTAATATTTATACATGTATAGGTAACATAAGAACTTTTATTAAATTTTTTATAAATATACTTGATCTATAATCTATTTTTAAATAATCTATGTGAATAAATAATTATTATACATTGAAATAAATTGTAATGGTAAAAATGATACATTATAAATATTTTTTATATTTTAATTTAAAAATCAAATAGAAGTGTAAGATGTGGGAAGTATATAATTTATTTTTACATTAAATTTTTATTGTAAATTTAAGTAAATTTTTGTATGTTATATGTATATAAATAAATAAATAAATTTTACATCCGTAAAATTTTATATTATTACATATAATATTAAGTTATTTGTGTAAAATGAATAAAGTTTATAATTTCAAGAAAATATTTAATATTATAATATTAATTAATTTTTCAAAAATAAATTAAAATATTTATATTAAATTTATATGTCATACTTAGTATTTTATATATATATATATATATATATATAATCTATTTATGATCCATTCATAAATATTTCATGTGAGCCAATTATATGGACTCATATGTCTAAATAAAAGTTATTATTAAAATTATGTCATGCCCGTACATGGCCTCATACATGATGGCCAAATACGGGCATGCCCATGTGCGTTTTTAGGGTTCATGTACGGTCTTAGGCGACTATACGTTATTAGGTACTTAGGGTTTCAGTTGGTTGGCGGTAATATAAAATGTCAAGCCCTTCCTTTCTCTCTTTAGTTTTTCTAGAATTCCTTTGTCATGAGAGTTTCCTCCATAATAAGCTAGGATTTCTAGATGCTCACGGCAGCCATTGCACAACCACTGTCTACATACATCTCATTTTCTTCTTTCTTTGCAATTCAATTCTAGAAAAACTTCACTTTATGTTGCTTCATGTTGAAAGCCGAAGATTTCTTTTGCTTGTGAGTTCCTGAGTTATTGTTGTTATTGCTAGTGTTGTTAATGTTACTACTACTAGTGTTATTAATGCCGAAGGGTGTTGGTGTTATTGCTACCAAAGGGAGTTAACGTTGTTACAAGAAGGAGCTTGTGTTTTGCTAGTTAATAGAGTTGAAATCCTTAACAAGTTTCAAAGATCCCCTTCTTTTTATCTTTCTTTCTTTCTCTTTCACGCGTAAAAACTTGCCTTCCTCTAGTGACTCTCGAATAAATTTTTTAAAAAAAACAAAAATTTATGCGACGGCGCCCACCATCGTTACAAAGTAACGTAGCACCGCTTATTGCAAAACAACGTTGCTACAACGACACGAGCATGCAACGCTCCTGCGATGCGAACTGCAACGCCACAACATTCCAAGCTGCAGCTTTGTAGCACCGTGAGCTCCTATGCCATAGTGCCGCAGCGTCAAGAGCTTCATTGCCACAACGTTGTAGCGTCACAACGCAGCATCAAGAGCTTCATCGCCACAATGTTGTAGTGTCGCGAGCTAACGTTGCAATAGTAGTGCCACAATAGCAATAGCGCTGCAGCGCCATCGTTGAGCAATAGTGCTGCAGCAACAATAGTGTTGCAGTGCCATCGTTAACCAACAACGCCGCAATAATATCGTAGTAACAGCGCTGTAACGTTGCAAGCTGCAATGCCATCGCTAAGCAACAGCGCCATCGCTAAGCAACAGCGCCATAGCATTAGCGCTACAGCGTTGCGAGTTATAACACCATTGCTGAGCAGCAGCATTGTAGCAACAGCGCCGTAGCGTTGCAAGCTGCAACACCATCACTAAATAGCAGCAACAACATTGCAACGTTACAAGCTGCAGCGCCATCGCTGTGACCTTGGTTCATTCGACGTCGGTCTGACTTTTGTCGGACTTTCGTTGGATGATTGGTTCAAGTTTTGTTTATCGAACTTTCGTCCATCCAAAGACTTTCGTCTGATGTTTGTCGAACTTTCATCATGCGCCCTACCGTCTTGTGTCATGCGTCCTGTCGTCCTACACCCTGCACCATGTCGTCCTACATCATGCGCAGTGACGTCCTATGTTTTGCGATCTTGTGTATTGTTTTGCCATCCTTCCTTTTCATCCAACATCTAATTGATTTCCGTCCGACCTTCGTTAGACGTTCGTTTGACCTCCGTGCGATGTTTGTGTGTCACGGATCCTTCCCAACAACACATTGTATTCTTCAAACTATACGTTGTGTTAGAATTTTGTAGCTAGTGTTGTGTACTATCACAAAATTTTGGGGAATGGGACAACACCATCTCCTTGAATGATGAGAGCACTACTGCTCAGCCAAAGCCCAGGGTTCAGCTACAAAGTAACACACAATCCTTTGAGTCGATTTCTTTAAGTTCATGATGTTCACGACGGTACCATCAAGTGTCTACGACACCACTATCATTTAGTACAACTCCTACCAGGAATTCAGGCTCAGGTTACACTACATCAACGGTACATCAGAGTCCATTTGGAGGGGCTCATTAGTGGGGTACGCCTGTTGCTACACCTACTTTCACACCATCATCATATATTCTGTTGCAAACTGTGACCTCAACACCCATATACACCATGGAGGTCAGCAGTTCTTCTGGGAGAATTGAGAAGTTCAACGGAAGGCCAGGTATGATTTCTTTGAAGGAGTTCAAGGCAACTTTTTCAACTGTGGTTTGTGAATTGGAGTTCAAGTATGGCGTTAATTACACCGAGGTGTTTGCATTCAAACAATTGGCTCGTTATGTGCACTATGAGGCATTGGATGTCTACGAGCAACATTCTGCAAGGATTTTGGGTGTCACCCAGATTCCCAATCCAACTTACGCCATAACCATCGCCACCGCCTTTCAAGCTGCATTGCAAATTACAATTGCACATCACGGGATTGTGCCGATACACCAGCTTTTGCTAATCCAGCAGGGGAATTCTTTCGTATTCTTGAGCTGGAATTTCCAGTCAAAAGTTCTAAAAAATTCTGTAGTTTGCCACCTTCTTTCGGTAGAAGGATGAAACCCTCAAGATGCTCTACAGGAGGTTTTTCAAACTCAAAGAGGATACCTAGAGCATCACAGACTTGAAAGCTGCCCACCGGTATCTTCGTTCGTTGGAAGGTACTCCAACACTCCATGCGCAGGTTTTGCAATGGGTTTTTGCAGAATTTAGAGACTTGTACATTTTGTTGGATGTGTACAACATTTCCGAAAAACTAAAACTAGCTCATGCACACTATGAGGCCAGTACTATGAGGCCTCCATCACGTTCAAGGCCTCAGCCTACACCAACTGCGCCAACTAGATCATCACATTCTTCTTCAAGGACTAAAGTGGTGCACTCAGCTACACCCATCCTACCTTCTTGCAATTACTATGGCAATCCTGTCCACAAAGCTAATGAATGCAACATTCCTTCCGAGGATCTCTTTTATGATTATTATGGGAAAGAGGCACATCAGAAATCTTTTTGTTTTGCCAGGTTCCCGGAACAGAAACAACTTCGATTACAACGACAAAATCTGCCAGCATCTTCCGCTGTCCTTTAACCAAAAGCCAAGGCAACTCAGCCTTCCACTCATGCTTTGCCCACCAAGGGTAATTCCAACAAGAATGCTAAGAAGAAGGAGCACAATGCTGACAAGAGGGAGGTGCTTCAAACCCATGCAATTCAAGTTCAGACTCTACAAAATAAACTCGAATCATTGAAGGCCCAACTTGCTAATCTAAAAGGCAAGTCCTCCCAACCAGCTATTCATGCCCAACTTGTACAAGGTTCAAGATCACGAAAGGGACCTCCTAGGTCGTTCTATGGCCTCCCACATGATGCCATGGTTGGGGAGTATCTTCTTTCCACTTCACACAATTCTAGTCTCACACCAGAATTTGCTACTTCTTTTTGCCCCTCCTATGTCGCGGCACAAGAGGCTAGTGTGGCACCTAGAGTTTCTACCACTAGGCAGGTAATTCAGATTGATGGATTCGCATCTGGTTCAAGTCCTATTACAAGGGCTAGAGGAGCTCGAGCAATCATGCCAAAATCTTTTCGTCCTATCAACACGGAAGAAGAACACACCTTGTTGGCAAGGGGGGAAGAGACTACTACACCACAAGTTGTTAAGGCATCAAATTCTCATGTCCCAAGAGTACATGTACATCAGGAAAACACATAATTTTCCACTGATTAGCTTATGGAATGCCAACTTCAAATGCATGAAGTGACGCAAAAGCTTGTGAATACACCATTATTTAGTTTTCAAGATTTGAACTTAAGCACCAAGGACATAATTGCAGTTCTAGAGGATACCTTGAACATTATATCACATCCTCTACCAATCCATGATCCACATGTTACAGAGGTCCCATCCAACACTTTGGAGAAACATTCGATTGACTCACGTGTTGTAGATAACGTTTGTAATCTGGTCACTAGTTCTAGCATGGTTAAACTAGTGGGTTTTCCTACCTTTGATTCTACATTCACATATAAGAAGGGAGTTAAGAAACACCTCACTTGTGGAGTTGTTACTTAGCAAAGGTGTTATGGATAGCCATTTTCTCCACAAAGTCCTTCACTCACTTCCGAAGGTGGTGCCTAGTGAGAGAACTTCCATCACCACCAGAGTTACCATTGTTGACAATACTGGGTTAGCAATCCAAATGGGAGGACATACACCCAGAGTGGTACTTCTTGACACAGGTGCCCAACACCTAAAGTGGTACTTCTTGACACAGGTGCCCAACACCCAGAGTGGTACTTCTTGACACAGGTGCCCAACCAGTGATTCTTAGAGTTCAATTCGCCAAGAAGATGGGCACGCTTGACTCCAAACTACCGAAATCTATGTGGCAGATTCGCATCGCTAGTGGTAGCGTAGAGGAGGTACTTGGGGAAAGCTCGAATTTCATTACACTTAACTTCAATGAAGGTACAGATCAGGAGCTTTGTTTACAGGTCAAATGTTTAGTCACCAATGCCACCAGTTATGATGTGCTCATTGGGCAAGAGGCCTTATTTCCACCAAGTTTCACAATTAACAACTGGTTTGAACATGCATACTACCGAGTGGATTTGGAGATTGATGGCCACCTTCTGGGATACATACCCCTTGATTTACATGATAACCATAGTCTTATGGTTCACCATTGTATGCTCAAGGAAGCACACACCATTTCCTACATCCAACAAGCTAGCCACGAATGGATAGGGGGAGATGAAGAAGAGATAGCTTACACTCAAGCTACTGAAAGCTTGAAGATGGTTCCCACTAACATTCAACATGGACCAAAGGTTTTACAGAGGTTCAAAGTAGCCCATAAGCCCTTGGTGAAAGCTTTGTCTAGTTTTGAGAGCATGGAAAGCCATGGCGAACCGATTAAGCCATTACTTCATTAACCAATCACCTGGACACCACCTAAGGAAGGGATTACATTGCTAAAGTTCTTTGGTGGTATTAGTACAGGTTTCGAAGCCCTACTACAGTCAAGGATGGTGGTTCGGAGGTATTTCTACGTAAACATTGATCCTAATTGCAAGGCAAGTGGCAGCATCAAGAATGAGGGAGTTCACAACAAGATTTCCATAACAGTTTGCAACCACCGCATGGAAGGTTAGTTTCACATTTTTGCCCTCTAACATATAACTAATTTAGAAAAAACATATGGAATTACTTGGTCCCATCGACCTCATCATTTCAGGTTGGGAGTGTCAAGGATTTTCAGCAGCTGGATTTGGAAAAGGCTTGAATGACACAAGATCTGGTCTTTTCACGAACATGATATAATTGATCACCTAGGTTCAATCCATTTTTCCTACACTTGGTTATGTAATTGAAAACACCCCTTCTCAACTTGATTAGAGGGAGAAAATCCATGAGCACTACACACTAGTCAAGCATTACCTTGGAGAGTCGCTCTACTTGATGTGGCACCATGCGGTTCCTATGCGCACCAGTTATGCAACTGGTGGACCAACTTGGCACCACTTTCAGTTTTGCAGCTAGCTCTGAAATACACTATCAGAAACCCCAACCTGCAGGTTTCTCACATATTGGATGATCAAAGTTCTTGCCAATTAGTTACAAGGCAAGAGAAACCTCCTTGGTTTCCTACGAACACAATAGGAAAACCAAAAGGTGTTTGGCCCACCTTTCTTTCCTTCCCAGGAGCACACACCTTTCAGGGAGATGGGCCAGGCTTAGTGTATTGTCATGCTTCAGCCACTTGGGATGAACCAAGCCCAAAAGAAAGAGAAAGGGTTATGGGGTTCCAAACTAGCACTCCTAGTCACACTAAAGTGAATAAATTGGAGCGTAATGCTCTATTGGGGAGAGGCATGGACCTGAACTCCCTTACATGGTTGTTGGTAACTTGTGTACTCTTTCAAATGTACACAACACCAACACTGGTTCAATCAGCTTACAATTCTGGCAATGCGACCACATGGCACCTTGACCAAGTACACTGCTTATTTTCAACACTCTACATTTCACTCTTAGTGTTTGGGGGGGAGGAGGTACCATGTAATTTGATTCAAGTTGTGTCTAATACACTTGGAGGTACATCAGCTTCTAGAGAAACAATTACAACCTTTTATGAATCTTCGCAATTGGATAGTGGAGAACCCAATACACCAAGTTCTTCACACACATTTTCCAACTCCATTCAATGTGTTTCCAACTACCCTTTCGTTATGGGGAACCAACTCACCAAGAAGGAGAGAGACCAGGTCACAAACTTGCTAATTAAGTATGAAAATGTGTTTGCATTCTAAATGAAAGACTTAGGTAGGTGTAAGACCATGCAATTCTCTATAGATTTTATAGATGAGAAACTTGTCTATTGAAGGAGGCATAGGTTGAACAAGCATGAATGGGAACTAGTAGATGAAAGATGCAAAGAGCTCCATGAAGCTGGTCTCATTCAGCCATCAAGTTTTGATTTCGCAACCGTTATAGTAATGCTAGCAAAGAAAGATTCAGCTGGATTATGGACTGAGAAAAGGATGTGCGGGGATTATAGGCTTTTGAACGTAGTAACACCTCAGGATAAATACCCCATGCCCATCCCTGAAGAATTGTTTAATAACATTAGAGATTCAAACATCTTCACAATTGTGGATCTAAAGCAAGGTTTCAACTAGATTGTGTTCGCTGCGAAGGATCGCAAGAAAACAACATTCCATGGAAGTAACAAATTATGGGAATGGCTTGTGATGCCTTTTGGATTGAAGAATGCACATGTCTTCTTTCAATGAGTCATGGACTAGGTTTTCGAAGGGGCAGATTTCCTAAAGTGCTACATAGATGACGTTCTAATGCATAGCAAGGGACTCTTGTAGCATTTGGCTCATCTTGAAGAGTTATTCAAGAGGCTCCACGAAGTCAATATGAAGATCCATCCTAAAAAATGTGAATTTGCTGTCACTTCAGTAATCTACCTTGGACATAGAATTTTGCCAAATGGTATTATGGCTCATTGGGCCAAAGTAGTAGCCATTTTGGAAATGCCCAATCTTACTGATGTTCACACGTTGAGGAGCTTCATCGAACAATATAATTACTATAGAATTTATGTCCAAGACTTCAGTACTATTGTTCATCCTCTTTATGCATTGTTAAAAAATGATGTTGCTTAGACATGGAGTGATGAAGTTCAAGAAGCTTTCAACACACTCAAGGAAAAACTTTCAGAGTTCCCCATTCTGAGAAGACCTGATTTCAACAAGGACTTCATTCTACACATTGATTGGAGTGCTCTTGGTATTAGAGCTATTATTGGCCAACTTGATGAGGAAGGCAAAGAATATGTTATCGCCTATGCATCTCAAAGCAATAACAAGGCTAAGAGCAACTACTTTTCATACGAAGGGGAGTGCCTTGATGTTATATGGGTCATCATAGATTCAGGCCCTATCTTTATGGCACAAATTTCACTTTGTATACCGACCACCAGCCTATCAAATGGTTGATGACCAACAATAAGCTTACTAGTAAGTTAACTTGTTGGGCGCTTATACTTCAAGAGTATGAATTCAAGGTTATTCACCAACTTGGTATTACACGTCAGAATGCAAATACCATGTCACGGAAACCCCTCACCACCTCTAAAGATTTTTCAGAAGCCAGGCAATATTTTGACCAGATTTCGGCAATACATGTATCTAAGGCATCTAGTTATCTTGCACTACTACAATGTAACTTAGTTGAACATCCCATTATGGATATATGGGAGGACTTGGACACTCTGAGGTTTCTTCAACATGGGGAATACCTTTCCCAAGTTACATCAAATCAGCGGGATTGCATACAACAACGGTCCAAACGTTACTCATGGAGGGACAATCACCTCATCTGATGCTTACCACAAGGCGACAAAGTGGTTCCACCACCACATGAATGACTTAATCTTATTCAAAAGGTACACTTGGAGCTTGGACATTTTGGAGTTAAGCGTAGTTATAGCCTTCTCGCTCCTCATTACCATTGTGAGAGGTATGTATGCTCAAGTCCGAGACGTCATTGCTAGGTGTGAACAATGTGATAGAGTGAGAACTTCTTTCTCCTTTCGACAACTCACGCTTTCTCCACTCCCTATTCAAGGCATGTTCTATTGTTAGTCATGTGATTTAGCTAGAGAGTTACCACAAACCTCCAGGGGTAATGTTTACATCATGATTATGATTGAGCATTTTTCAAAGTGGGTTAAGCTTGTTACGCTACCGGACAAGTCATCACATAGCACTAACCAGGCTTTCTTACAACAAGTTCTAAGTAGGTTTGGGGCTTGTGATGAGTGCCTTACTAATCAACGATCAGAATTCAGGGGAGAATTCCAAGACCTACTTGACCATGCTTTCATTGACCATCGTCGGACTTCAAGAGATCATCCCCAAGCTGATGGCCTTGTAGAAAGGATGGTTCAAACGTGTAAGAAGGGACTTCGAAAGATTTGCCTCATTAAGAACAAAGAGGATTGGGACTTGGCCCTCCCATACATCACCATGGGTTACAAGATGTCCAAACACGCCTCTTTATCTCATTTCTCTCCTTACTTTTTACTTTTTGGGAGACATCCCATTCCACCCTCTTCCATTGTTGCTCAAATGGACCAAGTTGTGGACTTGGATTCCCTAGCCACTTGGGCTAGGGTCATTGCAGAAAGGGTTGTTCTATTCAGGAGGGTTATGCCCATGGCCATGGAGAACCTATCCATTGCACAACATCGTATGGTATGTTAGAAGACGGATGATGTTGATCAGATGTTGCTTTGCGACAATTGTAATGGTGGATACCATTTCTTATGCCTCAAGCCGGAGCTCACTCAAGTTCCCGCTGGTAATTGGTACTGTTCATCATGTTCTCTTACAACACCTTGATTCCTACTCAGACCATGCCACGCTTTTCCCGGCTCAGGTCTGGGGGGGGATACATGAGAATTTTATTTCAACCTCCTCTTGTGCATTATATGTGTGTGTGTGTGTGTGTTTATTGGTTGATTAATTTATACCTTTGACTGGCTTTAGTATTTTTGTTTAGTAGAATTTGCTACAAATTTACACCGTTACGACACCCTACATCACGACATTACACGTCACAACAATTATGATATATTGGGAAAAAAATTGTATAATATAAATTCTTAAATCAAATGAAGGATTAAACATATGAAATGTATTTTTTCTTTATTCTTGTATTACCCACAAAGGTTTTTCCATTTACAAATGATGTCTTTAGATTTTTGTTCCAAAAGGATGGTCATTGAAATGTTATTAAATAACAAAATTTAAATATTTTTCTTTTGAATTGAATTTACATTCTATATAATTATGTACATTATTGAAGAAATTTTATGAATAAATTTTCATTTTTCATTTGAACAAATTATCAATAAGATATGAATGATCAAATTGGGGTTTTATGTAATGTTTAAATGAAATGTGGTTTAAATAGAATAAACATTAGAACATTTACACAACATGTGGGGTGGCTTGGTGGTAAAGGAATTGAACTCCATCTCTAGGGTCCTAGGATTAAACTTCACAAATGACATTCATTGTGGTCAATGAAAGAATATTGATTGTATATTTTTACCTACCTAAATTATTTAAGTTAGTTGTTCACAATGCCCTATGTAACATAGGTTCTTATTAGGTACATATTCAAATAATATTTATTTTAAATACATATTTAGATAACCTCTAGATAATTATTTATTTTAAATACCTATTTAGATAGCCTCTAAATAATTATTAAAATAGCCTATTAGCTACATAACTAATGGGTATGTAGGTATATGTGTATGTAGGTGTTTGGTAAGTAGGTAGGAGGTACATAGTAGGTTGGTAGGTAGGTAGAAATAAATAGGTCTTAGTAATTAAATAAGTACATAAATAGGAGGGAGGTAGGTAGGGTGTATGTACTTAATAAATAAGTAGAAACGTATGTACATAATAGGTAGCTAGGTAGGTACCTATTATTGAAATAGGTAGGTATGTACATAATAGGTAGATAACTATGTAGGGTGTATGTACTTAATAAGTAAGTAGGTAGGAATGTATATAATAGGTAGGTAGGTAGGTGGTATGTATGTAGGTAGATAGATGGTGTGTACATAGGTATTTAGTAATTAAATAGGTAGGTATATATGTATAGGTACGCATCTATTATTAAATAGTCTATACATGTAGTTACTAAGTAGCATACATACCTTATGCAACTATCATTTGACTATCTTGGTTACATGTGCAACTAAGTGATGTTGTAAAAAATACAAATACATCATGAAAAAACAACCTATTGAAAAGATGAAATAGGTCATAGTTGTAACCTAATTGAAAAGAAGACCAAAATCAATCCAAATTTGAAAAGTAATCACATAGGCAACCATTCATAGTTGTAGGTGACATTTAATCATACATAGTTGCACAAGGAATCATTGCAAACGACAAGATTTTTACTCGTGAATGGGGGTTAGTAGAGTTGAAAAAAAGTTGGTAAGGGTTTGGTAGAATTGACAAGGAGCTTCCATGGCCATCGGGGAATTGGCAAGAAATTGGTTAAGCTAATAGGTAGCTAGTAATGTTGGCAAAGCTAAAAAGGAGTTGGGAAAGTTGGGAAGGAACTAGCAAACTTGAAAGGGGAAAGGGGGCTGGTAAAACTAGAAAGGAGTTGAAAAGGGGCTAAGTAGAGGATGTAGGGCTAGAAAGGAACTAAGATTAGGAAGAAATTGAAATAAATTTGAAGCAAATTGAGAAAGGTTTAGGGTTTATTAAATGAGGTGAGGTAACTAAAAGCAAAATGAATTAAGATTGAAAAAGAGGAAGGGAGGGAAAAATGAAAAGTTTATAGCACACATGATAGAAAATTCAATGGCATGAAGGAAAGTTAAGTAAAGTCTTGCACCATGACTTGCAAAATGATGTCCACCACCCTTTGCCTTACACAACTTGCTTATAATGCGTTCCACCATGTTCTGTAAATTCCTTCCACATTTTTTCACTTTCAAGCCTTAAAGCTTTCAAAAACCTTTAGCCTTCAAGCTCTCAAGCATCTATCCCCATGATGCCTTAACAATCTTTCTTCTTTCATGCCTCTCAAGCCTCTATTCCCCCTAAAGCCATCATGATTTTTCCTCTTTCACACCTTTCTAGCCTTTGTCCCCTTGAAGCCCTTGTGTTTTTCTAAACCTTCATGTGTGTTCAAGCCCCTTGCTCTTTCACCTTGAAGCTCTCTAGTGGCATTCACCACTTGTACACACTTTTTGCGACCATGAAAATCTTAGGTGAAACTTGGTTTTGCATTGATTTTGTTGAATTTCGAAGTTCCACCTTAATTATTTTTAATTGTGTTAACTTTTGCCTTATATTCAACCAATCACCTTGGCGTTTGCATGAATTTGGCCTACTTGGGTTAAATTTTTGGCACTTAATGAATACATTCAATCTTTACATGGGTTTTTTTTTAAAATTGTGTGTGAAAAAATTACATGTTTAGATTTAGCTTTTGGGTGAAGATTTTTGTTGATGTGGGTTTTTCTTGACATTCATGTCTTTGCATTGATTTTTTTCCCCCCCAAAAAAAAGGATAAAGGTCTAAACCTAGACCTTTCCCCTATGTGAAAAAATACGGGTTTTTGTGGTTTTTTTTTGTTTTCATCATCTTTTTAACATAAAGTGTTTTTTTAACCTAAAGTGTGGTATATGAGGCCATCCCTCCATTTAGTTTTTGCCTATAGGTTTTTGTTTTTGGTGTTGATGTTATCATTGTGTTGTTTTTTTCCCATGTAAAGGTTTTCTATGCATCTTCTGTTTTTATTTTTTAAATCAAGCTTGTTTTGCTTCATCAAGCTTTGCATCTTGTGATGTTTCATCACACTTCTTCTTTTTATGTTGGTTTGTCATTCTTTTCCATCATAACGTCTTCAATCTCACATCTACCTTTCTATCATGCCTACTTTTGTGTCATGTACATTGTGCTTCTTCTTTTTGTGTTTTTTATGGCACTTTTGTGCATCATTTTTACCAAATTCCATCATGCCTACTTCCTTTGTTCCTTCATCAATCAAATAGTTATATCTATATCTTTTTTTGTTTATTTTGTTATTGAGTTCATTTCTGTCTTTTTTTAATTCTTTGTTTGGTTTATGTGTGCATGTGAATGTTCTTTGAGTGTTTGTGATGTTTACTAGCTTGGTTGAGATTTTTCTCGGGTGTCATTTTTTATTTTGATGTTTTTGCATCATGTATTTTTCTACATTTTTTTGCTTCTCCATCATGGTACCTCATGTTGGTTCATGTATCAAATGTGATGAAAGTCATGAATATACTTTTAAATCTTCTCTTGATAAGCCTCCTTTTGATTATGTTCAGTTGCATTTTGAAGCAAATGTTGATTTGTTTGGGCATTTTTTCAACCATTACATCTTTTTGAATCTTGACAACTTTGATATTGTTTTTAATAATTTTGCATCTAATTGATTACAAATCCCAACCATGAGCCTAATTATTTAATACATGATTATCTTAACCATTGTAAATTTGATATTGTTTTTGCATCTGATTCTTTTGTTCATCCTAGCTATGAAATTCCATTTAAATTTGATATTGAGGTGATTAACTATGAGTTTCATGTTAAGGAACTAATTTCAAAAAATTGGTTCCTTGAAATTAATGAGAAAAAATGGACAATGTTAATAAAGGAGGTTGGAGAGTGAGTAAACATGTTGAGCTTTGGGGGAAAAACATCTTTGATGAATGGAGGAGTCTTTTGTGGCTTTGATATGAAAAAATCCATTATTGATTTTTTTGAGATGAAGATTATGTTAAACATCTTGTGAACATCTTATTGTCTTTTGTTTTGCAAGTTGCAAAAAAAAAAAAAAAAAACAACATTTTACATCCTCTATTTATTTATTGTTTTCTCTTATTTAACAAAAAAAATACCTTTTTTTTTTTTTTTT
>Ga0116231_10001730_pt1 | contig 45355 bp, 40 predicted proteins | sample S1TSphgellanicum_2_FD_89695 | JGI IMG/M metagenome (GOLD analysis project Ga0116231, IMG submission 89695) | Host-associated microbial communities from peat moss isolated from Minnesota, USA - S1T2_Fd - Sphagnum magellanicum MG | ecosystem: Host-associated > Plants > Peat moss > Unclassified... | reverse complement strand
CTATCTTCATTTTTTTTCTATTTTTATGCATTTTTTTTTTTCATAAAAATATCATTTAAATTTCGCTGAAAAAAGTTGCGTCGAAATTGAGATTTTTTGGCGAAAGTAAAATGAGATTTTTTCGGTTATTGAAAATCTCATTTTAAATTTCGCCCAAAAAAGGTTACGTCGAAAATCGCACCACTCCTGTTGCAGTGCACATTCTCTTTTGGGTTCGTCTTTTGGACTGTGAAAGTTATTGAAATCGAAGAGAATTCTGTCTTTTGTTATTGCCTGAATCTATGCAAATGGTCAATAGCATCTTCTATACATATAATTTTTCAGATTTCAATTCTGCTGAGCTGCTGCAAAATATCAAATAGTTCTTGAATTATAAAAGACCATTGTTAAGTTCTTTTGCAGAATTAAAAAAACCCTCATGTGGGGGGGTATTTAGTGTCTTGACAGGTTTGACAAAGTGTGGTGCCCTTACCATGCTATATGTGAGATAGATGGACGGAAGATTAGGTGATGCCATGAGTGATTACATTAAGTGATAAGCTTTTTTTTTGTTTTGTTGGGCTAGGGTTGGGTGTTCCCTTTCCTTCCTTGTTCAATGTCCTTTCTGCACGGATTCTCTCCATTTGTGCCGGCCAAAAAATTAGAAAACCCCATTAAGCTTCATTGCAGTATTTGAATGAACACTTAGGAGGAATCAAATACTAACTTGGTCAATTTCAAAAGGTGGCAAATTGTGTGCCACTGCAATCTTTGGTAGGAATATTCTTTAGGATTAGGAGAAATGATATGCATCCAGGAGTCCAGGTATCATAACAATCTTGAAGAAGACTCATCTTTGAATGGGTATAGAGTCATAATACTTTTGAAATTTACTGGACAGTGCTTTCACACAATTTGTTGGGCATCTTGTGAGAATCCTTGCCAAATTTTTCTTTTCAGTTTTGTGATACTGTCAAAGTGACAATCATGCATAAGACAAATGAGCCAAATCTGGCTATAAACAAAATATGAAAATAAATAGTTTAAGAATTCCTTCTATAATTTTTGCTATCTAGTAGAGCCTAAGATAAAATCTGAAAATTGTTTTGAAAATTTGGTGACCGTAAAAAAATTTAAACCTTTTTTTCACTTTGAAAAAAATCACCAAATGACGAAATTTTGCCGCAAAAAATGTTGTTTGAGTCAAGTAATCATAGGTTTGACCATCAACAGAAAGGTTTTTAAGTCCAAAGAAAAAGGTCTTACAAACAAATTCTGGATTGTTGAATACCACATGCTTTCCTCTTTGTTTGGATGCTATGACCAACGTTGGATAGGTACCAAGTTGGAACCTTGGTATATAGATTGGTACTGCATATGGTATCAAAGAAGCAACAACACTGGTTGGACCTGAGGCAATATCAGCCTTGTACTAGTACCTATTTGGTACTAGAGACTTGAAGTAATACCAAATTCATATCAGGGTTGTATCAATTCCATATTAGGTATATATTATATACCTGTTTGAAATGAACCAAAAATCAGCCTTGGACCCTAAAGTAAGAACAAGCTGGTATGATTGTTCCTTATAAAAATCCAATACTAGTATCAGGTGGGTATGAAATGTTAAAATACCAATACCAGGCCAGTATGTAATGTCCAAAAAAAAAATCCAATACAACTACCTGGTGGTATGTTCAAAAGTTGATACTTCTCCAATACTTGCTATTAGTTATGACACGTTCAGTTCACTATTTCATTTAATCAATGATTGATTATTGCGATACACTATTTTCACATGCTGTCTTGATAGGGTACAAATTTTTGGCCTCACATAGACTGGTGGAGACCATCATAGCCATGGTTGCATGAAGGCATAGGTGCGTTGGTAAACAATTCAAAGTTTATATCTTCAGAATAAGAGGCTGACTATAATGTCAAAGTTCGAAGCCCCATTGGGAGATTCTCGTTCCAAGCTAACAAACTAGTGCCAAATCAGTAGCCAGAGGCATTTGCACATAATCCAGCAAAAACCTAAAATAGGTATCCCAAAATGCCATACAAGGTTCCCTATTCCCAAGTGCATATATTAAGTAAAATTCCTTGACACGTTTTTAGTATCTATTTTCATCCGAGATATGTTTTAAATTATAGCAACTGACACATATAGAAATGTAAATTCATGGCCATTGATGCCCTAGGGATAGAGCTGCCATTTCCAGCACTGGTGGTAGAAAAGACAAAAGATCCTTTCGTTGCAGCTTTCTGTTTTTGGGCAACAAAGTCCTGCTAGTGACAAATACATCTTTCCTCGCGTACAAGTTGAGAGCTAGGGCCCACTTTCAGGCAAACATTCGAGCTCTATGTGGAATGAGTCTCATTGCAATTGGTCGGCGGTGTCGCCAAGTTGTTCACTTAAAATGTTGGGTCCCTAAAGTCTTTGTTTGCAGGGGGAAAATCGCCCGAACGCCACAGTAAAAACAAATGGCGAAAATTCCCTTTCTTCATAAAAGAGACCAATTCTTTTTTGTTTTGGGAGGAGACTCTCGCCACAGTTGTGTGTACTGGCTCCTGTTTTAGTGGTCCTCCTCATAAGTTCTGCTAATTAAGGCGAAATCTGTCTGAGGATGCTGGCCAATGTGGCTGCTTGAAAACAAATAGACTGGTCCTACAAGGCTACTTTGGAGGACTGACGATTTCATACTTAAAGAGGGTATTAATATAGGTATGGAAAAGAGTCGAGGATAACAATGTTAGGGACTATTTTTCTTGCAATAAGTACCGCTAGAATAATGGACTAGAGATTCTGCCAGGCAAGTTGTGGGAAAATATTAAACAGGCACAAGAGTGTAAATGCGTTAGGTACAGAAGTACTGCTTAACATGTTTTGCATCAGCCCGTTCCTCTTCCCCCTTTTTTTTCAGGAATTGAACAGTTTTCTTCACAAAACCTGATCCTAACGAGTTCCTCTGCAAAACATATGTTCCTCATGTTATGTTGAATTCGTAACCTACCATTCCATCCCATCCTCATGGAACCAAATGGGATGCCATGTCCCATGCATGTCAATGGCCGATCGTCCTCCTGTTAGGGTTTTTTTTATGTTTTGCTATTTGGTAGGCCTTGAACGCTTTGTTCTTTCCTCTTCTTTGATTTATCCTTTGACTAAATAGTGATGCTTCTAGCAAATTCAAATTTGCTGTAACACCTTGATTTTCAAGTGTTATTCATTTTGTGTGTGCTTATCTTGAAACAGAAATTGAGCATGGAAGTCTGAACTTTTTTTGAGCTTTTACCATAGATGCATTCGCACAAATGCTTAGGTCATGACAATCAAATATATTTTGTAAAAGTTTAGTGATCATGTTGCAACTAATTAGTTCACAAGGTTTCATTTCAAATTTGTGTTAAAGTTTTTGGGTTTTCCTGGAGGTGTTTGAAAGAAGACAATGATGTGCATGATTTGCCTTGTTGTAAATGATTGACAAAAGTTGTCTTCACACTTTTAAGTTTATATTCGATATTGCCAATCAAGGTCGTGATCTTTGAAGGGTGTTACGCAAAATACAAAGATCCAAATGTACACATTCGAGTTTGTGCAAAATATACCAATCTCAATGTTTCCAACTAGGTACTTCTCCTTTTCTAAATTTAATGCACATTGCGGTGTAACATGGGGTGAGCTTATAACCTAGGAATTGATATTGTAATAACCTTGGGCAGGCAGCAAATGCATTGTCATGATGACGTGGGTGCCAAACCTTAAATTCATGTTTCAACTTAAGAATTCACCGCAAAGGTTTGAAGCGATGTAGAAGTCCAAAAGTCTTCAAGTAGCAAAGAAGAAATGTAAGAATTTTGGAGTTTTTTTATTATAAAAATTACCCCTAGGATTTATTAAATATAGATTAGTTATTTGCACAACTATTGGCACAATTAGTTGTTAGATAGTTCCTTCTAACATAGTGGTGGGTCTACGTTGCAATAGGAAGTAGCACAAAGTTTTATAACAGTTGGAAGAGTGGCAGTTGGAAAAGTTTAGTGTTTTAGAGATTCTGTCTAATATGGCGATAAAGAAAAAGGAAATAGGAGGGCCAGATGGGTTTGAAGGGTTGTTGAAGTACTATGTGAAGTTGACACTTACTTAGTTTATAGAACAATGGGTCATTCTTGAACTTTATAATGAGCTTCTATTGGAAATATTTTCATCATGGGTAACACCATTGAATGGGGACAAGGATTGTCCTAACTTCCAATGTGTATTGTGGAGGAGAATGGTCAAATAAGCTACAACTTTCTAACCATAGGTCTAAAGGATGCCTCGATGTTCCCATTGACCCAAGAACAAATAAACCTATATGTATTCCAGTGCTTCCCAATTTAACTATTGCCCAACTATCAAAGGTGTTGAAGCGGCAAATTGAAAATAATGATGCCTCTTCAATTCAATTAAAACTAAGACCCAAATTGATGTTGATGCAAAAACAACATTGGAGAAAACTCTAATCAATGGCGAGCATGTTCATGTTCAAGTGTGCAACTTCAAACTCTTAAAAAGTTGTTACCAAGGCCTTGTTATAACAAAGATTGTAAAAAAGGTTTGCTAAAAAATTTGGAACATAGGGTGCCAAAATCAAATGTGGAGCCATCGCCCAAAAGGCGACACACAAGTCATCAAATGATGTGTCCATAATGGATGTGTCATAGGAAAAAACCAAATGTGTAGATCAAATGACCAAGGAAACCCAATTGATTGATCAAAATACAACCACCACTATTGGTAGTAATATTGGTGAAACAATCACACAAGTGTTGAGCTCACTTGACCATGCACAACAATGGGATAACAAAGTTGACACTAATATTGAAGGCCATTACACCCACCAAGACATGTTAAAGGCAACTAATTCAGGTGTATCAAGTCCAACTCATCATAAAACATGAAGGGAAAATCAAGATATTAAGATTCCTTCACACATCCATCCATCTCCATTGCACCCGAATGTTATTTTGTGGGACTTGCACACATTGAAAAACATTGAAGGTGCTCAAAATCATTTTTTGAAACTTGTTCAAGTGGAAGCTAACCAACATGTCATGGTCCCATGGGAACTATCTGTATTTCTACCAATCAAGGTACAACCTAGCTTGTTTCACTTGCTTCCATACATGTTGAAAAAGTTTGATTGGGAGAAATCTTCCCTAGACGATTTCAAGGGCAAGCTTGCAAGTTATCAAACTTGTCCAAAAGGATGGGATGAATGGATTGACAATATTTTTATGGCATCATTTGGTCTTTGGACTCACAAAGATCAAATAAATCATACACCCCTTTACTAAAGTATTTATGAATGTTTGATTTGTCCTACCATGCAAAAAGAAGCATGTGACATGCAATCCATTTTCATCATTCTAACTCCAACCTCTAAAGTTTTGGTTGCACTTATTTTACATAACATTATTGCATAGACTCCTAATGAAACGCAATCAGTATTAATGTTAGTCATGTGGTGAACCTTGCAACCTCAAATGATGAATTCAACAAATTAATTGACTATATTGAATACAAGTTATTTGAATGAGACAATAAGAAGCTTGAAGCTTAATGGTGGGAGGAACATGAGAAGAGGATTTCTGAGCAAGTTTCTAACTATCTAATTGACATTAGTTATGCACTCAATATTTTGAAATGGTAAGCACATTTGCAAGTATGATTGGTTCGGTTCAACTTGGGTGGGATTATTGAATTTACTAAGGGCTATGGTTGATCCAAATTGGCTCAGTTCCATTACATTTGTAAAGTTTAGTCCTGCTGCAATTGGGATGATTGTCACATAAAGAAACATTATTACTAGTGCCTTGGGATGTTTGGTGATCATTATAACCATGGTCTGTAATTACGACAATTAATTGTGAACCTTTGCCATGCACTAGGTAAGGGTGCACCTCCTTGGCATTGTTGGTTATGTCAGCATTCAAACCTTTAGTGTCATCATGAAGAACAAGTTTCATAGCATCAAAGTTTGTAACATTTCGATGAATAAATAGTCGTTCCCTAGCAAGGAATCGTTGCATGTGATAGTCCCTCATCTTGCTCCATGTGGTTGTCCTTGATTCACGTTCCACTGCCTCGAATCTTGGAATGCCTCCTAACCCAATTTAGGGCAAAACAACTAACAAAAGTAAGCATTTGCCATGAATAGTTGATACAGTGTAATGTTTGGCATCTTAGACCATGTTGCAAATGAACCTTGGAATGATTCTAATGTTATTTTTGCCAAATTAGTTGATACAATGCAATATTTGGCATTTAAAACCATGTTACAATAACTGCATGCACATGTTATAGTTCAAAATTGGAATGCGCCCTAACCAAATTTAGTGCAAAATAGTTGATAAAACGAAATGTTTGCCATCATAGATCATGTTACGAAAACATGTTACAGTTTCCTCTCTCAATTGTAAACACAAATGTGCATGCTACACATAACATATTCATGATAATGAAACAATTGTGTTAGTGGGTAGGACATACAAACCTATTCTTGCAATAACCCAACCAAGATCAATGTCTTTTCGTCACATCAACCATTTTGTGAATGTGGAATTGAAGGAATTCACAAATGCACCCAAGGCATGAATTTGCCAACCATCAAGCAAATCCTTCTTATTGCCCATTATAAATTATTAGACGACTCTTAACTGGACATTTTGTGACCATGTATAGAATCTTGGCCACCAAGTGGAACGATCTATTAGCTTCCAAAATTCTTCTTGGGCTTTGGCTTGCCATCCCTCTCCACTTAATGACCCCACCCCACTTGCAAACAACATGGGCCCCTCTTCTTGCATCATTGCAAGGATTATTTGCCATTGCCTACTATTGAGCCCTTTAAAAAGTCATTTTGCAATTTCTTTCAATAACGCCATGCAATGGGTGGATTAGGGGAATTTTTATCCTTCTTGAAAATGTGTAAAGCCCAAGAAACCTTGCACACCACGACATTGGATAAAACATACCAACCCTCTCCATGTTAGAAATCCTATCACCAATGGTCATGGCCTCATTGTTGTTATGTATCCAAGGGAAGGTGGGGGCAAGGGCCCACAAAGAAGGAATTGTTGTGAAGATGTGAAACAATGGGTGCCAACCCCATTTTCTTCGTTCAACTTCCAAAGTAACAAATGCATCAAAGTCCTACATTTTGTTGTCAACTAGGAGCTCACATTAACAACCCAATCACAATTTTGGGATTATACACAATTTGATATGGTGCAACGTTTAACCATCGACAATGTCTATCAACAGAACCAACAATTATTGTTTATGAAAATACCATAATTAGTTGTTATGTTTATAAAAGATGACTCCCCACAACATTTGTGGGAAACATTAAAGTAATTATATTTTATTCCCATTATATGATTAGACTTTGTTCATATTCAATCTTGGTTGCTAGATTTGCAACTTATGATAGTAACATGGTTGGTGTATTGTTTCTTGTCTCCATTACAAGGTTGATAGGTCGTTGGATGAATTGAAAAAATGACACAACTCCAAATGCATTGGATTACATTGTCTTTTTCAAGGGTTTCAAAAGTATGGAAATTGACATCTTCTTTAGTGATATAGAGCATCTCATAGACTTTGCAACACCCATGTTTGACAAATGGTTGGATTTCATGCTTATTCATACCTTTGTGCAGAACATCATCTCGAATAAGGACATGTACCTTTTGTTAAATGCACAAGCTTTTAGGGTACTACAAGATGAAGTTTAGAATGGAGGGGGGACAAAGCGGTGGGGGACTAAATACTTCAAGCATAGTTCAAACTTGAAAAACACTTTGGTTGCCATATTTGGACAAAGACCATTGATCCCTTTACATCCATGAGGAAAAGCGGTGCATTCACTGTGATTCTATCCCAGGGTTCCATAATGATGTAACATCTAGGGAGTTTGCACGTAACATTTTTATTGCATGGGCCCTATCAAGGGGCCTAAATGAAGATGATGCAAAATTTGCAACTTTTGTGAATGTCAATACCATCATTCCCAAGGTATTTTGTTCAAAAGAATTCATGGGAATGTGGCCACCAAATTGTGCTGAACTTTAGAACCTATCTACATGAGCAAAGGACATTAGTTTCATTACCTTGTGATCATGTGTGTTGGACCCCAATTTCTCGTGGTATGTTACATGGTAATATAATTATAGCATATTAAACATAGATAAATACATATGATGACTAACCTATGAATTGTTGTTTTAGATGAAAATACATGAAACTAGTAGTAAACTTTAGACCATGTAACAATCAATTTTGCATTTTGTATTTGACCATACAAATTTGCAATGTGATTAGGGTGGTCCATGGTGGGAAGTATGGACAAGGAATATTCAATCCTTTGTTGTCCAAGCACTAGTAGACGAATTGAAAGTGAAGGATCACAGCTGGGGGATATGCACCCCCCACATTTCACATTCAAAAGACACACATTTTCAACACAAGGTGATTTTTCATGGTTCCATGACAACACATGCCATGTTGCATGGTGATCACCCTAATATGCAACTTGAGGTTCTAAATCACTTACAAACACTCTCTCTTCTTTGTACACCTATGACAACACTTCTAGGCAACACTTCAAATGAATCCCCTATTTGTGGTGAAATGAAGGCCCCCTTTAAATGGTGAAGAAAGAGATGTAAACTCATTCCCACTACCCCAAGCAAAAAACCTAAACATGTGTTACTAGCACAAAAACATGATGTGCTAGACAAGTAACATAGATATATATAAATTGGGAGATTTGTAACATGTTGTCAACTTATTTACAGATCATATGGGTCACACTATATTTAGTGATCAATCTATTGTATGCGTTAAGGTTCAACAAGTCCATATTATTATCACTTGATAGTGTACCATATGATGACCATTCATTTACCAAAGATATGGATTGGAGTAATACAACATACTATTCCCATGTTCTTTTCCAACATGTGCTTGCCTACTGCATGTAAATTGACATGTTCTGGTGCTCACTTAAGTGCATGAAATAGCTGGATCTTTTCAAATTGTGCACATCGCACATATTTTATGATGTATAACATCTTATATAACTTATTAATGAACATTGGAATACAATTAGTTTGAAGGAATGTAATCTAACGTAAGGGTTAAATGAAGAAGATGGATATTCCAAATTTGTGTTTATGCAAATTACCTTAGTAGCATTGTTGTTAAATCATCACAATTACGTCACATCTAAACAATGCATGTAGCAAACATATGGGAATCACCCTTGAAATTATTATGCATATATTAAGTGTAACTTCATGAATTCTCATTCATGAAGCATGAGAACATCACCTCAACTTACAAACTTCCACTACTAGAAATGATTATCAAAAGTGGAAATGATGAGCAAAACCCATCAATAGATATTAGAGCCTGTTTAATAGTAGGGAGTGGCTGCTATTCTAAAAAATCTTGCCGACATTTCAAGCTCCACCCACTATTGTCTAGGTTACATTTGAATTTAGGAACGCCACTACAAGGTAACAACCCATCTTTTGTTTTCCAAACATAATTTGGAGCGATGTGAACAAATGCTACAATAACACTTGACAAGCCTGCACTTCTTCCACAAACTCATTTTGAACCTGACAAATCTCATTTTCTAAATTTTCTTTTGATAATTATTTTGGTGTTCTTGATGTTAGGGGAGTGTATCAAATGTTGCTAGGTGAACATCCTACTTGAATAGGATTAAACAAATGTTGGAGACCTCCCACAATAGTTCCTTTCAAAGCCCCACAGTAATGTGTTATGGTTCCTTTTGCAAGTTCTAGATGGAGAAGTTGTAACACCTTAACTTGGTGCTTACATATATTTCCATGTTATGCACATGGATAATCACAAGAAGCCCACTCAAATTCTAGGTTATGAACCCAATATTTCTTGTGTGGATGTTTTCTTGATGTAACAAGGGCCACTTTAGAAGGTCCAACTAGTAACGTGACACATGAATTAGGAATCATTTTTGCCTTGAAGACAACATTCACAACAAATTTTTCATGTTTCTTATTTATCACAAACCCATTACTTTTTCGTAGTGCATTGTACCAATAATATAACGGTACATCACCACCTAATGCATGTATTGCCCAATCCACCTATTTACCATGAAATTTGCCTTTGGATGAATGGAGGGTTGTGTTTAGATTGGCATGGTAGTTTTCAATTGCTACATTTGTATCTTGCCTTGCATAAAGTAAGTTACAATAACCTACAAAACATTCTACTTTTGGGCAGCCACTCAAATTTCACATACAACCAAAATGCCTTTGTAACAAGTAGATTATTTGCCACACTTTCCAACTTTGATTTTGCCCACACATCCATCTCTTGGTCTTATGGGCACTCTGTGTTGTACATAATCTCTCCCAAGGATTTTAATGCAGCTGCACGAATTGGTCCATCTTTGATTTTGATGCAAGTTTGCTTGCCAAGGTTGATGAATATGCCACAAGCATAAAAAGATTTTTGTTTGGGGTTAGACCTCCCTAGATTACATGAGAGGAAAGCAATTAGTATTTGTGATTTCCCCATATACATAAAACAACAACTACTCATATCTCCCTATCACTACCTTGCAATGAAATCATTTCTATACCTCAAGTTATTTATCTTCACCCTTGCATCATACACAATGAAGGCATTTAGATGTTAATCACTTTGGAACATCAACAACCTCTTGTTTAATTCATCCATCCATGGGGCTAAGTGACGTTGCTTGTAGCTTGATGTGATAATGTATGCCACAAGGACCCCATTGTACCATTCATCAAATACCATCATTGTGTACAATGGAAATTACAACAAGTGATGTATTTTAGGGGGTCATTCAAAGAACATCAAGTCATAAATCATGTCAAAATCTAGTTCAAATCCCATACCTTCTGTTCATTTGTTCCAAATGTGGTGTCAATAAAGACACTGCTTTCATGGCCATGTTGTATCATCATATTTCATTGCCATTTTATTTGTATTCCAATTGTGAAAGGCATATTATGGCTTTGATACCCACCATTGTCAACTTCAACATTAGTCTTTTGATTTAAAAAAACATTATTTATGTTTTTAGCCACCCACATGCACACGCTTTGGGTGTCATTTTCATGCTTCTTATACGTCTCTTTGGTTAACTTCCCTACCATGTTTCGAATGTCTTGCTCACTCAAAAACAAATCCCTTGATAGCTCACCATTCCTCTTTATCATCTCTTTCATTTGAACCTTGTGTTTATTCATGACTTGAGACATGGAAAGACCCAATCAAAGGTGTTCCAACACAAAGGCCTGAGTATCCTTTGATACATGAAATAAAAATGCCAACCTCAACCCACTTTTGACCAATCCATGAACATCAAATCCTTCCTTGTTTACATGTTAGAATGTTGCACACCATATCTTTATGATTGTTGGGTGTATGTAAGATCGCTTCAATGTGAAAGAACAACAACCACCTTTCCTATGCAAATCACCCACCTCTTCATTGACACTCGAGGCCCCTTGTGGCCCTTATTAGCTATTTTGTGGTTGTTTTTGTTCTTTTCACTAGACTTCCCCAACATTATATTGGGCATAGGTCCATGCATGTTTAGAGAATAGTCGGTGGAACTGTACTCACAATGATACCTACACATAATTATTCAAATTACCAAATGCATGGCACAGACATGTTACACTATTTGGAAGCATTACATAAACCCAACATGGTAAACATAAACACTTTTCATTAATCAAACATGTCAATGATAACAACATTATAGTAAACCAACTTGTTCCAACCAACATAATTACATGGAACCAACATGTTACAAATAACAACGTTGCATTATTATAGATCACAATAATGCATTGTTATAGATCACAATATTGCACTGTTCTAGATGACAACAATGCACCATTATAGATCACAAGATTGCACTATTTTAGATGACAACAATGCACTATTCTAGATCACAACAATGCATTGTTACACATCACTAATAATCATCATCATGACCTCTATCTAAAAAACATTCCATGTTGCTTATGAAATTTGCACATATTGTTCAAGAATATATATATAACTAGTACCTTTTATTAGTTAAAATGATAATATTATGTGTTGTTTCATGGTGAATATGAATATGAAGAGTATTCAAAGTTGGGGATTAAGATATGTACTTCATGTTTTCCCAATAACTATTTTTTTGGGTAGAAATTTGTTCTTTCAATGACCTTTCTTAATGAACTTATACTGCACATCTCTTCTATTTTCTTCACCATCCACAAAATATGCAACCCTAACCCATGGAACATGTGCAACATATACCCTTTTCCACACCATTAGTTTCTTTGTATGATGTTGTGGGGTTTGTCACAATTCAACCCACCAAGAAATGTCCTTAAAACTAAAAGGGCCTGGGGGTGGTTGTTGAACAAAGGCCATAATTGCTTCCATTGCCACACTGCCATGATTTTTGTGTGCACTATTACAATCCTCCACACACATTGCACCATGTCCTTTTTCACCCAAGCTTATGTTTTCCATTTTGAACACATCTTACCAATTTTTCCAAAAGCACAAAAATAAATGATTACTAAAAAATGCATAAAAAACCTCCAACACAATATTTCCAGAATAACACAACAATACAAATTCTCTTGAGTTGCACCTTGAACCCTACGACAATGGATTTTCCATAATGGTACTTATGACCATTTACTTCTACATGGATGTTGAACTAAGAGCATACACCAAAACATACCAAACAAAGATGTGTGATGGTAGGTGGTCAAGTGTTGAATCAAGCATGGAAACTAGACTCCTTAATAATCAAAACACAATAGTTTCCATTAGTGCTTCCATTGCCACATCCTTGTGTTGTCACATGTTTTAATTGCTATAATCCATAATCCCAACTACAACACCATCTCTTTTTTATTTTTATATCTACCATCAAAAGCGTGTTTGTTTTATTGATCCTCAACAAAAATAGACCATGTTAGGGTCCATAGATCCATACTCCAGTGATCCTTGAAAAACACACACCACATTGGGGCCCAAATATCTGACCACTCATCTTTTGAAATTGAAGTCCCAATGATGAAGTTGTTCAAACTAAGCTCTAATTATTTTTAGCAAGAGTCCTACTTCAATAACTTTTGAAAAGTATGTACCAGTTCTTTGATGCACATTACAGTGCCACTTGCTAAAAGCCCTTGGGCTTCAACAACTTGCCAAATTACGCACCGATAACATGCCAGGTTCCCAATGGTTTCATAACATGCCATCAAGTGTGTTCGAAAAACAACTTTTTAGGGGAAGTATGTGAAAACAATTATTTTTCTTAAAAATAGGTATGATTGTGTGGGGGTCCCAATACCTTTTAACTAAATTTGGAACACCATTGTACAATGGACATTGCAATTTGGAGTCGCCATTGTTGCCAACGCATGTAGTTTTAAATTTCATGGATCCTATTATAGGGTGAATGTTTTTTCAAAGAGAGGTTGATCGCATCAGTAAAAGTGTTTGGAAGACTATTAAATGCATAGGTTCTTTGTTGGAGGCTGAAAATGATGATTTCGACAATGATTTCTTCTACATGCCTCCTAATAGCCTTTTAGAACTGATATTTACAAAATTGCAAAATTGCCTAGATGTTGATTGTGGCAGGAGGCATTCACATATTCTCTTGGATTATCATTTGAAGATTTGTAACCAAGTTTTGTATCCTAAACCATCCTAACCATGTCATCCACCATGGGTCACATTGAAATAGGTGGAAAAAGGCATTGATAAATCATCACACACCAATATGCAAAAGGTTGGTGGACATTCGTGGCAAGCAATGTAGCCCAACACATTTGTTAGTGCATCATCTTCCACACAGGTATTAGGGTTTCCCTTTAAAGGATTTTTCAAGTTCTTTGTTATAGAAGTTCAATAATAAAAGTTAACAAAATCTTTTCTAAGCTTACTACAAGTGAAAAATTGATGCTCTTAATAGTCATTAAGGTTCATGTGGTTGTGTTTAAAAGTTATTTTGTTAAATGATGCACACACATGTATTGGGTTTGAGCCATGGGGGGAATAAACTATGGTTATGAAACCAAACTACGAGTTTCATTGCCTTTGCAAATTGGCATTCCATGATCTTTCGACAGTAACAATTAGTATGATTTTGTGAAGAGTCGGGCTTCTAATTGTGTGAAAAATCAGGTTTCCAAGAAAGTATGGAACAATCCTAGATACTCTTAGATGTGTAATTGTTGTTTACAAAATTAGGCACATGGGTTTAGTTTTACATGATTAGGCAATTTTTGTGTATTCTTCTTAGAACATCTACAATTGAGTGTAGCCAAATTGATGCATTTTGGTAAGGGTTGTAGGCCACTCAATGCACCAATTTCCCACCACAAGAATTATGAAATTTGTCCAAAACACAATGGACGACCGTCCAAAAAGGAACAAAAATGAAATTTGCATTCACAACATTCTTTTCAAGGTCACTTGAAGGATCAAGTATGTACAAGAAATGTTACATATAGTAACAACAAAAGAAATGGGCTGATACACACAAACATGTTTGAAAGAATACATTACGTACAGTTGGCTGTGGGATAAAGGCTTAAACATATAAGGATTTATAGTCTAGGTTTTTTTACATTTATGGTAGTCAAAGGGATTTTGCTATATCTCAAGGAAAATTGGAACCAAGTGAAATTTTGCAATTAAACCTTGTAATCCAACAATTGTTTTTGGGATATTAAGTGATTTAAAGGGAGTCACAAAATTGTATACTAAAGTGGAATTTTCATGTGTACAGATGTGGTAGGACCATGTTTTGTGATTGTGTACCCTTTGCCTTGCATTAACTTTAGTTGACCTTATCATGTTCTACACCAAAAACCTCCTACATGGTAAATGCACATTATGTTCACCCAAAAAGGGCAAATGAAAGTCCATTTTTACAATCCAATTCTAATGATTTTTCAAAAAAAAATTGAAATGATGTTGAAGCACACACATTTTTCCATTTCCAAGTTCATACCACCATAATTTATTTATTTTTTAAAAAACCTCTAAAAATATGGGCCTTGAAAAAATCAATTTAGATATCAAAATGGATTTTACGAATTTGAAATTTTCATTTTAAATCTTAAAATTTTTTAGAGATTTTTTCTTGCTTAATTTTTTCATTTGAAATGTTTTGATACTTCAATGTGTGGTGGTAAAAATTATAAGCTTAGTTTTTGACTCCACTAGAAGAAAAAAATCCATAATGATAATTTTTTTGGGGTAGTTTGGATTGTGACATTGAATGTACCATCCTTTGTCAAATCCATTTTGAATTGAACATTTATCCTTTTGAGAATTTATTTTTGTGGGTTTGAAAGATTAGAATGTAGGTTTTAATTTTTCATCTCACTTTTGCCAAATTTTTCAAATAAATTTGAATACAATGCAACAATACTTGACTCATTCAAATAAAACTACCATTGTGACTGCCAAAATTGTCTATTGTAGTGTGCTTTTATTGTACACTAATGTACCAAGAAGAACTTGTAGCATGGTAATTACATGAACTAAAAAGGTTTGTAGCATGTAAAATTTATGGGGATAGTTGTAGCATGCCCACAATTTTCATTATGATATTGGGAATAGTTGGAACATCTTTCTTGATTATGTTCATATTACTTTGAATTGGCTGTCATGCATCATCCATACTTTCACATCAACTCTAACAAAAAATATCAATGCCCACAAAACTTTTTTTTGTACTAGTTCACTTGTTCTCCATTTTGTGGCCAACTCCTACAAATGAACAATTCTCTTGGCTATGTTTCCATGGGTTGCAAATTTTATCTTTCACCTATATCAAGTTATAACCTTTGCCACAACTTCTATACATGGAGCTTGGAAGTGAACACCATTTTTGCCAATTTTTAGTTCCTTGTTACACAGTCATTTGTTACAGATTTTTTGTGACTAAGATTGGTGGTATTTGTACATCGCCAATGAACATATGAGATATGTCAATTGAACATATTGTATGTTAATTACCTAGATTATATGTTAATTGAATAGATTCATTTCTATATTAATATGTTATTATGAAATCTAGAAAGTACTTTAGTTACCAAACAATTACACCAGGCCCACAAAACTATCCTAGAAGATTACAAAACCAAGGTTTCAATTTAGGCGAAAAAGAACCCTAAACCCTAATTTTTATCTAGTATGGATTTTTTGTCTAGATACATGCTCCTTTGTAATGTTAATTTGTATGGCATTCACTGTTGTGATGTCAAAAAGGGAAAGAATATAATTAAGTAAAACAAATACATTTCTATGGTTGTTTATTCAAATGAAACAAATGCATGTCTGGCACCGTTGGTGCAAATTGGCTATCCATGTTTACAAGATGAGGAATTAAAAACCATGATGAAAAGCTTGGGGCTGAGTATATTCCCACCAAATATGCACATTGAGATAGATTGTTCTTTTAATACAAAGTTTACCATCCACCATGATCCATCCAATGCATAATAATATAACAAAAACCATAAACCCAAAGACCAAAAGTCATTTTTAAATAGGTCTTACATTGTAATAGTTACATTTACAATACTTGTAACATGTGGTAACTTGTGTAGAATACCATTGACAAATGTTACAAAAATGGACAAATACAATGCATGAAGTTTGGCAAAAATGGAAACCAAACATAAATGAGTGCATACAATGTTTTTATGTTAATTCATGAATATTGATTTTGTACCTATTCTGACATTATGGTTTGAAGTTCAAAGACCTATTACAAACAAATCCATAAACATGCAAAGATATCATGTAAAATTGTTTATGAAACAATTCATAACATTGCATTTAGTTTCCTACTAATCTCTTGCAATACAGTAATATACACGTGCACTCAATACTTGGAACAATGTGTTTAGGGTTTGGATGTTTGTTCATATGGTGGTGTGTCTATTACAATTAGTTCATGGTTGGCACTTCCTCCTCCATTTCTTCCTCCATTGTAAGTAGTAGTAACGAAGGTGAAAATAATAGGTTTTTTTTCGTCCCTTGCAACAAAAGTAAGAATCATCAAATGTTAAATGATCCAATTGAAGATGTAAACCCTAATTCCTTATTAAGAAATCTACTTAAGAAAGCTTTAGGTTCCAAACAAATTGGGTAGCTAAATATTTTTGTCCACACTGGATGCAATGTCAATGATAGTGATGTCTTCAATCTACAAATCTATATGCTATAGAGATTCACCATTTGATTATATAAGTAAAACGTCCAAGAAGTTGGGGCCATAGTAACTAGTATTGTGTTATAAATGGTCACCATAACTTCCACAATTGTAACCTATTTAGAAGCTTGACTATTGCATTTGCTAAGTTCAATGTTGGGCATAGTAATGGTTCCATCTACAAGAATAAAATGTTGTTGATAGGTTCAACAGCTTCGAACATATCCTTTGATGGTGTTAGTGGTGAATCAAACCCATTGGTTGACATGTGTTGATGTTGCATTGTATTGTGTAGTTGTAGTCTACATTAATTTTCATTAGTAACAATCAGTCCTAATGTAGATGTAAAACCCAGATATTAGCCATTGATGATGAAGGTTACAAATTCATACACAAATGACATTGGTTATTTGTGCAAACATACTCAATAGACATCTGAATTATATCTTTAAACATAAATCAACTTCTGTAAACATAATAGTTTTTCTCTAAACATAACTTCTTTTTAGACACTACACCAAATTATGTTCTAATTCATTTTGGGTTTCAATAGATTTTGAATGAATTTTGACATTTTTACCATGGTAAAACTGGTCAACCCTCCAGTGAATGGATAGTGAATTGGTCCACTAGTACTTAGTGAAATACAAATTTATCAAGCCATTTCACTTGTTAGTTAATTAATTAGGCAACATGGAAATCAATTAAATTTAAATTATTTAATATTTAATGTAATTATAATATTATTGATAATTTCATGATTTTAACCTATGAATTATTAACACATGTCATTACCTATGTTAGTTTTAAAACCTAGCCTAAATACATAAGCCATGTAATCCATTTAAGTAGGCATTTACTTTAAGGAACTACCTAGGTGGATATTTGGTCAACTTACCACTATTGACCACAAACACACCATTTGTAAGGTTTGATCCTTTGACCTTTAGGATGGAGGCAAACACCTTTACCATCAAGCCACCACACTTGTTGTGATAATGTGTTACATTGCATTTTATTTAATAAATACTTAATTTTAAACATTACAAAAACATAAATTTTGAAAATTCATATTTTATTGAGATTTTGTCCAAATGAAATGATTAAAGTTTAATTTAAATTTTTTTTCAATAATGCACATAATTACATTCATTTCCTTTTGAAAGTGTAAAATGATTTGAACAAATGTCTTTTTGAATATCACTATTTAATAACATTTTAATGACCATTTTTTTGAAATTTTAAAAAAAATAAATCGATAAGATTTTTATTAATATAATAATATTACCAATGTTAGGTTATTTTTAGTTATTTTAGGGCTATTTTTCATTATTCTAAATTATTTCACCTTACATTATTTATGGTTATTTTATGTTATTTCATCTTAAACTATTTTTCAATTATTGTAAATTATTTTTGGCTATTTTAAGTTATTTCATCTTAAGCTATTTTCAATTATGTGAGGTTATTGTTAGTTATCTTTGGCTATTGAAGGTTGTTTCACCTTATATTATTATTGGTTATTCTAAGCTCTATTACCATAAGTTATTTGTGGCTATTTTATTAATGGCTATTATTGGTTATTCTATTGGTGGCTATTTGTTACTCTTCTATTAGTGGTTATTATATTGGTGGATATTAATGGTTATTTTAAGAATGGTTATTGTTAATTATTTTATTGTAGGCCATTGGTGGTTATCTTATTAGTGGCTATTGATGGTTATTTTATTGGTGGTCATTAATGTTTATTTTATTAATGCTTATTGATGGCTATTTTTAGTTATTTTAAGTTATATTATGACTATTGGTGGTTATTTTATTATAAATTATTATTGGATATTCTAGGCTATATTATTATAGGACATTGGTAGTTATTTTATTGTAGGTTATTCCAAATTATTTTTCATAAGCTATTATTGGTTATTCTAGATTATTTTGCGTTAGGTCATTATATTTTATTTTAGATGATTTAAGATTTTTATACTTATAATTAAAATTTTGATAATAACCTAGAGTATAATTTGAAGTAACATATATTAACTTAAAATAATATAGCCTAAGGTTAGTTGAATAAAAAACTTTAAAATAACTTAAAGTAAAAAACCTATAATAAATTAACTAAGATACCTTAAGGTAGAATAATGTATAATAGTTTAGGGTGTAATAATTTATAATAGCCCATAATAACTTATAATAACTTTAATAAGGGTGAAATCACTAAAGTGTAGTGAACTTATTTTATTTTTAAAGTCCCATAGTTATTTAGGCTAATAAACTACACCCCATTTTTGTACTAGTGAGATTTAACTACGACCTTTCACTCAACTTGAATGTCATTTAATTTGCAAATGCTACTACTTGCATCATAAGCATTGGGCAAAATTTACAAATGTGTTTTAATTGTAATTTTTAGTAATTGCATCACAAGTAATCATAAACTTTACAAATGGTTCGTAGTACTTGCATCATGTGCACTCCAACCACAAATATGATCTTTTATGAATTTTAGCCAACCAACAACACGTTATTGTCTTTAGGCATCCTTTTGTTGCCATGCCTCAAGGAATTTGGGTCTGTTCGCCACCGCCATTGTTTGCATCACTTGTAATTGCACATTTTGTATCTAGCTAATGTACTCGTCCCACCATTCAATAATTGGATGTTTAAATGATTCAAATGTTAGTTCCACTTGTTCCCTCCATTCTTGGCATGAAAAGGCATTCGTACAACTTGCAAATAAAAAAAACCCCTACTCCTATAACATCCTTTTGATTGGAACCCATGGCCGAGAGTTCAAGCTTAGTCTAATCCATTCCAAGATGTTGTCATTGTTCCCTCCCTTAGTAGAGTGACATAGAGCTAGTTGCAAACCTTGCACAAACATGAACATTTTTATAATTAATACACTCCCTGGTGTTTATCGTATCCATTTTGCCTTCTGTATGTTACAAATTGCTGCACCTATAATCCTTGCCTTTTATTTGTTGTGTGCCCATGGGAAATGGTGGCAAAACATTTTGTAGAAGCGGGACATTGCAAAAAATGTGGTACATAGGATGCCATCCCTAGGTAATTTACTCCATGCAAAGAGCCACCTTAACTTCCCAATCTTGCATTTTCTTCTTTATGTATTCCTTGATTTTTTGAGCCATTTTCTCCTTCCAGGTTACTTCTAGACCCATGACTACTTTGCCTAAAACTCGGTGCTCAACATATTCCAACAGAGCTTGGAATTCTTGATCCATAATAGCCCAATTATAGACACATTCAACACACAAAGTGGTGGAATTCTTAACACTATTGTTGTATTGATTTAATTTATGTAGCCAACATACCACAAGTTAAAAGTTAAACCCTACAATAGAGTTGGTACATGAGAAAACTTAACAAATGATTAAATTCAAAATGCAAATGTAGTTCTTTTACTAATTCTGTAAATGACCAAATATGAAGACATAAATATGTTTTCAACCCAATCATCCCATTTGTCATCTTCAAACTTCCTATATTGCTACAATTTGGATTTGAATCCATCAATAATATCCTTCTTCTGGTCATAGTGACATAATATGTATGGCAACAACACAAAAAGACTAGGGACATGTTTCAAGGAAGTAGGAGGACAAGGAGGTGGCTACCAATTCATGGCAACCATATGTTTTGCTTTTGTACATGCAGAGACCAACACATCTTTGTGTTCAGCCTCAAGTAACCCTAACTCCTTTGATGGGAACTTTTCTATGAGATCGAGAGAAGTAGAGTTAGAAGTTGTCATTAACTTCCAAGATGATGTGTCATGTGGACAAGATGTCATGTCAAAATGCAGCTGCACTTCTATAATAGATGCCATGTTATAATTTGTTATTGTATTTTCAAGCTGCTTCAACCCTGAGGTTTCCAAGTCCGTATGCATGTTAGGTTGTCTAACCTTTTCAGCGCTATTTGCTTCTATAACATGAAGCCCATTGAAATGTTGATCTTTGGATGGGGATGTAAAGGTTGGAGTAGATGTATACCCATTGTCTTGTTCAACTATGTTGTGAAATCTATTGACCACCCACCTTCCTCAATCTTTTTTGAACTCGCACTTTGTAAGGCTTATGGGTTTCAAATCCAATTTGTTGCCTTATCATTCATTTGCAACTTGCATTACCTCCCCCTTTGATAGCAACATGTAATAGCTTTGGGTGATCCTTTTTTTTTCCAATGGTTTTGAATATTTCTTTTGCTTTCCATCAATTGCAAGCTTTTCTTTTGATGTTTTAGGTCCATTTGTAATGGAGGTGGACCTACGATGTTTTGCATCATACCTTGTAGGTGGTTCTAATTCATGGAATGTTTTGAGTGAACACACTTGCTTGATGACTATATCAGGTACAAATTTTTGATTTTGCTTTTCATCGATTTTTGTTTAGCTTTTAATCCGCAAGTGAAAAGTTGATTTCTCATCAACGAACATGTGCTTTAGTTTTTTGGTTTCTTGGGCAAACTTCAAGTTGGGGTACATCGACAATTGAACATGTTTACCTGAGTTTGGATAAAAGGGTGCTTTGTTGTAGCCTTTGTGTTAGTATTTGGAAAGTCATTGTTTATTGGGCCACTCTCCACCACAATAAATGCAGAGAACATCTTGCCGCCCTTTTGATGTTTTGTCACTGTCTTTAAGTGTTACCTCACATGCTGACATGGTTATATATATTAGTAACTTGGTCAAACATTTGCATGTTCAACATGTAGATACATGAGACTATAACCAGCCACCCACTTGTTGTAACCTAAACAAATATGGATAGTGATATAGAATACTTACCTTTATTACTACAAATTCCACTTTTAGCTCATTATAAAGTTTAGGCATAACAAGTTGTTCCACAAATTTCCAATACCTTAAATTGATGTAGTATCGAACCAAACCTTGAGCAATTAAGTCTTTTTTGCCTTCTCTAAACAACATCGTGTTCCCAGGTTCACTATCCATGTTCTTTACGTTTGCAACACCTAACATTGTAACAATACCCAAGTCATATCATAACATGAATCCAAAATATAAATGCCCTATTCTTTGTTAAAACAGTTTGCAACATGTACAATCTTAAAACATTTTGTAACATGTAAAATCATAAAACATTCTACAACATGTACAAGTGATAAGTAACAAAAAAGTACACATGCATTGGGGACTTAAACTTATGTGTTGAATAAAGAAGGAAATTTTGTGTTTCTAAATAGTTTCATGGGCATATCACTCCTCCTCTCACATCAATAGATTCCTTCCCATGCTTTTCACCTCACAAGAAAACTCTTGAGCATGTTACAACAAGATTGTTCAAAAGAAGACAACAAAATCCAATTGAAGAGCTAAGTAACAACTTAATTGTAATTAAATCTCCATTCAACTTCTTTGATTTCAACTTCTCTACTAACATTTAAACATTACAGAAGGTTTTTTCAATGAAGTCCTTTGTGTAGTCCATGAACGCCCTAGCAACACATTATTTGAAATAGGAGGGCATTTTGACAAGTATTTCATCGCCATCATCAAACACTAAAAAAAACTTACTTCAATAGTGATGTGCTTGCGCTTGAAGCTCCTATAGGTTTTGTGAGAACTCCACTGCATGTACTTCAATAGATTGCATTAATCTCTAGGTGTATTAAAAAACCTAATGTGATACAATGAACATTACTCAATCATTTGCATGCATTATTGGTGTGTAATAAATTAATTGATTTTTGTTTGAAGTTGCATGATGATGGTGATGGAGCTTTAAGCTAGTTTAGTGATGGAAATGATATGTGGGCACAAAGGACTATTACATTACATTAAGGTTTAGGATCAAGGACCATGGGGTTGTTTGCATAGTCTTGATTTGCGCGTTTTTTTTTGAAATCGGCACATGTTACATGGGCCCATCCCCATGAGATGACATGCAATGGTCGGTGTACCCTTCATCCCATGGATGCCATTGTGACCATCGCATGTTACGTGGGATGTATTATGTAACATGCAAATGTGGCAATTACGCAAATGGAGATGGGGGGTTTGGAGGCGAGGTTTGTTTTGGTAACGTCATGTTACAGTGGTAGTACTTCTGTATCTAATGCATTTACAATCTTAGTCCTATTTAATATTTTCCCAAGTTTGGCCTTTGGTGGATGGCACTAAATGCGAATTGAATCAAATGCAAATTGGTCTCCAACACAAAAAGACATATGTTACTATAGCTACAAAGTAGCATATGATTTCCTCAAGTTTTGTTCTGACTATCTCCCCATATCATTGACCCAACCATTAGCCTAGGCCAAAAATGGTGACCAATAGTTTTGGAATTAGAATTATTATGCCGCCAATGGGAAGGCTTAACATGCATTCACAATGGGCCTTGGTTTTTTTTTGGGGGGGGGCTAGGGGGAGTTGTTCTTTTGTTTTTCTTCCTTGTTCAATTTCTACCATTTCCATTAGCGAAGGCCAAAAATGGTGATCGACAATTTTGGCAACCAAAAATACATGTAAAGGTTGAAGCATGCATTCAAGGTGCCTTGATTTTTTTTAAAAAAAGTTTTGAATGGGGCTGGGGGGAGGATTTTTTTTCATTTTTCCCTTGTTCCTTTCAAGTCCCCAATGGGTTCCCATTAGGTTCCCAATATATTGCTTAAGTTCCCAATGTGTTCCCCAAGGGTGTTCCAAATAGCACCTTGCTTTAATCCCATATGTTTTGCCCAAAGTCCTCCCCTTCTCACCTATATAGGTGGGCCAAAAGGGGAGGCATTCCATCTTGCAATAAAATCTTCTATTTGGGGGGAACCTCCATAGTTTCAACTTTTTTTTGCGATGGGCCAATCAAAATAACTCATTGCAAGAAAAAAGGTTGGACTTGTGAGGCACCCCCAACTAATTAATATCAATCACATTATGTTCCCAACATGTGCCCAATTTGTGATACCTACATGCTCTAAATATGGATAGTATCAAATATTTTATAAATAAAAGATTTGGTGCTTCCATACGTAGGAAGTCTTGTGGAAGGATTTGAACTTGTTAAGCCCTGGCTTATGTTTTTCTTCTTTTAGAAATTTTTGTGCATTGTAGTGAATTCCTGTAGGCCCGTGAAACTTGACCAAATGAAATTAGGGTTGAAAAAAATTTAGTTGGCTTCCATGTTGTGTGACACAAAATCACAATTGTCACTTGCAATGAATAAGGAAAAATGGTGAGGCTTAAATTTTATTGATGATTGGATTCAATCATCCAATGATTGATTTTGAAGAGTTCAAACATTTTTTCTAGTTTTCAAAGGTAGAAAATTACCTTCAAAAACATTAAAGTTATTTTACAAGCTAGACCAAGGTTGTTTTGCACATGATCAAAGTCATGGTGGATAACCCCTTGTTTCTTTTAGTGAGATGTGATGAAGTGAGAACATCTGATAACCACAATTGGTTGTTTACACCCATTTACATCATTGACAACTCGAAGTGTGTTCACATATTGTTGAACTTGTAGGAAGTGGATAAAGTCACTTTTAGTAAATTGACAAAAAATATTATTTCTTCACTTGTCTAAAGTATGGAGGTGTGACTAACATTGACCTAACCCAATAGGGGTTCCCATTAGGTTCCCAATATGTTCCTTAAGTTCCCAATGTGTTCCCCAAGGGTGTCCCCCTTAGCACCTCGCTTTAATCCCATATGTTTTGCCCAAAGTCCTCCCCTTCTCACTTATATAGGTGGGCCAAAGGGGGAGGCACTCCATCTTTCAATAGAAACTTCTATTTTGGGGGAGCCTTCATAGTTTCAACTTTTTTTTGTGATGGGCCAATCAAAATAACTCATTGCACCAAAAAAGGTTGGACTTGTGAGGCACCCCCAACTACTTAATATCAATCACGAAATGTTCCTGACATGTGCCCAATTTGTGATACCTACCTGCCTTAAATCTGGATAGTATCACATATTTTTCGAATAACAGATTTGGTGCTTCCAGGTGTGGGTAGTCCTGTGGAAGGATTTGAACTCGTCAAGCCCTGGCCTGTGTTTTTCTTCTTTTAGAAAATTTTTAGCACTGTGTGGTGAATTTCTACAGGCCCGTCCAACTTGACCAAATGAAATTAGGGCTGAAAAAACTTCCATTTTCACTTTGCCTTCCATTTTGTGAGACACAAAATCACAATTGCCCCCTGCAATGAATAAGGAAAAATGGTGAGGCTTACAATTTGTTCATAAATTGAGGGGAGAGAAAAATTGTTGGTGTCTACAGTGGACTCATTGATCAAACAATAAAGCCTTAGAAAGTGTGTTATTGCTAGACCAAGAGTTACAATTGAGGAATATTTTGTGTGTCCTAATTATCATGTGAAATATGAAAAGGTCTATGGAAATAGATGGCATTTCAATGTTGTTGAACAATTGCATAATGGTGGGAAGGCAAAGAAAAAAAAAAGTGCAATTTGTTGCACTAGAGTATTTCCTCAAACAAGGTCAACCAATGATTGATTTTGAAAAGTTCAAATATATTTTTTAGTTTTCAAAGGTAGAATATTGCCCTTTAAAACATTAAAGTTATTTTACAAGCTAGACCAAGGTTGTTTTGCACACGATCAAAGTCATGGTGCATAAGCCCATGTTTCTTTTAGTGAGTTGTGATGAAGTGACAACATCTAATAACCACAATTGGTTGTTTACACACATTCACATCATTGACAACTCAAAGTGTGTTCCCATATTGTTGAACTTGTAGGAAGTGGATAAAACCACATCTAGTAAATTGACAAAAAATATTATTTCTTCACTTGTCTTGAGTATGGAGGTGTGAGTGACATTGACCTGGCCCAAAAGCTCATTTGTTTTGGAGTAGATGGAATCACTATTTTTCAGGGTTAAAAAATAGGTGTGACTATTCAACTCATTCAAAATTACGGTCCATATTTCAATGATGTGCACTTCATGGCACACCACACAAATTAACCATCATCATTTTAATTTCTTTGAGGTTGGTTTCCAAGGTTGAAACCCAACTTGTTGGAATTACAACAACTTTACATACATCCTTAAACATCATATTGAGTATAATAGATTGATTGAAATTTTGGAATTCAAGGGTGACAAGCTTTTGAAGAACATCAAAACACAATGGATATTGGTGTTACCGTGCAAGAGAATTTTCTTTAAATACAAGCTTCTAGTGGTGAAAATGGTTGAAAACAATGGCCACATTGAAGATGTAAAAGGTAACTATGAACTCTTGTCTGATATAGAGATGTTACTAGGTTTGGCTTGCATCTTACCTTGTCTAGAAACTAGGCAAAAGTTGTCCAAGTTTGCACAAGAGAAGGATACCATCATTTGTGACTTCATTTATGCCTTAAAACTTGCAAAGGTTGACCTCGTCACTACGTATTGCAATAATGAAAAAAGTTACAACCCTTAACATTTCTTTTGTTCCTTGAACTTGTTGAGAACATTAATGATGTTTTGTGTTGACCTAGAGGAAGTAACATGCATCTCAAGTTCATTACACAACTTTATTTGCGGGAGGTAAGCTTTACATGTTGCATATTACTAATTCAACAACTAAGGTCACAAGCATGGTGAACAAGGAGGATTGGCTTCAAACTATAAATTTTATAAAAAAATAATGTACTAAAGTTACTACAAATGTAATATCCAAAAGTTGTTGAATGCCACTAAGATAATTTATTTTCAATAGTGGCTAGTTCTTGAAGTTGAAATTACTTTTCCATGCCACATGGGCATAATTCAAATTCATTTTGGGTGTTGAAAGGCCTTGGAGAGGTCTAAAAGGCTTTTTGGGCCACTATTGGACCCTATCCTTCTTGACAAGCAATCTTGTTTTCCAATATTGACATTACAAAACAACTATCCAATTGCCATGTTCCCTTCCCATAATTACAACTTTATTACATGGTTATTGGACAAGTTTACATCAAGTAGAATTGTGAGCCATTGACTCTTGAAGTGGCTTACATTAAATGGAATTGTGAACCATCAACTTTTGAAGTGGTTTAAATTGGTGAAATTATATATGGTGATGATTCTTGCTAGCATGGAGGATAAAAAAACTTTCTCCAACCTTTCCTTCATGAATAATAATTTTGAAATCACCTTATTATTCACCTTGATCTTATTGTGAAAATGTATGTTCAAAGCTTCTATTCCTTTGAAACCTTTCCATTTTACATGATAATATGTGACTAGAATGAACATTAAACACATTATGGGTTGAATGTTTAGTGGATTTCCTTTTTGGGTTTGGTTCTTTTCAAGCTATTACAAGTTGTTATCAAGCTCAACTATGGGCTAATAGTGCCATTTCAACTTCCTAAATTCTTTTTCTAGTCATGTATAATGGTTGAAGAGAGCCAATAATCAACATAATCAAGGCTATTATGAGGTTTGGTACTTTGTTTTGCATAACATTTGAAAATTGACTTCTTTTGTTTTTTCACAATGCTAATCTTCTTTTCAAGCATGAGGTGAAGCACCTATTGATTTTAGTTGTTTTTTAAATATGTATTTTAACATAGGTATGAGTATATGTAGGACTTTTGTTGTAATGGTATGATCCCACAATGAGAAATAAAATGATTTACAACTAGCCTTGCAATTATGTTTTTGAGTTGCAATGACCACTTGCAATTTCATTACAAATCAACATATTTCTATGGAATGAGTGTTATTGGATGAGTTACATGAATTGCAACAAATTAAATTCACCATATGTGGAACCACATATGTATGCAATTCATGTAACTCAATTGCAATTGTGTAAGAATAACTATTGTGCAATTCCAATGCAACCAATATGTAACCAATTTGCAACTGTGATTATAACATCATGTTGACATTGCTTTTCATCCATCCATCAATGAAGAATTTTGTTGATTTCCATTACAACTCACTTGCAACTATAGGTGTGCTGAAAAACACATTAATGGCTACAACTAATTTGTAATTATGTGACAACTCACGTTGGCACAAGGTAGTACTTGTGTATAACTACAATGTATCCAATTTGCAAATGGTAACTAGGGAATTATTGTGGAACAACTATTAAGCAATTTCATCCACTAATGAACCTAATGATTATGTGATTTTTTATTCATCCATCGACAAACCTAATGTTGCATATTTTTCATACATCCATCAATGAATTTCATGTTTGCATGGTTTTTCATTCATCCATTGATAAAACAAAGTCTATTGATGTCTTTTTGCAACTAAGTGTTTAGTTATGGGTTCCAATGTTATTATATGGTAGTTGATTTTAATAGTATTAAACAATTAAATTACAACTTATAATGCAAATGTGTAGACATTACACACACATTATCTTTGTCCAAATTATGATAAATAATGCAAAATTGCATTACATCACGATTTATAAACATGAAATGGATCTAAAATTATATGCATTAACATTCAAGGTTGGAATATGCATTACAAAAACAAATTAAAAATGTTTCTTTTATTGAAATATAATTTGATGATAAACCTAAATATATTGCCCAAGCTATTTATAACAAAAAAATTCCTTTACTTATACAAAGGTCATCACAAAGATGATGGAACACAATAATCAAATATTGTCATCTAAAACATTATTTTTTATAAATTAATATTTTCTTTTATTTTTGTTGAAATGGAGCTTGAACCATATTTTATTCATTCCACCTTGTCTACTTGAAAATTTTCATATTATGATATTCAATGTCACATATGAAATGAGATAAAAAACATATACATAACATTGTAGTATTGCAAAAGAAATTTGAATGTTCATCCTTTCAACTTAAATAAAATAGTTTACAATTGCAATGCTACTAACATATTTTTTTAATCATTAAAATGCAACATACATGACATTGATAAAAATTAAATTACAATTAATTACACTTGTATACAACAGTGGTTTTCAAAATAAATTGCATCACATAGAATATTGAAGTTAAAATTCACCATATTTGGTTTATTGCTTCATCTTTGTTGTTTTGGAATTTGTTTTCTTGCATGTATTGGTTTGGATTACTACACAACAAATAACACATTCAATGACATGGTTATTAGCAACCTAACCAAATTATACAACATCACATGTGCATTCTCTTTTACTCAAGATTATTTTTTCAAACAAAATCACCATTCTATTTGTGAAAAAACCTTACATTGTATGCACAACTTTAATTTTAATGGATTCAAATATTATGGTGAAAGCACAATCAATTATATGTAAAAGATAATCTTTTGAAATTGTAGTCATATTTTTACACATAAATGTAGGAAAAGATAATAAAATCTTTTTTAATCATTCACTATGAGAAATTGTGTCCATGGCAACTAGATTACCCTACAACTAGAGCTCCAAAACAACTAATATACAATTATATTACAACTATCCCATGGAAATATGAAAAATTAATTATAAAATGCCATGTCAGAAAATCAAGGAGTTGAATTGTAATTGCAAATTAGTTCCAAGATGTATATTTATACAATACAATGTACGCATTGTATATACGATTGTAAATATCATTGTAATAAATTCAAAGAACATGCTCATATTGATTATTGAAATAAATAATATTTTTAAGCTTAATATGTTAAAGCTTAAATTATGGCTATTTTACATTTTTTCTAAATGAGGACCATGAAGTGTTTAATTAATTGTGTTTTCATCCATATCAAAGTTTGGTTTTATAACACAAGAACAACAAAAACCATAATAAACGTACAAAAATAACATGTGTGTGAAAATATTAAGTTTATTTCAATTCCACTTCCATTTCAAAAATCCAAATGTTTAAACATAAAAATAAAAGCCACAAGATAATTTTCATCAAAAAAATTTCACCCTTCACAAATATTTCATCATTGTAAGTCACATTTTACAAATCAACTTTTTAAAAAATTAAAATATTTTTATTTAATATATGCAAATAAACATTTCATGAAACATAAATCATGAAGCTTCAATGTCCAAAAACAAAAATGAATGTTCAACCTAGAAAAACAAGAACAAGAACTTTCAACCTTCAACTTTCAAATTTTCTAAATAAACAAAAAAAACTTGTGACAACCTTTCAGCTCTACTTTTAAATTGGAAAAATGAAAAAAAATTTACTTACATCACAAACTTCCAATATCACAAAGTTTCAATAAAATCCTTGCAAAGATTATAAAACAATATGTTTGTGTAAAATTTATGGGCTCCAAAATGTAAAAATGGCGAGAAATATATATATATAACTTATATATCTAAGTCACTAATGATGTCTTGATATGAAGTATGTACAAAATTTTATATTTTAACTAAATTTGTGCAACTAAAATGATGTAAATATGCATAAAACTATGCAATTTTTGTGCATTGAACATGAACATTCGCATATGTCATTAAAAAAAAATGTTTCATTCATCTGAATATTTAATATATTGAGAACATACAACATCATTGATATTAACCATAAATGAAATTCATATGATTTTTGTACAAACCTATGAAAATCAAATTTCAAACAAAATTTGTACGAACTTATGAATCATGGTTATTTTTTGATGTATGTAGCACATGATGTGATATTTGCATCATCAAAAGATTAAGAAATGCACCTTTCTTTTGGAAAAAGGAACTCCTTTTTAGTTCATCTTGAATTTCTTGACAATAGGCAAAAGTGCATGAAGGTTGTTGATGCAAAGGAGGAAATTTATTACCACTACTAAAAACTACATCGTATTCCACTGCTACATCCCACCCAACTAGCTATTGAGTGGAAACACCACCATGGAACCACATCTTGGGGGGATTCAACTATCCATTTTCATTGTAGTGGATGTTCAATGGAAAATTCATGTTCATGGATTACATTATTGTTTGTGTGCCAATGGGGACCCAAAAGTGCTATGGTGGAATTGGACAAAATTTATGTATGATTTTATAAAACTTCCAAAAAGAACCAATTATTCTTTATGTTGCCTAGTAACAACACTTTCATTATAGAGGAAAAATTGTGTGCATGCAAGTTCATGTTTGAAACCACTATGTTGAATAGTAATTGAAGTGTAGTTTGGTCATTATCCATGAGTTATATGGATGTTGCATAATGGAAATGCATAATAGAAATTGCATGGTGGAGATACATAATGCAAATTGCAAAATGGAATGCATGGTGGAAATTACATAATGGAAATCGCAAAGTGGAAATGTACAATGGAAATTGCATAGTGAAAATGCACAATGGAAATGCACAATGCATAATGGAATTGCATAATGCATAGTGGAAATCCACAATGCATAGTGGAAATGCATAAAGCACAATGGAAATTGCATAGTGGAATGCACATGCAATTTAATTTGTAATTAAACATATGTAATTTATGACATGTTTTATTATAATGTAAAATAGTAATTGGATGGCAAAGACTTTGGATGGTTTCCAAGGAAACCAAGGTTCAATTTCCACTACAGTGGATTTCAAAATTTCCACCCATTGTTGGGTGGAATACATAGTGGAATAAGACATAGTTTCTAGTAGTGTACCATCTGTCACTTGCTTAATGGTTTTCCACCCAATTTCGATTTTTTAATTTTCAAATTTAAAGTTGAAATCTAGTTACATATTAATTGTTCACAATGAATACTTGGTTGACTTGGTTAATTCAACTAATGTGAACTCACATGTCAGCTTGGTTGATTTGGTTACTTTGGCTTACATGTTTACTAGATGTTAGTTGTTAGAAAATTTATCATTTATAATTCATCTTGAATTTCTTTATAATAAGCATAGGCACATGATCAACTTGAAAGAATTGGCCATTGTCAATGAAGCAATTAAGCATTTAAGGTACAAAACATCAAGGTATATAAAGGTGGATACTTAAGTATAGCCTAATTGAATTTGTAATTCAACATACACATTGTTCTTTATTTCACTTCAAGAGTAAACTTTCAGCTTTGATGAATTCTATGGTTTGATAGGTCTATAAAAAACAACATGATGTTGTGAGTTACAATGTAATGGAAAACTAGTAATAAAACAATAGAACAAGTCACAAAATATTGAAAAAGTGGTATTTATAGTGGAAACCTAATGGCACAACTAGTTATATAAATGGGAATCGTATTCAACAACTAGTTGCAAACAAGTTGAAAGTGGCATATTTAATAGTTGGTGAAAATAAAATACATGTGGCATGATCATATGTGTCAAGGCCATACACTAGTTGTAAAATAATTGTTGATTGAGTGTTACATTTATTTTAGTTGTAATGTAGTTGTCACATGCAAATAAAATGCAACTTGCCAACAAAATCAATCATGATTGATTATATCTATATCTATGGTGTGTACATTCTACTATATAGATGTCCAACTTGCAACTAACTTGCATTTTTGTATGACTCCTTGATTTTGTAACCTAACATTTTATTTATTAATTTTTTGTATTTCCATGGGACAATTGTAGCATAATTATATATTAGTTATTTTGGAGCTTTAGTTCCAAGGCTATCTAGTTGTCACAAACATGATTTCTCATAATAATAATGCATTTATCATCCATTTGATGAAAAACCTTTTAAAATTCCAAAGTGTTGTTCAATGTTAATGTCTTTTACAACATTAATTTGGCATAATGTGTTTAAATTTTTAGAGAAATTGATGTTGAAACAACAAATAACATGTATTTATTGGTAAGTTATTTTTTATGGTACCAAATTTTGCATTAATATCACAAATTAGTAATTATTCATATAGTTTTCAAGCTAAAAGATTATTAAACCATTGAACAAACATAAAAACTCATTTAACTTTCATGAAAATGCAACCAAGCCTTTTCTTGTATAACAAAGAACATTTCTTCTTCCAAAAAGTTTTTCATATCATGTATTTTTAATGGTCAAAAACACTCTCAAAGTTTATTAATGTATCGTCCCAATAAAACATACTTTCAAATTTCTTTCAATTGTAGTCCCAAGCATAATCATTAATATATTCTTTCATGCATTTTGAGAATGAATATAATTTAATTTCACATAAAATAAAGGAAAAATAAAATAAAATAAACCCAATCAACTATTTATTCAAGTCCTTATATCAATAAATGAGCAAATGAAACTTTTGAAATTTCACAAAAAAATTTAAAATGTAAATTCGTTGTTATAAAAACCTTGTCCACCAAACCAATTTACATTTCAATTCTTAAAATTCGTGTAGTTCATTTTCAAAATTTTGAAGGTGAAAGATTTTTGAAAGTCAACACAATCTTTGGCTCCTATTAGCAAATCTAAACCCTATTAGTGGTGCATGAATGATTGATCTTTGATGAAAACATGGCAAATTTCAAATTTGACAAGACTTTTACCATGTTTTTACTCATTTTCTAAATCTTCTTATTCGTTTCCTTGGTACTTGAAATGTTTGAATGTCTTATCTTGTGTTTTGGTTTTGTTCTTGTCAATGTCCAATTAAATTGAATCAATTCAATCCATGATATCCACTAGAACCTTGTTGTTCTCATCTATGGCCTTAATTACATGCATGCAAATTGAAGATCATTTTTTCTAAAATCTCATGTTTTTAAATATTGGCTATTTGTTGTTTCTAATGATTATTGTAAAGTTTTAAATGTCTATGAAATTTGAGGATTGTACAATGCAATGGATGGCTTGTAACTCCAAAAGATTGTAAGTTCAAATCATCAATATTAATAACACTTTTAATATTCATTTCTCAATTGTTTCTCTAACTAAATTGGAGAACTGGCTTTTGGTTGTCCTTTAGAACATAATTGTTTTTAGGCAACTCTTACATCAAGCAATGATTCTATTAACCAGGAAAACTTTCCCTTTTCCCCTTTCATTATCCATTGTACAAGTATAGTGAGGAGGAGAATACCAAATTGTGTTCTTGAATGCTAGCACAAACTTGTAATGATGACAAAACATGAACTTTGAAAACACAATGAGGATGCAATGCAATGAAAATAAAACAAATAATGTTGATAGTAGAGCATGAAGATGCATTATAATAAATCTTGCATGCTCAATAGAGCTTGTGCAAAAAATGATATAATAAATCTTTTGATGCATGTTCACAACAATGCATGAATAACAAACTTGGTGTGAAGAATTCTAACAATAGAGTTCATGATGATAGTAGAGCTTGATGTGGACACATGAATTGAGGTGATGGCATGTGTGGATTGAAAGTAGGAAAAAACAAAAAGCAATGGGCCAAAACAAAGTTTGAAGCAACAGAAAAATGTACAATTACCAATGCATTAATAGTTTGAATTTCGACATGATAGGTTATTGATGGTGTTAAACACTAAAATCTTCATTTTCCAAAGATTTTAATTAAGACACATTTTCCTAGGAAACAAACTTTAACTCTAAAACTTAGACTAATGTTAATGTTGCCATGTCAACTTCCCTGTCACTTACCTATTGACAAATTTGCATGTGTGAACACTAATATTTATTTGCTTGTTTGACAATGGCACAAACTTCATGTTTGAACAAATGTTGTGTGGTTCTTCCATTTTAAAGAACCTTCAATCTGAATTTTGACACTTGAAAATTTTAGAGGTTCTTTGAGTGCAAGTTTAAGCCTAGTTCTTCCAATTTAAAACCCTTTGGTTTTAGTTACACCAATTTGCTTAAAACTTTGTTCTTGCCCATGTGTTTATGTGGGAACTATGCTTTTGTTTATATAAATATCCATGAAGTTGATGTTCATATGGAAACACCTTTATTAAATTTTGTTGATTCATCATTTTAACATGTATTGCATTCATATGGCCTTCATTTAGTTTCAACATACAAATATGAAATAGGCAATTGTCTTTTTGATTCTATATTTTATTTATTAAATAATCACTTATCATCTCTTGAATTGAGACAAAATAACATGGCACATTTAAATCGATGTTTATTATTGAATACAAGAAAAACCCAACAATGTCATATTTGATAATTAAATCCAAGTTTTTCGTTTGATTTGCATTAAGGTATGGTCACAAATGAACATCAATATGTGACAAAAATGGCATTAAATGTTAGTATGGGAAGTTTGTGGGGAGATTTCATTGCAATATTTTGGATAGCTAAATATGTACAAAGGTCAATTTACATTTGCAATAAAATATCAAAATGCATTATGTTTTGATGTGGCATGGATTTTCAATCTATCCCTTTACATATAACATACAGTTCTCAACATTTTGAACCAATTCAATATGGTAATGGTCTATCTAGGCCTTTGCTTTCTTTTCATATTATTGATTCCAAAGCTACCATAGATTTAGATGATTTTCCAAATTTTTTGGATTCAATGGTGTAATAACTTCCTATTCAACTATTGTAATTAACTGCACATTTTCATTGGAATGAAAAATTTGATTATGCATTAATGGACATTTTAAAAAACAATTGGGATTCACCATTGGAATATGTTGTTTCATTATTCAACACTTCTTATAAGAAAAATATTACTAAAAAAATAAATTAAAAATCGTATTCAATACTTACAATTTTTTTTGAAAAAAACACAAATGTTCGTGTCAATGAGATTTTGTTTAATTTGTTCAATTCAATTTCCTTCACCAAAATTAAAATAAATCTCAAAATTCAAATGGAACACTCCAATATGATTGTTGAGCCTAATGTAACACAAATATATATATATATTTGATTAGGCATTTTATGACAATAATATATTTGAATTATTGGAGGTTTGTTGAAATCTTATTTATTACACAAAAAACATCTAAATTTATCAACATGTTTCCAAATATTAAAAGAACAAGATCATAAATTATGAATCACATGAAATATATATACTAAAAAATCACAAGAATATTTCATAAATGACAAAGTTCAATCGTTATATGTTCAATGCACTATAGAAGAAATTAAAAAACCAATTCCCACACAACAACTTCTTGCAAAACATAATGTTCAATCAAATAAAACAGAATATAATGTCATTATAAAAATAAATACATATAATTCAATATACATTGACATTTATAATAAACAAATCCAAAATGTTTCCATAGTTCATGTTTTAGTTGTGAAAGGTTATATTTTAACAAATAACTTAAATGTCTTTCAAATCAATTATCAAGACAACTTTCTATCATTAGACTATGGTGAAATTGTGATAGACCCAAGAAATTGATATATGACATCACTAGAATATTGTCAAACTGCAAAAAATAAACTAAAATAATCAATAACAAATGTCAAAGGAAACATTGATCTGCCTTTATAACCTGCTGTAATGGTTTGGTCAATTATCACAGATCCAAATAGTATTGGGTGCATTGTGCTTATAGAATTATCACCCCGCTCCCACTTTCACATTAGATAGATACATTGAAACACTGATGGTACACCAGACACCTAGACCTGAGGCCTAAACCAATGTGATACACCCATAGAAGTTCTGGCCATGTTTAGAAAGAAGGTATGGCAATAACAATAGGGGTTGACACTATCAAGATCCAGAATGACAGATGCAAAAACAAGGCATTGTATGACAATTCACTAATGAATGCTGAAATACGCCACTTGCTAAAATGCAACAAGTATGCCTGTTGGCTACATGCCAGAAGCCAGAGGCATGATGCCAAGCATGCCGGGAATGCCCAGAGTTTCAGCTAGGTTAGCAGCAGGCATGCCAGGTGCACCTCTGATGGGGGGGTTATATGGGAAGGTTGGAGGATAAGGATGGGAGATAGTAGGTGTAGGGCGCTTGAATCAGAAGCAAAATCATGTGAATTGCAATTCCTACTGTAGGTCAAAACCTGTGTCCCCACAAAAAAACACTTCTGGAAAGGCAATTGAGGCATGCAAACCTGGAAAAATGGAATTGGAGGGGGTCAAGAGTCAAAAGCAAGTTCCTGGTGTCTACAAATCGCAGTCCAATAAAATTGGCACTACCTATAGACTTCCCATGAACAAAACATGCCTTGATCTTCAACCCTGACCAACAATTCCCAGCAATCCCTCCCCATCAAAGAGTAGACAGTGTCTTCTGACTTGGGCAAAGAGGCATTCTAAATGCTCAAAAGACTTCTGTAATCAATCACCGTTATGTCACCTTCAGGTGCATCAAGGTCACGATAAGTGCATCCAACACACATTTAAAAGTCACTATACAAAACCATTAGAGAGGCAATCAACCCAACGAAAATAAGACCAACAAGTATTGGTGTGTTCAAAGAAAAATGCACAAGCACCAAATGGACCCAAAACTCAAAAGAAAAGTCAAAAGCATTGAAGCTAACCTCCTGACACTAAGTGGGTCATGGTGCATGGTATGAGGAGGGGGCATCATCATACAAGGGACATCTAAAAACCCCCCACCCATCATTGGGCCTCCAATTGGCAGTCTTTTGTGACCCCGTGCCATGCCATTCCCATCCCCATCAGACCCTCCGATGAAGGCACCAGGGTCTGATGAAGGCACCAGGATGGAAGGGTGCAGGGCATTCTCTTAGGAACTGCATAGTCATTTCAGGTGGAGCTGTCACAAATGGACCTGATGGTCTGTTTCCACAACATGATGCACCAACCACACATCCTCATCATGAAGTGCACTCAAGTATCACTAACAGTACAGAACCAACTACAGATGCAATTTAACTCTGGTACCAACATCTACAGAACAATTCACAGAGAAATCTCCACAACAACAATTCAACATAACATGACAATGTTATAGACTGAACAGATTCAATCCATAGAGCTAGTATTGGCCTTTTAATTCACATAAGAGCCCTACATTATTATTCCAATAAAGGTGATCATGAGCCTTGCATTGCCACTAGTCTCCACAAACCAAAAGAAAGAAGGTAGGAAATCAACAGAAATGACTTCAGGCTTTGATTCATAGAAACCACAAGCTGTTGCAATGCCATGTATAATCACAAGCAACTCTTGAAGCTTGTGTGTGAGATCTCAAAACAAACAAAAAAAAATTCTGATTTTGACAGCAAACGTGATCCAAGAATGCATCAGTACACTAGAATACTTTGGTCTCAGGGAAGTCTCTGTAGAAGATTGCCATGTATGATCAAAGGTGCTGTATACACCAACTCATGTAATTCCAAAAATAAAGCTCTTCCCGCACTCTGGCAACTGCATTGCTCATGAAGTCGGAATGCTTCAGCTTGAGCTTCTTGTGTACAAATTCTGGTCCATGGAACAGTTTTGTGCACCCCTTAGCACCACACCCATATTTCCAGCCATACTTTTCATCACATATTTTACGAACAAAAGGGTCCAGTGCCTCATTTGCTGCACTACCAAGTTTCTCCCTTCCAAGCATTTTCTCAATGAGATCTCCACTCTGTAGCCTTGTTTGCCATGTTGATTCTAGCTTCTTTTCCCACTCACCAAAATCAGGGTCCTCCCCACCATTCTTTGGATCTACTGTCCCCTGTATGTGCCTAAGACCTTGGAGGCTCTTTCAACTCAACTATACCATAATAATCCACTGAATGTGCACGCCACATATATGTGAGCATCACATCAAGAAGCTCTATCCCCTCCAACCCCTTGACCTGATGTTTGCCTGATCTCACGATCACAATTGGGCCAACTGAGCCAGTGCTAATTGACCTATCACCTTCCCCATTTTGCTGATCTACTGGTGCCAAAATATTTCCCTCAATCCTTCTCTGAATCCAGTTTCCTCATAACACTTTGGCAGAGTTCAATGTCCTTCACCACTTTCTTTGGATCAGAAGTCCCTGCTGGTGCTTTTGGAGCTGCATTGATCTCCTGGGACTTTTTGGTTGATCAGCTTTGCCTTCTCCCTTTGGCTCCCACATCTCCATCATCCTCTGACTGTTCTTTTGCAGATCCACAAGCACTTGGCCCCTGTGAACCATCCATCCAAGCACATGACATCCATCTTCCGTCATGGGCATGTACAGAGCAAGCATTGAAACACATCATAGAAACAAAGAAATTGGGAACTCAAAGCCTGATGTACCTGAGAAAACAACTCCTACATTTCTCTTTAGTTACAACCCTAAAACAAAAATATTCTATAGCAGTTGAACTCACACATCAGGACTACCACCTTGAAGTTCAGCCAGTAACTCCTTCGCCAGAATTTTAGCATTCTCATTCCTCCTGCAGATCAAGGATAGGAGCTCAGTCTGTAACCCAAACAAGCAAGCTTCATGTGAGAAGAGAGTATTAACAGAGTTTGGTCATTCAATACAAAATGGGTAACAGAGAAAAATTAGAGACACCCTGTTTATTGCTAAAACATCACATCTGCAGCATTTTAGGCTTCTTCTAAGACCACCGACTCAGTTTACAAGGCGGTGTCACACATGGTAGAGAGCATATCAAAACTAGGAAATTCACAGCTTTTTGCTTCCAATAAGAAGACAACAATCACCTCACCTCACCAAAACAGCCTCAAGCCATTCTGGGTCACATTTCTCCCGCAACCTGCATAACATACCATTTTAACCTATGCCTTACAGGAGACCTCAGAAACTTGCATAGCAATGTCAAATCTGCAGCAACCATGAAATATAAGACCACTGTGACTAAATTTGAGATGCATACCAGTCATCATCCTTGTGTTGCTCAAAAAATGAACAATTTTGGGTTGTGATGAACTCTGTCTTGTATTCATCATACCTGTCAAGAAAATGCTGGACCTGTTAGCAAGTATAAGTATCACTTCCAATATAGACAACAGATGTGAGACAGGCCTAGCTATCCAATGCTTTGTCGATGTGCAAAGCAGGTTTAACCTCCATAAGGAGAAAGTCAAGGTCAAACTGGGCAAACCAACAGCATATTTACATGGATGATTGGACAACAGTTATTAGTCCTTTGAAACTACACAATTTTTGCAAGCAAGAGAACACAAGGGAGTCAGTACTCCAGACACATTCTGACTGACTCAGCGGGTGCACAATGGAGGAAGTACCACATCTCTTCCCTTCACAAACAAAGTTGCAACTGATAGCACTGGAACAAACATACCTCCGCTCTGCTTCTCCAGGTAAGATGTTATCCTCAAGCTCTGCCATGAACTGTTTATAAGAAATTAAAGCCCTCCCTGCACACCTTGCTACATCAGCAGGCCTCTCCACTTCACACATTTAGGAGTATCTGACAAAGCTGAATTCTCTCCTTGCACATCAGAGGACCTCCTTCAGTCCATATTGAGTCACACTTGAGCAGCAAGCACACTGACTTGATCTTAACACTTCTAAGCAACCTAGCTAGTTAAATTTCTAAGGATTGGTGAGAGTGGAGGACTTCCATCAAAATGGACCATTCAACTCTTTTCCCCCTATTCAAGATCTGTCTCACCATGTCATCCATAACCAAAGCAAGGGTTCACATATTGTTACGGTTGTCTATTAAGCCTTCAAACACTCATATTGCACCCAATCCATCCAGGGGGAAATCTTCATGTGAACCCACAAAAGGAGATCAGACAATGGTATTGTATTAGGCAATGCCCTCCAATTTGCAGCTCCAGCCACTTGATCAGGTCTTCATGAAGGGCATCACACTGTATGGTATGTAAAATAGATAAGGGTACGGATATACTGATTCAAACATTCTTCAGATCTAGAACTCCAAAATCCTGCACTGAAATGTAAAGCTGTTCTGGAAGCACTGAACATGCCAAGTCAAGGAAAAAACCAACAATTTCAAACACCTTTGCTCTGAAAGAACACAATAAGTTTGCTCTCTCAGTCAATTGAATAGACTATAAGTATGAATCCTCTTAGGAACTTGAATCTTTTCACACTGTTCCACAAAGAATCCCTCCCCGGACAATGAGCACTAGAAAATCCTAGTTTTACTGACCTTGTGTGGTTCATCAAACAGCCACGAAACTGATGGAACTTGCCCTACTTCTGGTAAAAAGCTAGTTGATCTATGGAAAGAGAACACAGTACTTTTGGAAGTTCAGGAAGGTGAAGTCAGCTTATCAGGGGGAGAAGTATAACACAAGACTTCTGCAGAAGTTGCTTGAGACTTTGTATCATAAATTGGAATGCTTGAAACTACAAAGTGACAGCCAGGTATATCTATAACCATGGGTGCTATTTCAACTGTGTGCTATGTATCATACATTGAAGAAACACATAAGCATCTCCTCAATCAGCAGGTGGGTCAACAGCAAATTGTGTACTCATCATCGTGCATTTCCATAGCTCTGATTGTAGTATGGTTGGCCAGCTCTGTCTGCTCCACGTTGGCCCCTGAGTCTCAATTGAGCCACCAACAATTTTTGAGCTTTCTGTTGTTCTTGTTCCTCCCGCTTCAGTCTCTCCGCTCTTAATTCCTCTGCAGTCTTCCTCTGCTTTTTCTTTTTCTTTTCCTCTAATCACACCAAATAATCCAACAAGCTTCAGATGCTTCTTCATAATCCACAAACCCCATACTGTTCAGAATTCTGTGACATACCATATAGTTACATCAGATTACAGTGCTTGCAAAGTTTTCATGTCTTTGGTTTCAAGGTTTTAGTATGATATGTTCTGCACCATATTATACTGGGCAGAACAGAAACCTGAAAGCATGCAGCCACATGTGGAAGAAACCGTATTTACCAGTGCTTCTTGGTCTCACAACCTGTGTCGCAGCACCTTCATCCCCTGTTCTGTCAATCATGAAGGTTTTGGTCGAGTACCATGGCCTCTTTCCATTCTTGCCAACCAGACCATACCCAAAACCATATACTTCATCATCAGCCCCAGGAGCTTTTGCTTCTTCTTTCTTTGCCTTCTTATCTCTGAAGTCCCTGAAATCATCTCTCCCTTTGCTGTCCCTAACCCTACCTTCCCCTCGCTTTCTTTCTTTCCCATCATCTTGAGGCTTCCCTCCTTCCTGCCCGGAGCCCTCAACGATCTCCTCCACACCCGAAAAGAAATTGAAGTGTTGCGGCCGCTGCTGCTCAGCGGCGATGATGATGCTTAATCCCTTCTCTTCATTTCTGGCAGTCACAGCACCGTTTCCAAGCTTTGGCCGATGATCCTCTTCTTCCTCCCCTTGTGTGATCCTTGGTTCTTGAACCCTAGTGGTGCCTGTGGATGTGGAGGACTTGGCTTGAGCAGCCGCCGCTCGCAGCTTCTCCAGACGGAATTCCGCGTCTCGTTGTCGGGCTTGCTGCTGCTGGATTGCTTCTTGACGTGCAGCTTCTTCCTCATCTTTCCTCACTTTCTCTCGATTATCAAAGTTATACACGTTCCAACTTTTCTGCGGCAAAATATTGAGACCACCATGTCCCCCCATGTCCACAAAACAACACCAAACAATGTATACACGCTTAACAACAACAAATCTCTTCTTCCGCGAACAAACGTTTAGCGCGCTATCGACTAAGCGACAAGAAACCCACCTACAGTCGCCGTCGGAGTTCGAACGTCCAAATCCCTCTCTCGTAGAGCGACTGGACCAGGCATTTGTATCCGGCGGATATAAGGTTTTTCACGAACCGATCGGAATCTGATTAGGGTTAGAGTCCCTTCTTCGCCTCTTTCTTCTTCTTCCGTCGCTGAAGCCCTAGGGTTTTGAGAGGGTTGGTAAATTACCCACACACTATTATTGCTAACAAGCAATAACTGGCCAACACTCGCATCTACCAGTGTTTACCACATATTAACTACTGCTCAAGTTAATTTCCTTACCCAATGCATAAACATGAAATATCAGACATTGTATAGCAAGGATCAATTAAATGCCATCACACTGGGGTAGTCATTGCGATTGACCAATCAAAATCAACCATACATATGTACAATCCCTTTTGGAGAAAATCCCTAGTTCGACTCTCTTTTCTTTAACCATACAAATGAATATAAAGTTGTAATTATTATATTGTTTAAGAAAATCTAAAATTTTCAAACTTGAATAATGTAAACAATTTTTAACAATGTGCATGAGGTATTTTGATGTTTGAACCAAACATCAATATTAAATGCATATAATTTATATGAAAAGATTTTTGTTTTTAGTCTCATTTTCATTTTGAAGTTTGAGAATTTGACATTTATTTTTATTTGTTCTCATTTTGGGTTTTAGGTTTTTGATGAAAAGTGTTTGTTATGATGTTTGATGGGTATACATGTGGATAAAAAAATTGTTCTAATTTTTTTGTCTTGTTATTGATATTTATGATTTTTTTGCACATGGTCCATGAAAAAAATGTAAAAATGCAAATTCAAACCACAAGTTGCCAACATTTTAGGGATAATTAATTAGGTGAAAAGTGCAATAATTACATGCATATTTTTACAAACGTTACACTTTAAATAAATGGAAACATTAATGGTTTTTTTGTCATACATTGGAAGTGTGTTTGGTAATTTGAACGCAATACAAATCAATTTGTGAAAATCTGACCCATATGCTTTTGTTACACTAGATTTGGATTCATTCCTACAGACATTTGCCCATGTATGGTGTAATTGAGATCCATATTTTGTGGTGTTTTCACTATTTTAATTGGAATTTATCCATGAAATATAATAGTTCTTGTTTGTTTTGTCATTGTCATTTAAAATATTAACATCAAAATCTCTTATAATGATGATTGGACAATGTTCAGGAAATTATTGAGTGTGAAGATTGTTTAAGAATGTAGAAATTAAACATGAACGCGCACATATAATATGTATTGTTTTTCATGAATGTAAAAATTGTTGTTATATATTATAAACATAATTCATTAATGTATTAAAGGAATTTAAATGCATGTGTATCATCATTAACCCATGACCATCATGGATTGAAATATATGAATATTTCAATGAATTTATAAATTTGTGCACATTTGTTGATGCATGGTGTGTTCTTATTTCTATAAGACATAAGACATGAAACATTTAAAGGCTATGATCATGATTGATGTCTTTGTAATGTTGGTGTAAAGAAATTGTATTCAAGGCTTGTATAATTACATGAAAATTATGTAAATTTTTTAATTGAGGAAACAATGGTATCCAAGTTGCAATTGTTTTCAATCTATTCATTTCTACATCTATTTTTGGATCCACATAAAAAATTTCATGTTGGAGAAAAGTTAACAAAAATAGTTTTTCTTTTGTTTGAATGTAGAATAATGATGTATATGTTAACCCATGTTTTTTAAAGTTAAGGGGATCGAAAACCAATTCATTTAATAATAATCTTTAAGAACAATGAATGGTTCTTATTACTGCAAGTTGAATTGGAAATTGAATCTTTATTATGATAAATGATTAAGATTTACCAACTCTTATATTTTTGATGATAGGTTCAATTGGTGTCCATTTTGATTCAATGTTGTTATCATAATAATGAGTATATATATATTTTTTTTAGTGTTCCCATTTTAAAATTTTGAAACATTACTCATATACACTACTAGAAATTTGGCATTTTGCAACTGTCTTATGCAACTAGTTTTCAGTTGCATGCGACACATGCAACTAGAAATTCGCCCAGTTGCCTAAAACAAGTTGCATGAAATTTACAATTGCATGCAATAGTCGTATAATACAAGTACATACGGTTGGGTTATACGGTTTCATCCACCCATACTCTATACTAGCAGTTGGTCATGCGACTGCATGCAACTACAGGGGCTACGTTCACACTGCATTACATGTTAATTAGCTAACCCAATTGTATACGAACACGTGTACTTTTATTTTGTAATTAAATATTTAGTTTAAAGAATTACTTTAATACCATTGAGATGATGACACGTGGCACACCATGGCACATTCATTGACCATTTGACACGTGTCATTTTAAAACACAAATTATATGATGACACGTGGCAATTAAGGCCTACCTATTTTTTTAAATTTTAAAATATTAATTAATGAAATTTAAATCATCCATTTTTTGGCCAATAAGATGTTGACACGTGTGCCTAGGTAGGTAGGTAATTATTAACCCTATTAGATAAGTAGGTTTATTTATGTATGTAAGTAGGTTGAACATAGCTAGGTTTAGGCTATATAGGTAAAATTAAAATAATCCAATTT
>Ga0116231_10001729_pt1 | contig 45365 bp, 32 predicted proteins | sample S1TSphgellanicum_2_FD_89695 | JGI IMG/M metagenome (GOLD analysis project Ga0116231, IMG submission 89695) | Host-associated microbial communities from peat moss isolated from Minnesota, USA - S1T2_Fd - Sphagnum magellanicum MG | ecosystem: Host-associated > Plants > Peat moss > Unclassified... | reverse complement strand
TCAGACTTTTGATGTTAGTGATTGTTAGAGGGTGTTGCTGGATCTTGATCATTCTGAACAACTCCCCCCATGTCCTCTCCCTGGAGTCTTTTTTTCCCCTAATAGGGATGTTGATGGAACCTATGAGTGGCTTTGCAGGGGAAAGAGAGAGGAATGGAATTGTCTGTGGTGAGCTGAAGAGGTGGCAGGAATCTTTTTGCAGAGAGGAAGGAGAAGGGATCCCCACTCACCGACCACAAAAAAACTCTATCTCCTGATTTTGTGGTATGTGCACAAAACTCCAAATCCACAACAGAAATCATGGAGGTGTAGCTTCAGAAGCAAGTGGTAGTATACTTTTGAGAGAGGTGGAAACTTAACTGGAGCGCAAGAGGTCTCTTCTGGAGCTCCAAGAGGATAACGGTAGTGATCAGAAGATCACAGTCCATTTGCAAATGAGAGGAAAAGTTGCTAGTCTCCTGCAAATCTTCATTAGGACAAGACTGAAATTCTGGAGTTACAATGACAATTTGCCTTTTTTTTATGAGCAGCAGCTTTTGATTCTTCACGCCCAGATGCACGATCTGGCAGCTAGTTGCTGCTGCTGTTGTTCCAGAACTTTGACTTAAAACTATTCATATTTTTGAGGTGGGTGGTCTGTGGGCATGACCTTGCGTGCAGTATGACAAAAAGATTTCAGTGAGTTTCTATGTTTGCTGCTTGTAGGTCAAAGTTGGGCTCAGAAAGCTCAGACTCTGCGATTATATTGAAGTCATGGTGGCAGCCATCAGAATTATCACTTGTGAGTAGTCTCGTTGAACCCTATTCTTACCTGCTTCATTTGAGGCTTATGGTTTGTAATTTTTCTCCAGGTGTAGGATGATGTAATTGGCCTTCAAGAAACATGTACAGTACTAGAAGGAACTGGTCTAAGCATTAGAGCAGACAGAGCATTAAAATGTTTTGTTAAAACATGTTTGTTTGCTTTGGATGGAGTCAAAGGTTGTAGGCTTGTTAAAGCTAGAGAAGTTCATGTGATTGAATACTTGAGATATTGAGCTTATGACAGTGGCAAGTCTACTACGGTGGTCTAACTGCAATCACTTGCTCAATCGACGAGATTTCTTCTAGTCTATTGCTGTGCTTAACGAAGAGGCTCTATTGAGCAGTAGGGAGTAGATAACCCTCATTCAATTCAAGTTAAGAATCTCCTTTCTATGATTTTCTGGTGCTGATGCTACTTCCCATCAGTTTAATGCAGCTGTGCCCATCCTTTTCTTATGTTCAATTCTCCAGTTGTGAAATTTCTGTTGGTTTCTTGCAGCTGTTAATGATCATTTTCAAGGAAAGAAAAAGCTTGGGTTTGGTGTTTGTGTTGAGAATTTTGGAGGTGTCATTGTTTTTGCATCTGAAGGAAAACTACAGAAGCTTGCCAGCAGGGGTGATTGGCTGCCTCAGGTTGGGTTTGTGCTTAGATAGTGAAATTGAGAGTATACTCTCAGCAGCAGAAAAGGTGAAGAGGAGAGTGCTGGTGATCATGCACAGACATTGCAGGTTCAGAAGGAACAAACTATATATGTGGGAACAAGGGTGGATAGATTCTAGGTTGAGGAACTTGTGACAAAGAAGAAACCAGTCCCACAGCTGCAGCTGCAGCTGCTGTAGTCGTCATGGAGCAGCAGGACCTTGGATTTGCAGAGGATTTTGGTCAGAAGGTAGACCTGACCCAGCGAATCCGCGAAGTACTAGCAAACTATCCAGAAGGCACCACCATTCTGAAAGAATTGCTGCAGAATGCGGATGATGCAGGGGCCACAACTGTGAGCTTTTGCTTGGATCGTCGACAGCATGGCACTGAATCTCTGGTCTATGGCCGTCTCGCTGAGTGGCAAGGGCCTGCATTGCTGGCTTTCAACAATGCCCAGTTTAGAGAAGAGGATTTTGAAAGTATTTCTCGGATTGGGGACAGTAAGAAACGCGGTCAGGCTTGGAAGACAGGACGTTTTGGGTGCGACCCATTTCTACCTAGCTGCTTGTATTTAAGAGTTGTGAAGCTTTGTTGTCAAGTCTCTGGATAGACCCGAATCTCAATTTTTGTGTGAGGAGAGGAGGAACTTTTTGTTGCTGCTGCTGCTGTTTGTGGGATGATATTGGTGTGCACAGGTGACTAAAGTAGTTGTGCGCTCTTGCATACAGGGTTGGATTCAACTCAGTGTATCATCTCTCCGATCTACCGTCCTTTGTCAGTGGGAGATATGTGGTAATGTTTGATCCTCACTGCAAGTTCCTTCCTCAAGTATCTCTGGCAAATCCGGGGAAACGATTTGATTTTGTCAGCACCCACGCACTCGATCGATACAGAGACCAGTTTGTGCCATATTGTGCATTTGGGTGCGATATGGAATCCCCTTACGCAGGGACGCTCTTTCGGTTTCCACTTCGTAATGACCAGCAAGCTGCAGTGAGCCGCCTTTCCAGGCAATCCTACTCTGAAGACGATATGAGTAACTTATTGCACAATCTGTATTTGGAAGGCGTATCTGCAATGCTGTTCCTGAAGAATGTAGAGGCAATAGAGATTTATGAGTGGCATAAGGGTATGGAAAGTCCACAACAGACCTACATCTGTCACATAGATACTCCAACAGCAGAAATACGCTGGCATCGGCGGGTGTTTTCCAGGTTATCACAGGCACCTCTATCTGCATCACAGGGCATGAATAACTACACTGATGTTTACAGTGTGCGGTTTGTTAGCGAGGCTTTTGCAGCAGCAGCTCATGTGACAGAGGAGAAGACCGAGTCCTTCCTTATTGCTCAGGCAATGGGTGCAGCATCAAGCAGAGTTGGGGCAATGGTCAAAAATGCAGCAAAAGACCATGATCTCCATTTCCTTCCTTGGGCTTCCTTGGCTGCAAAAGTCGCTGGAACTGGTCAGAAGGTGGCATTTTCTTTCTATTTTTCTTCTCTGGGTTGGTGCAAATTATAGCCTGTTTCAGAGGGTTGCACTCTTTTGTATTATTACGTTGACTAGGGTTGTGGGTTTCTTCTGCTGGACAAATGGAGGCAAGCACGTTTGTGTGCATGTGAAGAATTGACAACTTGGGTGAGTTGCACTTCTGCAGGCACAGGATGAAGCAGGTCTAGAAGGACAAGCGTTTTGTTTCCTGCCGCTTCCAGTGAAGACAGGGTTGCCTGTGCATGTAAATGGGTACTTTGAACTATCATCAAACCGTCGTGACATATGGTATGGTGCTGATATGGATAGAGGAGGGAAATTGCGGTCTGATTGGAACCGTTGTCTTCTTGAGGATGTGGTAGCTCCAACTTTTACCCTCTTGCTTTCTGAGGCCTCGAAGCAGTTTGGGCCAATTACTTTGTACAATTCTCTCTGGCCTTGTGGAAGTTTTGCAGAGCCTTGGTTAACCATGGTGAAGCGCTTTTACATAAGTGCTTCAGAGCTTCCCTTGCTGCATACAGCAGCAGTGGTTGGCAGCAGTGGTGGAAGATGGTTAACTCCAAAGGAAGCTTTGTATCACGATGAAGAGTTTGTCAATAAAGAGGAGCTTGCTCGGGTGTTGATTGCCAAAGGCTTCCCCCTCGTTCGTCCTTCCATGACTTTAAGGAACATGTTATTCATGTATTGTGTACTGAACCCGAGAATGGTGTTACCAAGTCTGATCAGATCAGAGCTTCGGAAACCAGGAAAGCATGTGGGATTAGTGGATCGAAGCAATGCATTAGTGTTGCTGGAGTATTGTTTGGGTGATGTTATAGATGAAGAAGCTGTGGAGGTACTGTCGGGTTTGCCTCTCATTCCCTTGGCAAATGGTGCCTTGGGTGTGTTTGAAAGAAAAGGTGAGAGAAAAGGCTTGTCAGTCATCTGCAATGAACTTGAATTCCAGCTGGTGCGCAGTCTGCCAGGAGTGATTGTTGACATGGGTATACCCAAAGAGTTGTTTGAGAGGCTTACGAACATTGCCCGTGTTGGCAATGCAAGTCTTTGCTGTTTCAGCTACGTGCTGCTTGCTCAGCAGTTTTTGGATCAGATTTTGCCATCAGAATGGAAGGGAGTAGATGAGGTGGAATGGAAACCAGATTTGGTTTCTCGGCACCCAAATGAGGATTGGTTGATGTTGTGTTGGCAATACCTGCGAGAGAATTGCAAAACATTGTCAAGCTTTGAAGAATGGCCATTGCTTCCAACGACTACTGGTCATCTTTGTCGGCTTCGCACCAACTCAAAAGTGTTAAGATCATCAGGCGTCTGGAGCTCTAGCATAGAAGGTACAATTGTAAAACTGGGTTGCCAGATATTGAGGAATGGATTGGGAGTGGAGGAGCATCAGCAGTTGTCAGCTTACGTGCACAGTGCAAGTGCAGCGGGCGTGTTGGATACACTTTTTGTTGCTGCTTCACATCAGCTGACTCGTGTCCCACTCCTGTTTGCAAAGGTGAGTAACACTGAGAGACGTGAATTGCGCAAGTTTCTATCTGATGGAAGATGGTATGCAGGCGATCATCTGAGTGACATCCAGTTGCATGTGTTGAAAAGCCTTCCAATTTTTGAGGTGTACTCTGGAGACCCTGGCAGCAGTGATGATGATGATGATGATGACAAAACACTTTTTGTTGACCTTCTTGGTGCCAAAGTCAATTTGGCTCCATTGGGTGTGAACAAGTCTCTTCTAGGTCCAGAGTTTCTACATTCATCGACACAGTGGGAGACACAATGGTTGGCAGGACCTCTTGGAGTGGTTCGTCTGGGACGTCCACTCTTTTACAAGCGCCGGGTACTGAATCGCCTGCATGAGCTTTCACCCAAGCTTCGTGATCAGATGATGTTGTGTATATTGAAGGAGCTTCCACAGCTGGCTGCTGTGGACCCAAGCATCCGGGAAGTGCTGAAGCATCTGGCATTTGTACCAACAGCTAGTGGTACACTGCGAACTCCAAGCACACTTTATGACCCTCGCAGCATGGAGTTAACTGCATTGCTTGATGATCAAGAGTCATTTCCTGTGGGCATATTTGTGGCAGAGGAAGTCCTCGAGATGTTGCAAGGACTTGGCTTAAAAGTTGGAGTCGTGCCAGAGACTCTGGTGCAAAGTGCACGGCAGGTAGAAGCTTTGATGGGTACTGATAGGGTTCTTGCTCACAAGAAAGGGCAAGCTCTCTTGTCGTACCTGGTGCTGAATGCCGGCCGATGGCTGCTCCCACAGCCCTTCGAGGATGTCAACAAGACTTTGGGGGGTCGCATGTTTCATAAGGTTTCCACCATGTTCCAAGGGGCTGATGCAATGAGCTTGGAGATGGCAATGAGCTCATTCTGGAATGAGCTGAGGAACATCTGTTGGTGTCCTGTTTTGCTGCACCCGCCTCATCCCCATTTGCCATGGCCCTTGGTGGATAGTGCGGTGGCACCTCCACAGCATGTGCGCCTGCAAGAGGACATGTGGCTTGTGTCTGCGAGCATGCGAATTCTGGATGGAGAGTGTCGCTCCTTGGTATTGGCTTCCAAGTTAGGCTGGGCTTCACGACCCAGTGGAAGATGCTTGGCAGCACAACTGCTTGAGCTTGGAAAGAACCATGTTGTGGTTGAGGATCAAGGGTTAGGACAGGCACTTGCTACTGCAGTGCCAAGGATCTATGTTCTCTTGAATGAAATGCTCGGCAGTGATGAAATGGAGATTGTGAAAGCTGTGTTGGAGGGAAGCCGCTGGGTGTGGGTGGGCGATGGCTTTGCCAGTGTACGAGAAGTTGCCTTCAGTGGACCACTTCATTTAGCACCCTATCTTCGTGTCATCCCTGCAGACTTGGTGCCATTCAAGGAGCTCTTAGTGGAGCTCGGCGTCCGTGAGACACTCACCCCAAACGAGTTTGTTCTCATCTTGTCCAACATGGCCAATGACAAACAGGGTGCACCTTTAGATTCCCGGCAGCTGAATGCAGCAGTTTGGTTGGTCCAGCATCTAGCCGACTTGCATTTCAATGGGCAGGAGGTGACTGTCTATGTTCCGGACGAAAACTCCATGCTGGTTCAGGCAAGCAAGCTGGTATACAATGATGCTCCCTGGCTGTCAAACACAGGTGCACCCACAACTCCAATGAGTGCACCTTTAACTGGGCAAACAAGGACAGTAGCAACAACAACAGGTCTCAAATTTGTGCATGCGAAGATCTCTACGGATGTAGCAGAGAGGATGGGAGTGCGGTCACTGCGCAGGATGATGCTGGCTGAAAGTGCAGATTCAATGGATTTAGGACTCCATGATGCAGCTGAAGCTTTTGGGCAGCACGAAGCTTTGACTACACGGTTGAAGAATATAGTGGACATGTATGTTGATGGGCCTGGGATTCTCTGTGAGCTTGTACAAAATGCAGATGATGCCGGCGCCACTCAGGTGAGCTTTCTGCTAGACAGGTCTGAGTATGGCACTTCGTCGGTACTGTCACCAAAGATGGCTGACTGGCAGGGACCTGCGCTCTACTGTCGTAATGATTCGGTTTTCACAGCACGTGATCTATATGCCATCTCACGAATTGGCCAAGATAGCAAGCTTGAGAAACCATCGGCTATTGGTCGGTTTGGGCTTGGGTTCAACTCTGTCTATCACTTTACTGATATTCCTGGGTTCATATCAGGTGGCAACTTGGTTATGTTTGACCCACATGCCTCCCATCTTCCAGGCATCACTCCTTCGCATCCAGGTCTCAAGATAAGCTTCGTTGGCAGAGGCTTACTTGAGCAGTTTCCTGATCAATTGCATCCGTATCTGCTCTTTGGGTGCGACCTACGAAAGCCTTACCCTGGCACTCTTTTCCGGTTCCCATTACGAAATGCAAAGACTGCTGCAATCAGTGAGATCAAGCAAGAAACTTATAGTCCTGAGGATGTGTTGTCACTCTTTGCATCCTTCAAGAGCAGTGCCGAGGAGGCCATGCTGTTTTTACGAAATGTTGCCAGCATTGCAGTTTATGTGCGTGATGACCCAAGTCATGACATGCAGCTGCTGTACCAAGTCGAAAGGCCCGCCACTCCTCAATCTCTTGAGAAGCATGCCACTGGGTCTCGCAATCTTGTATATGAATTTGTGCGTGGTGACCCAAAGAATCCAATTGATAAGGAGGAGTTTTACAGAAAGCTCATCAAAACTCCTGAGTCACAACTGCCTTGGCAGTGTCAGAAGGTGGAGATTAAGGTCACAATGCCTGGGATGCAAACCTCACACACATGGCTGGTCAGCAATGCCATGGGAGGCAAGCATGCGCGAGAGCAGGCAATCGCACCTGAGAACCGTGCTCGTGGGTTTGTACCCTGGGCAGGCATTGCTGCTCTGTTGCTAGTCCCGGATCAACTAGAGAATGGTGGTGCTAATGGGTTGAATGCAGCAGTTGAAGGTGTTGTTGATGCTGAGGTAGTCCCAAGTGGACAAAAGGCTGCAGTTATCTCTAGAGGATTGGAAGGGCGTGCGTTTTGCTTCCTCCCGCTACCTGTCAAGATTGGCCTCCCTGTTCATGTCAATGGCTATTTTGAGCTTTCGTCAAACCGTAGAGATATATGGTATGGCGATGATATGGCTGGAGGAGGAAAGTTGCGGTCAAACTGGAATCAGTGCTTGTTGGAGGATGTTGCTGCTCCAGCTTATGCCCGACTGCTCAGTGAGGCAGCTCGGGAACTTGGGCCAACAGAAAGCTTTCATGTCTTGTGGCCAACAGGAGCAACATCAGATCTTTGGGCATCTTTGATGCAACAAGTGTACAAAGCTGTGGTGGAACTTGATCTCCCTGTGCTTTATACACTGGCAGCTCAAGGTAAATGGGTGTCACCCAAGAGAGCTATATTTCCGGATAATAGTTTTGCTGAGGCACATGAGCTCAGCAAAGCTTTGGCAGAAGTTGGGCTTCCCATAATCACTGCCCCTGACGGTGTTGTGAAGAAGTTCCAGGAGATATGTCCTTGGTTACACCATCTCACACCCAGGATGTTGCGCAAAGCTCTGGGCGCACGGCACATCTTGGTTCACAGGAGTATGAACGTTTTGGCTCTCAAGTATTGCTTGACCGATGTGAATGAGGTGGATGCAGGGGACAAATTGCAGGGTCTGTCGCTCCTCCCACTTTGTGACGACTTGTTTGGAACGTTTGCCAAAAGTGGAGCTGGGGAGCGGATTCTTGTCACAACCAGTCATGAATTTGAGCTGCTGAAGGATGCAGTCCCGTACATGCTGATTGACCGTGAAATAGACAGTGATGTTTTCCTGACGTTGCAATCAATTGCAAAGCACGGTGGATCGAATCTTTGCTTGCTTTCAGGACCCATTCTAGAGGAGCTTCTACCAAGATTGGTCCCAGCTGATTGGCGCGGCAAAGCTGTGGTGGCCTGGACACCTGGTGTCAACAAGCACCCAGGTGTCAATTGGATGGAGCTACTTTGGAAGTACTTTGAATCCACATCTGTAGATCTTGAGATCTTTTCAGAGTGGCCACTACTACCAACAACAGATGGACAGCTGCGCAGACTCATGCGAAATTCACAGGTGCTCAAAAACGATGGGTGGAGTGAGAACATGGTGGCTGTGTTGCAGAGGGCCAAGTGCGCTATTCTAAGGGCAGATGTGTCAGTCAGTCATGCAAAGCTGGGGGATTATGTGCATGAGGCATCTGCTTTTGGTGTTCTGAATGTGCTGCAGGTGGCAGTCTCTGGGCAGCTGCATTTGCTGGCTCCTCTATTGAAAGGGGCATCAGATGGTGAACTTCGAGAGCTTCGCAGCTTTTTGTGTCAGTCTAAGTGGTTTTCATCTGGAATGATGGACGCTCCTCATCTCCAAGTGCTGCGTACATTGCCTGTGTTTGAGTCATATTCAAGTGGTGGAGGCCGCTCGTTTGTTGACTTATCCCAGAGAAAACGCTGGTTTGCGCCTGATGGTATTGATGATGGCCTGCTTGGTGACAGCTTTGTGCAAGCTGAGTCACAAAAGGAAGCAGAGGTGCTGTCCAAGTACTTGGGCATCACAAAGCTCAGCAAGACGTCATTTTACCGAGACCACCTGTTCAGCCATATTTCACAGATTCCTCTCGAGGTCACAAGACGCACGATGTTAACTGTAATTCAGGATTTGCCAAAGCTGCTGGAAGAGGATCCTGCACTGGAAGAAATCTTGTCTGGTCTGCCCTTTGTTGCAACTGCACAGGGCACTCTGGAAGCACCCAAGAAGTGAGCCCTAAACCCTAAAACCCTAAACCCATTCATTTGCACTTGCAAGTCTTGTATGTGATTTTGTACTTGATGTTCTTCTAAAGCCCTGCTCTTTGTCATCCTTCTGGATCTTGTTTGAAAAACATGTGTGCTGATTGAGGGGGAAGGGTGGTGGCATTGTGCAGGTTGTATGATCCTCGGGTGCCTGAGCTACAGACATTGCTCAACAAGCAAGTGTATTTTCCTTCTGGGGATTTTGCTTCGGATGCCATCTTAGATGTGTTAGTGCAATTGGGCTTGAGAAGGTCACTAGGCAATGTCGGACTGCTTGACAGTGCACGCTCTGTCACCATGATCAGTGGGTCTGACATAGTAGAGGCTGTGAGGAGAGCAAAAGCTTTGCTTGTGCATCTGGATGACCTTGAGCTAGCTCGTGAGTCTATGTTCACAGCTTCTTCTGCCAATTCTGTCGCCTCTAATCCTGTGCACTCTATAGGGGCTAATGGTGCACAGGCAGCAGAATCCTCAACTTCAACAACAGAGCTACAATTGCACGGAACTGACCACATGGTGGCTGTTCAAAACTTGGTTTTGAAGCATGCCGAAGACAACAAAGAGCGAACCTTGACACAGTATGGAGGAGATAACAGTGATGAAATCGACACAGATTTCTGGATGCAGTTGACCAATATCAGCTGGTGTCCAGTTCTCATGAGTGCACCTGACCCGAAGCTTCCATGGCAGCAAGTGCCAGCTCCCATAGCTCCCCCAAAGCTCGTACGACCAAAGTCACAAATGTGGCTAGTTTCTGCGACCATGAGAATCCTTGATGGTGACTGCCAGTCGGTGAGCCTAGCATCAAAGCTGGGCTGGCGAGACCCTCCAAATGCAGGTCTTTTGGCAGCACAGCTGATTGAATTATCTAAATGCTATTTGCAGTGGAGGGATAATAGTACTGTTGGGTCCAAAGACAGATCGGAGGCCGCGCTCAATGAGATGAATGCAACTCTGTCAAAGGAGATACCTGCCATGTACAGCTTGTTGCAAGACAGGCTTGGTACACAAGAAATAGCTGTAGTGGAGTCGATGCTGGAGGGTGTTCGATGGGTGTGGGTTGGTGAGGGCTTTGTGTTACCCAAAGAGCTTGCATTCAATTCGCCTGCACATTTCTATCCATATCTGCACAGTGTTCCTCCACAGATTGCAGGTTTCAGGAAGTTGCTGATGGCATTGGGTGTTTGTGAAACATTCGAAGTGGGTGACTATGCTCGTGTCTTGTTCAACATAGCTACCGACACAAAAGGAAGGGTGCTCACCCCTGAGCAACTGACATTCTGCTTGAGTGTGTTGCATGTGCTTGCTGATGCATTACCAGCTTCCGGAGGCAGCAGCAGTAATGCAGTGCTGCTCGGTTCAGTATTAGTCCCAAATGCGGCTGGGATCTTAGTTCAGGCAAAAGAGTTGGTTTATAACGATGCTCCATGGTTGCCCAAGAGTGCGCTGGAGATGACTGGTGTGAACCGCCTCGTTCATACAGACATTGAGAATGAATTGGCCAAGCGACTGGGGGCGAAGTCTCTGCGTTATTTGTCCTTGGTAGATCAGGAAATGACAAATGATTTGCCCTGCCTGAGCACCATTGCTGTCTCTGACACACTTTCTGGTTATGGGCATGACAAGGAGCTACTCCTCTACAACCTCCTAGAAATAGCTGACTGCTGCAAAGCCCGCAAGATCCACGTGCTGTACGATAAGAGAGAACATCCCCGACAATCCCTCCTCCAACCCAATTTAGGTACCTTTGGACAAACAGCGGGGCTGTTGGCTGATCTCTCTCATTTGAGAATGAAGTTTGTGTGCATTGTTGGTGATCATATCCATCATGTAGTTGAGGAATTCTACTTTTGCTGATGATGGGTTTAAGTGGTGCATTGCCGCAGGTCAGTTCCAAGGTCCGGCTCTCACAATTGCATTTGAAGGAGCAGTCCTTAGCACGGAAGAAGTGTGTATTCTACAGGCTAGTCCCCCAGCTAAGCTTCATGGCCATAGTTGTCAGTATGGGAGTGGCTTACTGGGAGCTTACCATCTCACAAGTCTTCCTTTTATCGTCTCGGGTGGTTACCTTTACCTTTTTGATCCTTCGGGGCAGATCCTTGCTTCGTCTTTGGCTGATGGCCGAGCTGCTCCTTCAGGAAGTCCAGCCGGAAAAGCATATGTCTTGAAAGGTAATTTGGTGACTTTGCTCACACTGACTGACTGGTGCCCCCCACACCCAAAGCTCCCTATCTGAGAATCCATTTCGTTGCCTGCTGTTCTGACAATAAAGATCTACAATATGATGATTTTTTCCTGCTGGAAGTGTTAGTTCTTTGATCTGGAACAAACACAGAGGTTCTACCATGGGATCTCTGCCATGTGATGGTTCTCTAGGAGTAGACAAGATTTTCTCTACAGTGGGTGTTTTGTGTGGTGTTTTGTTGTGTTAGGTACGGATCTAGCACAGAGATTCTCGGATCAGTTTTTGCCCCTGCGAGTGAGCTCAGAACTCTCGTGGGCAAGGTCTGACTCAACAATCATCCGAATGCCACTGCACTCAGCTGAACAAGCTGCTAATTTCAAGTTCGCAAATAGTGTGGAGTGTGGTGATGCTGACGTAGGGAGCATACTTGACAAATTTAAGGCCCATGCTTCCAGTTCCCTGCTCTTCATGAAAGCAGTTGAAGATGTATAATTACTCATTACTGATCATGTACTTTTGAGTTTTGTTGGCAGCAGACAGCCTTCAATGATGCTTTTGGGTGGCAGTTTGTCTACAAATTTTGATGCTTTTGGGTGGCAAATTTTTTGTATAAAATCTGATGCTTTTGGGTGGCAGTTTTTGTACAAACTTCCAATACTATGTATGGGGTGGCAGTTTATGTACAAAATCTTTTGTTTTTGGGTGGCAGTTTTTGTACAAAATCTGATGCTTTTGGGTGGTGGTTTTTGTACAAAGAATCCTCCAAGCTTTGACTGTCTTTTTCTCTCACAATCTGTGGCAGGTATCAGTAACAGTTTGGGAGGAAGGAGAGCCAGGTCCTAATGAGCTGTTTGGGGTACGAGTAGATCCCGCTCGAGCTGTGCTCAGGAACCCATTCCAAGACAAGAAATGGGGCAATTTCAAATACCAACTTTCCACAATGTTTGGGAGTTCTAGTTCAGCCTCCAAAGTGCACACAATTGACATGCTTCTCACAGAGAATCAGAGCAAAATCGTGGACAAGTGGCTCGTGGTTCAAACACTTGGCTCTGGCCATACGCGGGACATGGCTCTCGATAGGTCAGTAATGCTGTGCTGATCATCCCAGGAGAGATTTCTTTCCCTTTGTAGTTTTGAAGCGTTGTCAGTGAATGTTTTCCCAGGCAGGTTGCTGCTGCTCTTCCTTTCTATGTCAAGGTTCTGCTCATTGGGTGATTGCTAAGAGAGCTCTGTTATGTATGTGGGTGGATGGAGTGCAGGAAGTATTTGTCATACAATTTTACACCGATTGCAGGTGTGGCAGCGCACATTTCACGGAATGGGGTAGTGCCCACTGAAAGTACTGATGGGTGTATTCTGGCACCACTGCCATTGCCTATTGCAACGGGACTGCCTGTCACCATCATGGGGCATTTTCTGGTGTCTCACAGCAGCAGCACCCGGCACTTGTTTCAGAGTCTCACATCAGCAGATTTGAAACGAAGCAGTATGGACAGGCCTCAACCAGTGGGAAGAGTTCCTCCAGAGAATGTAGCAGCTGCTTGGAATAAGGAGCTTCTGCTATGTGTGCGTGACTCATACTTGGAACTCCTCCAGGAGGTTCAAAGGCTTCGTTTGGATCCAACAATGTCACGGGCTGATCCTCCCATTGGGCGAGGTCTAGATGGAACCCATGGGATCCCTGCTGAGAGGGCTTATTCTTTCTGGCCACGCTCGCACTCATTGCTATCCACATCAGGTTCTGACATGGAGAGTAGTGGCCCTGAGCAACTGTATGCGGTTGACAGGTCTTGCATTGTGGAGTGGTTGATCAAGCCCATGTACATGCGCCTGGTGGAGCTGCCAATGTGGCAACTGCATGGAGGTGCTATGGCCAAAGTAGGAGATGGGATGTTCCTGTCTCCACCAGGAACAGAACAGCAAGGCATGGCTCCACCTGCAACAGTTTGTGATTTCCTGAAATCTCATTATCGTGTTTTCGCAGTGCCATGGGAACTAACCAAAGAGATGGAAGCTGCGGGAGTTAGTGCAAAGGTGTTAACTCCCAAAATGTTGCGGGCACTACTGCGAGTTCCTTCAGTTGCTGCAGCTGTCCCATCTGTGGTGACACAAGTTGATCTTCTCGAATTCTGTTGTGCTGATCTTTATGTTGATAATTTGAGCATTTCAACATCCGGAGCTCCTCATGTGAATTCTGCAAGGCAACAACAACCTGATGAAGCAGACACACGGTTCATCAGGCCCTTGTCAAGAGAATTGGGTGCTCATGCTAGCAGATTGCATCAGGGGAGTGGCAGTGGTGCAAGGGCTAGGCCTGCAGTTTTGCGAGCAGAACAACAAACGCAGACAGAATCTCGACTTCTACCACAAGTATTGGATGGGCGAGATCCAATGGACTGGTTTTCGGAGATAGGGAGGGCACTTGTAGACCTTGGTGCTGCGGTTATGCCTGAAGTGACTAGTGATGCAGCTGGGACTCAAGGGTCTGTCAGGCCAGAGGACGAGGATACGACTCTTGACAGGTCGCGGGTCCTTGAGATGAAAGGATTGCTCTGCCCAACAGCAACCGGTGAAATGGTGAAGATGGGCATCTCAGAGCTTTGGGTAGGAAACAAAGAGCAGCAAGAGTTGCTTCAAGGCTTAGCTTCAAAGTTTGTGCATCCACTCTGCATAGAGCGCGCTGTGCTCACAGGCTTGTTTCATCACCGTACCTTCCAATCTCTCCTGAATTTGCAGCCTTTTTCCTCCCATTTACTAGCTGCAAATCTCAGAGCTGTGCTTCCAAAATATTTCATCCAAAGAAGTTCTTCTGTCAGAGCAGTTGCTGCTCCTTGGGTTGCTTGGACTGATATCGTCAGCCCGATGACAGGCCCAACAAAAGAATGGCTCCGCTTGTTTTGGGCAAATGTGAATGTTGCATCAGCAGATGAACTCTCACTCTTCTCACAATGGCCTCTAATTCCCTGCGTTTCCTCGACCCCAATCCTTGTTCGGGTGGGCCAATCACAGCTAGTCTTCATGCCGCCAACACAGAGAGAGCAGACTCCAAACTCCAGTGGAAAGGATTCTTCTTCTACCATTCTAAGCAGCAGTGATATTGATAGGCCCATAAGAGGTTTCTTGGAATTGGAGTCACAGCATCCATGGTTGCTACCATTGCTGCGCGACTGTAACGTACCTGTGTTTGATCACCGCTTTTTGGACTGCCAGGTTGCAGATCTTTGTTCACCTCCTGAAGGTTTCTCACTTGCACAAATTGTGGTGTCAAAGTTCCTGGCATTGCAGCAAGCTGGGTGCCTCTCACCATCAGAACTCACCCTTCAACCCACCGACTGTGATGCTCTCTTCTCTTTTCTTGCTGCCAGTACACATCACATTGACATATCCATGTTCAGTTCTGCAGCTCTGGCTTACAACTCTGATGAGCTTGAGTTGCTTAGATCCCTTCCTATCTATAAGACAAGGAGAGGAGTCTACACATCGGTAGATCCACAACTCCATTGTGTTGTTCCTCCGAATGCGTTTCTGCAGCCAGATGATGAGTTGTGTCTGCAGTATCAGGTGCCAGAGGAGGGCGGCCTTCTCTATTCGACTCTGGGCATTCCAGAGCTCACAGATCATGAAGTGATGGCAAGATTTGCTTTGCCTGGATTCAGTGCTCAAACAGAGCGGGAGCAAGAGCGCATACTGGCGTATCTCCACATGAACTGGGCAACTATGAGACAGAATGAAGCTGTTGTCTCAGCAATGAGAGCTACTAAATTTATTAGGGCAGGCAATGGTGGTGTCATTGATGATGGCAGCACTAGAAGTCTGACATTGTTTGCACCTCCTGATCTTTTGGATCCTGAAAACCCGCTCTTAAAACGTGTGTTTTCTGCAGAAGTGGCCAAGTTCCCAAGTGGGCAGTTTGCCACTGCTGGGTGGCTTTCCATTCTGCGAGTTGCAGGCTTACGGTCAGTCATGGATGCATCCTTATTGCTGGATTGTGCAGTCAAGGTAGAGGAGCTTGGCCAACAAAGCTCACAGACATCAGAACTAGGAAATGCATTTGACGTGTCTGAGGTGACCAATGACAGTGGTAGTGTTTCAACAGAGGTGTGGACCACAGCAGGCATGCTCATGGAAGCATTGCTGAGCAACTTTGCATCAGTTTATGGGACAAATTTCTGTGAAGCTCTTGGGCGTATTGCTTTTGTGCCTGCTGAGAGGGGCATACCCAATGTGGGTGGTGCTGCTGGTGGCACCAGGAAAGTATTGGCTGCATATAGTGAAGCAGTGCTTCTCAAAGACTGGCCATTGGCTTGGACTTCTGCCCCAATACTAGCCACGTCTAGTGTAGTTCCACCTGAGTTCTCCTGGGGTGCTTTCCGCCTGCGCAGTCCACCCACATTTCCTACTGTTCTTGCACATCTTGAGGTATAGATTCACATTTGCCCTTTGATATAAGAAAGAAGTGCATTGTGCTCTGATGGGTGGGTATGTGTTACTCAGTGATCAGCAATCCTGATGTGCATTTGCTATGTGTGCAGATGGTGGGAAAGAATAGAGGAGAGGATGTACTTGCACATTGGCCTAATGTGAGAGGAATGAGATCGGTAGAGGATACATTTGGTGATGTGCTCAAGTACCTCACCAATGCTTGGAATGGTCTTTCTAGTTCTGGTGTGTGCACTTCTCTCTAATCCCGACACTGCTGATTCTCTTCATTAGCATTGTTTGTCTTTTTGATGGAGGTGCAACTGGGTTTTTTCTCTTATATGCTGATGGTGTTTTTCAGATAAGGAGGCATTGCAGAGAGTTCATTTCATACCTGTTGCAAATGGCACACGTTTGGCAATGGCAGCGTCATTGTTTGCAAGGCTAGGAATGGATTTGGCGCCATTTGTGTTTGAGCTTCCAAGTGCATACCTTGCATATATGGATGTGTTGACATCATTAGGGCTACAAGACTCACCGACGTTTGAGATCATGCGCACCCTGCTTTTACAGATTCAACGCTCATTGGGATATCAGCGTCTCAACCCCAATGAGCTCAGAGCTGTGTTACGTATACTGCACTTCATTTGTGACAAAGATAACAGAGCAAGGGCAATGGTGGGTCATGTTCTGCCTGATCCTGCTGAGGATGCCATTGTGCCTGATGACATGGGGAGACTTGTGCAGGCAAAGGCATGTGTCTTTGTGGACATGGCCAGTGCACGTCTGGTTGGTGAGATTGATGCATCACGGGTCAGGTTTGTTCATCCACATGTCCCTGAAGAGCTTTGCAAAGACCTGGGTGTCCGCAAGCTGTCAGAGGTGGTCACAGAGGTAAGTTCCACATTGTGTTTGTCTGATGCTTACAAATTGATATGATTACGGTTGTTACTGAATTTGAAGAAAGATTGATGATGTGATTATGGGTTGTTGCTGAATTTGAAGAAAGATCGATGGTGCCCATGGTGCAGGAGCTTGATGAAAGTAAGTCGCTCCAAATGGTGGACAAGATTGGTCCCTTTGTTCGTACCGCAGTTGCAGAGAGGCTGCGAAGTCCTGCTTTTGCAGAAGCAATGTGGGCTGTGGTACAGGAGACAGGAGAGGCAGTGCCATCACTACGACAAGGAATGACCAGCAAGGTTGACATGGTGCAGCTCCTCCAATTTGCCGCTGATGGACTCTGGTTTGTCCAGCGGCTGTATACACGCTTCTTTATGCTACCCGGGCGTATAGATGTGACACGGCGGTCTGATAAGTCATCATCTTTGCTGCTCTTGGGTGATGAGGTGTCTGAGAATGGGCACAGAGTCTTTGAGTTTGTGGACAAGAGCAAGGATCGTTTGTTGATTGCACAGCCTCCAGAGTGTGTGACAGTGCCAGATTTGCTTGCGATTGTCGTCAGTCGTCTGATTGGGAGTCCTGTGAGCCTTCCAATTGGTGCACTTTTCCTTGTGCCAGCAGGCACAGAGCTAGGTGTGCTGCATGTGCTGAGACAGGGATCCAATGTCAGCAGCAATGAAGGAATGAAAAACAGCATCAAGAACAGCGGAGTGCCAGGGATGGAATTGTTAGGGTCAGACACCGTGCTGGTGCAATGCCATCCATTAAGACCATTTCATTCCGGTGAAATTGTTGCATGGCGAACTGATGGACAAGGAAGCATGCGCTATGGGCGTGTGATGCATGACGCACGTGCCTCAGCAGGCCAAGCATTGTACCGACTCGAAGTTGAAACAGGGCCAGGTGAAATTCGCATGCTTCTTTCTTCCCAAGTCTTCTTCTTCAAGGGCACAACTGCTGCCAGCCCATCAGCTGCATCTTTTGAAAGGGATGTGAATGCTGGTGTCAGTAGTCTGACAGGAGCTTCGCAACCTCATCACCATCGGCTGCCACCTGAAACAGCAGGCCCTGGTTCCCAGACTGCAGCACAGAAAAAGGTGTGTTTCTTTTACAATCTTCCAGTGTTAAAAAATGCCTGGCTCTCAGCATGTTACATTTCAGCTCTGAATAGTAGATGGACATAGGCAGCACCTCTGTAAGTTTCTGTAAGTGTAGGAATGCCTAAGATTGCACCACTGAGTAGTCATACCACCAAAACCATGACAGCAGAGTGTTTGATTGACTTTGTGGAATTTTAATTGGTGTAATACAGGAAGCAGTTAGGCAACCATCAGAAACAGGAAATGTCCCAGCAGCAGAGGTGGTACAGGCCGTGAGGGATATGTTGACAGCTGCTGGAGTGCCAATGGATTCTGACCAATCAATTCTCCTTGAACACTCTTTGTCTTTGCAAGAACAGCTCAGTGCTGTTGACACTGCTTTGTCTGTAGAACAGGTAACAGAAACAATATTTCTTTGTTGTCTTCTCTCTCTCTCCCCCCCTTTCAGTGTCCTGATTATGATTTCAGGGCTCAGTCAGGTGTCTCCCTAGCAGACTTTATCTGCTTAGTACAAAATCTAGAATTTTCTTGCTTGGTGAAGTTCAACTGGAAAGTTCAAATTCATCTAACCTGATGCTTTGTTGCAACTTTGGTAACAGGAACGTGCAGAGGTGGCGGTGAAAGAAGCAGAGGCAGCTCGCACAGCATGGATGTGTCGTGTCTGCTTGAGTAATGAGGTAGACACAATAGTTGTTCCATGTGGGCATGTACTGTGCTATAGATGCTCAATGGCAGTGACCCGATGTCCTTTTTGTCGCCACCAAGTCACCAGGGCTCAACGTATCTACCGCCCATGAAAGAAAACACCAGGCAACTATGCACATTGTTACTAATTTTAGCAGATTGGCTAAACAGCCTAATGAGATGCAAATCAGCAGGCTTCTTAGGGTTTAGTGTAAGGTGTCCATGTACAGACACCAGAGGAGCTGCCAAGAATCCCTTTCAGCTCTCAACAATTGGATACTCATTTGCCTGTTGGTCTGCAGTCTGTAGCTCATTTTTTGTAAATATGGTCAATGCAGAATCAATGCCCATTGTTTGCAGGTTCATTTGAGCCTCAACAATTCCTTTTAGAATTTGGTGGACAATCAACTGAAATAATCATTCTACATTTGGAAATGCATTTTTTGTTCTACAAAAACTGGAGTGAACAGGTTTAAAAAAAACTGACATATACCTCAGCACAAAGAGGTAGCCACCAGGGCCACAATATCACTCCTGCCTTTAAAAATGCTTTCAAAGTTGAAGGAATAAACCCGAGGTAAAATGCAAAAGATATGTCCAACAGAATCTTGCTCAAGGATCTCTTTATTTCACAAAATATATCTGTACATGTTCAGTGTCACCAGCACTGAAAGTCATCTCTAATAGCTGGAAGTGAAATTTGAGGAATTCCTTGGCAGGTACCATTTGTGTAAAGCTGCTTCTTCCACCTGAAAATACAGCTATGCAAATCCCTATCCCTAAAAGATAGCAGAAAGCATCAAGATATGTAAACAATCACCCACATCACATCACATCATCAGGCTGACGAAGCTCAACAGGAAGAGAAGCTGACGACCCATCTTGCTGAAGCATGGGTCGCTTCCCTGTCTCACGCATGATACCTTCTGCAATGTGCTGCTTTGTGGGTGTCAGCATCACATAATTTGGGTCCACTCTTTCATAGCTGCATTCATCACACCAACATGTTCACCAATTATTTCTTTTACTCCTTTCACCAGCTTTGGAGTGCAAACATCTAAAGCAAACCGGTTAAGCACCACTAGCTTCAACAACAGAAAAAGATGGGCACAGCCTTCACATAGTAACATGAATCCTCAATTGACCACCTATCTGCAAGAATCAGGAATTGGTGAACCCCTGTATTGTCAGTTAGACCAGGTGATCTTAGTGATTGCCTAATGCAACCTACCCCAATCAGGAGCGTCTACTGACTCTTCTAGTATGATGGGACACAGATGAGATGTGTGGTGGATTGGAAATTACAGAATGATGGGACACAGAAAAAGGACCTGGCTTTTGATATCAGACAAGGCAGTCTTGATATACATCTCTGCGACACACAAAGTCTGTCATCACAACCAATAAAACATTCCCCCAAAAAAAAGGGCAAGAAAAGAAAATCACACCTGACACCTCCAAAATTCTCAACACGAAGACCAAACCCAAGCTTTGTCTTTCCTTGAAAATGATCTCTGACAGCTGCAAGAAACCAACGGAAATTTCACCACTGGACAATTCAACATACAAAAAGGATTGGCACAGAGCCTCTTAGTCAAGCACAGGGATAGACTAGAAGAAATCTGATCAATTGAGCAAGTTTTTGCAAGTAGACCACCATAGACTGGCCACTGTCATAAGCTCAATATCTCAAGTATTCAACTGCATGAACTCCTCTAGCTTTAACAGCCTACAACCTTTGCCTCCATCCAAAGCAAGTAAACATATTTTTAACAAAACATTCTAAACTTCTGTTTGCTCTAATGTTTAGATTTTAGACAATATCCTTCCAGTACTGTAGATGTTTCCTGGGAGCAGAGTCAATTACATCTACACCTGGAAAAAAATTACAGAAAATAAGCTCCAAATGAAGCAGGTAAAATGCAGTTCAACAAGAATACCAGCAAGTGATAGTGTTACTGATGGCTGCCACCATGACTTCAATATAAGCACCAAACCTGAGCTTCCTGAGCCCAACTTTGCCTGGAAGCAGCAAACATAGAACTTGCTGAAATCCTTTTATCACCATGCATGCAAGGTTATCCCCACAGACCACCCACCTCAAAAATATGTATAGTTGAGAGCAAAGTTCAGTTGTGGAAATTCCATCTTGTGGGATTGAATACCTGGTCATACATACCCCTTTGGCGTACACTGGCTACTGCTTGACAATGCTTGCCTCTCAAAGAAAATAGGACTGGACTAGTACAAATACAAAGAAGAATCACGCAAACACTCCTAACTCCATGAGATGTACCATTTGCTTCAAACAGAAATACAACTATGGAAGAACTCTTTAGCTTCAAGCATACATGGGTTAGTTACAATATGTAACCCCTGATAGAAAGAATTTCCTTTCCATGACAAAGACCTCCCATCTTATTCATTCAAAGATGTCAACAAACTACATACAGACTGAGAAGATTCAGGAGAACATATGTATGAGATTGCAGAGAAATCTCCACAACAAAGACTTGAGAACACTTGAAAGTAAGATGACAATGCATAAGTGCAGTCATGACCTTTTGAAAGAAGCTGAGAAAGTGTCAGATAATCCTTGATTCAGGAGAACAAGATATGTCTTGTGAAACATCAATGCAGAGAAAAAAAGAGTGATGCAACAAACCTTCATCAACACATTTTTATTCGCCTGCCACGAACCAGCAACCTGCAGTCTTGGAAGCTGAGAGCCTGTGTCCTTCCTATATTTACTGGGAGGTCCTACCAAGCTGCACTCACAGCCATTTCAACCCTGAGAACAGGAGATGATGCACGCATGAAATGTCTAACAACAAAGAAGAATGACATGAAGTTTGCTAACTATACATGACTGGGACTCTTTTTACCCTCAAAGCTACTGTTTCCTTTCAGAGGTGGACACTTCTTAACCACAGTAATGGGGGCAATCTGGTTGCCCATTCTTCCTCCATGGTTAAACCCTCAGTACCCACTACCCACATTTCTTTTTGATGACAGGTTCACCCATTGAACCCTGCTAATAGCTTGGTTGGCTATTGCATGTTAACATGTAACATGGCCTAGTGGTGAACTGGACTCACAACCACTTGGTCTATTGGTATAATACTGACATGTAACATATACCACTTTGGAGATAATAGCAAGGAAGAAGCTTGATAAGAGAAAAGCTTGCACCTGTGCTCAAACTCAAAACCAAGATCCACATAGTTGGTGATACCAACCACCTCATTAAGCTCAAATGGATTCTTCACCTGCAATTCATGGTATTGTTAGATAACATGACCAAAAAAACCATATCATCCTCTGTCAAAAGAACATAAGAGAGAACAGAATGCACTGACTGATCTCCAGACAGAAGAGCCTCCTTCTACAAAAGACCAATCAAAACACCAGAAAACCTAGAAGAGACCACTTGGGAACAGATCACAAAGGAGTCACACCACAGCTGTCATAAAGGGAAGGCAGAATATATAAACTCACCCTTCTCTGGACCACAAGATGGTGATAGTAGGATGCAATGAGCTTTATCCCCATAGTCAATCCCAGACCACACCCCTCTATCAGCACTAGACTGTCTGGTGCTTCACCACCTCGCATAGGCCACAACAACTCCAGAAAAACTTATCACATGGAAACTTGAGATACAAGTATTATTATCTGAAAATCGGCATTTGTTTTTCTTATTTAATTTTTTTTGCACCAATTCAGGAACTCCTAGAAAGCATGTTTGCTCCAGAAGAACAGCTCAGAATGCCTTGCAGAGAAAAGAGGTTCCTTCTCACTAACAATGAAGTATTTGAGGTGAGAAACTCCAGAGAAGATATGCATGTCAAGAGAAGCAGACCTTTGAGTTGTCACAGACTTCAACACAAAAATTGAAGGAAGGATCCAGGGGACCCTTGCCTCCCACACCGTAATCCACTGCGTAGCTCCAGTTGCCTTCTCCAAAGAGTTCCTGCTCTTTCATCACTCACACAAACACAACTTTTCAGTTCTTCACTCTCTTTCAGCTTAGACATGAAGCATGTGGGTGAACATCTGGCATACACAATAGAGCACACTCACCACTTTTGAATTCCAACTTCACATCCTTAGTGTAACAAAAGAGAAAAACCATACCTTTGAATCAAAGAAAGAGTGTTCACAGAGGCACCCTAACCAATTCAGTATCTCTCCAATTCCAGTAGTAAACAACAGCGTCTGGATTCAGGTAGGCCTACATATAAGGACTCCTAAATGCCATAGAACTTGCAGCAGCTTGGTATGATACAACTGCAATTCATGACTGGCATTTCTTTCTTCACAAATTTACCAGCATCAAGTAATTCATACCAGCACTTTTGAACTGAACACCAGCAGAAATGGGTCCGGCTTTCCCAGCCATCCAAACAGCTGAAGGAAGCCACGAATTTGATGGAGCACCTAACCCTGTTCCAGCAAACCCATTCATCATCACTTGAAGAAGGCAACCAATAAACAAGCTACATACATCTCTTTACAGACTGGCTATTTTTAATATCTGAAGAAACAAGCCAGGCAGCCATATTCATACTGTAAAGCATATAGAGTGGCTCACATTGAAGAGGTGATACAGTTGTGCCTACTGTAAAATTGGCGGAGGCATAACGAACTCCCAATTTGGCATCCTCAGCTGCCTTGGCCCTGCTCTCAAGCACCCACCCTGTCTCAGCATTCACCAGAACACAAATCTTTTTCACTATCCAGATGTATATATGTCAAAACATGGTTCACTGACTCCCCACTGCCCTGCTTTCTCCCCTTGGAAGAGACCCACCTGGAGACTAAAAGGACTCTAGTCTCAAGCCCTGCTTAAGCTGCCACTGGCTCTGACAGTTGCCTTCTCAAAAGGTAGATGTAAAATGCAGGCACCTCTGATTCAACTGTCTTCATGAGAAATTAAAGAACTAATTGTACAACCAAGTTCTGACTTGGCCAATCCAATATGTAAAACTTCTAGTTGACAAGTATCAATAGCAGACATCTCTTTACTCTCTATATCAAGAAGTCTCCTAAATTGTCAAGAACCAGCTACAATGGAAAACTCCAACATAGATTTCATTTTGACATGTTTGTGATCCAATCAAAACCTGTCACATAATGGATTGTGTGACTGCTCTGAAGGGTCGTACAAAAAGCATCACTGCATGTTAGTGAAAGGTTGACCTTTTGTTTGGTGCAAGTGGGAGTACAGTAAACACTCCTATACCACTTGTTGCATCATATGTACATGCTCTCAATTTGAAGGGACTGTGACAACACAAAGCCACTTCAGTAGAGTCAATTGCCATGAGAAAAAATGAGTAGAATTCCAGCTGGTCTGACATTGATCAATAATGTTTTAACTTGGGGCACACTACAGACTCTCAAGATCATGAGCTGTTCCCTCCAACTGATTCTGCAAATGTAAATCAGCATCACGAAGTTCTGATATGCACACGAAGGAGTCAAACAATGACCTGACACTTCAACAGAAATAGTGAACCAATATCCCTTCATGCATAAAATGCATAAAAGTTTCCCAGTGAATGTGAATGTGAAGCAGTGCCCCTGTCATGTTCTGAGACCTTCTGATATTCAACAATGTATTCTACACTTTGCTCATCATGTCACAAGCAAATCTATTACTTACCTGTCACTGCTCGTAACAGTGACATCCATGAAGGTATTTGGATCCATTGCATCTCTGCCCATTTCAGCACACAAACTTACAAGGTTAGCAATGCCATATTTCAATTCCTCCAATGAGTACCTGTAGTGAGACCTACTGTAGTTGTCATCAGCAGGCTTTGCATTAAGTTATGGCAGTTTTTTAACCAGTGTGTCATCTCAAAGGGAAAATAACAAGTTGTACTTCCTCGCAGGAGAGTCCAAAGCAGTTGAGACAGTTCACCTCTGCCACCGAAATACAGCTTCTCCAGTGAAACCTTCAGGAGTTTCTCCATCAAAAGGAGCTCGGACCTTCAAACCGAAAGAAATACCACATCTTCAGCAGTTCTCAGTCTCTCCCACTCTCTTCCTGGTCTCCTTAGCTTTGTTATCTCTTTTCCCTCTCACAGAACCCCAGCATCTCTTCCATATTGACAACTCACTGAACAAAGCATGAGGATTTTGATCCTGAAGATAAGTTTCATATGCTCTCTCCACTGATAACGAAACAGCATCACACCATGACAATTTCCTATGGAATCAAGGATGCAACACAAGCATGAATTTTACTTGGCAAGAGGGGGAAGGAGCTATACACAAGCAGTTACATCCACCCGCGGATCATCGGCAGGTTGAAGTATGAGACTTGCCATCACCTGCCCAGCTTCCTCAAAATACATCTCAAACAGGCGAGCTCGTGCCAACTTGCTAAATAGCAAATCATATGATGACTCTGCCATCCTGCAAAAATCCTCCCCACAAACCTTCCTTTTTAAGTGTGAAGAATACCTCTCAAAGACTTACTTCCTTCCTTCCTTTCACTACATATGCTGCTTTATGGCTGCCCTTTCCCACAGATCCCAAAGGTGCCAAGCAAAGCAAAGGAGCACTCTTCAAGATGCACGTGCTCAAAAAACACCCATATCTCAGCAGCTGTTTGCAACTGAATATTAGAGATTCCAAGATGAACAATTTCCCAACTGCCAGACATCAAAGCAGAAGGCATTATTAGTGACCCAAATCTGTACTCTCCTGAAGACTTGGGAAGTCACCCACCTGCCCGGTCAGATTGCAACAAGAATCTACAACAATAAATCTGAGAATCAATCTCATTCAACAACCATAGTTGTCTAGATCTCTCAAGTCTAGCAGAATTTGAGCAGAAATCTCTCCATTGTACAACCATCTGCAAGCAGGTCACCAGCCCTAATAGGTCATTTGCACAGATGTGATCTGACTGAGAGTGGGCCAAGTGCAGTAAGGGACTACTGATCACACTCTCTTCACTATTGTGCCAGCAGCTATACTGACTGGAACTCCTTAGCAGATGATGATTAAGGACATTCTACTTGCTCAAGATCCAATAAACCCTTCTTAGGGTTTCCAGTTTCCACACTGTTGGACGATCAGTTCACAAAGCTAATACATCTCCAGCAGCAAGGGTTTATCATCATCTTTGGTGATGACATTTGGGATGCAAGGAGCTACTGGATTTGAAGTTCTACAATTTAGTAACAAGGTCCATGCAAAGGTTCAATGCGACGTGGCCATCGACACTCAACATGCTGACGCGATGCGATGCAACTTTGATGATCAGAATTGAAAACAGACAACAACAACAACAACAACAACACATGTATGGCCATAATCATCATCAACATCAACAACAAGGAGCGATTTTGGACAAGAGCAATGGGCAAAAGGTACCGGGAACGAGTAGCGAAGTAGGGGCGCTCGAAGAGAGGTGGAACCAGCACCACCGGCGATGGCGACTCCTTGTGAAACCAGGAGGAGAGAGCGTTGCCCATGTTGAGAGACTGCTACTTACTTCCTTGATTGCTTGCTTGCTTGCTTATTGCAGTGCAAAATTCCAGAAACTTGCACGAACGACAACAACTCCCCGACAAGGGCGGGCGTTGTGCCGCTTAGAGCAAAAGCTTAAAATCCTGGGGTTTTGGTGCCGCTTGGATCACTCCTGAAACCCTAGGGTTTTGGAATCGAGCTAGAATGTTCCAATCGATCTGGAATCGAGCTGGAATGCTCCAATCGATCGAGGTGGAATGTTCCAGAAGAGCTGGAATGTTCTGTACCTGTTGTTCTGTAAGGGTTTTTCAGCCACCACAACAGACCCAGGGTCTAACAACCCATGCAATACTTGCCCTTGGTCTAAAAGTTCACAAATATTTGGCCCTAGGTTTTAAAATCTATGCCTATTTGGCCTTGGGTTGTTCACAATTTTGTATATCGTATTTATGTATTTTTAAAAATATATATTTCATAAGTCTTCATCCATATGTGGGCTTTCATTTAACTATAAAGTTTTGGCCTAACTTGGTAGTGTGTTAAAAATGGCATGTGTTCAAGAAGCCTAGGCCCCTGTCCAAGAAGGCCATGCTTATGATAAGGCTATGATTTTGATCGGACTTGGAGTAGCCCATGTTAATGTCCAAGAAGCCTAAGCCCATACCCAAGAGGCTTGGGCCACCTTGATGCATATGTTAAGAAAATTTCGACCCAAGTGTAGATGCTAGAATTGATATAGCCTCTTACCAAGAAGCAATAGCCTCTTGAATTCAAAACATTTGTGGTTGCCCATCCTCCTATCCAAGAGCTTAGGGACAATGTCTAAGCCTATGTTTAAAAAGTTCAAGCCCATGTTCAAAAAGCTTGAGATCTCACCAAAAGACTTGGGCAAACCCCTCCTCAATTAAAAAAGCCCAAGCCCACACCTAAGAAGCCCTAATTGTGTTGACCCTATGTTCAAAAAGCATGGGACCTCACCAAAAAGACTTAGACAAGTCCATTCCCTATTCAAGAAGCCCAAGCCCATGCCAAGAAGGCAAGAATCACCTTAACCCTGTGTCCAAGAAGACTATGCCTCACCATAAAAACTTAAACAAGCCCATACCTAGTCCCAAAAATGCAAGCCCATGCCCAAGTGACATAAACCACCTACATATGTTAAGAAAGCCCAATGCCCCATGAAACCAAAAGGTCATGCTATGTCCAAAGGCCTAGGCAACCTAGGAAAAACCCAAAGATGCCTATGAAAAAACATGGGCAACTTTTTTAAAAACCCCAAGATGCTTATGAAAAAGCTTAAACAACCTAGGAAAAACCCCAAGTTGTCTTTGAAAAAGCATGGGAACCCATGCAACTTATGAATATGCATAAACATAAATAATGTGAAACACACAAAAATCTCAATCCAAAAATTCTTGAAAATTAAATTTGATTCTCTCTCCTCCTATCCTCAGCCATTTCATTTTATAAACATGTGGCACATCTTTAAATTTTAAAAAGAGTCTTCAAATCACACATTTGAATTTTAAAATTAAAAAACATAAATAATCTATAGTGTCAAAGTTTTTTTTTCAAAATACAAAGTACTTTGGGTCCAAATTTTTTAAGGTGTACCAAAATTTTGTCATAATCACCTAATCATTTTGTAATGGTTACATTGCTTACACTATGCTTTTAAGCATTGGTTACAATTTTTAACAAATGTTTTTGGGTATTTCAAATTCACTATATTAATTTCAAATTTATCAAGATGTTACAATGTTATGTTTCAAACATTATTGTAAGAATACTTCACATATTTTGACATTCATTTTTTTTACAATTTAAAAAACATGTAAAATAACCATTGGTTGTGATTAGTGTGAGCCTTATTCACATGCTTGCATCCAACTATAAGGAATGTTCATAAGGCATATTGTACAACATATTAATGTCATGTAAATGCACCCACCCACACACATATGGTTTTATACTTGCATACATATATTACATGTTGAATAGGAACATTAAATGACATTTGATTATTCTTCAAGTTATGTTTGAATAAGTACTTACACTAAGAATACCCCATCCCAGGCAGTATAATATATGGTAATATCATGTAAATGCATCCATGGATTTTTTTGAATTGAGCCAAATAAACAACCTAGATCTAAACTACTAAAAATACTTCATGATGAAAGAAGTTAACATGGAAATAAAAGTGTTCAAAGAAACACCATTAAAATGATTCCTTGCTTGAAAGTAAGTAAGTTAATTTGCAATCTTCCAAGGGATCCTTATTTCAAGTTTCAAAACAAGTTCAAAGTGGGAATTTTTATGAACATTGATGCCATATGAGAATTCAAAACATGTAAAGTGCAAAACTAAATTTGGAATGACATTATAACCTTAAATTTCATTTTTCAAACTTCCCTTGATAGTAAATTAGTAAGTATTTAAAACATTGAATGAATGTTTTGTGATCATTTAATATGTCGATCTTTTGAATAATGTGATATTAAAATGAATGGAAGAAACAAGGTAAAAAAAATCAAGTTGTATAAAGTATGAATATCCATAGAGCTATGACATGTGATTATGATATTGTGAACTTGAAACAAGTTGAGATCGATTATGCTCTCAAAACTTTTAAAGCCAAAAGTAATCATTATTAGTTAAAAGTAAGGATATAATGGTTTCATCATCATCTTCAAAAGTGGAGGGAGTGGAGTTTTTGCTCAAACAATGAACTATGTCACAACATGCTATTTTTTGACCAAAGTGTGGGATTCAAATTTGAAGAAAATAAAAATGATTTATTATTACACTTACTATTGACATTTTACACACCTTATTGATGCACATTTATGGTTATCTGTGTTGTTATTTGGAATGGGTGGAAGTGAGGGTGACTCTTGGTTTGAACCTAATATTTTGTGTCAAATTTATGGTGTTTTTGAAGATAATTTTTTAAAAACATCATATGAACAATTAATAAGATACAAAAACTTAACCAAACACTAATGTGCAAATGGTGATGCATTCAACTCGTGAATGCCTTGCAATTACATTAAAATTATTTTTGTTTTAAATTGAATTTTGATTTTGGTCAAACACTTTATACATGACAAGTAATAATTTAAAACTATTACACATTTCATTAATAATGCATGTATGACACAAATTTTTGTGAAAGGTTGGATGAATTACGAGTATACATTGTTTTTTTCTCAATTGATCACAACCTTTGAATAAAAACATGTTTCCAAAATCAAAATTTGGTCCATATAAATACCTTTAACCAAAATAATTTTTAATTTTTAAAAAATGCATAATGAAAACCTTATAAAGAAATATAAAACATATATGAACGAAATTTCCAAGGATATTTTTCCAAATGAATAATAAGAGTTAACTACATGTAACATGGTTATCAAAGAAAACATCATATGTCGCATTGTTGTTCCTAAAAAAAAATCTTTAATCATGACAACTTCTATATACATATACAAAAGCTTTTATTATTATAATGGTGCCACAATTCATTTATGCACCATCAATAAAAAAATTTAAAACATTGTTGATCCATTGAGTTACATTATGAAAAACACTACAACAAAAGGTGTTTCTGTACGCCAAGTGATTTCACTTGATTTTGAGTGAATTCACATGTTGTAGTGGATGGGGACCAATGAAGAAACAGTGAATTCACTGATCTAGTGAACAGGGACTAATGAACTGCACCCACATTTTGTAGTAATGAAAAAAAGGGGTTTTACAACTAACTTTGCAACTCAGTCAATGACCATTTGCAACTCATTGTATTTCTACATTGTGAGTGTTATTGGACAAGTTGCATGAGTTACAAGAGTTACAATTCACAAATATATGGTGCACTATGCCAAAATGCGGTTTCTATGATTATGACATGTTGTGACTGTTGCCCAAATAGTCAATGGACTGGAGTTGTAATCATTTTCACAATTATAGTCATAATTGTGAGTATATGATTATAAATATGACAATAATTATAATTAGAGGTAATTATGACTACATATATGACTACATGACTAATGTAACCATATTGAAATAATTACTTGACCTCCTTTTAACAACTTAAAAAAAACTAAAATACATATCAACGTGGTCAAATTTGTATTGGAAACTTAACTTAGTTTAATTTAACTTAATTTCATATAATTTAAATAATCATTAGTTTAGTATATTTAAACTTATTGTATTATGAATTAATATAAACATAGTTTAATTTATATTAATTTAATTTAATCCAATCCTAATTTAACCTACTTAAGGCTAATTCACCTTAAGTAGCCTAATTTATTTTAAATAACTTAATTTATTCTAATTAATCTTATATTTTAGTTTAATGTACAACATATTTTAACACGTAAACTAATTTAGCCAAATGTAACCAATTTTAACAACATTAAAATTTTGCCAAGTTTAGCTAAATTTAGATTAATTAATTCAATTTAGCCTAGTTCATCTTAGTTCCAACAAAATACATTAAAACACCTTATTTGCCAAAAAATTTCAAATTTAGCCAAGTTTAATTAACCATCTTTAATGTAAATGCTTTCATGTCACTTGATTTTGCCAATTTTAACCAAATTTAACTTCAATAATGAAGTTTAACCTAAATGTTTTAATTTATCCAAGTTTAACCCAATTTATTAAAATTTAGCCAAATACATAACCAAATTTCACTTAATTGTTTTGTAGGTTTAACCAAATTTACTCAATTTTAGAAAAAAAACAAATTAAATCAAATTTTGTTAGGTTTAGCCAAATTTAGCCAAAATCATTTAGTTTTAAAAAATTTATCTTCATTTAACCAATCTTAACCAAGTTTTAGCCAAGTTTATCTAAATATAAGAAAATTTATCCTATTTTAGCCAAAATAACCTACTTTAACCTTATTTATATTATTTTAACCAAAATTAAACAAAATTAATGAACTTTAGTTTTATTCTAGCGAAGTTTAATATATCCTATTTTAATAACAAAAAATTTACTTTAACAAAAAAAAAACAATTCAAGCAATTTCATGTTATTTAAAACAAATTTAACAAAATTTTATTAAAATTTATCCATGGGTTTAGGCTTCATGAATTTACAACATATTAAATTTACGAATAAAATGAAAATTTGAAAAATATGATTAATTATAATTTTATTACAATTTTTTTATTTATATATTTAAAACATATTTCAGTAGATAATTATATACAAATAAAATTGCATATATATGTTTTTTTTTTTATAACAATGTATAGATTTTAATAATTATAAAATTATAGAATTGAAATAATGAAAAAAATTAAAATTATAATGTTATGTTATGTGGGTGGACTATAATAAATTTAATAAATTTAATTCGTAATTTTTTTCTTCTAAATATCCATTCTATTAATTAACTTATTATATATTGAAAATAAATATAAATTTGGAATTAATATATGATTATTAAATTAAATGATGTAATGAAAATTAAACATTCGTATATAAAGTATAAATATTATGTATAATATTTCCTATAATATTATACATTAATACTAATATATTCTATGCATATTAATATACACATACATCTATGTGTAGACTAATAAATTATGTGTAAAATTATGTTGTGTATATTTTATGGCACATAATATATATACATATAATGTAATATAATGATTATATTATATTATATTATATTCATATTATACATATATTTATTAAAGTTTATCATGTATTGAAACATAACAAATTTGATAAATTTTCAAAAATTTGAATTCCATGAACAAAATTAGTTGTTTGAATTTTTAGTTGGTCCACATATGTATATTATGCACTCCAAAGTTTAAAAATTCATATTCATATTTTCATTTGAGTAGGTATTGGAAAAGAAATTAAATTTTAATCTTTGTGTTTTTATACATTCAAACATTGGAACATGATAAAGTTTTTATGTGACAAAATTGTGCATGTTATGTGATAGATGGATAGCAAAGGTTGTGCACCATTTCGAGGAGGTCCAAGGATTAATATTTGTTCCAACCATGTTGACCAGTTTGACCACGTTGACTAATTGTATATAAATCAAATCAAATTATTAATTGTTTTGTAAAATCCATATTTAAAAAATATATCAAAATATTAATTTAATAATAATATACACACAAATATATATTATATAAAAATAATATTATGTAGTCGGAGGTGTAGTCGCAATGGGTTACAACTGTGACCATGTTAACAATTAATGGCATTTACAACTAATTTTATAGTTGTAAATGTAGTCATAGATGCCATGTTTTGGCATTGTGGGTGTAACTAAATACAATTCATTACAACTCATTTTCAACTACTATGCAACTCCATTACAACTACAACCATAACATCATTATAACATTATTAATTTTCATCCATTCATTAATTTTTGACATGTGGCACAATAAAAAATTGCCACATGGCATATTAATTGCATTTTGAAAAAACTTAAAATAAATATCTATTTTAATAACTAGGTAGGTTGATACATAGTCATAGGTAGGTAGGTTTTAAGACCTACATATTGACTTACATACTTACTTACTTATGTACCCACCTACATAGGCAGGTAGAAAAATAGGACCTACTTATTTACGTAGGTAGGCAAATAGGTAAGAAAGTATAATACTAGGTGAATTAAAAAATAATCATGTAAATATTTTTATTTTATTTCATGTTTTTCCTTTAGGATTGAATATTTTTGAACTCATCCCAAAATGGCACATGTATTTTAATGTGAGAACATAAGAGAAGACACCTTCTTTATACAGTTTGTAACATGGGATTCAGAGATAAAATATATGGGTTAAATCTTTTAATTGTTTTTTAGTTGCAAATTGAGTTGCAATTACAAAAAAATGAAACCAAATACTTTGTGTTTGTTTTTCATTATGTAAGTCATATAAATAAATTAGTAATTATCTTATACATATATATGTGAATTTATTAATTAATAATCAATTAATTGAAATAATGATTTAAATTAATTAATTCAGTTCAGATAATTAATGATTAAAATATTTTATTTTATTTTATATGAAATAATTATAAAAATTTTAAGTTTTTGAATTACATCTCTAATAATTAATTATCTAAATTCACTAAAAAATTAATTATATGGATACATATAATCAATTTAAATGTGAAAATAAAATCAATGTGTATATTATATTAAAAATTCAATTTGGATGTAAATATGGATATGTTTATTTATATTTTAATGTTTTCTACAAAATTCACATTTAATTTTAATACTTAGCAATGAATTTTTTTCAATTACTTATTAGTTAATATGAGAGTTATTTAATTATTTTAAAATAATTACTTAAACTGAATAATTAGTTATTAATATGAATTATAAATTATTTTGATTCAAATAATGAGTTTAATTCATTATTAAGTATTTTTATTTAAATAAATATTTATTCGATTATTATTTGACAAGTAATTATTTTTCCTATACATCCATATTATTCAATTTAATTAGCATAATTAATTAATTAGGTAATTTAAAACTAATTATATGCATTACATCTATTTATTTACATTAATTAGCGAATGATTAGTATAATTGATAAGTTCAAAATAATTAAATGTATTAAGTAAAATTAATATTTAATAATCAAATTATTGAAACAATAATTTTTTATAAAATATTGCCTGTGAATTTTTTATCCCTATTAAATTATAGGTTATTTCACAAAGGTCACAACATAGTTGAACATTAATTGTTCAATAATGGCACATTAATTGCCTTATTAATTATATCAGTGAAAATCATATTAAAAAACTAGTTGCAAATGTAACCCATAATGGGTGGTGGAAATGCGAACATGTGGCATGATCACATGTATGTACATCGTACATCGGTTGCAACATAGTTGTTATGTTAGAAGCACATTTACAATAGTTCAAAAATAATTATCACATATAACTATAATTAAACTCCTCAAAAAATCAAACATGGTTGACTATAGATGTATGTATAGTGCATACAAATTACCATATAGAAGACCCATTTTCAACTCACCTATAATTATAATATAATTAATTGATTTTTTTACTTTACAATTGTTTTTTTCTGATAATTACATAGTAGTTATAATATTAAGGGATAATTGCACAGTAGTTGTATACAAGTTGTTTTTTGAGCTATTTTGAAAGTAGTGTGGTTTTGACAAATGCAATTTTTTATAATGTTAATAATAACTACTTTCACCATGAAGTCAATAGTATTGAATATGGTAAAAATGCTTTTTTTTTAGGCATATATTCATTACAAACTATTTAAATGCTGAAAAAACTTTTCAAAAAAATCATTGCATGGAATTATGTTGTCAATTGTCTTTTCTTTGAAGTTACTAGTGTTTGGGAATGTTGTTATTTACTTAAAAGGACATTCATTTCTTTTAGTTTAACATTGCTTGTGTAATTTGTAAAAAACAAGGACAATGAAATAATGATTTCGAGACTAAAGTGATATATTTAATTAGCATAACCATTATTGTACGTGGTTCCGAAACAAAGATTGATAATGACAAAATAGATTTAGAAACTAATCCAATAGGCTAGTAGGCAATATATGTTTCAAAAGTTTCTATTTTTTTTCAAAGTTCTTTATGACAATTATCGTTAAATTGAATAATTAGTGGCATTTAACAATCATTTATGATTATTAGGTTTACCCTCCTCCCCCCCAACTTATACAAAATGTTAGAAGCACAAGAATTATGAAGAGGAATGATGAAAAATAGACCTAAATTTAAATTTAAATAGGAAACATAAAAATCAAACAAAACCACAAAAATACAATAACACAAAATGTATAAAACAAAAATGATTTTTTTAAAATTGTGATCAAATATGAAAACATAAACATGAAAGGAACATAATAACATTATAAAACCAACACATACTTTAAATTGGTTTTGAATAGATTAGAGGTAATGGGGTCCTACTTTTATTTATACATGTCTAAAGATTTAGCTCAAGAAAGCTTCCATGGAGGTTTTCATGTGGCCACGAACCATGGAATTTCTTAAAAAACTACAAGTGAATTTTAAGTAACCAAGATTTAATTAAAAGTGCATTAATAGTTAATTGTGAATTAGTTTAAAATTAACCAAAAATAGACTAAAAATGGATTAACTAGAAGTGAATTATGAGTTAACTGCGAATCATGGATGAACATTTATATGAATGAACTCCATTCATCATGTGAAAATGGAATTCATGACAAGAAATATGTATGACTTTTCAAAATTTAATGGTCATTATTTGTTCATTTTATGAAATTGCATGGCAACCATAACATGTGGGTATAGTTTTACCAACAAACAAAAGAAACAAATAGAAATATTTAGCCTTCAACTTTTACAAGCTGCACATTAAAACTATGAAACCAACTACAAAAAAATGGGAGGAGCTAGGGTTGAAACCAACAATTTATATGGCTACTATAGCCTAACAATGAATATCCTCCTGACCTTTACCCATGGGAAACCCTAATTCCTAAACCTAATTTCTACACAAAACATTCAATGTTGAGTATTGACGAGGTTCAAGTTAAAAAGAAGTCCATTTCATCAACAAGTAAAATATAAAGGTGGGCCCATTAGTAGCTGGACCACCTTAAAACAATTCTTGAAATGAGAAAAATCAAGATGGAACCACAAAAATAGTGAACTTTACCCCCTACAAAATAGACAATGCCTTGAGTCCCGAGTCAATTATCAGGGTTGCAATTATAAAAATTGCATATTTTGCTTATTTGTAGTTGCCCTCCATGCATAGTTATTCCAAAGTCATGTTCACATTGCTGCAAAACCATAAAAGAAAATCAAAATTCTCAGTTACTACAAATTATGAATGTTTCAATTCAAAATTCCAAGGCATATCAAGTACAAACATGCACATTCTAAGGTTTCATGGCTACGTAAGGCTTTCACGAATTGAATTCATTTGCCTACCACACAGTTTGACAATTGATTTGGTTTTCCATTTCATGGTATGGTTGTCTGAAGTTGCCCACTAATATGTACAAGACCATTAAGGACTAAAAATTATCTAAATCCCAAGAAATGTGAAGATAATACATGCAATACCCTTTATCCAAAGAACCAAACATTAAAGTAAGGGAATGCCTTTGTGGTGACAATGTTTGGCACATTGAAAGATGTAACCCTGAGTCCAATGCCCAATGGTTGGCATTGCAAAGGGACACCAAGCACTATTACAAGGCAAAAATTATTTCAAGGGGAAGATAATGGGGCATTCTTGCTCCTTGTTATGTTGGTAATTAGAGTGTTGCCAAATGTGCGGGGATTGAGAATTTTACACAAGTTTTGGTTTTGTCATGATGATCAGAGGTGTTGTGTTGGAGGCATTGGGAGAAAATATGCAATTGGAAGGCTCATTGTGCCTTCTTTGTGGCTTGTGCAAGAAGGAACAAATCTCACCCAAGATGAGGTGACAACATTGGAGGAAGTTAGTTTTTTCCTCTCTAAAAAACCAAAGTGTCACCCCAAAAATCTCTTTGATGATGATGCATATCTTCTTGTCAATAAATTGGCGGATGCAAATAATAGACCAAAAATTCGAAATGGGAAAAATATTCATCATGGTTCAATATTCAAGATTTCTATTAAATAATAAAACAAATGGGAGGCCGGACATGTTGTCCTGGCAAACATCTTACCACTCACCAATGTTCCTTCTCCTAGATATGGAAGAATATATAGAATCATTTTAGGTTCACTTGAAAACCGTAAACAATATGAAGTCATAATTGACAATTTCCCTACCTACACTTGCATAGATTTTGTGTTAATGATGATAGGCTCATTGGGTGCACGCGACAAGTGGGTGCATTATAAACACTTATATTACATCTTGCAACATGTGACATCATGTGGGCTAAAGGAAACATTCATTCATCATTTGACTTGGCACTAGAATGAAGCCCATAAATTAACTACCAGGGCTATAGTGGTGGACTAGTTAGATAAAACTAGTTTTTGTTTTTTGAATCCTAAAAAGTAAAAGTGATTTTTTTTCTATCTAAAATAAAGTAGTTTTAGTTTCATACTTATTGGTTAAATGTAAAAATGTTTGTTCAACTAAGGTAGTTTGAGAATTCTAGTGTTTTGGATGATGTACATACACAAAATGTACTTTATACTAATATTCTAAAGTTAATAAGTTTTATTTTACTCAAATTAATTGCCATACATAAAACTATTTTTAAAATCACAAATTGAGTATGTGTCACAAAATATATTGATAAAATTTCAACCAAAAAATTTCCAACAATTACCAAACATCACAAAAAATATTTAAAAATAAAAGTTGTTTTTTAGCATGAGCCTCTATGATTCAACATTAGAAGTTCTAGAACTTTAAAAGGTGTTGATGTTTGGGTTCTCAAGAAAATAATTCAAATTCATATTCCTTTGGCCCAAATATATAAAACTTGTACAAAACAATTTTGAGCAAAATATTCGAGTTTAAGTAATCTACATTGAAGAAGATTTGAATTCACATATGAAGAACACCACATTGAAATCAATCTCATTTTCTCTTTTTGATTTGTTGGTGCTTGTCATAAGTACATTGTTACAAAAAACATTTTCATAATCTTGAAACATACCCTATTTTGGTCAATAAGGGGAAAGCTAATTGTAGCCCACTGAGGTATTATAAACTTGGAATGAATGCCTAGTACTTTAAATCCTTGTTCATAAACCTGTGTTGTCCAAACTTGTTCAACAAATAACATTTTTCATATTTTTTCATCCAAAAAGTTAATTTATTGTTCATCCATCCATATACATGTGATTGAATATTTTACCACATCAGCAAAGATTTTGTTCAATGTGGCAAAGAACATTCTTAGCATATTCCATCCACGTCATCAAAAGATGTTCAAAAAATTCCATCATGTTCACAAGCTCATGTTCGTGCTCATAGGCTCACAATATAATGTCATTGGAATCTAATATGAGAATTGGGACCTACTTTCAATGTGTTACCACCTATTGGAAAAAGTTTTTTTTCAAATAATTTGGGACATAGGTTTTGTGTTTATGTGGTGCTCAAGGAAACAACAGGCGAAGCCGAAGGGTGTGGGTTTTTTGAGGATGAAGATGTGGATGTTGGAGATGGCCAAACTCAAAATATGCAACAATCATCTTGCTAGAGCTTACACAACAACACAAATCGCCAATACTTTCCATCAATGAGTAGTGTCCACAATAGAGTCACATTTCCTAAAGCAGTAGCAATGGGATCTCCATAATCAAACAAATATTATGGGCACCAAACATTGGAGCAAAACCTTTAGGAGCCGCTCAAGGATTAAGAAGAGCCCATGACAATGATACCCTTTTTGTAGCAAAAATAGCAATGTCGCCACTCCAACAACTTCCAAAAATCCAAACTTTAACAATAGCAAACCAATAAGGAGGAGGAAGCTCTTCTTCCTTGTCTCGAAGCCTTGGCATATCAACAGAATCGTGCTACAACTCAAGCAACACGAAACCTTCAAATGACTTGGTGTAGTAGCAACAACAAGCAATGACTATAAACCTTTAATTGGTCATGATAAGAATTGGCATGATGAACTTTGTGTTGTTCTAGGTACCTTAAAACCCTTTGAAATTCAAAACAAAGTAGCAAATAACAATAATTTAGCTTCCACTTCACCTTCATTGTCTTCTTCCTTTACATCACTTGTTGCCCAATTTCCTTTCGAAAACCAGGGTCTAGTAGCAAGCCACTGAATGAAGCCCAAGCAACTTTTTAGGCAAAGAATAATCAAACACAAAAACATAAACAATATTAAAAATCAATGGACTCATACAACTCATGAGCATTAACCTTACTTGGAAATTATTGCATTAGACACCACCACAACCATTAACGTTGTATCGTCTTCTAGAGCACTACATAATATGGAGGATGTTTTGAACATTGTTGTTTCCAACCCACTTGCAAGGAAAATATTCAGATTCCATGTTGTTGTTGGTGGAGTTTGTGCTCAAAGATTTGAGACAAAATCTTGCATTTTTTTGGGTAATATTCATTTATGCAATGTACATAGGAGCATTGGATTTTGGAGGTGTTATTGTTTATTGAATAATCATGTGATCTCAGACTCCTTTTTATCATGTTTGTTCATGTTACACTTTGGGGTTGTTATGTTTTCAATAGATGTCATGTGAGACCATGGACTAGGCATTTTGATTGTGAATTAAGTTTCCAATGAAGGTAATTTGTTGACCTTGATTGCATCTACTACTGTTGGTGATTCTACAATGTCAAACACACTGCACATTGACTAGGGTCAAACATTTTGACTAAAAACATAAACCTATGTTTTTGAAAGAGTTATCAAAGTTATGGGCAATTTTCAAACTTGGAGAACATGGACCTTCAAATTGCCTCCTTGTGGATGATTCCCCATACAAAGCCCCAAAAAATCCTATAAGTACCATAGCATTGTTTGTTGTATTTTGTAAGGTTTGAAACATTTAAGAATTTTTATTTACAATTTATGTTCCTTACAATTAAGGTCTTGTTGTTTAGTTGACATTTAGATTTCAACATAGATAGATTTTTTAAGTAAGGTAGGTAATGTCTTTTTGTTTTTTTACAAATTTTCAAATATCAATTTTTATACTTCTACTTGTACATCCAAGTATAACCATTTTTCCTCATACATACACTAGCAATGTTCCACACTATCAATGTAGCTAATATAAAAACAAATTCACACTACAAGAAATCATGGCCTTTTTTACCAAGAATTTCGGTAAAAAAACCCCCATATGGTTTTTTTGCCCCCATGTCCAAATTGACCAAAATGCCATTCTAAACAAGTTGTTTTGGACCCAATCATTTTGACAAGGCTTTTTTTACTAGGTTTTTTTTATCAAACCACCATGACAATAATATAATTTGGGTATTGACCAAAATTTTATTATTTAAATTTTATTTTAAAAATTCATTATTAAATGAATTACCTAACTTACCTTACCTTACTTACATACCTAATAAACTTAAAAATTAATTATGCCAAAAAAAAATTTATTTACCTACTAACCCTATGTCCTTGGCCACCTAGTTTAAACCAAGCCATTTAGGCTCCTAGGTTAAGCCAAGTTCCTTAGGTTAAGCTAGCTAGGTTAGGTGGTCTAATAGGCTTTACAACTTAGGCTGCCTAACTAATTAGGTCACCTAAGTAGCCAAGGTAGCCTAGGTTGCAAGTGTGGGGACTTGAAAAGCCTCACCTCCACATTGAAAAGTCAAGTATTTAACCATTGGACCACCACCCCATAAGGTAATTTGTTTTAGACATGTTATAATGAAGATGATTTTGGATCAACATATTGTAATCAACTTCTATGAATTTTTTAAAAACATATTCTAGTAAATGAACTTGAAAAGTTTTTACATTACTTACATAAATAGGTAGGTTAGCGTAGGTAGGTTTGAGGTACCCATTAATAAATGCATGTACTTAAATAACATATAGGTTATAGTTTACTAGGCCTTATAAGTACCTAATAGGTATATGCTTATACTTGCTTAGTAAGCTACTTATGCTTATGTTATTTGGTAGGCTATGTAGGTGCCTTCTAACCTATTAATAGATCTAGCCTAGGCATATTAGGTATGTAGCCTAACCTATTAAGTAGGTTTAGGCTTAAGCTACCTATGTAATACGAGGTTAGGTTACCTACCTAATAGCCTAGGTGGCCTAACTTAGGTTAATTACATACCTACCTAGTAAGCCTAGGTGGATCAACTAGCTCAAGTTAAATTACATACCTACTTAGTAGGTTTAGGTTAAGATAACCTAGGTTACATAAGCCTAGATTAAGCTATGGACCTAGGTTAGGCTACGTACCTACTTAGTAGCCCTAAGCTAGGCTACCTAAGCTTAGGTTAGGCTATGTACCTGCTTAGGTAGCCTAGGTTAGGTTACATACCTACCTAGTAAGCTTAGGTGGTTTAAGTTAGGCTACCTACCTTGTAGGCATAGGTGGCATAAGCTAGGCTACATACTTAATAGGCCTAAGTGGCCTAGGTTAAATTACCTACCTTATGGGCCTAGGTGCCTACGCTATGTACGTAGCTCTTAAGTAAACCTTAATAACCTAGGTTAGGTTACCTACCTAGTAGGTCTAGGTGGCCTAGGCTACTGACTTAACTAGAAGGATAAATTACCTACTTACTAGGCCTATGTGACTTATGTTATTTACCTAATAGGTTTAGATTAGTAAGCTACCTACATGGTTAATAGGTTTACTTAGTAAACCTAGGTCATTTTAGCTAGGATACCTATTTTAAAAGCTTGCATTACCTATTACCTAACAAGTAGCCCATTAGCCTATTAATTATGCTTGGTTAGATAGGTAGTTTAGGCTTAACATAACATATTAATTATGTTAGGTTAAGTACGTAGCCTAAGCTTAACAAGTAGGCCAAGTCATCAAATGAGTATGGTTCATTTGACTAAATGTCAAATCATAATGATCAATTTGACTAAATGTCAAATTAAGATGGTCAATTTGATTAAACCCTATCAATTCAATATGGCCATTTTGATGGACATTTGTCCATTTTTATTAGATCTTTGGCTTGACACTTGGTAAAAGAAATCATTTTAGTCAAATGTACTGGTAAAATGTAACATATGTTTTTCATGCCCCAAACCTTTAATCAAAATGGACATACCTTTTGGCCAATGTGGACATTTTGATCAAGTTGCCTTTCTAAAAAACCATGATTTCTTGTAGTGGTTGGTTGTTGATGAGATATTAAATGAACCAAAAGCTCATGAAAATGTGGAAGGTAGTGAGGACACACATAACGATATTAATGAGAACAAATTTTTCAACAATAGTAAAAAGTGCACAACTTGTAAGTCCATGATGATTTCTTTGTCCAACACATGGTCCTATATGTTAATATATGAAGGTTAGATTTTTTCACATGTCAAATTCCATTTTGCATGTTCAAATTTAGGGAGGATGATTTGAAGATCTTATGATCAAATAGTTTTTGTGTTCCAAACGTTCAAATAGTTATGCATGATTTCAAGAATGGAATCCTTTGGATCTATGTCATCTACTTCCTTTTTGTGTTGTTTAAATTTTAAATTAAAAGTAATTGAAAATAGAGGTGTAATAACATTGACCTCCATAACTTCAAGTTGAAATTGCATGTTGAAGCTTTTTAACAGTCCTATTTTTTCCCAACCTTTGCAAATAATTTCATTCATGTTTTTAAAATGAATCCATGCATGAAACAATCGTGCACATAGTTTTGGTTTCATAATTGACATCTAAAAATCTACTTTAAAATTTTCATTTTTTTCTAGTTAGCTTTTGATCGTTGTGTAGGTCTAATAATGAAATTCTCTCTTGAATGCATGTTTGAATGGGCAATGTAAGATGACATCAGTAAAATGAAGTACACTAGTGCAATTTGTTGGAATGAAGATGACACACACTTTTGCAAACTCCAATTTCATCCAATCTAAGTTTTTTTGGCTTTTGTGAATTGACTAACAATCAATCAACCAAATCGTCTTTTGTTCTTCTAGCAAGGCAAGTTTTTCCATTTGAATTTTTTGATAGGGCATGAAGATGTGTTCAACAAACTCTTGAGTGGTTTCCAAATTAGACTATTGATTGGAGCTACATGTAAAATGAAAGCCATTTGAGAGACAATTTTTTCTTCCTTCATTCATGGGTGGGAATGTTCGACTTGTTGTGCCTTGGAATACAACTTGTAAATGTACCATCAACCCAACTTCTGTAATTTGCCTTTTGTCTTCCATCCCTAAAATTTGTATGTGTTTGGCTCCTTTTCTTTCCCATGTTCAATCCCTTCTAGTGGGTACAAAATGAACTCTAATTTGATCTATATTGACAACTACACATGGGGGTATTTGTACATTTTGACAAGGTAAGCAACTTGATGTGCCATGGATGTCACTTCTTGCTCCCATGTTGATAGTAGTTTCCCTCCTGCTATTGTGGATGTTCCGTAAAACCAATTCAAATGATTCTTCATGAAATCTTTTGTCCATTCTAAAGAGACTTTAAAGTTTCCTCACTTTGTAAAGTCCTTTAAGAGTTTAAGTGTTTTTATTATCAAAGATCCCTGTAATGATTAGTTGTACAATAGGTGTAGAAATACCTTATCCAGTAGTACACATGTTTTTCGATAAGGTAATCGAGTCATATTTCAATTTTAGTTTTGTTTCAAGAATTGAAAAATGTTTTTCTACTACAATAGAAGCTATCCCTTTTTCTATAGCAACTTTCACATGTTGTTTTAGCTCCCCTCTTGGGATGAACCATTCATACAAAGACTTTATATTCAACTTCTCATATGGCCACTAACTTCTCCTAGCTTTCTATGAAATATTTTTAGGTTTTGGAATGTACATGTGAGATCACCATGTTTTTTCATAGCTACAAGAATCGAAGGTCAAAAGTGAGGTGCAAACCAATTTGTGTATAAGCACCTCTTTCGTTTTCTTTGTTTATTTTGAAATACTTGCATCATGAATGATCTCTTGCTCGATTTCCCTTTTTGAAATCGATGATGTTTGAATTGGGTTTTGGCGCCTTCCAATAGGTCTCTTCAAAGGTGGGGGTGTTGTTTATGTTTCTTGAATATGTGATTATATTTCCTTTGAAAGAGTTTCGACTTCTTATGTGACAACTAATAACTTCTCCTCTTTGTTCACTTTACAAAACATAAAACCTATAATTTTTGTTGTTTGGTTGTTGTTATTTTTTTTGCACATGTATGATACCTACCTATTTCAAATCTATACTAGAATGCACATGTTATCTCTAACATGCAAGTATGATGATTCTTACACCATAGAAACATTTGAGAAAAATGTGCAAGTTCAAGTATGTGTAAATGAAAGGCTATAACAAATCAAATAGAATGTCATTGTAGGAATCTAATATCAAATAATCAAGTGAAGTTGTCATTTCTAACATTAATACTATTTATGAAACTTGAAAGTACGTACCTCTTGTACACAAATAAAACACTTTGAAAAACACTTTGAAAAATACAAAGTAAACATTAGAAAAAACATGCATTTTTCAAGATTGGATGTATTCATAATTGTTTCAAGAATTGTGACATTTCATTCATGTTGCTGGAATAATTTTAAAAATAAAAAAATTACAAAATCAAGTGCCAAACCTATTTTTTTCAAAAAGTATATATTTTGGTAGAAAATGCTATACACATGAATTTAAGGTATAGTAGTGCATTGAAATTAGTTGTTAGTTGTGAAATTTTTAGTTCATAGGAAAGTTTTCAAGGAACTTGCTTTGGTCATGTTTTTCCCAAAGCATGTCAATATGGCATGACAAATGAAAATGTGTGCAAAAATGTAAAATATGTTTCCATCAAGTCTGTAGAAATATATTTACAAAAGTGTATTACATTGGCTAAGAAATCTAGGAAGGAAACGCAATAGTAGATTAAAGCTTGGGTGGAAGCAAAAATTAAATTAAGAAAACTGAATACTTTAGTCAAAACAAAGCAAAATTGTTTTTTGGTTTTACATAGTTTTTCAATCGTAAAACCTTCATTTTTGTTCATGTAGGATAAATGGATGTTGCTGACTTTAATTGTTATGTTTTGCAAATTTGCTAATAGAATTATCATGTTCTAGGGAGCATTACAATTTTGGATAACTATTGTGTTACGTTATAACAAAGAGACTATTATTAAAGTTATTGGCATAATGCCACCTCCTCTAACTTAGCAAATATCACAAATTGTTGTAGGTTGTCTTTTTAAAAATTTATTAATGCATGTGTTCTAAACCAATAATTTCATGGTCATTGGTTGTTTTTTCTTGGATTCCATTATGTAATTTCTTTGAGGTCCAAATTTAAGGAAGAAAATGAAATTGTGGCCTCTTTCGATAGTTTAATGGAGGATGATTCAGTTGTCATAGGTGAGTTGGTTGTGGTAACATCTAACATTAGAATTGAAATATTCGGAGTGTTAAAGTTTTTCCTTTCATTCTTAAGCCTTCAAATAGTATCCTCATTTGTTGAAAGAGAACAAGTTGTTGTTATTGTTTAGGAATATAATGTAAGGTTTTTGTACCTTATGTTAGTGACTTGTCATGAACTTTTGCATTCCATTGTAAACTTTCAAAGGAGTGTCGTTGACCAAAAAATATATATTTTTATCAAGATTGCAATTTGGATATTTGTGAGCAATGTACAAGTGCAAGTGAACTTGCTAAAAAACTTGTCGAGAG
>Ga0116231_10001727_pt1 | contig 45373 bp, 27 predicted proteins | sample S1TSphgellanicum_2_FD_89695 | JGI IMG/M metagenome (GOLD analysis project Ga0116231, IMG submission 89695) | Host-associated microbial communities from peat moss isolated from Minnesota, USA - S1T2_Fd - Sphagnum magellanicum MG | ecosystem: Host-associated > Plants > Peat moss > Unclassified... | reverse complement strand
TTGAGAATTCAAGCTCAACTAGTTAGGTTTCATTAATTACTGGAGTAGGAAAGTAACTAGGTTACTTTCACAAGGTTGAATTACTTTCGTTACTTATTTTAGTTTGGTTATTTGTGGTTTGGTTTTTTAGTTAAATACCTTGGTTTTGATGGTTTGGCTCTCTTTTCTTCATTACACAAGTTTGTGTATTTCATGTAACAAGAACCTTGGAGAGTTCTTGATGTTGTATTTTGTGTTGTGAGCATTATGTTGTAGTTTCCTTTCAATAAAGATTTATGTTTGCACTTGAGTAGATCTCCTATTTGTTAACATTTGGGACCTAGCACATTTGAATTGTTTTCATTTTATATGGTAAGTAAGACCCAAGTAAGAGGGCCCTACCAGAATAAGGGTAGCGTTCTTTGATTCTAATTTATTTTGAAACATGTAGTTGTTGATAGATTTAGATAACTGCACAACACTGGTTTGAACCAGTGTTGGTATAATATATAGGATTTTGATGGGTATGTACTTGGGTATGCACCCTTGATATGTATAGTTGAAACCAACTGGTATCATTTCTGAAAAACCCAAGACATATCCGGGTTCATTATTTGCTTACACCAACCTTACCATTGCATTTTCCCATATCCGAAGCTTTCTGCTTTTGAGGATACTCAAATTCATATATCGTGTGTGAATTTTTTTTTGTGTTTCTATGTATGTATATCTCAAAAATAGAAAACTTCTTGAAGCTGGGATTTTGTGTTAATAAATTGGAAGACTAATCTTCCTTTCTCTTTTTTATCTTACCCTTGTCTTATTATGTCAAATGACTACTATTTTAATGATCTTTACAAGCATGTCGCTCTTTAATGCAAAATCTCTTTTGGGATGCTCATTGCTTTTGCTCCATCACAAAATTGAAAAAAAAAGTGAATGCCTTGAACACATGTTGGCAAATGGCCATTTTCTCAATAGCCAACATTGTCTTAGTGTAAATTTTTTATACCTGATCACATATCTCATATCTGTAGTTGGTATGAGGTAATGGTTTATTCATCATGTTCGTACTGGGGATCCCCTCCCAAAACATGTAGGTTCTTATATATACCCACCCTGATATGTCTATTTTAAAATGATTTGAAGACTCATGTTCATAACCAATTTCCAAATTGAAAGAACCTTAATACCAATATCAAGTTGATGAGTTGAAATGCGCATACACACCCAACATTGGTTTGAACCTAGAAGGACATGCAATAGTGTATATTTTGCCTAATCACAATTTTTTTTAAAAAGCAAGTTGCAAGTTGATTGCAAATACTTTTACAATATCTTTCTTCTGTACCCACAACTAATAATCATTTTTTTGTCAAAATATTAAAAAAAAATTCAACAAAATAGTTTCAACATACCCATTTTTAATATTCCAAAATTTAGACTCTACCTAATAGTAAGAACATTATCTAGTTCTCCAGCAAATCTCCTTTTGATTTTGATTTTTCACTTTCTCTTTTGAGAATTATTTACTGCAGAACCTTAGTGGCAAGTACAATGTCAATGTGAAACGAGAGGCATATTTTACTTTGTGTATGCTACCATACCCTAAATTTGTGAAGTTGTGCATGGCATGTACATGTAGATAGCTACTACATCACATCTATCTATGAAGGTAGATAGTTTGTTTTGTTTTGTAGTTATGAGATCCACTGAACCAGGATGCTTCAAATCATGTTCTTGATGTCTTTGGAAAGCTCTCAACAAGAAGAGGTGCATGGCCTTGGTTCCATGATGTTTGGACTTGTGGCGCAAAAGTTCTTGAATATTGAATGATTTCTTTATTGAAAATTAAATTAAATCGTTAGCTGAAAATTTCGGAGGAATTGGAATGTGCCTTTGGTGTTATTGGAAAGATCTTGATGAGCAGGATTTAATGGAATTTATTTGGTAAGATTTGGATTCAGAATGTGGGAGATATTTTTTAAGTGATTTCTGCTGCTGAAATTTCAAATAAATTTCAAATAACCAGGTTTTGGAAGGGAAAATCAGTTGAGGATGTGATAGCACTTGGGCCAACGGCACAGGCCACACTAATAAATAATGAAGGAAACAAGTACCCAACTTTAATAGAGAAATGAACATGTTCAAAATGTATGTTTCTTTCTATTGGAATGCTGTTTCTCCAAGAACATGTCTATTTGATGACCACAAAGGTGTTTGACAAACCAGAATCAAAGAGTTACAAATTCTGTGTATTTCAAAAACCTCAAAGAACCGTCAGGCTTCATGAAATAACCAGCAAATACCTGGCAGTTTTCTAGATGATTATTTTCTCTTTTTTTTCAAAAAAATTGTAGAGCCATGGTTATATACAATTTTGCAGTATTTGATAACCATGGGTATTAGCTCTGATACCTGGTCAAGGTTTGGTGCAGTTTCTAATACCCGCCCCCACTCTGGTTTGGACACTACACATATGTTCCCAGTATTGTGTATTTTCCAGGTGGAAAGTGGCTGACTAGTTGGGATAGTGTGATGTTGGGATCTCAACCAATTTGATAGTTATTGGATGAAAGTTATAACCAATAGGTTAGTACACTACAATAGAATATGGTTTTTTCAACACCAATATGCCATGGTTAATGACACTTGGGAGGTAAACTTTGTGGTTTCCTCCATCATAATGTAAAATACGTTAGGCTTATTGTTATGTTAACATTGTGAGTTCAAGGACAATGAGGAGGGACATGCTAATGGTGAAAATTACTCTAATTAATAGGTTGAAAAGTATTTTTCAAATTGTGTAAGTTTTTGTTCTTACAATATCATTGTGATACTAATGAACATGATTTTTAAAAATCTAGCAAGGGATCAAAATATACAAAAAAAATAAAAAATGCAAAGATGTTTTATGATTGGGGAACATTACCATAGTTGCTTGAAAGCCCTTTTCAAATTCAATTCATTTTTTAATTTGTATGCATAGTGGACACATAAACTTGTCACAATTCACATTTTTCATGTGTGTTTTGTCCACTTAACTACCTTTTTTTGCTTTTAAATCATATATTTTAAAATGATTGATTGATTTTTTTTATCTAATGAGTTTGTGTAAAGATTCATCAAACATTTCTTAATGTAATTGAACAACATTTTGTAACATGTAATGAAAAAAGGTTGTATTTGAATGACTATTTAAAACATTGGTTGCCTTGTCATGATGATGTGATAAATTGTGATTGGTTGTAAAAGGCGATGAATTAAAAATTCATGATTTTTACAATAAAAAAATTTATGATAAAAAATCATATTGTTACATAAAAATGTGAATAATTATTGCACATGATTATACAATTTGAAAATATTTAAACTATTAATGACAATGGTTTGAAAATGTTTTTAAACATTTTATATTCATTAGGTTCATTCCAAAAAATTTCACATGTTTTCATAATATATCAAAAATATTATCATTTTAAAATATTGAGAACTTGAAACATTAATACACCTTTCAAATAAAAAACATGCAATTGTTTTGTTTGTCAACCAAATACCCGTCCCACACTCACAAGGAAAGTTGTCCCCTCAAAGTGTTGTTCAATCTTCAAATTGTTGTTTGGCAAAAAATGGATGAAAATTTCAGCATCATCCCAATTTATGAATGAAAGAATCTTCAATTGGATGAAAAACGAGAGAAAAGAAAAGAAAATAGCCAAAGCTCGTTCCTGAACTTCCAGGCCATTTCCGAACCTTGCGAAGCTACCGTCCTCCGAGGCTCGGTAGAGAAAGAGAGAGAGATGTGCGGGAGCGATGGCACGCCGACAACCACCGTCACCGCAACTCCCGCGGAGCTCCTACGTGTTGTGGCGATGGCGAGCTTGGCTGGGCCCTAACACTTTCTGGCTTACAAAAACTCTCTTATTCTTTTCTCACCTCAAACTTACTTACTTACTTACCCACAAAGTCTCTCCACCGTCACCTTGGGGCGATGGCGGTCCCGCGGTCGTCACCCCACCTCCACCGTCACCGCCCCCACCTCCGAGCTTTTGCGCAAGGGATTTGACTTCTGCTGTGCGGTCTCGTGACCACGAAGAAGTATCAAGCAAAGCAGAGAGAAAGAACTTCACTCGCTAGCAAAGCTTTGACAGAACTAAGCGATGGAAGAAAATCCGCAACCCAGATTCTACTTGGCCTACCGGCTGTTGTGGGTTAAGGAAAGTGATTAAGAGAGTGATTAGGCCAAGTGAGTTTAGGGAGAAACAACCAAAACTAAACCTTAATCTAAGTTTTGTGGGTAATTTTTTAGAATTAAGGAATATTTAATCGAGTGATTAAGGACTAGGTAACCAGCATCCTAACCTTTGGTTACTTAGTGTTTAGAGGTGTGGAAACGACCTCATAACCGGTTCCTCCGGAGAAATCAGTGATGTGGCATCACCCCATTGGCGGAGAGTTCACCGGTTACAACCCATATCCACTGTGTACTGGGTTTGGCCAGATGGCCGTTATGGCATTCATCCCGAATGTCGACGTACTCATCAGTTATCGGCGGGTGAGTTCCCATCCATCGATGAATGAAAAATCATATGACCCTTTTTCATCCATGGACACAAATTTCATAACCATTCTCTGTCAGGATGGATGTATAATGTTAGGGTATGTGCTTAATAGGCTTGTATGTAGGTTAAGATTTAGGGGGATCAATATTGCAATGTAATAAAAATGGTGATTTTCATAGGAAGATTTAGTCAAATTTGGCTACAAGTTAAATATGAAAATAAATTTCTTAAAGCTTCCCTTCTTTTTTTTTTGGGCTACCTACTTGAACCATGTATAGAAATCTGACAAAAATTTAAAATTTTGGTTGAATTCTTGATCTGAAGAATCTCAAAAAAACTTGATTTTAGCACTTTTGATTTTTCATTTCGCTTTTTGGCGATATATATATAGCCAGCCAAAAAAATAAAACGGCTGCTCACTCACTGCAGGAACAACTAGAAAATAAACGTTAATCTAACGGATGAGAAAAGTGATTAAACATATTAGGTAGATGAATCCTAAAGGTTATATGGTGGATGAAAAGTAACCCACCGCCACAGCAGCAAAAGAATGGTGATCAACTTTAGTGGATGAAAAGAGAGTCTCGTCAGCGGCGGAATGAATCTTTCCAACACTTTTGGCTTTTTAAAAGATGCGAAGAAAGCTCACCCGGAGTTCTCGCCGGGCCGGCTTGCTTCCTTCCCGGAGTACTCGCCGGCTGGCTTCCCACCCGGAGTTCCTGCCTTGCTTCCCTGTGCAGCACTGCGAGCGAATCGAGAGCTGAGGAGAGGAGATTCGCAATTGCTCTCATCATCATCGCTTTTATAAATTTCGGAGAGAATCGTAAGAAATTTTTGTTGTTGGAGAATCCATTCAGAAACAGCTTCATAGATTGATTTGCAAAGAGTGTCGAGACTCTGTTGTCTGTTTTGCAGCTATGACGATTCGTGAGCTTCTTGGCAGTCTGAGAATGTCCAAGGGTGTAGATACTACTAGAGAGAAGCTCCTTGTTAGCTCTTCTGCAGCAGCTAATTTGGATGTCACGGGTGCATCATCATCTAGCTCCAATGTCATCAGCTCTCTCCTCAACTCAGCAGAGCTGGGAGGCTCAGATGCTAATTCATCGTCAAGTTCCGACGGAAAACCAGCTGCAGCTGAGTCAAGGACGAAGACTTTCTGGGGGAAGTTGCTGGAACCCAATTGTCCAAGAGCTCCAATCAATCCGGACAAGTGGTTGTACAACCAGGATTTTGCACCCATAATGGAAGAGGGGAGGATACTGACGGCCAAGGACATGGCAAGCTTGTGGGTGATGCTAGTGGTGGGGGTACCCACGTACTACTTGGCAGGAAGCTTGGTGGAGATGGGCATGGCGTGGTGGCAAGGAATCATCACAGTGTTTCTGGCCAACGTGATTGTTCTCATCCCCATGGTTCTGAGTAGCCATGCCGGCACCAAATTCGGCATCCCATTCCCCGTGATTGCGAGAGCGCCCTTCGGCATCGTGGGAGCCAACGTGCCTGCTCTGTTGCGAGCTTTCATCGGTTGTGGCTGGTTTGGAATTCAGACTTGGATTGGTGGCCAGGCCATTTTCCAGCTACTCAATGCTCTTCTTGCAGCCCATCATGCAGTAGATCCAGCTCCTCTTCCATCTCATGAATGGCCCGTCATTCCATGGCTTGGCATCAGTGCTCCTGAATTTGCCTCCTTCATGCTCTTCTGGTTGCTACAGGTGGGATGCACTTGCTGATGAAGAAGAAGTTGATGATGATAAACCCTAAACTCTAAATCTTACTGCAACAATCTTTTCTGATCAAACCTGCTTTGTCTCGTCTAGTTCTGCATTGTAGAGTCCTGATCACCAATGGGCTACAGAATCAACAGATCTTTGATCCCATTCATATGTGCATTTCATTCTGGCTGTTGGTCAAAGCTTCTACTACTGCAATGTCTTGAACCAGTTCGTTTCTGCATGGGTTTTGCTTCTCTTTAGTTGTTGGTATAAGACTTACATTGGTTTTGAAACTGACCATGGGTTTGAAGTGTTCACATGGCGCTATAAGCAGGTAGGGATCATATGGAATGGAATTGCAAGCATCAAGCAGTTGGAAAAATACAGTGCTCCAATTTTGATTGTCTTGTCATGCACATTGCTTGCTTGGGCATACATCAAAGCAGGCGGATTTGGACCCATATTATCTGCTCCCTCACAGTTTGTGCCTGGAGGTGCGAAAGCTGGTCAATTTTGGCAGGTGTTTTTTCCTGCATTGACAGCCAATGTTGGATGTTGGGTTTCTCTCACTCTCAACATTCCAGGTAGGTGGAATGCATTCATTATATATATATATATATATTATGAGCTCCCTGCTTCAAATGTAGATCCATATGTTCAAGACTTGCAATTGTTGTTGTTGGAGCAGCTCTATGTTTGAGCCCAGTGAATCTCCCCATTCTTCGCTTGGGACTACTGCCCACTCTCATTCACAGGGCTCAAAACTTTGAGGCTCCTCATGTGGGTTGGGTGCCTTACCTGACACTTTGTGTTTTTTTTTCCCCTCACCATGCACCTCAATTTTTTTGTAACAGTCAAGTGTGTTCAAATCCTGATCCACTAATCCCATGCAGATTTCACAAGGTTTTCAAAAAGTCAAGCAGATCAGATTGCAGGCCAAGCAATTGGTCTCCCACTCTTCATGGCCGCATTCAGTTTCATAGGTGTGGCTGTTACATCAGCGACAATTACCATATTTGGACGTGCAATCTCAGACCCAATTGAAGTAATGAGTTTAATTGGTGGCTTGTTTCCAACTCTCTTAGCATTGATTGGGGTTATCTTAGCTGTCTTGGCATCAAATATTGCTGCAAACGTGGTTGGCACAGCCAATTCTTTGGTGAACTTAAACCCACAAATCTTCTCTTTCAGAGGAGGAGCGATTTTCACAGCTGTTTTGGGGATCTTACTTGCACCATGGCGATTAATACAGTCAAGTCAAGGCTTTATTTTCACATGGCTAATTGGGTACTCCGCATTACTGGGTCCAGTTGGTGGCATTATGTTGGTGGATTATTTTTGGGTGCGGGATCGAAGTCTTGACATCAATGCGCTTTATTCAAGTGATGAGAAAGGACCATATTGGTATACAAAAGGCTTTAATCTCTCAGCTTTGGTGGCTCTTGTTGCTGGAATCCTGCCAAATGTTCCTGGCTTTCTTGCTGCAGCTGGGATCACAAGCGAAGTTCCCCTGGTGTTTTCTATCATCTACAGCAATTCTTGGTTTGTTGGGGTTTTTCTTGGGGGTCTTGTTTATTGGCTTCTTTCCAAACAGCAAATTCCAAAGTTGAATAGAGATCAGACATAGACTGTAGGGGATACACCTACACACTGTTTCCTCTTTTAAAACTCTCCCACTCTCAAATAGCTTACATGCCAATAATTTAGGGTTATGGGTTTCAACGAGGCATTTTGCCTTATCTTTTTCTTGCATGGATCACACTCCTGAGTCCCCCTACACAACTATTTACAACTGCTATTGCCAAGAAATACTACTCAATTTAGTCTACAACACTTTGAATACATTCTGACTAGTGTGGCCTGTGCTGTTGGCCCAAGCATAAACTTGTTACCCAACTAATTGTCTCCTTCCAAAACCAGTTTTTGTAATTTAGTTGGATTTCCAATGACAAAATTGCTCAATATTCAATAACTCTTGCACCATAAGTTTGAACGTTATGAAACTGCCTCAATGCACCTGTACTCATGGAGGGTTTTCCAATGTTTTCAAGATCACAGTGAAGCCAATGTTGTGTATTGGGAGATCTCAATGTGGAAAACAAAACAAACAAAACAAGTGAACTACCTTCTGTAATAGATAGATAGTGTGGCGTGTACTGCTCTGTTTATTTTCTGGTGAATTTTCCTACTATGGTGACAAAAAAAATCATGAGCAAACCCCACAAATGGTTTTTTGGAAATTTTTGCAACATTTGTCATATTTTGAGAGAAAACTGTGAGAAGTCATCACATTTAGATACCGCATTCATAGAGGTTGCCAGTACAAGGCAAGATTTTGAAAAACTTCTACAGCCCACCTACTAAATCACCTCTGTGCACCCCTACTCGTAAGGGTTTCGAATGGTACCAAGAATGCAACAAGATGCACTGTGGTTTGGGAGATCTCAACATGACAAATAAACAAACTGCCTCCCTTAATAGATAGATTCTCTTTGAAGTTGAAAGGAAAAAATATCAGTTTTTCATTTGAAAAATCGCTTTTCATCTTCCTCAACTAAGATGCTTAAACCTCACATTGTCAAAAAATCACTCACGTCATTTAAACACAACAAAGGAAAGAAATGAAAATCCATATGTTATTAAATCAACTCGTTTTGTACCTTGGTGCAGAAAATGTATAGTAGAAATGTAATGTGCATTGTGATGTGATGAACAGCACTCTTTGGGACTAGTGATTGCAGACCCACCAGTTCAATCTCTTTATTTACTCCAAGCAACTTCGTGAAAGAAAGGTCATAGAAGAGAGAGTGAAACATGAAAAAAACTGAACAAAACTTTGAATAATGAATGTTTTTTGCTCCACTCTCTATGCTGATACAGATACACTTGTTCCTCATTGAGACAACCACAGTTGCCTCCATATGACAGTATACAGTACTCACCACTTCAGCACCTTCTGTACTGTGGTGAATGTGGCAGGACAAACTGGGGGTCTTCTAAATAAATTATCTCTGAATCTACACTACCATGCTGTTTCAGTACTCGAGAATGTAAGTGTAATGGCAGGCTGTCCCTCTACCATACAGTCGGAGTGGCTCAACAGGACTCTATTGTGTCTGCTATTGAAGTTTGGCACTAGTCCCTGAACTTGGGTCTGATCAGAAACACGTTGGTGGTATGCTTTCCGAACAAAGTGAAAAGCAAGTGGTATGAAATTTGCTGTTGCTAAACATTTGATACATAACAACAATAGATCCTCTGGATTTGAGGATGACAGTATCTTTTTTTCACTCCATTCTGTGGGTCATCTCTTTGATGAAACAGCAAATCTGAAATGGATGCTTAGAAGAATTGTGTGCACCTTCATAGACAGCAGCAAACATGAACGGTGCTCCTCTTGAATGTGTCCTCTTGAATCATAGCACAAAGTTTATAATCCACCCCTCCAGGCCTTCAGCAGCACTTTTATGGTTTGCGATGCAACCGGCGGGTCCTGGAGAAAACATCACGGCACACAGTCCTAGTGTACACTACCATAGCAACAAGCACAATCAAAACGACATTAACATCTGGTAGTCTGAAATGCTTAATCCCAAGTGCAGCTGTGGAGGTGCGTCTGTAGCCATTCTTTTGCAGGTTCCAAGCTCTTCCACCCTCAATGTCATCACCTCCAGAAATAGACTTAGAGCTTGTTGCATCAGCAGCTGCATCTGCCTTCCTGTCACAGTATTGCTCCATCATTTTCAAAAGCTCCACCATATCCAGCACCACATCTTGAGCATTTGCAGTACCTGTGTTATAAACCTGTGAGAGTCCTCTTTCATCATGATTCTCAGGTGTCTGAATAGAATCCCTAATTTCCAAAGACACGTGTCCGTTCTGGATAGTGCTCACTCCAGTGGTCAGATTCAGTTCACCCTGTTGTGGACTTGAAGAGACAGAGCTCTCCTCTGAGGAGAGTTGAGCAATTGAGGAAGAAGGTGGGAATGGTGGAGCAGATTGTGCCCGCTGTTGCTGAATTGATATCTGGCGCATTGTAAGAAAAACCTGTGCAAACTGTTGTAATCGCTCCTCATCCCTCTTTGAACTCTTGAGAGGCTTTGAGCAACCCTCACCATTCACTAGAGGTGATGGTCCCTGACATGAAAATGAATGAGCAACATTCAGTCCCACAAGAATCCGAAACAGCAATTATATATACAATTGTAAAAAGAAAACCCTGCAGATGTACAATACCTGATCACTGATGCTTTCTTGTGAATAACTAGGATGAGACAATGTCCTGTCATTATGACTGGGTTGTGGCTCCTGAGTCATCACAGTTGCACACACCTCATTTGCACTCGCACATTGCACATCCTGCCACTGTTGCTCCTCGTTTTCATTTGAAGAGTTCATGTCGGATATTGCAGGAGTGAAAATATTGTCAGCTCTTCCAAACACTGTGGTTCCCACACGAAGTGCACCAGATGGTGTTGGGTCAATATCAAGACACATAGACTGCCGTCTAGAGTGGGAAGCTAAAGGCAGAGCTGCCAAGAAAGTGTCCAAACATTCATCAAGCTCATCTACTTGCAGATTATTCCAGTCTTCTACAGATGGGCTATTGGGTCTTAGAGTTGAGAATGTTGGCTGCTCCAGTTCTCCACTTTCCGCATCTGTGGTCTTTGGATAAACAGCTGCCTCAACAGATTCCATATGCAAACCAGGATCGGAAGTCAAAATTTGCCTCCCCTCTTCTCTGTGTTTTGGTTGCTTAGGCTCAGTAAACCTCTCCTCAGCAACAGCAACTGCTGAAACTTCCTCAGCTTCAGGGTGTCCAACAATTTGTGTCACATCAACAGCTTTTGCTTTCAGTAGTGCAGATACAAGTTGTGATTTCTGCTGGGACATACGCCATGTTCGCTGAATAAGCAAGACCTTTTGCTGCAGGTGGAGGTAATCTCTTCGGCATTTAAAAGCTCGAAAAACTGATTGGATTGTTATAACAGCACAAAGCACCTGCCTGTGCTGCTCAAGAATGGATGCAGCAGTTTTCTGCTGCAATATACCCTGCCTAACCTGATGCCCTCGAATGACAGCCTGCAGACATATGGCAGCTCTTTCTCTGACCCACTTTTCCGCACGTAAGAGTTGTAGGGACCGAAAACCTCGCCAACTAACTTGGATTCTTTGTGCAGATTGATCCTGCAAGTGAAGCTCAAGTCTATAGAGCTGCCGCTGATGATGACCCCGCCACCATTTTTGGATCACAACAGCTGTTGCACACTCATGCAATTTGCACAATTCTAAACGACGTAATCTGGCTGCCCTCTGCAATTCTTGCAGTTTGAGGACTGCATTGTACTGCTGTTGGTACTTTCTTCTGACTTGCTTCATCCTTATCCATGCCTGTATCTTCAGAACTCCATCTCTACACATTCTATAGTGTCTCTGAACCAACCAAGCCCTGTAAATACTCTGAATCTTCAGAGCCGCATGTTCCCGACATTCTTCCTGTACTCGTTGCTGCCTCTTGAAGGATTGCCAACTTCCTTGGAGAATGATAACTGCATTGTACACCTGCTGGTACTCCTTCTGGACTTGATTCCTACGAACACACGCTTGTAGCATCACCACTCTGCCAATGTCTGCCTTGAAGTTCTTTCTTGAAACCCAACCTCTAAAAGAGCTCTGTATTCTGACAGCTGCCCACTCCTCTGCTTCACTCTGCAGTTGTGATTGTTGCAGTTTAGAAGCCCTCCATATTCTCTGAAGTGTGAGAGTTGCATCACGAAGCTGGCAGAACCACTTCTGTACATTCCTTCTTCGAACAAGGGACTGCAGCATCACTACTCTTTCAAGGTCAACCTTGAAATTTTTCCTTGCAACCCAGCTTCTGCAGGAACTCTGTACTTTGATAGCTGCATGTTTGAGCACTTCACTCTGCTGCAGTTGCAATTTCCTCTTTCTGGCAAACCTCCATTTCCTCTGAAGCATGAGCACTACATTTCGTAGCTGGTGGTACTGCTTGCATACTTGGTTCCTCCGAACACAAGCCTGTAGCTTCACCAAACCTGCAATCCATACTCTCTGATTTCTTCTGGCCAGCCACCCTCTGTAGAAGCTCTGGATCCTCAAAGCTGCAGCATGCTTTGATCTGAAAGCAGCCTGAGCACTAGAAGATTGGTACATGGCCTGAATACAAATAGCTGCACTGACAGCCTTTTGATGTTGCTGTATCTCTGTTTCAGGAGAGGTTTTGTTTTGGACATCAGGATCCTTTGCTTCCTCTTTTGCAACTTCTGAAACGTCATGCAAATTGTCCCTGCTCAAAGCAAGCCCATTTCTGGATGATTGAGGAGGATCAAGAGACTGTTCCAGAACCATGAATGGCTCCTCCTCCTCCTCCTCCTCAGTGGACCCACTGGCAGCTGCAGGGACACTGAGTGTATCAAGGTCCTCTATGTCACCGAACACCCGTAAATCATCCTTCCCTACTTCTCCATCAACAAGAAGATGGGAATCATCTTCACTACTGTGTATGGGCAGATCTTTGAGAAGAGCTTGGTTCTCACCTGGGCCAGATGTGGAGGAACTTTGACCCACCTCCAAGTGGCTCTGCTGCACCACAGCTTGCTGATTCTCCAGTGCTACCTGCTTCACCCCAGTTGACAATGCATCTTCAACTGCAAACAACTGTGGTAAGTCAAGTGCACTCCCAAAATTACTGGAAAAGCCACTGATGGAGTCACTGAAAGATGACGAGCCTGTGTCTAATCTATCCAAGTAGTTGGGCAAGCTCATATCTCGCACCAGCCATGACCTTTGCCTATTTTGGCCTACAAGTGGTCTGAACCCTGATAGGGAGCTGAAGAAGTTTCGAGTAGCTGAAGCAGTGCTATGAACCACACTAGATTGGTGCTCATCCTCCTCATGGACAACAAGCATGCCTGATGTGCATGCAAATCTCTGCTTCAACCTCTGCCTTGATGACGACCCATGCCCAGATCCAGGTGGTCCCTTATTTAATGCCATTTGAGAGCTTCTGAACCCAAGCTTGCTTGCCTGCCTGCCTGGCTTATCTCTTTACCCTAGTTTCCAAATCCTGTCTCAATGCTGCTCCTTATGCTTGCAGCAATCCTCTAGGCTTCTGCTAACTGCTTCTTAAAGCTGGCCATTCATGACATTCTAACATAATGATCATGCTACAGCCATGGCATTCCTGTTGGAGAAAATACTAAGTGTAAGAAACTGGACCATCCGGACTCAACTCCCACAAGTGTCAAAATCTCTGAGTGCATAGATCGCAGTCTCTGCTGACCCACATAGATCTCACAACACTGCTTCATTCACAAAACAATCTTGCAATCCATGGGCTAAGAATTGCAGTAAATCTGTTCCCATTGGAGCATGACTTACATCAAAATCTCTGAGAATATTGCAGTCTGCTGAAAAGATTGAAGACCTTTGGCTGATTCCCAACAAAACCTTGCAAGAAGCCATAGCTAAAATCAACCACTGCAGCAATCTGTTCCCATTTATTGTATTCGATCATTGCAGATGCTTGAAGCTACATGAAAGAGAAGAAATCTCTCTTCTTCCAAAGTAGTTAGTTATAAGTACTGAGAGCTTGCTTCTTCATGCATTCGCGATCGCAGTCAACCTGAAATTAGCATCCAGAGATGATCTGATGATATAATAAGTCAGTAGAGATCTTGGGTCTAAAAAACATAAATAACCAAACAGGAACAAGAGGAGGCAAAAAACCCCAACCCTAGAGAAGAAGAAAGACAACAACAGAATCCCAAAAGCTCCAAAACTCAGGAGACTACAGTCCTCCTCAGGGATCTGCAGCATGTTCACAGAGAGATCTTCCACAGCAAACATGAAAAGCTGCCGAAGATTTGGAACCCGCAACAAGAGTCAAGACGAGGAGAAGAAGCAGACCTGCGATCCACATGGCTCTTTTGGACCGAGTACCCTTGATCAAAGAGGAGAAGATTCTTCTTCCTCAAGGTCCACGGCTTCAACCGTCATTGCTCATGCTTTTGAGGCGTGTTTTCCTCGGACCCATCAAATCCCTAACCAACCCAAACCCTCGGGCGTCCTCCGCCCCTTCGTCTGAGAAAGAGAGAGAGAGGTCCTTTATGCTTACAAACCCTTTCTTCACCTATAGGGTTTGATGCAACCTCGATGCAAGCAACCTCTGTACTGTGATATCCGAACATTCCATCTTCCAATTTCTGTTGTTGCTGCTGCAGCAGCTCATGATCATGATCATGATCTGCTGCTGATGATGATGTTGATGATCTGCTGCTGCTGCCGATGATGATGAGATTCCACGTATCAAATGGTGGGGAAAGGGTGAGGGGCCCACTTTGATTGTTGCTGGAACAGTGAAGACGATTCACAATTAGGACATCTTTTCCATTAGGCTGCTGTGATCAGAGCAACTTTCCATTATGTTTTTCCAACCAGCTGGGCTCACAGTCGGCTCATAGCTCTAAGTCATGTTACCGGTCAAGCATTGGCCAATTGCAGGAGCCAAGCGTTAAATTGTGACTCGCCGTACAATGACATCTGTCCTTTTTTCCATGAGAACATGTGTTCCTGGAGTTCCTAACATGATTAATTAAATATTTTTCAATGCACTTGCAACTCTCCAATGGAAAACAAATGTCCCCACAGCAAGAAACAAGGCCCTATATCATTTCAATGGCTTTCCATTATGCTGCTATGATCACATCACTGTGTGTAACTATCATCATTTGTAGCCTAATGGAAAGAGACTCTAACAGTAGCAGCTATGATTGAAGCTCCTAAACAGATAACCACTGCACATAAATAGCACCATCGTGATGTTGATGACATCCACAATGATGGTGATGAGGAGTTTTGTTACCTTGCAACCATGCTTTGCACACAATTATGGGCAGCTGCTGCTGCTGTTCTCATTCTTTGATTCCTCATTCTAGACTCCTAGTATTATTGTTCATGCTCATTTTGTCTCTCATATTGTAAGCAAAGTGGAAAACTAAACCCTCACATCCTCGGATCAACCCTGCCTGATCCACTCTCCTTGAAAGCACCAAACTCCAAGCAGATAAAGATGATCATTATCAATGGTTCTTTGACTTCCCCCTCTTCTGTCTCTCACAAACACGTACAATGTCGCCCCCACCCACAAAATTCAACAAAGCAAGAAAGAAGCGATGGAAAGAGAGGGTGTGAGTATCGAGGACCAGACAGCCCATGCCAATGCCCAAAACATTAGTAATGCAAAAGGGAAGTGCAATGCCATGAACAGCCTGATGCTTTTCAGGTCCATATAGACAAGAAGCTCTATCCTTGGAAGTTGCTATCATGCCAGGAATTTAGAGCAGACAAAGAGATGGAGGAGCAAGAGAACAAGATGGTAGATACCTGGATTCAACAGCTCTATCCAGTTGTCAATCACACAAGGAATTTGGAGGAGCAAACTTGGAGATGGAGGAGCAAGAAAAAACAAGATGATAGGTACCAAAATTCAACAGCTCTATCCTTGCAACTGGCCAGCACACAAGGAATCTGGAGGGGCAAAATAGAAAGGAGATGATACCTGGATTCAAAATCTCTACTACCCTTGCACATTGCTAGCACACAGGCAGTTTGGAAATTGCAAAAAAAAAGAAAGAGGGGATGACACCTGGATTTGCGTGTAATTTTCTTCTGTTTGTCTGTAAAACATCAAGCATTCCAATCCATTAGGCATGTGCCTCCAACAGGCAACTTCTGTGAGGAATTGAATTGAAGGAACTTCACATCATACTTACCTGTAATGGCTACAAAAGAATGAGCAAACTTTTGTCTCCTAGTCCTCACTGGAACCTACTACAGAGGTTCAATGCCAGCTCTTGCAGTTAGAAATTGTTAATTCAAATCCTACAACCTAGGCATTGAGAGGCTCTCCCCTCTTCTTTAACAAATTTTACAATAGTTGTTAGGGCAAATGTAAACTGGAAAATCAGAGCTTGATAAGCATAGTGAAAACTTCCTCTGCCTTAACTTATCCATTATCAAGTAGAAACCTCCTTTGAATACATCAATTGCATCAATCAAATCTCTGAAAGGTGGTGGATAAATCATAAACAAGTACTTCAAGTATTCAATACCGAGGAAACTTGGTCAATGCATCAAACTAACCCTGAATAAGGAAACACTCCTCGTGCACTAGCTAGCCTCTCAATGCATGCACTCCACACCCCAACCTGATCAGTTTAGATGAAAGAAATTACAACAGAACCAATATCCAGAGAATCATAGAAAATCAAGCAATCTTGGAGTTTGTTGCATTACTGCTACAACCTCCAGTTCATTGAAAAGTCAATGACAGGTTAATCAACATGCCTTGGAAACTGCTAAAAAAATCCTCATGGAATAGTAGATCACAAAGTCAGTCACTCTGCAAATCGTATCTGAGACTTGCTTGGGAGCAAAAGAAGTTAGTGCCGATATGCTCTCACAAGTTGGTCAATGCGGCACCGACAAAGAGGACAATTTGTGAGCTGGGCTGAGCAGGACATACAACAACACATATGCCCACATGGCACAAAAACTGAATTGTAATCTTGCTCCAAGCAAATCACACACAAGTTTGGTGCATGACCTTCCTTTATCAAGATTGCGTCCTTATTATCCTGCTCATTTAGGCCTTCAGCCATCTCACCGTCCATCGCTGTCTGTCTGAGCCTCTGCGCTGCTGCTTCCATCACCCTTCTGTGCAGGGCTGCTCGGCGCCGCTTCTCCATCACATGTTTGGCAGCACATGAAACAACCAGGTACAGCCCAACACATGTGACACCTACTGACAGGTACTTATACCATCTTGACCATTTGCCCAGGTTCATGATCAACTGTTCTATGCTTTTTGGGGTTACATAAAATGGGCCCTTGTGTGGTTTCTGGATTCGGATCAACCCTCGATCATCTTGAACTACTTCACCCACTACTGTAAGGGCAGTGCCAGTGGGAAGCACCCTCTCAACTCTCTTCACTCCCAGCATTTTCAGACCTTGCAAATAGTCCAGAGTGCCACGAACTAGTGACCGCCCAGATTCTTCAAAAACCTCACTGGCTATGGTGAGCTCCATGCCAGTGGCATTTCGGGCACCTACTATGTAGGCCCGCCCTGTTCCATCTTCCAAGTACCATGGAACTTCTTTGCTGACAGAAAGCATGAGAGCGGAGTCTTGAATCCATGAGCCCGTGTCATTGTGCTTCAGAAAGTGTTGCTCTGCAGTTTCTTCAAGAATCACTCCTCGCAAACTGCTGTGCTCACAAGTGATGGGCGTATCTGAGCCTACTCGACCCACAACTGTAACCACTACCGGAAGAACCTTGCATGCTGACTGTAGCAATAAAGCAAGGTCTTGAAGCTGGTTCACCCTTTTCACATTTTTTAAGATTAAGGCATCTCTGCCTGTGTTCCGACTGAGATAGTAGAGTGCTGCTCCACTGAGGCAGAGTGTGATACCACTCCAGGACAGCATCTCCTAGAGCTCTAATTTCTTCCCCCTACCTCGCTCTCTCCCCTTTCAATCTGCAACCAAATCTCCTCTACCTCTAGTTGTTCACATACCTCAGGTTCTTATCTCTTGCTTCTCGTCTAAATCCAAATGCTCCACCAGAACCCTAATCTTCTTCATATCAACAACAGCAATCTCCATGTTCCAATTCTCACCTCTTTGGATTGTAAACCGCAAAATCCTTCTCATCATAAGTAGGCCTCCCTTCTCCAAATCAGTCCAAGAACGATCTGTATCCAGACCAATCTTTTAAAAAAACCCTGTTTGCATTCCCTTTCCTACCTCCTTTTCTGAGACAATTTCCACCAGGCCTGTTCCGATCTTCGCGTCCACCTGAAATCAAAAGAAAAAGTCTGAGAAAATCCTGGAAAAGGGTGTGCGGATTTCTACCAGAATTTCGCAAAAAAGACCGATCCGCTCAGAAAAAAGGGGTCTCAATTCCAAAACAGAAAAGAACAGGAAACCCCAAACACAACAAACCCTCTCTCTCCTTTTTCTTTCAGAAGTGATCCCTGTTTCAATTCGGAAATCGGAGAGGAGAACACAAGTTTATGTTAAAATAACAGAAACTGGTTTGCTATGCAAGATTACGCAAAATCCGACGCCTTCGGCTTTCAACCCTAATAGATGAGCTACTCTACAGACAACAACAATAAGCTGAGCCAAAAAATCAGAAGAAGAAGAAGAAGAAGAAGCATTAGTAGTAGTAGAAGCAGAAGAAAAGCTTGAAAATTACAGACAAAACAGCTCAGTGTTCGCTCCCACTTCGCGAAAACTAACAACGCACCCAAAACCACCAGAAACAAAACACAAAACCGAAAACCAAAGCCAGGGCTTCAAACCCTAAAACACCCAAAGCGTTTGTTATGTCTGAAGGATGCAAGAAGAAGATGATGCTTGTGGATGAGGATGAGAACTGTTCATCCACTTCTATGATGTCCCCTCAAGCCTGCCCTGCCCTGCCCTGCCCTGCCCTTAGGAAAAAGGGAAAATGTATAGGATAATTTTTATTTTTATTTTTTTTCTTGTGATACCCCAGCCCAGGCGGTATCTATTGGGTAGCATGGGGAAACAAAATTTTAAGTGAAATGCCTGCCAGAGCAGGTAGTTCATTTTTCACAACACCCTGCCCTTTGCCAAGGAAAATTTCTAGTCCGTAACATGCCCTGCCCCCCATACACCAGAAATTTTCTGCTGCTGCTTGACAAAGGTGTTTTTACGGGCAGGACATCTTGGGTAAATATCTCTCCATTATTATAGTTGTGTTTTCTCTATAAAGGATCGATCATTGCCTCTACACCTATTCTTGTCCAAACCTCACAATTGTGTGTCATGAAAGCCATTGCAATAGTGCCTCATTTAACTTTCCAAAACTCTTAGCAACATGCACTTCATTTTTTTTGAAAATTTGATATTTCGACTAATGAATTCTTAAAAATTTCAACAATTCAAAAAATAATTTAATTGGTGCCAAATCCATTCAAGTACTACAATATCAATCCCTCTATCAACATTCATTGTCATTACTCATTGTTTTGTTGGGCAAGCTCACCAATTCACTCTTGCTCCTATTGATCCTTTGGCCTTATGCTTGTCACCATTGCCAACACATCAAGTTCCACTCATTTCTAGTAGCAAGTTTTACATAATGATATAGCTTCAACACCCATAGAAAATTTGACATTCATAGCAAGTTTCACACTAAACAATTTGCCTTTATAACAACTTTGATGTGATGATGCTACAACATCACTATTTCAAGACGTTGTTTTGAGCCAAAAAAAAAAAAAAAACAACTTTGCTCCAAACCTTTGATGAATTGAAAGTTTCAACTATCATCTTTTCCTTGATCGTCCTAAATATGCTTTTGTAAATTTGCAAAATTGGATGGAGAAAAGTGCATATCTTGATGCCAGAGCTTCACAATCAGGGCAAGGGTTTGTGTTTTTGTGTTTCAATGAAGTTTTTTAGTTGTTGATTTGTTGTGTGTGGCTATCAAGGATCCAAGATCTTTTTCTAATTTTGATTCTATGTGCAGAAATCCCAATGTTGAGTATTTCTTGTTGGAAAGCAAGATGAGAAGTGCAACTAATAGGAGCATTGCAATGGCGAATCTTGCTAATTACACTAACCTATTAAGGCGGGAGTAGTTTTTGGATATGAATCTTTAGAGCATTTTTTCAAAGGGGAGGGGGGTATAAGATTAGGGAAATCTAGGTATCAGGTCCATGGAAGCAATGGAGGCCTTAGGATCTTGCATATGTCATGATCTCATGGGTTTTTTGTCTCCAATTACCTTTCATAAAAAGGTCAATGTTAATGTAGATGTACTAAATGTTTTTTGATTAGATCTCTTGCAATTCTTCATGTAGATTAATGATAGGGAACACTTGCATTGCCAATGCTTCACAATTGCATCAAGATATGACTTCTTACATTGTTGTTACCAAGATCGATTAATTTATGGAACAACCAAGTCCTTATATTCTTGAATTATCTAATCAAAATTTTGACGAAACTAAAGCAACTATGTTTAGTCATTATCCCTTTTCTTGCTCAAAAATTAAAATTTTTTACGTGGTTATGACTATAGAGGACATCGTGATGTTGAATTTAACTAGTGGAGAGGGAACGACTCTCAAAATATCCACACCCCGTCCTATAAAGTTACAATGCAACAAGGTCACTTATTACTACTCTACCAAGCTTCACCAAACGCAAAGGAGCCAAGGATCATGCTATTGGTACACCATTTGCAACAAGCCAAGAAACTACAAACAAAGAACTAGGATTTACCTGGGGATACCCAAGGTTCATCGCTAATTGATTCGACATGGGAACTTGAACACAAGTACACATAATTATGTATTCATGCAAGTATGGAAACAAAAGTAATTTAGGGTTTTGAACTAGTTTTCAATAGATGCATTGGGTGTAAAACATTTCACAAGGCAATACATGACTATATGCAAATACATCTCCATGTTTTTTACAAATTAGTTACATTGCTCACAAAAGAATTCTTTGATATTTCATTCACAAAAGAGGCAAAGGCCATTACCACCAAGAAGTTATCCATGATGGAATGAAATGGGATGACACTTAGCTTGTCACAATGGCGGACTCATTCCAACACTGCAGCTCAAGGTGCAAAACGGATGTTATCACATGTCATGAAGGTTCAATTTCCTAACCTCAATTTTTAATTTTGCAATGTTGAAGACTTGACATTGCTTGTTGGGATGATTGAGGAGGTTTTTGAAGTTAAAAAACCAAATTCATACATCAAGCAACAAACATGGCCCATGGTGACAATAGAAGTTTATCATATCATACAACTCCCAAGGAACAATCCACGGAACATTTGTTTGTCATCCTTGGATATTAAAAATCTAATTAATCCAACATATTTTCAATAGATCATTTACTTGGGGCTGCATAATCAATGTCAAAAGTGTAGGAAGTTTGGACATTTTGCAGAGTTTGTCAAACTCAAGAAGTGTCGTTCCATGAATTGGCAAACATAAATGTTTCGTAACTACCAACTTTGAATGAAAAGGTGGCAAGATTTGGAAGGGGGTCAATTTCAAATCATAATGGTGGCAAAACATTAATTAAACAATAGATTCAACAAGATTAGCCACATGTGGGTGCTCAGGTTTTGCCAACCCATATTAAAAGTGTTATAATTTTGCTTGTTCATGAAGCAAATGTTCAGGTTTTGCCACCTTTTATTGGGATTGTGTAGGTTTTTCCTACTACTTCTGCATAGGAAAAACACATGATATAACAAGAAAATCAAGACAAAATCAAGATCACTTAAAAAATCATCAACTTCAGGGTGGTGGTTTGACGAATGTAACTAATGGGGCACTCAGATGTTGCTAATGCATAATGTGGGTGCCAGGGTTTTGTCAACTATTATACTAGAATTAAGTAGCAACTAATTCAAGGATTTGTTAGTCGATACAAGGAATCATTATATTCAAATCAATAGAAGGAATCACTAACTTTAGGGTGGTGGCCCAAGTGGCAATACTCAAACTATTAATAAGACTGCCACTACTTCATCATAGTTGCCATTCAAAATTAAGTGTTGACAAAGGTTGTAGCTCAACAAAAAGCACATGCTCCAAATTTGATACTATCAGTAATTCAAAAAAGGAAAAATCTAGTGAAATGGGCAAATGAAGAGTTGCCTCCACTTCAAGATATCACAACTCAAACCACCTCAAATGGTGAGGACTACTTCGCAATCCCAAGCTTATGTTCAACTAATCTCACTAATTGGAAGGTTTAAAAACCTAAATGTAAGGCAAGAAAAAAGACATTGATGAAAGAAATGGCTCGCATTTAGTCATGGGTGTTTTGTTGTAAGACAATGAAGCTCCTTTGATAACTTTTAATGAGGGGGTGGTAGTTGTTGTAGATATACAATTAAATCAAGATGCAATAATAGTTATTGGTGGTAGCTCTTTCTCACTTGAATCTAATCAAAGGAAAAGGCAAGTGAAGTTAGTAGTTACTAATGAAGGGGTTCGATTGTTTAATAAATGCCCTTGACAAGGCTTTAACAATGGTAACGTTGAATCTATGCGACTTGGGGAAAGGTTGTGGTGTTAGGAAGCAAAAAAAAATTAAAGCTTAGATCTAATATCTAGAATTACCACCTTAAATTGTGTTGTTGCAAGAACATCACTTGAGTGAAGCATAATGTGATAAGTATGAAAAGGGAATGGAATTGAAGAATGGATATGTTTTTTGGAATCTAGGTTTACAACTAGGGCATTTTCAATGTTGGTGTGTAGGAACGGCTATCTTAGTGGGCCTTAACCTCACCCTTGCCATTCTTCAACATGGTATTATCATGGAAGGTTGGGCCCAGTACATTGTATTAAAAATATCTTATGAAAATTCAGTAGGGATCATTAATGTATATGCAGCTCAAACCTCCAGAAAAGGGCTTTGATGTGGAAGGCCATTGTAGACCATGATTTGAATGCCACATAGTGGGTTATAGTTGGGGATTTCAATACAATTGAAGATGGGCATCAAACAAATGCAATAGGACATAACTTGATGAGGAGATGAGAGGCTACATTTGGCACAATATGACACTAAGTTGGGGCTTAAAACATGCATGGACTTTAGACAAATGTTTTATAACTTTAACCAAATCCATCACATTTGACAATGAAAAAACTAGTGCTTAGTCAATTGTTTCACTATTGGACAAGTGTTATGTGTCAATAGGGCTAAATGATATGGGGGCAAGATAGGTGTGTTAACATCTCTTAGAAAGGTATCAAATCATTCTCTTAAATCCCTCTAGATTTGGCCTTCACATGTGGGGTCAAATCTTAGTACTCTTGAGTCTTTGACTTAAAATTACTAGAGGATTTGGTTCTTAAATTGAATATCATTGATACATGGAATAATGATGATGGCAAACCAATTTTAGTGATTGAAAGGGCTAGATGGCTAAAAAGGGCCATTCAAAAAGTTGTGGCTAGAGGTGATGTCTTATCCAAAATCCAATGGAAACGACAATGTGAACACATTCATAAATACTCAAATTGTATCACACTTGTTGAAATACAATTACAAGGTGATCCAACAAATGAAGATGCCCAAAAGATGCTCTCAAAATATCAATTTCAACTCATTAAAATTTTTTAGGCAAACCTAAATCAAGGAATACACAACATAACAATTCATTTGTTTCAGTTTGGGGATACTTGCTCCAAAACATTTTTCAATTTTCATAAAGGTGGACATAAAAAAACATTTATTAAAAAGTTAATTATTGATGTTAAGATTCTTATTACTTAAACTGAGTTTAATGAACATGTGCAAAAATTTTACAAGAATTTGTATTTCGTAGATCTAAAAGATGATGCAATAAGGACAATTAGGGTAGAATGTTTTATTTCAGTCCCTCATTAAATGTCAAAAGAACTAAAGTGAGCTACTCAAAAACATCACACTAGAAGAAATGAAGGCGGTTATCAACTCGTTCTCCACGAGCAAGGCAATTGGATTTGATGGTTTACCGATGGAATTTTTTCAATAGATTCTTAATGAAACTAGTACGGGTCTATTGGAAGTAACTAAAACACTACTACAAAATGTGGGTGTAGTTCACTAGTACCCGTTCATTAGACCAATGAATTCACTGTTTCTTTACTAGTCCCCATTCATTACAACCAATGAATTCACTCAAAATCCAATGAAATCACTTAGCGTACATATTTTTTGTTGTAATGAAACCATGTTGGTGGTAAGTCAACTTTCAAAATTTCTTAATAAAGGTTTGATTTTGCTCATTCCAAAGTTTGGAAATAGGTCTTTAATTGGGAACTAGCGGCCCATAACATTCTTGGGAAATGTTTACAAAATGGTCACCAAGTTGCTAACAAGGTGTATATACATTTACTTCAAATCATCTAGCCTAACCAAATTAGATTTGTAACTAACTGAAATATACTAAATAATATTCTCGTTGCAAGGGATGCAATGGATTGGGCAATGGAGAATGAACAAAAGCTAATATTGCTTCTATTTGATTTTGAAAACACTTTATTTGGAATGTTTGGCTAATAATTTGGAAAGAACTTGTGGGGTATTTTTTTTGTTTTGTACTATTGTAGGTGAAAAAATTAATTGGTGGAAATCATCAACCATTTGGGCATTTGATAGTTAGAGGGATTTTGATTGGAGTAAAAAAGAAGGGTTATGTTGGGTTCCTTATATAGGGACAAGGAGTAAAATACTTGGGTTTTCAAATAGGTTTTTGCCTCTTGGCTGAAACCAATTTTGGGAAATCAATGCTAGTTTTCAAATCAAAATTGATTAATTGGGTTACATGCAAAATATCATTAGTTGGTTGGATTTTAATAACCAACCAAGTCTTGTTTGCATCTGTATGGTACATAACAACATGTTGGAGTCTTAATCTAGGCATGTGCATTTAAATCAAAAGTTTGATGTAGAATTTCATATTGGGGGGGGGTAAGGTAAACATGTCTTGAGTGAAGGTAAGTTGAAATGTTATTACATTATTAATGTTTCAAGAAGGTTAGGCAATATTGATCCCAAAACCCAAGCATAAGTTCTTCTTGTGAAATTAATGGTTTGGAGTCCATTACTAAGTAAGGAGTCTTGGAAAGATTTTTTACTGAGGTGTGCAAACTTGTTCTAACCACAAGGCAAAGCTTGCTTCACAATGCCTCCAAATATTAATCGGTTGTTTGGAGCTATAAAATTTAAATAAACCTTTCATTTTTTTGGAATTTTATTATGGATGCATGGAGTTAGGTGAGACTTAGGTTGACCAAAAAGGAGTCGAGCTAATTGGAGGAAATGTTTCAACAACCAATATTTGACAATGATCTCATCCCACTTCTTGTCCCAAATCCTTTACGGCAAGCTACAACCCATATAAGGAGGGCTATTGCCATGGCTAGTTGTTCATGCATCAGTAACTTTTGGGATGTTAGTTGTGGAAATTGGAAATAATGTGGTATGATTAGGACTCGGAGGACTTGAAGGACTATTATGTTGATAATGGCTAGAAAAATTCTCCACTCATCCATCCCATGGAACTTGAACAATGAGTTTGCATATCTAATAAAAGGTGATTGGGTGAACATTATTTGACATTACCATTGAATCAGATAACTAGACTTAATTGGGTGTATAAGGTTGTAAAGAATTTGGTTAATTCTATTAGGGTTCAGGAGTTTAATGTATGCAAAGACATAGGTCATATCTTTATAATCCCTTGTGAACCTTTTTGTATTACAACACAAAACCTTGTTTGTGTGAAAGTCCTTGTGAGGAAGGAAAAATTCATTATTTTAAACCAACTTTAAAGCAAACAAACTTAAATGAATTGACCAATGGATATTTAAGGCTTTTGAATTGATGTTATTCTAATTTGAATTTATTGTTGGCCTACCATGGGATCCTAGTGAATAGATTTGGAAGGTTGGCCAAGGTTTAAAGGAGTTGACATTCTTTGGATATTCATCAAAGAAAAGTTATAGGACTAATAGGGCCTTCTTGGGAGGATTCAAATTCCTTTGTCAAGGAACTTAAGGATTAAGGTTTGATGGAGCAATGATGCAAAACCTTACTTAATGTCTTTGGCATCATTCTAAGCCTAGAAAGATCACAACATTAACTTGGCTTATATTGCATAAATGATTACCTATTGGCTTTAATTGGCTCAAATGGGTTTTGAAATTAGGTGTTCAATATATGGGTATGAAACACTTGAGATTGTTAAACATTGTTTTAAAAGTTGTTGGGTACCAAACCATGTTTGGCTAACTTTTGACAACAATTTGGAGGTTGTGGAGAGGGTCGATTTGATTAGAGACACATATTGGATTGATTTCATTCTTGGAGACTTGGCTTATGATGAAGATCATCCAACATCGAAAGAGTTTTTGAACCATCCAACAAGATATCCATTTTCATTCTAGGCCATCAACACGTTCAAATCTATGATCATGTTTTTTCTTTGAAGGAAGTTACTTTAGTAAAAAAATTATAGTGAATGCATGGATTGCAACTATTGAAATTGGCATGGTGACTTGGGTTGCTTTCATCATCATAAGGTGACAAGTCAAGATCCATGCATACAACAATGACTTGAGATCACTTTCCAAAAGGAATGGTGTCATAATGGCATATTTGTGGATGACTCCAACATTCTTTGGTGGCATTTTGTTCCTCCTTTGATGTTTTCTTCACATGATATTTCTTAGTGAAGCATTGTTGCACTTGTATTGTTTCTCTTGCTTGTTCCTAAACTTTCTCATCTTGTCACTTAGATGGCCTTTTTTCGACCTATTGGTTTCCTTTTCTTTAAACTCTGACATTGATTAGGTCTTTTTGGCCTTTGACTTATTTTATTGCGGTTTTCTTTGTTTTATTGTTGGCTTTCCTTTGATTGCTTGGTCCAGTGGCCTTTACTAGTGTGTCACCTAGCTTTGATTTGTTGACCTTTTCTTTTATTAATTTTGTGCGTGTTTTTTGGCTCTTCCCCTTACGGGTTTCTTCCTAAGTATGTTTTTGTGTTTCAATGTCATTTTTTTTTCATCATGCGCATATATGTAGGTTTCTATGTTATGGCATAAATATGTTCTTCAAGTGATGAAACTTTGATACAAGTTATTTTTGGCAGTTGCATGCATTTTAGAATTTGACAAGAAAACACAATCTGGGCAGTGAATTCAATAACCAAGTCTTTGCTCTCTAGTCTTTGCACCTTGAAGATGAAGACAATAACTCTCATGAATAAAAACCTTGAGATTTTTTAACAAAAGACCTTTGAGATTTGTGTTTGTGCATCATCACAACTTAATGGCACCCTTGTTGTGTAGTGCAATCTAATAGGAAAATTCCAAAACTCATGGAATTGTTAAGGTGAAATTGTCATATGGGGTTATTTTGTTTGCCTTTCACCCAAAATCCTACCAAATGTGGGAAGAATTTTATGTCTTTATGACTTTGTGAAGCAAATGCTACTTTAACTCCCTTGGTGGAGTTTGAATAGAATGTGCATGCTATATTTGCCATTGTTAAATCTCTTGCCTTACACGAATGCATTGGTGTGTGATCACAATGTTTTCTGTTTTTCAAGTTTTGATATGGTTTAATATGTTTCATTAAAGGTCTTGTTTAAATCTAAATAGCAAGGAGAAGGCAAATAAAAAATACCGAGTTTTTATTCAACTACCTATAATTATAGATATATTAGAATACAAATATAATGAAAGATAAATATGCATTACTAAAAATAAAAAAAACAAATTTAGGAGGTTATTGTGAAAAATGATATAAGGAGATATATTGGATAACTTTTTGAAGGTCATCCACTATTTTTTTATGTTATTGGTACCAATGTAGGTGTTGGTTTTCTTTAATTAGGAGTCCTAGGCTACATAATCTATTTTTGTGTCTTCCTAAAAAGTTTTTAACCTAATATGTATATAGAAAAAGATTATAATATTAAAATACAAATATATAGAAGTTGTTGAATAGGTTTGTGTGTGGGTACATTTGAAGAAAAATTGTTAGGACCAATGAAATTGTTAAATTTGGTGTTTTTAAAAAAAAATTTAATTTACTTATTTTGAATGCACTAGTTTGGTAGGTAGGAAAGATTATTTTCAATGTTTGGTAAAATCAGGTTGTGTATAGGCTTGAAGATTTCTTTTTCAAGCCAATGGGATTATTAAATTTGATGGTCTGATTTAAAAAAAAAATTATTTTGAGTGAATTAATAGTTCAAATAGCTATTTATAGATAGGGTTCTTGCACATTACTTGTGCACTTTTTCTTTTTTTCTTTTGAAAAAAAGGGGAATGTTTGCTAATATGCCTTACATTTTGGGGAAAATAAGATTTGTTGACTTTGCCCACAGGGTAGGTGTTTGTTAATTTATTTTACTCTAAAGAGAACATTTTTTTTTTTTCTCATCCATGTATGTATTGGGAATACAATTATTTGACTTGAAATTGAAACCAATTTGTGGGTATTAGTTGGAAACCTAGTTATAGTCTCTATTTTTATATTAAATTTTAATTTGCATTCAAATTATTCAAATTTGTTAATTACATGGTTCCATTAATTTTTATCATGATCTTATTTTGAATTTACTAAAATGAGCAATGTCATTATGCAATGAATGTGATTCTTTCATGTGTGATGTCACATTGATAATGGTAATCAAGGCATGTTGTAACTACCATCGTCACACAAACTCAAGATGAATTAATTTTACCACCAATAGTGATGGCAAAAAAAATTTCGCACCTTGTTCAAAATCAATGTACTTTTTAAAATAATATTTTAAATTTCACATTGCATTGTATCCAAATTATTGATGTTATTATTGCATTTTCCTTCTTTTACAATTTTGAAAAATATGTCCATAGTAAGAGTTTGAAGCTTCATATAGTTTTTAGGCTTTAAGTTGCTCATTACACATTAAATGTTCATCACATGCCTTTAATGGCAACCATGAAAGTGAAAGGAATGGTAATATCTTGGAGTTACCACTTCTTTGCTACCAATTTTGTTTTTTCAAACCTTAAAGATGTTGTTACAACTTTATATTATATTTTGTCATTTGTATTGATATGCAAAAAAGTTTCATTTACCATAACAATATGCATATTCTCTTGGTAAGACATTTCACAAAATCACGATATTCATGCCATTCGTTATTGTTTTTAAAAATAACTATTCTTATCATAGTGATAAGTTAAAAAAACCTCAACACCATACCAACACTTGCCTAATAACTAAATTTCTAATTCTTGAATGTTTTAAACCAATTTGGAAAGTCAAAATATACTTATTGGTATAACAATGGTTGAAACCAATGTTGAATATATTGGAAACCACACTAAACCCTCATGGGTTCTCATTTGGAGGTTTGTTAATTATAACCATGATTCTAAAGAAATTAAACAAACTTTTTATAAAACAACTATTTTTTGTATTTTTTTTCATGAAAATTACAAAATTTTAAGGGTATTTGAAACCAAAATTAATCTGTATTAACAAAATCAAATACTTGACAAACATCAGTTGAAATTAATGTTGCCCAATTTTTAAACTTCAATCGATTCTAATGCAAGTTTTTATTTTGCTTCTTGATTACCCTACTTGAAGGTTACAAAATTGAAAATATTTGTGTTGGGACTCAAATTTCAAAAATCTTACTTGAACAAAATTCGATTTGGAACCTAACTAAAAGGTCTTCAACCCTTGATAAACACTACCCTAACACCAATTTGGTGATTTCAATTCAAACTTTGAAGATACAAATTCTTATACAAATCATGATTAATTAAGGTTTAAGGATTTTTTTTGGTGAGATCAATGTTTTTGCTTGAAGGTTGTTAGATTGTAGATTATACAAAATGGGAGCTTGGATTTTCTTTTGCTTGCCAAATTTGGAATGATTTGTGATGAAAAAATGTAACTTGTACAAGGGCATAAAGGTTTATAGTTCATACCAACCACATTTGAATTGACTTGTTGAGTTTAAACCATTTATAAAATCAACAAGTCGATTTAAACCTAGACATGTAAACATTTGCAACATGTGCATGCCTTGTTATAACCATGTGGGATCATCCAATTCAACAAGTTTAAAATATATTTCAAAATGAAATAATTTCATTTTTCCATGATTTTGATGGTATGGCAAGTTGTAATCCCATGAATCATCTTAATTTGAACAATTTAATGTTATAACGTCAGGACGGATGATATGACACATAAACAGATGAAGTTCATTCATTCATTTCACATTAGTCGATTGTAAATTGAGAATATGTTCAATTATATGGATACATTTGGTTTAAACTTATTGTCACATGTTTGTCATTTGCAAGTTCTTGTTGTTGACTTTTCTTAATAGACAATTATAAAAAATATATTTTAATTAGAATTTAGTTACACATGACATTTATAATTAGAAACGTTAGTTGAAAATGAAGTTGTGATTATTTATTTATTTATTCTTGTGTTTACATTTTGTTTTATTTTTTTTCCTATGTGTGATTTTGTTAGTTTTGACAATGTTGGACATTATTGATCTAGTAATGCACCGCCGTTTTTTTTGTGAATTTCTTTTTTGAAAAAAAAGAAATATTTTGTTATAAGATTTTGTTTTTTGAAAACAAATCATCAAAAAGAGTTATTTTGGGTTAGTTTCCCTAGATGTCTATTCCTTGGTTGCTATAAATAGCCATACTAATATTTTTATTTATTTTTATTTTGACAAGTTCTAATAACAAGTCGCCAATTTAGGGCTAAATCCCTCTTGCTACCGCCCTTCCAGCAGAAAATTAAATTAAAAAATTGAAAACAATAAGAACACTGTGCACGACATATTATCAGGATCTGGAATGAGGTGTGATACTATCCGGGATCTGGAATGAGATGTGATACTATCCGAGATCTGGATTGGCACCTCGACTGCGAACTCGCGAGCGAAGAAGCCGGTATGGATGCAGAGAAGAAGGGAACACACAAGAGTTCGAGGATGTGCGACGATCATCTGCGAAATCCATGTTGTCGATTGCACTTGCTGCAAGCATCATCTGCTGAACAGAAAAAATGTTAGACTAAGGACTTGTATGATGGAGATGATGTGCTTTTTTCCTGCACTCACATGAAGCTCAAGCTCAACAATCACCAATGTCAGAAGAAGAAGAAAGCTTGACAGGGACACAGGACAAGAAAGAGAATAAGACAATAAAACTTGAAGTGGGCGATTGCAGTTCTTTTTTGGAAATGCAGTTCTGAGATACAAGAGTTTGAAGAACATGAATGGGCGATGGCGAGTAGCAGCAGTGATGGGATGCATGTGGGTAGCATCTCTTTTATATGGCGAGGTTTTCATTTATTGGCTTCCAGTGTGGACTTGTCCTTGGCCTTCTTTGGTAAGCTTTTTCCTCACATCTTGTGTGTCAGGTATTAGGAAATGCACCCAAAAAATTAAAAAACAAAACAAAAAGAAAGAAACCCTAATATCAGATGCATGGTTATGGTGACTCTTGTTCCTTGATGAGAGTTGTACAATTGCTAGTACCAAGTAAACGAGAGCTGAATGCTGTTGATTTGGTTCAATTGGTTATTTCATTGCAGAATGCGAACCAGGTGCAAGATTCCCCTAAAAGTCCCATCCGAGTTTTGGTGATTGCAGATCCCCAGGTAGGTGTCTTTGTTTTCAAATTTTGTGGTTTGATGTTGTGGTTCTCACAGGTGGATTGCATTGGAAAGAATGATCAAACTTGCAGTTTTGACCTAATTTCAGGACTCGTTGGTTTGCTGTTTTCTCAGATAACTGATCGGACTTCATATGGGATGAAGCCTGGATCATTAGCTCTGTGGCTGACGCAATTCTATTCAGATATTTACATGCGCCGTGCATTCCGAACGTCAGTGTTGGGCTTGGAGCCAGAACAGATTGTGTTTTTGGGTGACTTGTTTGATGGTGGCCCTTTCCTCTCTCCAAAAGAGTGCGTGGTAGTTTTTTGCTGGAGCTTCTGCTTTTGTTTTGAAAAGAAATATCCAGGCTTGACTTGTTGCTTTTCTGTGTTGATTTTCTTTTTGCTTCTAACTGCAGATGGCAAGAATCCTTGGAGCGCTTTAGACATATATTTGATCAATCACAAGGAGCAATCAAGGACAGAGGTCGTAAAGAGATTCCAATGCATACACTCCCTGGCAACCATGATCTGGGCTATGAAGCTGTGCAAACCCAAATTCCTGAGGTTAAGGATTTTCTCTTGTCACCCATAATGGAAGTTGCTTGTGTACTACCATTTGAGTTGATGCAAAATCAGGTCAAGATGTTGACAGGATGAACTCAGGGCTGTGTGTAGGTGGTGGCACATTACAAAGAGGTGTTTGGTGGATTAGACTACAGAATCAAAATCGGAGGTGTTGAGTTTGTTTTTGTTGATGCTCAAGTCCTTGATGGTGAAGCCTGCCCCATTTCTCTGGTTGTGTTGAATTGCTTTCCCAGTGATGGTAGTTTTTGCTTCCATATTCCTTCAAACTGTTTTCATGCTCTAATTACTTGGCAAGAAGTTTATGTATCAAAGTCTAGATCCAGAGAACTCTCTGATTAATATAGCAACAAGCTCAATTGGCTTTTGCAGCAGCAGTTGCAGATGTAGCCAACAGCTCTTGGAGCTTCATCCAAGAAATCAGCAAAGGTAATTCTCTCTCTCTACTTTGGGGAACGGGAGCTTGGTGAAATGTGGTCATTGGGTCTTCAGGCAGCTTTCCAGACTATGGGTTTCCATGTCTCAGTTAAGAGTTGCTTATCTTTTCAATGTTTGTGCAGAGAAGAATCCTTTGCCAAGGGTGCTTGTGACACATATTCCACTATATCGACCTGATGACACTCCATGTGGGGCCAACCGGGCTTCTCCTGTGATCAACCAGGTCATCATGACACCTGTGCTTTTCTAATTTTACAAAAACCTTCATCAATCATCTCAGAGTTACTGGCTTCTAGACAGAACAATCCTTAGTAATTTTCTATGTGTGAGATGGGTGCAGAGGATCCGAAGCATGCAATCTCAACCATTCCAAATCTTGTGAGTCCAGAATTGTATCCTTACTCTCATTGCTTGTTGATGACAATTGACAACCATTCAAAATCTCAGTTTTGGGGTTAATCTCTTCTGTCTAGCTGGGCAGTTATCATTATATGGCTTCTCTTACATGGAGCTGGGCAGGAGAGTATTTTCCTGATGTTAATCTTGTGCTTGGATCATAACTCAGGTACCAGAACTACTTGACAGAGTCATCATCTACAAGGCTTCTAGATGCCATAAAACCTGTAAGTCTGTACAAATTGAATGACAAGAAAACTGTTGCAGCTTTTCTTCTGTTCTGATTTGTTTCACAGATTAAAAAAACCATGGTCATTTCAATCCAATAATTTTTCTGGTAGGCTCTGGACAGGTGATGGTATTGTCAGGACATGACCATGATCAGTGCTACCATGTTCATGAGACCACACAAGGATCATTTCCTGAGGTACTCACCACTTTTTGTTTCATTGAAAAACTAAGTCTAGGATTCTTTTGTCTGTGTAATCCTGCCTACTATATTCCTCCTTGGGCGATCATCTGAGACTTTTTGACAGGCACTCACAAGGTTCTGGATGTGCTTAATATGTGTCCTGTTTTCTTTTACTGACATACTGGTTACCTTCAAAGTGTTACTGTGGAGATATGTTCATGAAGTGGATCCTAATTGGTGAAATACAAGATGAAAGTTGTGTCATATGTGTGTTTGGGGATGGGAGTAGTACACAGTGGGAAGCTTCAGTTGGCAACAAGGCAACTTGTATCCTTCAATGATGTTGCTTTCCATTGCACGTGATGCACAAAACTCTCCTTCTCCTGAGGCAGTTGTTGCCTCTCATCTGTGCTTCCTTCCTGTGCAGATTGCAGTATACATCTGGTATTTCACCTTCCCAAGTAGAGAGAATTTAATTTTTCATTGGGTTTTACCACAATCTTCAAACTTGGATGAGACATGGCAGTATGTGGCCAGGCTACAACAGGCATTGCTGAATGGATATTGTCTGCTTCAATATCAATCAATCTCCTGTTCAATGTGCAGGTATGGGGTATTATTGATCATCACAATTCTGGCCATCCTTCTTTGGCCAGCCAGAGGACTACTGCTTAATAGCACCCAAAAGTTCATAGCTATGCTGATGAATATACGCTCAAGTTCTGGGTTGAAAGCAAAAGATGAAGATGCAGAATGGGAGATGGTGTGGGATGCGGAGGGTGGCATGCATCTAATCAACAAGGGACCCAAGACTCCTGCAGTTCCGATTGGATCTAGTAAAACTTCAGCCAAGCGGTAAGAAAAAGCAATGTTCCATACCTTTCTATTGTGTCCACATGTTGAAATTTTTTGCAGAGTTCTTGCTCCAGTTTGAGGATTTCCAATTCAAGTCTTCCATTTTCCTCTGTATTAAATTGTCAACAGCAGCTTCTTCCATATTGGGCTAAATGACAATAATATTGAGTTTTTTGTTTGATTAGCTATGTCTCTTGAGTGCTAGCCAACATCATGACTGAGTCTTCCTGTTGCTTCTGGGAATGCAACTGAAACTCAGGATGAAGATTTTGTGTTGCCCAAATTTTGGGCTGATTATTATATACTTATATATACACCCACTGTTGGGACATGATAAAGTCAGTGTGTAGTCATGGCAGCTTGTCACTGTTAATTCATGACAAAGGCGATGGTCTAAAACTTTGTGGGTGAACTCTCATAAGGTTATGTCTGCACTCATTGTCCCATTACCTTCAAATTGTTGTGGAGAGTACTTACATTTTAGGAAAAAATGCATTGGTTTTTTTTTTTTTTTTGAAGGGGTCTTAAAATGAGACCTTTATTTCATGCAGGGGCACAGTGGCAAGAAGAACAGGTCATGAACTGCATGTAGATACAATTCTGAAGCTACCCATGGACACAAACAGGTTATCACCATCTCCAAGTACTATTTTGCGCTCTGTTAGCCGGAAGGCCCATCCTTTATCAGTGAAGATCATACAGATTTTGGGCCCTATTGTCAGTTTAGCAGGGCTGAACATCAGTCTTTATGTGATGTTACTGATGATTGATTGGACTACACTCTAGTATGTAACATGTCAGTTTGTGCCTGGTTTGGAAACAGTGTTACAATTCTTTTGGCATATTTGAGCATTAGGCAGTACACATGATGTTTGAGGTAGGTAGCAAAAGGCCAGGTGCCAAATTTTGATCAATTGGGTATTTTTGTAATGCTTTGATAGAGACAGAAATACTACATCTTTCTTGCAACTCTGCTTATGAGGTATGTATAAAAGATGATTGTAAGAGGCAGTCTTGAAATGATTTAGCCATCATCAAGAAATCCAGTGTTGCTTGTGCCATATACCAAGTGTGAACTTAGTAAACAACTTAGTAAACAATTGAATTCGAAATTTTGAGTACATATTGAGTTTCCAATTACAAAGATTACTCAAATATCTCTTGCACTTCACAAAGTCACCTACATAAAATCCTTCAGCACTTTCAAACAATACCAAAACTGCCCCCCTCCCCTCTCACAATTTCCTACAATTGTTTGTTTTGGTTTTATTGAATTTTCAATGACAAAATTGTTCAATATGCAACAACTCTTGCAATATAGGTCTAAACCAGTGTTGACTAGTTCCCTGGTTCTAGGAGGAACTCATGGTCCTGGTTTCTAACATTTCTCATGGGACCAATTATGGTTTGGTTCCAGTTCTTTTTTTTACAAAAATGGGACATTAAAGTTATCTGTAAAGTCAGGCGATTAGGGGGGCGAGAACAACCAGTTTCGGCATAATAGGCCATAACTGGGAATGAAAATTTTACAAAAGGAAATAATTGGGACCCAAACTAGTTTTTCCACCGATTTTGGTGGTAAACTGAGTTTCATCCTGTGTTTCCTTTTTCCTGAGCGCCTGCACTGCTGCTACATATATTTTTCACTGCTCCTACCTGTACAACTACTATAATTACTCTACAACCTTGTGCATTAAATGCTAAGTTTCAGCATTTCATACTGAGATTTAATAAAATTTCCTTACTTTGCGGATACCACTGTAAGAGGGGATAGGGGGCGAAAGCAGAGTAGTTAGGGGGTGAAACGGACGGCGACTTTACGAATAACTCTATTGTTTCAGTTCTGGTTTCTTAATTAGGGGTGGTGGTTTAGGTTTTGATTCTTTCATTATTTGCAAGTTAGGCCGGCTTTACAATAGGAGTCAGGGTCAATATTCAACCGAAATCCAGCATTCCTATTGGTGCAAAAGTTGAAATCAGCCCCAAGGGCTTTACATTAGGAGTCAAGGTTGACATAGAAAAAAACTTTTCAAACTGCCCCAAGTTAGTAAATAAATGCTGAATATTATGGCCTTGTATTGGCCCCAAGGCTGAAAAAAGGATACCAACAAATTAGGGAGGCCAATTTGCAAACCTTGGGGCCAATATTCTAGCGTTTATTAATACCTCGGGCTCAATTTGCAACCCAAAAATGCTCAAAGTTGGCCCCAAGTTTTTTTGGCCCTGACTCCTAATGTAAAGTGGGCCTTAGGCAGGTTTTGGTTCTTGGTTCCATAATTTCTGGTTCCAGGTAACCTTTGATTCTGGTTTCAATAACCAAAACATTAAAATGGACAATGAAAAAGAAATAAAATTAACAAAAAGAATCTTGAACTTTTATTTTAACAAAAAATATTATTACAAAAAATAATTCATGTCAAAGTAATACAAATTAGCCTATTTCTAAACCCTAATCTAGGGTAAATGTTTCTAAAACATCAAAACCAATTTTTTTTCATTGCCATGTGGTTTCATGTTTAGGATTTTTGCAATTGTAGCTATACCTTGAATGGCTTCTTGTCGCCTTTTGAATTCAGCCCTCAAAAAACCCACAAATTCAACCCTAATTCAAACCCCAAAAAAGTTCAATATCAGATTTTTAAAACTCAGTTTTAGACTCCCATAACAACATGTTCCAAACATAAAAAATCCTTGTTTTAGATCCCAAAACCCACTATTTCAACCCTCAAAAACTCCTATTTTAGACACCAACAACCAATTGCCCCCCCAACAAAACCATATTTTAACATCAAAGCTTAAACAAAATATAATACAACAAAATGAAAGAAAATTGACACAATACAAAAAACTAAAAAAAAACCTAGAGCCTATTGCCACTTTCCTCCAAATCGAAAAGCCCAAATTTATCAATCAAATCTTCATTTTTCATCTAATAAAGTTTCTTTCATTTTCATGAATTATTTCATGGACACCAAGTTACCAACATGGGCATCATTTAGTTAGTTTTTACAAAATTCTTATAAGCATATCAAGATTTTATATGCCTAATTGAAAATGTTGAAGGTTTGTGCAAATGTATGTAATACTGAAGATTTTCTCCGCCTCAATTTGAGAGTCAATAATCCCTAGAATTTGTCAAGTTACAAACCCAACATATGAAAACTATACCTCATGTGCTCTCCACCATTTTAATGGATTTTTGACCTCCTCTTTTGTTACTTTCTTGACTTTGAAATGATTCAACTATTTATTCATCATTGATTATGTCATCTCCTCATTAATCTTCATGAGATCATTTAGTACTTTGGGATGTAGAGCTAGGAGTTCCAACACTTGCATCACTTGGATTTAGAAGTTTATATGCAAAAACAAAAAATGAAAGCACATTAACACAAAATCATGATTTTTATGTTAGTTTTTCAATTAAATTCAGTCAAGTTTTCAATCATAATGGACAATGGAAAATTTTGGCTACAATTAAAATAGATTAGTCATTTATGCCATAAACTTGATTGAGTTTGTATGACTAAGATGACCAAAAAATGTCTAAAAAAGGTCAAGTTGACTTAACATCCTACATGATCCAATATATATATATTTATATCACAAGTACGATTTGTTGGATTGTTGTGAGATCACCAAATTTATGTATTCTCAAACTAGACTACCAATGATCATCAAACCCATGATTAATCTTCCATTTGGTTCTCATTTTTTTAATCATTATAATATGCCATGTGTTAACTTTTTAACATATGACAGAAGATGAGATCAAATCCTCCACCTTCTTGGCATACAACAAAGTCTTAATCATCCAACCACATCACGTGGTGAAAAACATTGACATCAAAATCAATGATTTATTAGTTTGGCAATTTATAACCATTTCCCGACATGCCAATGGAGCTAGCAATTTTGTGGTGTAATTTCTTTGGAAAAAAAAGGTTCAAAATAATCAAATCTAGCAATGAAATGTTATTGCTTTTGTCATCTCAATCCTATTAGGTTGAGGGTTGTAGCCATCTTAACAGTTGATTAATAATGTCACATCCAATGATGGATGTTATTCCTCTCGCCAATAAGCACTTGAGTAATGACAAAGGTCACCATCATCGAGACAACTTCTTTTTGCTTTCATTGCCTTTTATTTACTTTAACACAAGCATTCACCAACATAACATTTGATTGTAAGACGTTCACGTAACTCTTGCCTTCTAATCTTTGATTTTTCAATAGTCACGATGAGGTTTATGAACAATGACCGGCATGGTTTCAATGTTTACAAGTTACAACCTATCATCGTTACACATTGCCCATTGTTGTTGTTTTAGCTTTCAATGTTTGTGTTTGCAATGAGCATAGTGCAAGGACCATTGACAATTCGAGATTTGGGATTTGACACTTCAAAATCAAGATGTCACTTGATGCTCATTACTCACTATTCAGTTTTGATGCAACAAGTTGGATAGCAAGGTAATGTATCATTTAGGGCTCAACATTGAGATTTGCAAACCATGATCTTGAGATGCGACTTGTAATGGCAAATCACAATTGTTGGTCTAACTTGGAGAATTGAGATGTTGTAGTTGCACAATAACAACAACAATGGGCAATGTGCCCACATCATGATTCATCACTAATTAGGTAAGTCTTGGTTCTCAACCCTTTAAAAAATAGATTTTTTTTAATTTTGAAATTTGCATTATGCAACTTAGGTCTTGCATTATGTAATTATGATAGACTTTAGAGTCCAGTGTGCACTACACAATTAAAAAATCTTTTAAGTTCTAGACTATAGTTTTGGACTTCAATCCTTAGAGTTTGGATTTTGATGAACTTGTTATTGAATCCTCATCATGTTTTGTGTTATTCGCTAATGATTGTTAATTAGGGGTTTGGATTCTAAACTGTGTTGTGTTTTCTTGAGCTTGTGTTTCTTTTGCCATTTTGTTGGTGGTAAACTAGTAGTTTTGACATTTCCAAGTTTCCATGGCTCCTTTGTAACCACCAACCAATTTCAAATATAAGTTTTTTTGGGGAGCTTTAGTCCATGAAAATTCTAACCTTGCATCTTTTTCCTCTAGTAATGTTGTGTCTATTAACGCTATGCTTATGAAAATGCTCCATATTGAAATGTCTAAGCAATAAAAATGCTTCAAAAGGAAAGGTATGAAATTCATTGAACCTTTTAGAATGTCTAGTTTGTCAAACTACCATGGGTTGAATCAGTGGTAGGAAATGATGGTCTGTTAACCAGGTGCGTTACTATGCATAACCATTGAAAGTAAGAGAGATTCTTGGTAATGAAGTTGGATTCCTTGTATAAACATGCAAGGAGAAAAAAACCAAAAGAAAATCACCTTGGGATGTTAGAAGGTACAATTTATTACTGTAAGAATTTTATGCACCCAAAAAATGAAACATTGTATGTTGCCAATCTTCATAGCATTGTGGTTCATCAATTAGATTTGGGGGAGATTGGGGAGAGAAAAAAGAAAAAGGTTTAGTTTGCTATTGTGTTTTATTTGTTGAGGAAAGGTCATCCCTTGACAGATTATGAGTCCTTCAAGGATTTGTTTTATTTTTTCAAAGTAAAAAAATGCCCAAGAAACATTTGTTTGATAACTTGGGTTGGGAGGTGGCAGAAAGTATTCATGATGTGGTATTGGAGCACACAAAAAAAATGATAAAATAATCTCTTTGTTCTTTTTGTTGATGAAGTCATTACATTTAACATTGAGTCTTGGATTTCCATCCATGGGTATGTTCTTGAAAATTAGCAACAAATACTTCTTTTGTTGAACTTGGAGAAGGTCACTACTGGTGTTACTGTTGAAAACATTTACAATGTGATGTTGCAATCTTTATTGATCCAAGGGGGGCTTACAGAAATTAAGATTGGAAAAAAATTGGTTTCCATTGGAGCAAATGGTGGGTCTATGTTTACTAGATGTAGAACTGGTGTGTTGGTGCAAATGAAAGAAAAATTGGTTCCTTATTTGGTGGTAGTGCATTGTTGTGCACATCCTACAAATTTGACCATTCAAACTTTTTTTTTTCTACCCATAGTGCATCGCTTAGAAGATTTGTTGCAATCCCTTCATTCTTATTTTGCAAGAAGTCTCAAGAGAGTGTTTGAGTTGTAGAAGCTTGCAACTTTCTTCGACACCAAAGGTAACAAAATCTTGCAAAATGTTAAAACCCATTGGATTTCCATGTTGTTTCCATGCAAGCAGGTTGTGCCTAAATATAAGACCTTCATTGCAAATATGTCAAAAGATATTGAGAATGAAGCTATAAGATCCAATTTGCAAAAGCTATTGGATTTGGAACTTATTTTTGGGCTCCATTACATCTTACTGTTTATTGAGTTGGTTCATACTTTGATCAAATATGCTCAAGGGAGGGGTGTATACACTTGTGATTTTGTTGAGGAAGTCAAGATGTGCAGAACAAAATTATATGAATTTTACATTGATCCTAAATGTAATTCAAAGATGAAGCTTTTATTGCATTCCATAGCCTTTTGGTTGGAAAACATGATGGGTTGCCTTTGTTTTTCATTAAGTCCCGCACCATTGATGATGATTGATGTGCTACAAATTCAATGGTCACACTATTATAGTTCATTATTGGGATTAAAAAACTAGGGTTTTTTTACTTTTGAACCCTATTTTGTTTTTTGTCATTTGTGGTTTTGTTTAGTTGTAATGTTTTGAAACAATTGATGCATTTTCAAATGAACTAGACTGTCGCAATCCTAGCCCTGGGCTCGTGACCAAGGCAGGGCTTGCAAGGTTGCGGGCCAAGAGGGAAACCCGGGGGTCACATTTCATGTTCTCGAGAGTGCAAAGAGTGTGAGGGAATGAACCCTCACACACTCCCAAGTGAACTCCCATTTTGGGAGTTGGAGTCCCAATGGACTCCCAATTTTCAGAGGGCAATTTCAAGGGTCAAAGCCCATTGGATTAAAAAATTCTTTATATCATTGGAAAATTAATGTTTAAAATGGGCTTGCATGACCCATTTGGACATTTGAAACACAAGTTATGGCCAAAAGAAAAGCCAGGAGTCAAATTGGCAATTTGACTTCCAACCATTAAAAGTTGGGAATCAACCCGATTTCCTTACGTGCAGGTGGTAGGCGACATACTGTTGGAAAGTTCTTGACAGCTTTACTTCAAACCTCATTTCAATCAGAGGTCTACACACAAAGTTATGGGGCCCCAAACTTGCGGGAGTCCCAGTTTTCGAAATTTCGGAACTTTCATTTGGGAGTCTCGGGACAAAATGCCATTTGGATGTGGGCCTCGTGGAGAGGCACATAGTATACTATAAGGGGGAAGGTGGTGGCTTCCCCCAAGTCCGGGCTGTGCTGAGTCTTGTGAGTTCAAATTTGCCCGTGGTTTGTCCTAACACCAAAAGTGCTCTAGCTATGCATTAACCAACTTGTTGTTTGGTTTGTACATGTCCATGTGAGTGATTGAGTGCTTGTCAATCTTCCTAGTCCCATCCCAAAACTCTAGCACACCCTTTTATCCTCGAAGTGCTTCGAGCCAGGGAGCGTGCCCCAACTTCCTACTCTTCCGTTGTTTTCATCTTAGACTCACATTTGAGTTTCTTGAGGAGGTTGCGAGTGCGTCATAGACTATCGCTTCCCAAGTCAAGAATTGATGAATGCTTTGGGGATGGTCTATCCACACTATTGGGTTGCTACAAATTTTGAGACATCATTTCCTCTGCATTTGGAGGTCATCATGTCTTTCTACTATGTGCCACAAAGAACTTTTAATTTTGAATTGTTGCTGGTTGCTCCATTTGACAAGTTGAAGTTTGAATTTCAAGCTTCTTTGTTTAAAACAACCATGCTCCATAATGCTTTTGAAATCTTGAAGAAAGATGGCAAAGAGTGCAACCATTTGAGGTGCATGTGGCTAATTGTATTAGGCTTTAAGGTGCTCATTTTGGGTATATCTAAGTATATGAAGCTTGCCAAACTTACTATGTGCCAAGTTTTGGGATTTGTTGAAGATGAACGTTGTTTTAACACTTTGTCTTTCATGAAGGGCAAATTTTGTAATTGTCTCATCACCCATCTTGATGTGTGTGTGTGTGAATGTCTTCACAAGACTTCTACAACCTTGAGTGTTTTCCTTATACCAAGGCCATAGTTGCCTGGAGGGAAAAGAAGGCCCATTATAATATTGATGTTTGAAGTTTACATTTCTAACATTTTTGTGCAAGTTTTGTTTTGTAATGGTAGATTGGCAGTATGACATTGAAGGCAATTTTTGTTTCAATCAAAGATCAATATTGGGAACATAAACTTGTGCACATTATAGTTACAATGCACAACTAGCAATTTCTTCATGCCATCAGTGGTCTACCATTTTATTTGGGTTTTATAATTTTGGTAAGTTGATGAGGTACGTCACATGACTACTATCCAGTTTAGAGTTTTTTATGTTATGTGAAATTTGGACTTTAACTAACATTTTGTGTGTTTATTTAGGCATGCAACTTTTGTTGCAAAGCGCAAGGTCATTTTAGATTGGGGTTCAATTCCCCCAAAATTCGTCCATTTAGCTTTTCTATCATGATTCATCATTGTTTAGTGTAGGTTTGTATGTGATTTTGATGTATTGTAACTTGTAAATTGGTGTTTAGGTAGCATAATTTCAATTCAAGATTCACAAATCAACAATAAAATTGACATTTCATAAATATTATCACCAATATACACATGATGAACTTTTTGAAATAGCCAATAAAAGTTGAACATTTAAAAATTAATTGCCAAACCTTTAGATGTTAATTTGCAAGAAGTAGCCATAACCATTCTTGTGGTTTTAAGAAGGTGCCACTAATTTTGACACCTATATACATGCATTACTAGCCATTTTGCCTCCACAGCCAAATGAAGTTGTGGCCATGTCACCCACATTTTTCAACCCAAATGAAATACACTGATCCACATATAAACATTAACTTAATTTTTAAATGTATTTCAAAAACTCAAATGTAATATTTTAAATATTTAATCTAGACTATAATATTGTTTTATGAAAGTGATTTAATCTTGTAATTTTTAATGAAATCAATTCCACATGTGAAATACAAAAATATAATTTAATGTAATAAATGTCAATACATTTCATAATGAAGTTGATCGAGAATGTCTTTAATGTCATTGCTATTATTATTATTATTATTATTATTATGTATTTAGGCTTTAAAAAAATCAGTTGTTATTAGATTTCCAATGAAATGTTATATTCAAAACTCAATATTTGTTACACCTTAGGTCCAAAATTTACAAAACATCTCCATTGAATCCTCCTCATGAGGTTTTCCCAACGACACTAAGAGTGTGCCCCAATTTTTTTAGCCTAAGTCTGAAATCCAACTTTCATTCTCATTAAAAATTAAGATTTGATTCGTTGGTAATTTTTTAATGACAAACATAATTTCCTCAAAATTCATCCTAGGTCTAAAAATTATAAAACAACGTTCATTAAATCTTGTTCATTGAAAAATTTCCGAAAACACCAAAAGTTTACCCCCAATTCTTTAGCCTAAGTCTGAAATTATAATTTCATTTTCACTAAAAATCAGTTTTTTAATTGTTACTGAAATTTCAAATATAAAATTACTTAAAATTCAATATCTCTTGCACCTTAGGTTTAATATTTATGAAACCACCACCATTAAATTTTAGTCATTGAGAGCTTTCTAACGACACCAAGAGTACATTCAAACTATTTACCCTAAGTCTATTCTTCAATTTTCATTATCACCAAAAAATTGAATTTTCAATAATAAAATTATTATCCAGTAACTTTTGCACCATAGGTCCAAAAATTTGATGCACCCAAAACACATTTCATTTTCTCCCACTTGGCCATATTCATTCAAAGTCCAATGGTACAAATAATGCGATCAAAGGTGCCATGGTTTGGGAAGTATCAATGTGATAGAATAAAAATAAATTAAACTACTTTACTTACTAGCTTGATTATAATAAACAACAATTAAGAACATGAGATTTATATTATAGTTTCATTTGTTTTAGTAATTAAAAAATAGATTATATATATGTATATATTTCAATTTTATTTTGAGAAAAACTTGGAAATATGTGCTTTTTTGAAAGCAATTTTTTTTTCCTGATTTGCAATATTAAAGATTTAAGAAAAAAATGCTCTACAAAGTACAATAATCATGACCAAAAGCAAAAAAAAAATCAAAATCAAGATCAAAATGATTTGAAACCCATAAGGTTGAATTGAAGGTTTCAGTTAGTGTTAGGCATTATTTTTTTAGGTTCATAGTGCAGCCCATGCCATTGGCCCAAGTGTGAATTTGTTACACAACTAATTGAATATAAATTTTGAGTTTTTATTGAATTTTCACAAACAAAGATTTATACTTCAATATCTCTTTGCATCTTAGGTCTAAAAATGACCAAATCAATTCCATAAAATGGACCTACTCATTGCACACTTTTCAACAGTACCAAAAGTGCACTGCAATTTCCCTGTGCAATATTTTACTTTATGATTTTATTAAAATTTCAATAACAAAAATTATGAATAGAATTTCAGATGATGTGTGTGATCACTGAAACCCAAATTATATAGAAAATTAGAAAACCTCTAAAAGCTGCATATTTATCTGGACACATCTCAAATCTCTATGAGCTCCACACATAGCAGCAAGCTCAAGATCTTTGATTTTGCCTCAAATTCTTTGAATGTTAATATATGAGAGTAAAGTATTTGAAATGTCGAAGCTGCATATTAATTGTGATAACTTTGCATTGTAAGCTCATGACAAAATGTTATATGAAGTGGCAAATGTTGGGTTATGCTGTTTTAGAGCCTGTGATATATACCCTTGAGAGGAATTCCTTCTATCAGAAATGCATGATATCTATAACTAGTAGGAGAGTATATATGAGTCAATCCTCGATATGTGCTGTTATGGGTCTGTTCTGTTTTTGCATGGTTTTGAATGTGCATCTTTGTTTTACTTCCATTTACTTCTTGTACTCAGTTCTTTTGTATTGCATCATCTTTTGTAGTGATTGTATTGTAACTTCTGATATGGTATATTAGCCCAAGTTTTGTGATTTTTGCAAACCTATATA
>Ga0116231_10001726_pt1 | contig 45384 bp, 40 predicted proteins | sample S1TSphgellanicum_2_FD_89695 | JGI IMG/M metagenome (GOLD analysis project Ga0116231, IMG submission 89695) | Host-associated microbial communities from peat moss isolated from Minnesota, USA - S1T2_Fd - Sphagnum magellanicum MG | ecosystem: Host-associated > Plants > Peat moss > Unclassified... | reverse complement strand
TGACCTCAGGCCCTGGATCGCCAGCGGTCGGTTAAGCTGGGTGGCGCCGGGCGACCCAGATCTGGTTTTACGCCGGACGATCGATGATTGCCCCTATCTCGATCTCGAAGGCGAGCGGGCCCTCCAATATATGCAGAACGGCGAGGTCTGGACGTAAGGGCTCTAATCCCATCGCCCCGCTCCGTCTGACTTACGTCTGGATGGCAAGCCAGGATCTGACGGCGCCGACACGCACGCTGACGTGATCAGATACTCCCTCCGGATGTAATCGGCGTATATTTCCAGTATCAGAAGTTTTTCCAGTATATCTTGCTCTATTGACGCTCATTTCCTCGTTATTCTGCCATTGGGGTAGATCTGAATATTCATCAACGTGCAATTGACACCTGCACCCGGTGTAATCAGAGAGATACCCGCCTGGAATGCGACGGCGTTGCAGCCGTTCACCATTGAGATGGGATTGTGCGGGTCGGGAATGGAGTCCATGCCGAAAAAGATCACCGATATTCCGCCAGCAGCGCCAAACAGACTGAGGCTTGGCGCGAGAAGCACTGCTGGGCCAGCGATAGAGCCCTGATCGACGTCGCCCATTTCCATTTGCGGGAAGTAAGAGGCTTTATTTCGGTGGGGCGCTATAAAAAGGCGACCCCATTCCCCGCCGGTCGAAGGGAGCGACGGGGTCGAAACGCTGGCCGACACGGGGATCTCAAGGCCAAAGCCAACACCGCCGCCTACGCCCGCATAGTGATAGGGGTAGTAGAGGTTGCTGTCGCCCATTCCCATGTAACATACGCCGGCGCCGCCGGCGACGTAAACGCGCGCGACGGGCGTGCCAACATCAACCTCGCCCGATCCACTCGCGCCCAATCGCCAATTGCTCCTGTATGGGGCGACAGCGTTATAGAGTCTCTGGAAGTAGCTCATGTTTGCGCCGTGAGACCATAAAGACCGAGGGTGTCCATTCACCGCCAGATCCAAGATTGGTTTTGTCTAACCTAGTCGGATAAAAAGACATTAGAGATCGTCATAGTCGGGTCAAGAATTGAACTCTGGACGGCGCTGAGCTTCGCACGATTTCAGCGGCTTGGTGCTTCAGACTGTTCGTGAGGAGACTGCGCCGTCGACATTGACCCAACCACATACGAAAATCTTGCAGCCTTCACACTCATCTGGGCGCTGAGGTCGACTCTTAAGACTCGGGTCTGCGCAAACCGCCTCAACGCAACGCTGGCCACGGGCGATGTACGCCAATGCGCGATATTGGACGACGCCGGTCGCCCTTGCGCGGATAAGCCTTGGCCGCTTAAGCTTTTCTGCGGGGAGACGAAGCGATGATGCGTGCAAGGCCAGTATGGCTCTTTATCACCCTCGCCGTCTCACTCGCACCGCTTAGTCTTAGAGCCGAGCCGCCGGGCCAGATCACAGGCTTAGGTGGGCTCTTCGTCCGGAGCAAAGACCCGAAGGCGCTTGCCGCATGGTATCGGGATGTTCTCGGTGTAACACTCGAGCCCTGGGGCGGCGCGACCTTCCGATATGATGCACCGGGCCATCCGCCCGCTGTGGTTTGGACCCCGCTTCCCCAGTCAACGCGCTACATGGCCCCATCCACGCGCGAATTAATGATCAACTTCGCCGTTGACGATATGAGCGCCTTTTTGGAGAAGCTGCAGGCCAAGGGCGTGACCGTGCTCAAGCGAGACGACACAGATCCGTCCGGAAGCTTCGCCTGGATTATGGATCCTGACGGCACGAAGATCGAACTCTGGCAGCCCAAAAAGAAGTAAGGCGCGCTGGGCGCTCCGGCGGAAGAGAGACCGCTCGCTTTAGGCTTCACTGCTTCGCCAGCGAGCGGTGAGACACAAAGGCGTGATCAGCACCCTGGTCCGGGGTTTTAGCGCCATGCCCCAAACGGGGAGGCGCCTCTACACATCAGACCCACCTGGAAGGCTCTGGACGTCACCAGGTCCAGTCATCGCGCGCGTTTACGAGGGTTCCATCCCCACCCAGCGTGTCGTCTGGACTGGATGACACCCGAATGACGATCACGGTTACATTGTCCTTTGCACCCCGCTCCAGGGTCAGGCGTACGAGATCTTCAGCAAGGGTGTGCGGAGAACGCCCGCGCATAATCGCTGCGATCTCCTCGTCTTCCACCATGCCGGTCAGTCCATCCGAACAAAGGAGGAATATATCGCCAGGCTCGATGACGCCTTCGGTAATATCAAGGCTGAAGTCGTCCTGAACTCCGACCGCGCGGGTGATGACATTGGACCGACGATAGGTTTTGGCTTCTTCCGCCGTAAGACTACCAGAATCGATCAGCTCCTGAACGACGCTATGGTCCCGCGACAGGCGCCGCAGCACCATGTCTCGCATGAGATAAGCCCGACTGTCGCCGGCCCAGAGACAGGCGTAGTGGCCCCCATACGCCAGCATCACGACAACCGTTGAGCCCATGATTGAGCCCGGCGAAAGCGTGGCGGCGCGCGCCACTAAATTTTGGTTGGCGCGCAAGAGGCTCGCGCGCACCTCATCTAAGAAGGCATAGCCGGAGCTTAGGGTCTCCACGTTGTTCAAGGCTTCCGCCACGACCCCGCTCGCCACGTCGCCGGCTTCATGGCCGCCCATCCCATCCGCCACGGCCCAAAGGCCAATGGATGGACGATCGACCAGGGCGTCCTCGTTCAAGGCCCGAACCAGTCCAACGTGTGTGAGCGACTTGGACTCAAAGGTCAGCCTGCTGCCCATCGTCAATTTGAACTCTCATGCGCCATTTCGGCGGCCGACGCGTTTGCATGGGCTATAGCGCGGGTCGGTTCCCACACCTCCATCATGCAGGCGAAAAGATCTGCATCGGGCGCAGAACGCGCCTGAACACGGCCCTCGAAATTTGGTCCGCGCCACCAATAAGAACAACCCTCAAGATCGATCTGGCTGGGTTCATCGCAATCCCCTATCGCCGTCAGCGTGCTCAGCGCTTGATCCAAACTCGGCCCAGTCTCTTCGACTAAGCTTAACTGATCGATGACACGCTCCGCTTCCGTCAGCCAAGTCTGATCCAGGACAAATCTCGCCTCGGCGGTCATGGAAAACTCAATTCCAATCAAAAACGGGAATTGACGGCCGATTTTATCGCAGCTCGGGGCCATCACGCCCACAAGGCCGAACAGACCAAACACGCCGGGGCTCGCTAGGAAACGCCAAGGCTGCGCCCCCGTGCGCCAGTCGGGCGGGCGCTCGAACAGGCGTTGCTGCAACCAGGCGTCAAAACACGTGATCGTCTCAGGGCTTAAGCCGCGCCGCAGAAAATCCCCGCGCGTCGGCAGCTTGCCATAGGCGCCGACCCGAACTCCGCCTTGTCCATTCATAGATTCGCCGGGCATGCAAAGCTCCGCAGCTCGGACTGGACGAACGGATTGTCCGTGTTGAGAAAGCGCAAGGTGAATGTAGCCTGGTTGGTCTCGTCGCCGACCTGGAAGGTTAGACTCTTGGAGGATGAGGACAAGACCCGCGCCGATTTCACCATCTCAAACAGGCCGAACTCGCCAGGCCAAGATTTGACGCTCGGCGCTCCGCCGCCCTTCTTTTGGAAGGTTAAGGTCACGCCAGCGTTCGCGCCAGGCCAGCGCATCTCGGTGGGGTGGCGATTGTTGTTGTCGAAGGATGCGGACACGCCGTCGATCGAGAGCACGCCTCCGCCCGCCCCCCCGGTCAGTTCAACCGGCTCCAACATGAAGCGGACATTGGGACGAACATCTCCGGGGAGGAACATCCGCGTACGAATGCGCGCGGCCCTCTGAAAGTCGGCCATCGACGCCGCGTGCAGGTCTACAGCGCGCCCGGCCTGCGTGATCTCCCACTGCCCCCGACTGGTGTCCACGAGGCCAGAAAGATTGCTTTGAACGAACTGATCAAGCAGGCCGCTTGGTCTTAATAGACGACTAAAGTCGTCGAGGCTCACCTGGTGATCAGAATCACGGAACGGAAACCCTTGCGCCAAGATCGCCTGGCACTGGGGAAGCAATTCAGATGCATACTGCTGCTGAATGGACTGGCGCACGCTCTTGTTGAGCTGATCCGAAGAGGCTCTGACGAAGCCTGTGAACATGCCCTGGACCACCGGCGGAAGCCCAGCGGACGCCTGATCTAGCTTTGCCGTAGCCTCCATTGCAGCGCTGGTCTTGGTGCGCTGTAAGAGGGGATCGCCCAGTCCAGCGGCCGATTTCGCCGCAACCGCCGAATCCCCGACGCCGGCAAGGGCTTGTAGAGCGGTGTCCAACGGGGATGGGCCGCTCGAAGGATTTAAGTTCTGAAGCCATTGGAAGTGGGCGATGACTTCATCCAAGGGCCCGACCGGTGCGGACGGGGATTGGCCATTGTTGACCGCGTATCCAACCGAGTTGGCTCTATTGAGGCCGTGATAGATGCGCGGGCTGAACAGGGCCCCGACCCGGACGGCGGCCATGGCCGGGTTGTTCGATTTGGTCGAAAGCTGGGTCGGTGTGAGATTGGTTTCGCTGGCCAGGGCGTTGATCAGCTGTCTGACTGGCGATGGGGGCCGCGTGGCGATCAGGATGCGTTCTTCGACGGGATGCTGGCCGCTTATGGCGATATCGTTGATGAAATCATCCCATTGACGGGTGAAGTCTTTCAGATAGGCGATCAGGATCTCGTCCTTGGTCCGCCCGATTTCGTTGGCGAGGGGCAAGGCGCCGGTGACGGGTTTGTCATCGGTGACCCAGGCCTCGTTGACAGACTCGCCCGCGGCTTTGCCGATGGCGGGCAAAACCGTGGTGTAGAACGCCTGGCGACGATAAAGACCCGGCACGCCCAGGGCCAGCGACTTGCCGGAGCGTCGGGCGAACAGTCCAGATTCGCCGACGGACGGAAGATCCACCAGGTTGAAACTGGGAAGGTCTTGGAATGAAGGGTCGGTGAGCATCCGCGCGTAGGCGCGCTCGCCGGGGCCCAAGGATTTTATCTGTTCGCGCGCTTGCTGAATGAGGTCTCGATCCAGCGACGGCGGCGTGATGGGGGCAGTCAAAAGCGCCTCAAGGTGACGCATCAAGGATGCCCGGGTCGAATCGTCCTCTGAAGACGGATATTTGGCCGCCCAGTTGTTAGCGAACCAGAGTTCGATTTCAGACTTCCGCAAAGGCGCTCCCGGCGCCCGACCCAGCATCAGGTACGTCCGGAGTATATTGTATATTTCTGGCCTGTTGTCCCCGGCTCCTGCACCATTTGATGACATCGAAGACCTGAGTTGATCCTCAAGGCTTAAGATAATCCGCGGCAACATTTGTTGGTCGAGCAAAGTCCGGTAGGCGGCGTCGACTTGGGAGCGCATCGCGTGCGTGCGCCCTAGGCCGAATGAGAACGGCCATGGCTGTTCCGCCTTGGGCGCCGTCGAGGCGAAGGGGAGCTCGCGCGCCTGGTCGAGCGCAGGAAGGATCTGGGTAAGGTCGCTGTCGCTCACATCTCCACCCGGCAGGGCGGCGGTGGTTTTTTGGAGCTGTGCAGTCTGTTTGGACAACTGGTCGATCAGGGCGCTGGTGTGAAGAAAGTTGACCAGCCATGCCCCAGCGAGGAGCACAAGAACCACCGCGACGGCGATGATGGCGCCGTTTCTGCGGAGCATCCGGCGCATCTCAGACTTGGGATTGCGCTCAGCCAGGGCGCCCTCTTTGAAGACAACCTCTTGCAAGAGATCATGCAGAAAGTAGCTTCGACCGGCGCCTTGGCCCTCGCCCGAAGTTGGACCGACCGCGAGACCGAACTTTGCCGCGACGGCGCCCATGAGGCGGTCGATCGGGCGACCAAAGCGCGTAGCGCTGGTGAAATAGATCCCGCGAATGAGGGGCGTCGGCTCGTATTTTGTCTCCCGAGAGATCATGGTGAGAAGCTGAGTCAACGGGCCCTCGAGCCCGACCAGCTGCTGGGGAAAGCCGAAAACAAGGGCGCGTCTTGAGACGTCGCGTTCAGCCTGCAGACGGGCGAAAAGCCGCTCGTTCAGCCGCTCGACGAGGCCGGAGAAGGCCTCAGGAAACTTGGCCGCGACGCCGGCGCCCCGCGACTCCTCAAGCGAAAAGCTGTTGCCCCATACCTGCTCGCGCTCCTTTTGACCCATGTCATCAAAAAACTCGGTGAAGCCAGCGAGGAGATCGAGTTTGGTGATGACCACATAGACGGGCGGCCTCACGCCAAGCTTCTGACCGATTTCGTTGAGACGCGCGCGGATGGCGCGGCCGTGCGCCGCAAGGACGCTTTCATCGCCGATGAGGTCTGAGACCGAAAGGGCGACAATCACGCCGGTCACGGGCTGACGGGGGCGAAATTTGGTAAGGATATCAAGAAAGCCTTGCCAGGACTTTGAGTCCGAAGCCGCCTCGCTGTCTTGGACGGTGTAGCGACCAGCCGTATCGATCATCACCGCCTGATCGGTAAACCACCATTCGCAGTTGCGTGTGCCCCCGACCCCGCGCAGGGGCGTCGCCTCAGCGTGTTGGGCGACGGGGAAGCGCAAACCTGCGTTGTGGAGCGCGGTCGTCTTACCTGCGCCTGGCGGCCCGATAAAAAGATACCAGGGCAGCTCATAGACAAACTCCTTATCCTTGCCGATGCGAGCGGTGCGGAGCATTTCGAGCGCGGCTTTGGCGCGCTCGTTCATCGCCTTGATGTCCTCAGCAGAATAGTCTTCGCTGGGCGGCGTCTGCGCGTCGCCGGCGCCGCGGAGGTCGGTTATCAGGTCAGCGTTGTGACGGCGTTTCCTGAGTTCGCGAAACAGGTAAAACGACAGGATAGCAAAACAGATCAGCAAGATCACAAGGACGCGCGCCTGGCGCCCGACGAGGGGCGCCCAGCCGGCGATGGCGATGACCGGCCCCACAAACCAAATCAGCAACGCCAGCATAAGTCCGCCGGCGATCAGAACGAGCCGCTTAGAAAGTCGAACGCGCTGCAACTGCACTCTCACCGCACCAGAAAGCGTCATTGCTGCGGCCCCGCGGCGTAGGTCTTGGGAATGGTGATCTCAACCCGCCGATTCTGCCGTCTGCCCACGTCGGTGTCGTTCGCTGTAACAGGCTGAGATTCTCCGAGCCCGCTCGGAACCAACCTCGCCTTCGGAATGCCCCTGGCTTCGAGCTTGGCGGCTACGCCATTGGCGCGCGCCTCGGACAGCTCCTGATTGGACGCGTATTGAAGGGACCTGATCCGCTTATTGTCCGTATGACCGGTCAGAAGGACCTGTCCTACGGTGAGGTCGATGGCCTGGGCGATGCGCGCGACGGTTTCATCATAGCTCGGATCAAGCTCGGCTGAGCCCGACTCGAACAGCCCCTTGTCCTTCAGTCGGACCAGCACCGAACCCGGGCTGTCGGTGACAGCGACCCGTCCCGCGTCGATGTCAGGCTTCAGAATGTCGAGGATGGTCAAATAGAGTCTGGTGTCGGACGGAGGCGGCGGCGCCGTGCGGTTCAGACTGGGCGGCTTTGATTTATAGAGATCAGCCAGCGGACTTAGAGCCCGATCGCCCATCCCCGATAGAACAAAGAGGAAGGTGCTGAAAATAATCAAGGCCAAGAAGGCGATCGCAGACAGGAACACCCAAAGGGGAATCTCTTTTGCGATCGGCGTATAGCCGCTATCGACGCCGCGCCACTGGGGCGAGAGGCTGCGCTCGAACGCGCCGCGGACCTGGCGCAATGTGTTGTAAATCCGCTCGCGCATCTGGAACAGGCGACTGGCGCCCTGCGCGTCGAGCCGAAGCCGCCCCTCAAAGCCGAAGGAGATGCAGAGATAGATAAGCTCGAGCAGGTTTGGAGAGCGGTTCGGGCGCGCTTCTAAGGCCTCTGCGATCTCGAGCAGTCGATCGCCGCTGACAACCTCGTTATGAAATGTAGCGACCAGACTTTGCTTGGGCCATGCGCTCTTGGAGCCCCATGGCGTCGACAAGACCACCTCGTCGATGAGCGCGCAGAGGGCGTAATGTCCGTGACGGACCTCCTCATCCGGAGCGCCTTTTTCCCTTGCGATATGCTGGAAGCGGCCCAATTCGTCGATAATGGTCTGGCGTAGAGTCTTGACGTCGCCAAAGCCCTGAATGGTCCGCAAGGCGTTGACGAGGGCCAGGAGGGGGGTGGCGGCGGCGATCAAGGGATTGGCGCCGGTCGTCTCAAGCTCCTCCAGCATCGGCACCCGAGGCGCGAAGGGACGGTCTTTTGGCGGGGGTCCAATGATGGTGCCATCGACCGGCGCTGGCCTTCGCGGCTGGATAACCGTGCGCTCGACTTCCTCATCGCCGAACGAAAAAGGGTCCTTCTCGCTCATTTGACCCGGCCCCTGATCGCCCACAGCTCAAGGGTGAGGTCAGGAATCTCGCCGGAAACGTGGAAGGCCGCCCCTCCGGATCGTTCGATAACCTTCCAGTCCTCGGAATTTGTATTGATCTCGAAGTAGACCATGCCGGCCCGAAACGGGATTTGCCGGGGCTCGGTCGGGAGGGCGCGGATCGGCGCCCCGCTCAGTTGGAAGTTGACCAGATCACGAATCCGTTCGACTGGGCCAATCGTGGTGCGGCGCGGCAGGTTGGCCCGAATTTTCTCAGAATCGATAGCGGCCTTCGCGGCAAGCACGAAGGTGCAATCGGTAAACAGCGACCGGTCCACGATCTTGCCAACGCTGATATTGTAGGCCCGCTTCTCCAGGGGGATTTGAATGGCCGTCTGTTCGAAAACGGCGCTCAGCGCTTCGCGGAGGAACTCGATCAGCGGTGTGAATGTGCCCTCAAGATCGAAATGACGATATTCGGGCAGACTGGGCGGTCGGTTGCTGCTCCCTTCGGTAAAGGTGGCGAGTTCGCCCGCCACGCCGGTCAAGCACCGATAGAGCTCCTCTGGATGCAAATAGGGCGCCGTATTGAGGTGTCTAAGAACGCCCTCGTTCCGATTGACCAGCATAAGGATCAGAAAGTCCGTGATCTCAGCTGTGCTCTTGCCGCCAGGCGCGCTAAGGCGGGCGGCGATGGCGCCGCCACGATGCGAGAGAAGCCCTAGAATTTCAGCCATATAACTGCGGAGCTTCGTTGATGCATCGCACGCCAGGCAGGCAGGAATGAATTCCGGATCCAAAAGCAAGGATCCGTCGGTGCGTTTCTCGATCACCCTGGCGAAGGGCAGAGTGATGTAGCCGGCGAGCTCCTGCTGGTCGTGCAATACCCTGAGGCTCAGCTTGCCGACGACGACGGGCGCTCGTCCCGTCGCCTCCTCAATGGCGTCCGCGATCTCCACTTCCTGCCCAAGCCAGCGCACGGGCCGGTCAGGATTGGCCTCGAGGCTGGTGTCGATGGCCCCCTCCCGCCGGATGGGGAGGCCGAGATGAACAACGGCGCCCCTAAGATCGCCCGGCGCCTCAAAGGGGTGAGGATGGTCTTCGCTGTTGGGAATATCGAATAAGGTCCCATCAGGCAGAACCCCGCTCGCCCTCGCCAGGGCTATGACGCCGGTCTTGAGGAGCGATTGGTCGATCTCCAGGACCGAAAAGCCATAGCCGAACGCGCGCAGCGACTGGATCGCAGTACGGTTCAGCCTCTCCACATAACGATCGAACTGTTGAAAATGCTGGGGGCGCAAAAACATGCCCTCAGTCCAAACAACCTTATTGTCACCGTACATGGCTAACTTATCCTAGGGCGCGGCGCTCGCCGTCCGAACCCACGATCGGGGCTCATCGCGCCTGAGCCAGGCGAGCAGGCGACGTCAACTGCGAGAGCGCAGACCATCGAGTTCTCCCAGCTGACGTTCATAGGCCGCGCGAAATTCGCGATTGATCTGACTGTCAGGATTATCATCGGCAGCCTGGCGAAACTCCGCGTACACCCGCGTATACGTCGACCATGACGAGGCGGCGCGCTTGTTTCGAAGGACAAACGACTGGTCCTTGACCTGAGCTTCGATCACCTGCGGATCGAGGGCCTTGAAGGTAGCGGCGACCGAGGCGCGCATACCGGCCAACAGACATAGAAGATGCTTCTTGAGATCCTCGCACGCCTCGCGCACAGCGGGCGGCCCCGTCATGAACCCCTGATTGTTGGCCTTAAGCAGGTCGACGCCCACGCGCCGTGCGGGCGTCCATTTGAACGGATTGTTGCCTTCGGGCGCGACGGTGGTTCGGACCATGCGATATTCGTTCTTCAGGGAGGTGCGCTCGCTGAGAAGGTCGGAAAGGCCGAGGACCATCTGCTGGTAGAGGGCTCCAGCCCGCTGAAAAACAAGCACAGGATCTTCACCCTCGAATTCGCGAGGATCAAGGTCGGCGCCTTGGCAGAAGGCCCGCAGGAGCGCAGCGGCGTCAGGCCCTGAGCTCGGCGGCGCATTGGGCGCTCGGGCATGAGGTTCGGGCGGACGGGCGGGGCGGCTCTGGGTCGGCGGAATCGGGACAGGCGGGATCGGGACGGGCGGGATCGGGACGGGCGCGGGCTGACCGAATTCAAATCGGTCCCCGAACGGGTCAAGCGCGCTCTGACGAGGGCCTGGCGAAAGTTCGGGTGGAAAGGGCGAAGGCGTTTGCGGCCTAAACGGCGCATCGAGCTCCGGTGGACGGGGCGCTGGCTCAAGCGGGGGTGTGTCTCCAAGGGGCGGGGCGTCCCAGTTCGACGGGATCTGCAGGGCCTCCCGCGCAACCGGCTCAGCTCTCAGGATCGGCTTGTAGAAGGGGGCGTCAAAGCCAAAGCCGAGATCCGAAGGGTCGTCTCGCGGCGGCTCGACCCAGTCGAGGGGCGCGCCGATCAGGGCGTCGTGAGACTTGCGCTGGCTTTGAGGAGACGAGGCGTTCCAGTCCCCTGCGCGCGAGGGGTCAGGTCGCGCCAAAGCGTCATCAGAAAACGAGGAGAGGCTGCGGCGTTCGTGCTGGCGGTCAAACTCACCGCGCGCCGCATACGGGGTCTCGTCGAGAGGGCTGGGCTTTAGCGCCGATCCAAACGGATCGATCGGGGCAGGCCGGGAGAGGCCTTTTCCATGATCCTGTGCGCCTTGGGGCGCAAAGGGCGAGCCTGGCGGCGGCGAGGCGATATCCTCATACAAAGGCGGAGGCGCAGCACGCACGCTCGACGCTTCAATGGTGATGGTGAAGTGGCCGAGGGCGACGGTGTCGCCGAGCTGAAGCGGGACAAAGACGTCCCTTGGAACGCGCTCGCGCAGGCGCGAGACAATGATCCCGTTTGCGCTGGTGTCCTTGACCATGATCTGACCGCCCGACACGGCGAACACGCAATGCATGCGAGAAATCTGCCGGTCAGGATCCTCGATACGCCAGCCCTTGTCCGGATCGCGCCCGACGCGGAGTTCGCCAGCGCTAAGATCGCGGCTCTCGATCTGCCGCGTTGGATTGGACTGGTGGTAGAGTTTAAGCAGAAACATGGTGCGTCCTCACGCAAGGTCTCCCGCCAGCGCTGAGCGGGCTGCATTTCGGCCGTCTCCGCCGCGGGCGAGCTCCAACCCGATGTGGTTGACCCGGCGCACCCCCGACACCGCCAGCGCTTCTGAGACGGCGACGCTCGCTAATACTCCTCCCGCCACGTTTCGGGCCATGTTGGGACCGGGCGCGACCTTGGCCGCCCCCTCCGGCGCCAAGGACGGGCCGGCCACGAACGCCATCATCGCCGCCATAGCTCCGGGTGTAGAAAATTCCTCCCGTTCCGCTTCACGATAGGCCTCATAGCGGAGCTTGTCGTCCCCTTCGCGCATCCAGCGCTCCGCGAGCTTCAGGGCGTCTGACTGGGCGCGCTGGCTCGCCACCTCCTCAAGACGCGCGGCGAGAACAACCCAGCGCATAAGCCGCTCTTGCTGCAGGGCTCGGACCAACAAAGTCTGCAACAAGAACGCCCCGCCTTGAATGGATTCCAATCGATAAATCGCTTCAGCCCAGTCGAGCTGCGGATCCTCGCCGAACAGCGCCCGCTTTTGTCCAGCGTTAAGCGGCGAGGTCGCCGCCACGCACGGGCTGAGCCACGGATAGCGGAGGCGCGGTTGGTCCGCCGGGATGTCGAGCGCAGGCAGCCTCATCAATTGATCTGCACCAATGAGCCGCTGATCACGATGCCGCCGGGCTTTATGGAGATGCTGTTGCCGCCGACCGACAGGGTGATCCCCGCCGCCGACGTGACCGTGAAAGGACCCGTCGTGGTGATGGTGATGCCGCCGAGGTCCTGGATGGTGATGCTGCCCTCTAGGGTGACCGAGGCGCTGCCTGTGACCGTAACATTCCCGCTGCCGCCGACGCTGAGACTTCCGCTGCCGCCGACCTTAACATCCCCGCTTCCGCCCACTTTCACGCTCGCAGATCCTCCGACGGAGGTGGTCTGATCGTTCGCGACGCTGCGCGTCGCAGACGCACCAATCGTGACCGTTTCGTTTTTGGAAACCTGGGCGGTGCGGTCGGAGCCGACGGTCAAGGTGTCGCTTGAGCCGATCTTCACCGTCCGAGCTGCGCCCACCGTAAGCGCCTCGTTTGAACCGATGCTGGTGGTCCGATCCGTGCCGACGGTGCGCGTCTCGGTCTTGCCAATCCGCGAGACCAGCGTCTGCTTGATCGTGACGTCCTCGTCGTTGTCGACCATGCGGCGGTAGTTCCGCCCAGCATATGTATAGATTTCCTCGCCGCCGGCTTTATCTTCAAAGATAAATTCGTTGGTGATCGATCCTTTGGGATAGGTCCGGGTGCGCCAACCTGACTGTGAAAGATTGGCAGGCGTTGTAAACGGCTGAGCGTTGTCTCCGTTATAGAGGCCGCCGGTGATCAGGGGACGATCCGGATCGCCTTCGAGGAAGTCGACCAGAACCTCCCAACCGATCCGGGGTATCCATTGCGCGCCGATTTGGTCGCCAGCCCATTGCTGAGCAACCCTCAGCCAACACGTCGAGGTTCCCGCATGGTCCCAGTGAAAACGAACCTTCACCCGCCCAAGGCCATCCGGATCCGTTTCATCCAGGACCACAGCGGTCTGTGGGCCCCGCACGACCGCCCGAGGGGTGTCGCGCGGCGCATGATAGGGATCCTGACTTGGAATGGCCGAGAACGTCTGCTTGTACGAGTATTCCCCTTCATCGTGGCTGTAGGGATTTGAGCTTTTGTGACTGACGGAGAGAATCGCGATTTTTCTCTGGCCTGGCTTGATGCGTTTATCTGTGATCTGAAACCGCGCACCCGGCATGAAGCACATGTAGGTGCCTTCGCCGGTCATAATCACAGACTGAGCTTCAGCCTGCTGGATGCCAAACCGCGAACGGCGATCTCCCGAGCTCGCGTTGTCGTATCCACCAGGCCATTCGTAATACTGAGATCCCTTCACTGAATAATCTATGTTCGACGACGTCTTGATGGGCGTCAAAAGTCGTGGCTGTTTATAGTTATAATCATGAGTCAGCCAGCTAGCTGTTGATTGCATATATTGAAGATCTATGTCAGTAAGACCTTGATTGTGACTGTCTTCGAAGAAATTTATATCAAAAATATCGCCGTCAAAGTAAGCCGACGGGTCGTCGGCCAGATACATCATGTGGTCGAATAGGCCAGCGCCCTCTTGATACCTGAAAAAGTAGAAAATTCCCTCTTCTTCCATAAGCCGGCTACAGAAATCAAAATCGGTCTCCCAATATTGCACGCAATATTCGCGCACCTCGTCCACGAAATTAACTTTTGACCGATCGAAAGCTATATTATTTTCCGAAAAAATCTGGGCGATGATGTCGATCGCTGTCAAGTTTGAGAAGATGCGGCAGTCTCTCCGCTGTTTGGTAATTGTGAGCATCGGAGCGACATCGACGACGTACTCGACGTAGTTGCCCTTGTGATAGGACTGTTCAAAGCGAACGCACTGACCGTTTATCTTTCGAAGCGTGTTATCTGAAGCCCCCATTCCAAAGGTGATCGAGGCGCCAACCCACTCCCCAACGGGAGGGACCGGCCCCTGAGAGCGAACCGTAAGCGTGAACAGATAAGGTTCTGAGAGCTGCTCGGCGCCGGTCAGCGCCGAAATGAAGTAGTTTTCGACCGATCCTGGGGCCTTAAACATTCTTAGAAATGTATTTGCATCGCGGTCCGAGGCCATGGGAACTCCGGCACGGTAAGAAATTAGCAGCGCTAAGCGGCCCCGCCTTGAAAGGCCAAGGCGGGGCCGATTCAAACCATCAAAAGCGCGCCGCTCCTATCTGGCTTGTCTGAAACTCCAAATCGTTAGCTCCCGACCGCTTGAACGAAGTCGTAGCTGCCGACGATGTTGCCGGTAACGTTGTTCGCCGCATCGGTGGGCGAGGACGCGAGCTCGATTTTGGAAAAGTTGAGCGTGATCGAGTCCATCGGAAGAGCCTCCGAACTATCTGTGCCGGAGGTTTGGAAGCTCGAGATTATAACGTTGGAGAGGGTGAACGTCAGGTAGGCGGTTGCGGTATTGCTCGCCGTTCGGGTCACAGCGATCAAGGCTTGCGGTATGCTCTTGCCGGCGAATGCAAGTTTCAACAGCGGCACAGACGCGCTGTCGAATTCCTTGTGCATCGACACATCCATCGGGGTAATCTTGCCTGAAGAGAGGCGGCTGGTGCCAGCGCCGACCGTCGTCGCCACAGCGACGGTGACGCCCCAGTGGATCGACTTAATTTCAATCCAGTTTTGATAGTTTACATTGGTGACGTTGCCCTTGACCCCGCCAAGCTGCATGTAGATAGGCATTGTGATTTCTCCTCGATCCGCTGAATTATATACACATGTGAAACACTGAGACCTGCACTATTGGTATACGTATACGAAAGAGCCATCGTCCTTCGTGTCGATACGAACATTCGGAACGTCTTCCCCCGCCCCCATCAGACTTAACATCCGGTTGGCGAGCGTAGGGACAACGGTTTGACTTAGAATACTCTCGACATTGCGCGCGCCGCTCTGGCCTTCGGTGCACCGCGAAGCGATCACCGCGTTGACTGACTCTGACCAGCTGAGATCGACGCCGTAAGCGGACTTCACGCGGCTCTTAACCCGCTCGAGACTGAGGGTGACAATCTCGCGCAAGATCTCAGGAGACAGGGGGAAGTAAGGGACAAGGGTCACGCGCCCGAGGAAGGCGGGCTTGAAGACCTTCAAGAGCTCCGGGCGCAAGGCTGCGGCCAGGCCCTCCGCATCCGGCTGGGTTTCTGGATCCATGCAGAGCTTTTCAATCAGATCGGTGCCGGCGTTCGAGGTCATCACGATCAGGGTGTTGCGAAAGTCGATGTCCCGCCCCTGGCCGTCCTTAAGACTGCCTTTGTCGAACACCTGATAGAAGACATCCTGAACGCCAGGATGGGCCTTCTCCATCTCATCGAGCAAGACCACGCTGAACGGCTTTCGTCTGACCGCTTCGGTCAACACCCCGCCCTCTCCATAGCCGACATAGCCCGGTGGAGAGCCGACGAGCATCGATACCTTATGCTCTTCTTTGAACTCCGACATGTTGATCACAGTCATGTTCTGCGCGCCGCCATAGACCTGTTCAGCCAAGGTCACAGCTGTCTCGGTCTTGCCGACGCCCGAGGTGCCGCACATCAGAAAAACGCCAATCGGCTTTCTCGGGTCAGTCAATCCGGCGCGCGCCGACTGCATGGTCTTTGCGATCGCGGAAAGCGCCTGGGGTTGACCCTTGATCCGCGCGCCCATGATGGCTTCGATATTCAGGATATTCTTGATTTCGTTCGCGACCATGCGGCCAACAGGAATACCGGTCCAGGTCGCCACCACATCGGCCACGGCCTGACGATCCACCACGTCGAACACCAGAGGAACCTCGCCCTGGACGCTCCGCAGCTCAGCGCGCTGCAGGGCCATGCGCTGCTGCGCGTCCGCCGCGGCGGACGCGTCGCCGGCTTCGTGCGCGGCCTCAACCGCGCCCCTGAGTTCGGCAAGGGTGGATACGGCCGTCCGCTCAAGCTCAAGACGCGCCTGGAGCGCCTGGAGCTCTTGAGAGGCATCCTCGAGCGCGGTTTGACGCGCGGCGATGGCCGGTTCATGGGCCGCGCCTGCGGCCAATTCCCGGCGCAGGATACGCAGTTCGGTTTCGAGCGCCTCCATGCGCCGAACGACCGCCTCCAACACCCCCGGCGTGGTGGTCTGGCTCATCGCAACGCGTGCGCAGGCTGTGTCCAAGAGGGAAATCGACTTGTCCGGCAGCTGACGTCCGGAAATATATCGGTGCGAGAGCCTGACGGACGCCTCGACCGCCTCATCGAGAATGCGAACCTTGTGATGCTTTTCGAGGGTCGAGACCAAGCCGCGCATCATTTGAATGGCGGCCTCTTCTCCGGGCTCCTCGACCTTGACCACTTGAAAGCGTCGGGTCAGCGCGGGATCCTTTTCGAAGTACTTCTTATACTCCGCCCAGGTCGTCGCGGCGATGGTGCGCATCTCGCCCCGCGCCAGCGCCGGTTTGAGCAGGTTGGCCGCGTCGCCTTGCCCCTCGGTTCCGCCCGCGCCGATCAAAGTATGCGCCTCGTCGATGAAGATGACGATCGGCCGCTCCGAACGTTTCACCTCCTCAATCACAGACTTCAGCCGGTTCTCAAACTCGCCTTTGACCCCGGCGCCCGCCTGCAAAAGCCCGAGGTCCAAAGACAGGAGCCGTACGTTAAGCAGAGAGTCCGGCACCTCCTTTGCGACGATTTTTAGAGCAAACCCTTCAACGACCGCGGTCTTTCCCACCCCCGCTTCGCCCGTGAGAATGGGGTTGTTCTGACGCCGTCGCGTCAAAACGTCGATGACCTGGCGGATCTCGGCGTCTCTGCCGATCACAGGATCAATCTGCCCCTCGAAGGCGCGCTGGGTCAGATCGATACAATACTTGTCAAGGCCGCCGCCCTTGCCGCTGGGCGCGCTCGGAGCGTCTTGCGCCCTCTGCGCCTCCGCGTCGACGGCGTCGGTTTCAACGGACCCCTTCACCAGGTGATCGAAATCCCCGTCAAAGGCGTTGAGCGGGATTTTCGCCAGACGGGTGTGCGCCGCGCCCATCATCGAACGCAGATCCTGACTCCGCAGCAGAGCGGCAAGAATGTGCCCTGACCGAATTTCTGCTGCGCCGAGATCGACCGACGCCAGGACCCAGGCGTCGCTGATGACTTTGACAAGGGTCGGCGACAAGGCCGGCGCGCGCCCGTTGCCCGTCTTCATGCCGTCGAGAATTTCATTCAGTTCTGCGGCGAGCTTGCCCCGATCGAGTTCAAAATGATCCACAAGGACCGACAGGTCGCTGTCGTGATCGAGCAGCTTGAGGAACCAGTGCTCGAGTTCAATATTATAGTGGGTCCGGCTAAGGGTCAGGCCCGCGGCCGCTTCAAGGGTCTCGCGACTCAGCGTATCGAGTTTGGAGACCAGCGCCCTTAAGTCCATATCGGCCAATCCCGAGCTTCAAAGTCTAGGAGCTGTTGGCGCCCACGCCGGCGCCCCCGCTAAGCCCTACCCACAACAAAGACGTAACACGGCAGCTTTTGGGGTCAACCATTTGTAAATCTTTGCGCGGCCCACACAAAATTCGTTTCCGGCAGATTAAAGATTCTCGATTGCAAGACATGGCTTGCTTTGTCCGCGCATAGAGCGGGCAATTTTTTGCTGTATCGAGGGCTTTTAGGTGTTGTTTAAGTCGAGAATTAGGGGATCCCGATTTTAATCGATTGATGATTGGCCTTATATTGAATAATCAATGTGGAGATGACCAGAGGCGCGAGGGTTTCGTTGACATTGTGAAGCGACTTTATTGGAACGATCAGCGCCGCGCGCGACGGGCCGGGCCCGCCTGGCGGCTGCGATGGACTAGGTCTTACGGCCTAGTCCGCCGGTCGTGCGACCGTTGGGGCCGCAGGTCCCCCCCCGCCGCCGTGAGCGATGGCGCTCATGACGGACTTGGCGTCCAAACCCCGAAGCGCATTCCTGGCGTGGTCTGATGACGGGTCTAAGGATAAGGCCCGCTCATAGCATTCGGTCGCCCTTGCCCAGTCTTTATCTGAATAAGCCTGGTCGGCGACACGGAGCAAATCGGCAACCTGAGCGCGCAGTAGATTTTGAACACGCGCTATGTCTTCCGAAACCGGGGGCGATCCTGAAGACGAGGCCGCAGCGACCTCGAGCCAATGCTGCGCCTCCCTAAGCCGGCCAAGCTTCTCGAAGTGCGCCGCAATCTCACGGGCCTGCTGATAGACCCGCTGCTGCCTTGAATAATCCGGCGGGGACGGCGGCGGAGGCGCAGGCGCAGGCGGTGCGGCGCACGCCGACAAAACCCCTGCGCCGAGAAGGCTGGCGATCAATCCGTAGGCTTTGTTCATGGGGAATTGGGAGCTTGGGTCGCATGGTCCAACCGGCGAACAAATCCGTCGAGGGTGTCTGATCCGAAAATCATCTCCCGCCTCAAAAGGAGGGGCTCGGCCCAACTGGGGTTGCCCCCGCGGATTACGGTCAAGCCGAGCTGCCAGTCATCCTTGCGAAGATCGCTCAGCAAGGCGGGGCTGGCAGCGCCATAGGGGAAGGCGAAAAACCGGACCGCTTGCGCCGTTTTTTCCTCGAGGAGGCGGCGCGGCGTATCGAGTTCGGATTTCATTCGCCGCTGATAAGCCGCCTCACCTTCGCCGCGCGGCCGTTTGGTGAGATCGCCATGAGTGCGCGAGTGGGACTCCACATCAATGAGCTTGCTGGAGGCCATTTCACTGAGCTGCGACCAGGTCAACGCTTCTCCGGCGCCCACAAAATCAGTATAAATGAAGACAGTCGCGGGGACCTTGTACTTCGCCAGAAGAGGAAAGGCGACGGTGTAAGCTGAGCGATATCCATCGTCTATCGTGATGACGACAGGCTTTGGCGGCAGCTCAGATCGGCCCGAAAGAAAGCTGACCAGGTCCTTGAGCGGGACGGGGCTATAGCCTTGAGCGCGAAGGAAACGCAGCTGTTCTTCAAACGTGGCGGCTGAAACCTCCATCCGGGAGGTCGACCGTTCGCGCGCGGTAAAACGGTGATAGCACAAGATCGGGACGCGCTCAGCAGCGGCGCCGAGCGTGCCGCCCGGGTCAAGGGGATGCAGGAAAATGGCCACCGGCTCGCCCGTTTTGAAGACCTGGGTGCGGCCGCTGGGGTCCGATAGCGGCCGAACCCGAGCCCTCAGCGCGGCGTCGCCGAGATAGTGAGCCGCAAGGTTGGCTGCGGTGTCGCCGGATCTGGCCGTAACGATGAGGACGTTGTCGGACCGCGCAATCTCGTCTGATTTTGGCGCAGCGATCGCGACGGGAACGGGGGTGATGGAGGCTTTGGGCTCGCTCTGACAGGCGGACAAGGCGATCGCCGACAACCCCCAGGCGCCCAGGCGCTCAAACGTCCGCATCGCCCGATCGAATCTCTATCATCGTACGGTCGCCTTCCTGAACGCTCTCAGGGGCGCTCTCGGGGGATTCGGAGGCGGGGGGCTCTGATGTGGCCAAACCCTCCTTTCGCGCCGCGCCGCGCCGCACGGCGATGGGCTTTTCCACCGCCGGCGACGGGGGCTTAACGTCGTCAGCTTGCTCAAGGGCGATGGCCTCCACATTCTCCAACCGCTCCTGCATGCTGGCGCAGAACCGGTTAAACGCGTCAAAAAGCTCACCGAATTCATCGGTGCGGCTGTGGGAAATGCGAAAATTCAGGTTGCCAGACGCCCCGTCGTCGAGGGCTTGTCGCAACTGACGAAGGGGGCGGGCCAGAAGACGGGTGCCGAAATAGGTGGCGCCGGCGACGACCGCGCTGACCACGACCCCGAGGGCGATCAGAAGGTTTCGGGTCAGGGCGCCGGCGGCCTCAAGCTCCTTTCGCGATACCGAAACATCGACCCGTCCGACAAGACGGCCAGCGTATTGGATGGGCTTGATGAACCTGAACGTCGCGCCCGCCTTTGGGTCATCGTAGGTGCTGACGCGCACATCGTCGCGCGACTGAACGACAACGTCATTGGTGGGCGGGGAGTAGCGGGCGTTGAGCATTTTGGGATCGCTCGCGCCCCGCACAATACCTTCTGGCCCCACCACCTCGACACCCACGACGTCCTTTTGGAGCGATGCGGCCTGAACGAAGGCTTCGATCGGCGCCCAGTCCTGCTGGTCAGGGGGCAAGGTGGCGTTGTCGGCGGCGGTCAAGGCCGCGTTGGTCGCGACAAACGACGTCATGGCGGCGCCGGAGGACATGGCGGTCTGGCGAAGGGTGTCGTTCTGGCGCACCACCACAAACCCAACTGCTATGGCCAGGACCAGGGCGGTGACCAGCCCCATGACAAGGGTGACGCGGATCTGAAGGGGTAGGTAACGATGAGAGCTGGCGTCAGCCTGAGCCGTTTCAGCAATCAACTGCTCCCGGCGAAGCGCGCTCGCCAGTTGCTGACCGTCTGCAAACCGGCGATCAGGCTTCTTGGCGAGAAGCTTGGCGACAATGAACTGAAGCCCCCGTGGACACTGAGGTTCAAGCTTGCCGATGGGTTCCGGTTCCTGCTGGGTGATCTGCAGGGCTAACGTCGCTGCGCTGCCGCCGGCGAATGCCTTGTGGCCGGTGATCATCTCGTACATGACCACGCCAAGGGAGAAGAGGTCCGAGCGGCCGTCGATCTGCTGTCCGAGCGCCTGCTCGGGGCTCATGTAACGCGGCGTTCCCAGAACCTGGCCGATCTGGGTTTTCAGCTGATCAGAATCTCCCTCCATCACCCGCGCAATGCCGAAATCCAAGATCTTCACCGAGCGCCCATCGGCGCTCAGCATGATATTCGACGGCTTTATGTCCCGGTGGACGATGCCGACAGTATGGGCGTAGCGCAGCGCATCCGCCAGCTGGCCTGCGACCACCAAAACCTGTTCGCTCGAGAGCTTGCCGATCCGGTCCATGACGTCATTGAGCGGCTCGCCGTCGAGCAGCTCCATGGCGATGTAAGGGTAGCCGTCGCTCTCCCCGACATCATAAATCGTCACAATGTTCGGGTGGGAAAGGGCCCCGGCGGCCTTCGCCTCACGCAGGAAGCGTGACGAATATTCCTTATCCTGGCGGTATTGCTCCTTGAGAACTTTGATCGCTAAAGAACGCCGAATACTTGGGTCAAAAGCGCGATAGACGTCAGCCATCGCTCCTTCGCCAATTTTCTCTTCGACTTTGAACCGGCCTACAAACTCTATCAAAGCAGAACACTCCCCCTCGCGCGCCGGCTGTTGGCTTCGGGCCACCGATATTAATTCCGACTCTTACGATCAAGCGCCTATGCTTGGTCAGATGCACGTTGACGCTGTTTACCATTCGAGCGATGGTTAACAAGGATGATGGAGGAAAAACTGGAAAAGTCACTATCGATAGATATGGAGGCTCTGATCCAGCCCATCGCGGTTGGCGATGGGATCATCGGTAGGGACTTTCGTTTATTCGACGACGTTGAGTCTCCTTATTTGAACTTGAAAGACTGGCGCGCGACAGCGCGGCGTTTGGAGCGGGAAGCGGCGAACAGCGAGGATCGGTCTACGCCGCCCCTCAGGGCGGCGCAGGGGGAGTGGGAGGACATCGCTGCGGTTTCCGACAGGGTGCTTCGCGAGCAGTCCAAAGACCTTGAAGTGGCGTCCTGGTATTGCGAAGCGCTGCTGAGACTTGGAGGTTTCCATGGTCTGGCGAGCGGCTTGGAGCTGCTCGCCCGCCTGATTGAGGAGTTCTGGGACGCAGGCCTTTATCCGCAGGAGGACGAGGACGGCGTAGACACCCGCCTCGCGCCGCTAGCGGGTCTGATCGGTCGAGGCGTCGCCGGGAGTTTGGTGCAGCCGATTAAGCTAATCCCGATCTCCGATCGCAGCGACGCCGACGAGGTGGCCCTCTGGAACATTGAGCTCGCCTTTGCGCCGGCCCGCAGCGCCTCGTCAGAGAGCGCCGAACGAAAGGGCGCAGAAGTTTCCTCGGTCGTGCAGGCGATTAAGACCTCCTCGCCGGAATTTCTCCGTTGGACCCGTTCGGGCATTTCAAGCGCCCAGGCGAACCTTATGCGGCTTATGGCCGCGGTGAACGACAAGGCCCGTGTCGGGGGCTTCGCCTCTCAGGTGGCCGCGCCCCTCGAAGCCATCGCCAAGGTCCTCGACGATAATGTCGGAAATCTCTTTGTCCAGGCGCCCGAGCCGGCCACGTCTGATTCCTCCGCGCAAGATGGGGCTGAGGATCCGCATTTAGTTGGTGCAAAGCCGGCGGGACACAATCAGTTGATGCGGCGAGATGAGGCGTTGCTAGCCCTCGAGAGGGTCGCTGAATACTTTGACAAGGCAGAACCGCAAGGCGTTATCGCTGGCAGCATTAGGGATGTTGTCAGGCGCGCAAGGTTGCCTATGATGGATTTATTCGTTGAACTGCTTCCAGATGAAGTTCAGCGGGCCGAATTTCTGATGCGGGCGGGCATTAAACGAACGGGCGGCTGACACCGTCCGACCGGCTCTCCGGATCCAGACAACTGATGAAGTGAACAAACCAGAAGGGTTTCGTCATGCCGGATAGTATCCACGATAAGCTTCGGAAGGTCAGGAAGCCGCGCGTTCACATCAGCTACGACGTCGAAACCGAAGGGGCCGTCGAGGTCAAAGAGCTTCCGTTCGTCGTTGGCGTGCTTGGAGATTTCTCTGGCGACCCCACCGAAGAACTCAAGCCGCTTAAAGAGCGAAAGTTTGTTCAGATCGATCGGGAGAATTTCGATCAGGTCATGCGCCGGATGTCTCCGGGCCTGAAGCTGCGCGTCCAAAATACGCTCAAGGGCGACGGAAGCGAGATGCCCGTCGATCTGAAGTTCAATTCCATGGAGGATTTCGAGCCCGGTCGCCTTGTCGAGCAAGTCGAGCCGCTGCGCCTCCTGATGGAGAGCCGAAACAAGTTGCGCGACCTCATGACGAAGGCCGATGGCTCGGAGAAGTTGGAGAACCTGCTTGAGTCCATTTTGAAGGACAGCGAGCAGATGGATGGTCTGCGCAAAGAGCTCGGACTGGTAGACGGGGGCAAAGAGTAGACCGATGGCTAGCAGCAAAACATCCGCGTCCGCCTCCAAGGCGAGCGTCGAGGCCCAGGGCCCAAGCCTGCTCGATCAAGCGATCAGCGCGACCAAACACGCCGAGCCTGAGGTCGTCCAAGAGCTCCTGCGCACCCTGACCGAGGAAGCGACGCGCGGGACCGTGACCTTTTCCAAGAACCTCACGGTCACCATGCGCCAGGCGATCGCCGCCATCGACGAGAAACTGTCGGTTCAGCTTGCCGAGATCATTCATCATCCCAAGTTCAAGGCGCTCGAGGGCAGCTGGCGCGGCCTTTACTATTTGGCGTCCAATACCGAGACGGGCAAAGACATCCGCATTCGTGTGCTGAACACCACAAAGCGGGAATTGGCGCGCGACCTCTCCAAGGCGATCGATTTTGATCAAAGCACCCTGTTCAAGAAAATTTACGAAAGTGAGTTCGGAACACCGGGCGGGGAGCCTTACGGCGCCCTTATCGGAGACTACTACTTCGACCACAGCCAGGACGACATCGAGCTGCTCAGGAACCTATCGGGCATATCAGCGGCTGCTTTCGCACCGTTCATCTCCGCCGCCGGTCCGAAGATGTTCGGTTTCGAGACGTTTGAGGAACTCTCTCAGCCGCGCGATCTGGCCGACAAGTTCAGTGCGTCAGAATACTCAAAATGGCGTGGGTTTAGGGACACGGAAGACAGCCGGTTCGTGAGCTTGACCATGCCGCGCGTCTTGGCGCGTCAGCCTTACGGCACGAGCACGCACCCGATCGAGGAGTTCAATTTCGAAGAGGTCGAGCTGGACGCCGCTGGAAACGCCCGGCCCCTCAAGCACGACGACTATTGCTGGATGAACGCCGCTTACGCCATGGGTGTGCGCATGACGAGCGCCTTCTTCGACAGCGGCTGGTGCACAACCATCCGCGGCGCGGAAGGCGGGGGCAAGGTGACGAACCTGCCGACCCACATGTTCATGTCCGACGACGGGGATCCCTCAGAGCAATGCCCGACCGAGATTGCGATCACGTCGCGTCGCGAAAAGGAGTTGTCTGATCTCGGTTTCCTCCCGTTATGCCATTACAAGAACACCGACTATGCCGTGTTCTTCGGCGCTCAGACGACGCAGCGGCCCAAGAAATATGATCGGCCCGAAGCCACGGAGAATGCGGCGATCTCGGCCCGCCTTCCCTACATCATGGCCACCTCTCGCTTCGCCCACTACCTGAAGGTGATGGCGCGAGACAAGATCGGGTCGTTCATGGAGGTTGACGATTGCTCCGACTGGCTCAACCGCTGGATCATCAGGTACACCAACAGCGCTGAGGGCAGCGGGGCCGACATGCGGGCGAAGTATCCCCTTCGCGAAGCGCGCGTTGAAGTCACGCAGATCCCGGGCTCTCCGGGGTCTTACAACGCGGTCGCCTATCTTCGGCCCTGGCTGCAGATGGAAGAGCTGACGGCCTCGTTGCGTCTGGTCGCGCGTATTCCAGCGCGCGTTTGACCACAGACGACACCGCCACAATCCAATCGAAAGAGCAGCCGTTACGGGCGAACTTTCTTTCGGCGCTGGCGGAGCCTGATGGGGATCGCACGTCGATCGAGGCCTTTATCAATGCAGATCCGGCGGCGGCGATAAGGCTCTGGTTCGGCGATGAGCTGCTGAAGCAGGTTCAGGACGCTGAGCATCTGCGCCGCCTCCTCGATTGGGATGTCGCGGAAATGGATGAGCTATTGAACCAGGCCAGCAATGGCCTGCTTCATCATCCAAGAGTGATCGAGCTTGAGTCCAACTGGCTCGGTATCCATTGGCTGGCCGGCGCCCTTACCGCCGATGGGATGACCGTCCTAAGGGTGCTCGACTGTCGCTGGAGCGAGCTGGCCCGCGATCTGGAACGCGCCGCGGACTTTGATCAAAGCACCCTGTTCGAGCTCGTCTATAACCAGGAATATGGAATGCCGGGCGGCCTGCCGTTCGCACTCCTTATCGGTCTTTATGAGGTGCAGCACCGGGTCACCCGGGAGCGGCCCACAGACGACATCGGAATTTTGCGCCGGCTCACCGCGGTTGCGGCCGCGGCCTTCTGTCCTGTCATTGTTGGCGTTCGGCCCGCCATGCTCGGCGCGGATAGCTTTGGGGATTTGGAACGCCGCGCCTCCCTCGCCGCCCTGTTCCGCAGCGCCGAGTTCGCCCGTTTTCGCTCGTTTCGCGAACTGCCCGACGCCCGGTTCGTCGGCCTCGTCGCTCCACGGGTGCTCTTAAGGGCGCCCTATCGCGGGCGCGACGTGGGCGATTGCGGCTTCCGTTTCAGCGAGACTGTGACGGACTCAGGCAAGGAGCTGGTCTGGGGAAACGGCGCCCTCGCCCTCGGCCAGATCTGCCTTCGCGCCTTCAACGACTTCCGGTGGTTGGCCTCGATCCGCGGAACGGTCGCCGACGAGCTCGCAGGCGGCGTCGTGGTCGATCTTCCAACGCCCGATTTCGAAACCGATCCCCCGGACACCGTCCTCAAGTTTCCCCTCGAAATAAATCTCACCGAAACCTTAGAGCGCGATTTGACGGAGGCTGGGGTCATCAGCATTCGTCGATGCAAAGAAACGCCCTACGTCGCGGTTTTCAATCTTCCCAGCGCACATCGGGCCCAGGGCCAGTACACAACCGAAATCGCTCGCGCAAATGAGCAGCTGGGCTCTATGCTCAACTATATCTTCTGCGTGGGTCGGTTTGCTCATTACATAAAGGTGATTTCTCGCGAGTTCATCGGCTCCTATAGCTCAGCGTCTGATTGCCAAGATCGCCTGACCCGGTGGCTCAGCCGCTATTGCACGTCGGGCGACGATGTCTCCTATGAAATGCGCGCGCGGTTTCCATTGCAGTCCGCGCGGGTCAAGGTCCAGGACGTCGTCGGTCAGCCTGGCGCGTTTGAGTGCACGGTCCTCTTGAAACCACACCTGCAACTTGACCAGGCGATATCGGAATTCCAGCTTGTGACCATCGTCCAGGGTGTCGAACGAAAACTATAGCGGGGCGTCAGATGAAATCCTTATCGGTCTATCTTTCAGAAGGCGATCTTGGGGCCGCCGTGGAGGACCTCCAGCAGCGCGTCCGCTCCCAGCCCACCAATGTCAGCCTCAGGTTTGAGCTGGCCGAGGCTTTGCTTCTATCGGGCGCCTTCGAACGCGCTGACACACATTTCGACCTCGTCAGCACCCAAGATCACGAGTTTGGGCTCCGCGTGGCTCTGGTGCGCCAACTCATTCGTGCAGAGCTGGCCAGACATGAAGTCTTCACCCAAGGCCGGGCACCGGAAGTTCTGGGGGACATCGACCCTGAGATTGAGCTCGGGTTGAAAGTGCTTCTCCTGCAGCGAGACGGGGGAGACGCCGCGGGGCTGCGACAGGCGGCCGACGAGGCCTCCGCGCCGATCGTCGGCCAGGTCGACGGGCAGGCGATCAATTTTGTTCGCGATCTTGATGACCGGGTCGCCGATGTCCTTGAGGTGCTCACCAGCGTCGGTAAATACTATTGGGTGCCCTTCCGAAGAGTGCGCGCCCTGGAGCTTCAACCCCCTCAGCACCCTCGCGATATCATCTGGCGCACCGCCAACCTCGAGGTTGAGGGCGGTCCAGAAGGGGTGGTCTATATTCCGGCCACCTATGCCGCGCCGCCGGGATCCGTATCGGACAGCCTTAAACTTGGCCGAGAAACCGAGTGGCGTGAGGTCAACGGCCTTACCCAGGGCGTTGGATTGCGCTGTCTTGTTCTCGGCGAGGAGGCGACGCCCTTCGGCGCCTTCGAGCTTTTGACCATCGACAGCGGCGCACCTGCGTGAGCCTGCGCACTCAGGCCAAACCCCTTGGGCAGGGCTCGCTCCTCGATCGGCTTCTGGAGGACCCGGAAGAAGACCCGTCTCGTGGGTTGTCCATGGCCGTTCTTCGCGATGGCTTGAGACGCGACCTCGAAGGCGCACTGAATACGCGCCGGCGCTTTCTGTCTTGGCCCCCCGAGCTCGAGGAGCTTGATAGTTCGCTGTTGAGCTACGGCCTTTCTGACTTCACCAACGGCGCTCTGAAGTCAGATGACTTTCGGGACATGTTCATTGGCGAAATTCGCGATCTTATTCGCCAATTAGAGCCAAGAATATACAATTTCGAAGTCATCATATTGGAGAATAAAGACGAGTTCGACAGGATAATTAGATTCCGCATCTCTGGAATGGTGGCCATCGGTGATGAAAAACAGCATATCAGCTTTGATAGCCACGTGGACCCCGTGCGATGCATTGTTGTTAGGGATTAGCTGTGTTTGATAGCATCCTTCCCTACTACAATGCTGAGCTCCGCTTTATGCGGGAGCTGGCCAAGGAATTTGCGCGAGAGAACCCGAAAATCGCCGCCCGGCTTCGAATGTCGGAAGAAGCGATCGAGGATCCTCACGTCTCCCGATTGATTGAAGCCTTCGCCTTTTTAAATGCGCGCCTGCGCCTCAAGCTTGACGATGATTTCCCTGAGCTTACCGAGTCACTCCTCGGGCTTCTCTATCCGCATTACCTTTCGCCCATTCCCTCCATGAGCGTCGTCGAGCTTGAGCCTCGTTCTTCGGTAAGAGGGGCGCGTAGGATACCGCGCGGCATGCGCCTCACCACTGAACCGGTCGATGGGGAGGTTTGCGAATATCGAACCGGGTATGAGGTCGAGATCTGGCCGATCGCCCTGACCGGCGCGGTCCTGACCGGGCTCCCCCTGACCGCGCCCACCAATCGTGCGGCAAGCGCCGCCCTCAGCGCCCTGCGGCTCAGCTTGCGCTGCACCACCGGCGAGCAAACCTTCGTTGATCTTGGACTGGATCGCCTGCGGTTCTACATTCACAGTGAGCCTCGGACCAGTCAGATCCTCTACGAACTGATTGTGGGCGGAACCATTTCGATCGCTCTGGCGGATAGCGCCGTTGACGATCAGCCGGTGATTCTGGATCGCAGCGCCATCAAGCCGGTCGGCTTTTCCCCCGAGGACATTTTGCTGCCGATGGGGCATGGGGCTCAGCTTGGGTATCCCCTGCTCAGCGAATACTTCGCCTTCCCCGAAAAATTCCTGTTCTTCGATATAACAGGGCTGACCGCTAAGACCCTGCTGAACGCCGGAGCGACGATGGAGATATTTCTCTATTTTGATCGTTTCGATCAACGCCTTGAACAGATCGTAAGCGCCGCGGACTTTCGCCTGTTCTGCACGCCGATCATCAATCTGTTCGAGGCCAAAGCTGATCCGATCCGCCTTGACCCGGGTCGTTTCGAATACCGCATCATCCCCGATTCCCGCAGGGAGAGCACCCTCGAAGTGTACTCGGTCGATAAGGTCACCGTGAGCAATCGCCAGGGCGATGAGCTTGGATATCGGCCGTTCTATTCATTCGGGCAACGTCAGGTCGATCGCGAAACGACCCCCCGGTTCTGGCATACCCTGCGCCGAGAGAGCGCCTATCTCGGCGGCGGCGATGACGTTTTCCTCTCAGTGGTCGACACCGAGGGGGTTTTGGAAGGCGGCGACCACATCGCTTCAATCAATATAACCGCAACCAACCGAAATCTGCCCGCGCGCCTGCCGTTTGGAAACGGCCGTCCGGCGCTGAAATTTCACGATGACGGCCCGATCGAGCACGCAACCTGTTTGATGGCGCCGACGCGACCGTTAAGGGCAGGAAAGGGGCGCGCGAACCTCTGGAAGCTCATCTCACAGCTCTCGTTGAACCACGTCTTTGTCTCTGAGAGCGCGGTCGCCACGGATGTCCTTCGCGAGGTTCTATCCCTCTACGACACAGCGGACGCGGCCTCGAGTCGAGCGCTGATCGAACGCCTGGTCGGTGTGAAGGCGGTCCAGTCCGTCGCCAGGACGCCCGGGGGCGGGCGGATCGCCTTTACGAGCGGGACCGATCTGACCTTGGAGTTCGAAGACAGTCGGCTATCGGGCTCGGGCGCTTTTATGCTGGGGAGCGTGTTTGAGAGCGTTTTTGCGGGCCTTTCTGCGATAAATGCATTTGTACGCGTGACCTTGAAGCTCAAAAACGAGAAGGGCGTGTGGCACTCATGGAAGGCCAGGACAGGGACGCGCACACTGATCTGATCGACCGTGCGCTCGCCAGCGCAACGGGATCGAGCTTCTTTCAGGTGGTTCGCCGGCTTAATCGATTTGCCCGTCGCGCCGGCAAGAAGGCGCTTGGTCCAAACGTCAGGCCCAAGGACGAGCCGGTTCGATTTCGCACGACCCTTGGCATGCGCCATCCGGCGAGCGAAATATCTGCAGCGACCCGCACGCCAGACCAGAAGCCGGAGTTGACGGTGTCGTTTCTCGGCCTCACCGGCCCGATGGGCGTGCTGCCGGATTTTTATACCGAGCTCGCCATAGCGCAGCGTCAAGCCCGTCGGCCCGCCCTGACCGCGTTCCTTGATCTGTTTAATCACAGGACGATCAGTCTCTTTTATCGCGCCTGGGCCAAATACCGGCTGCCGATCCGCTATGAGGAGGCGACTCGCCCGGTCTCTGACCCCTTCAGCATCGCCCTCGCCTCGATCGCTGGATTTGGACTAGGGCCCTCTCAAGGCCAGCTCGATGAAGATAAGGCCCATTTGCTGAGCGTCGCCAGCATCTTCGCGCGCGGCTCCGTATCGCCTCAGGCTCTCAAGACGGTTATCCGGTCTCGATTCGATTTTCCTTTGCAGGTCGAGGAGTTGAGAGGGCGCTGGATCACGATCCCCGAACATGAACGGACCGTGCTCGGCCAAGGCGCGCGCGCCTTTTCCCAATTGGGCTCCACTGCGGTCATCGGGACACAGGTATGGGACGTTCAGGGTCGGTTTCGGTTGCGGATTGGCCCTGTGGGTTTTGACGCGTTCAACCGCTTTTTTGAAGACAATGACCTAAGGCGCGAGCTCAAGGCTATCGTCAAGCTCGCAGCCGGACATGGTCTGGACTTTGATGTCCAGTTGGTGCTCAAGCGCGAGGAAGCGCCGACGGCGCGCCTCGCCTCCGGCGCAGGTCCGATCACCAGGCTTGGCCAGACAAGCTGGATGCACCAAGGCGCGCTCGAGCGCGATGTTGAAGACGCCATTCTCGCCTGCTGAAGTGCGCTGCGGCGCGGTTGGCCCAAAAGAAGGGTTTTGACCGCCGGTCGGGCATACCGGGCCATGAACGCCAAATACGAGAACTCAGTGGTGTGACCCCATGCCTGCGGCGATCCGCTCTGCGCGGGCCAAGTCCCGTTTGATCAGAGGATTCTGCGGATCGAGCGCCAAGGCCTTCTTAAGAAGGCTCACAGCGGCGTCAATGTCGCCTCGGTTCAGCGCCTCAAGGCCCCGAGCCCTAAATTGTCGAGCGCCGGCGGCGTCGCGGCTGGGTGCAGGCGGAGGCGGAGGCGATACGATCTCGGCCTTTGGCTCCACACGCGACTGGATCACCTCCTCGTCGCTCTTGGCATGCTCGTGGCGGTGGGCGGGTTCGACCAGCCGCCGCGGGGCTGTGCCGGGAATCTGAATCGACTGGCCGACCTCCGCCTGATTGGGAGCAGACATGCCATTGTAGCGAGACAGGGCATAGAACTTGAACCGGTCGCCTAAGAAGCGCTCGGCCAGAATGGACATCGTCTCCCCGGGCTGGATTTTGTAAGCGAAGCTTTTTTCTCCCAATAACACCTTGGGATCTTGATCGATTTGCTCGAGGAGACTCGTGCCGAGATCATTTCCAGGTTGTTCCCTCAGGAACGCCTGAATTTCGGGACGGGCATGTACCGGATCTCCCTTCGCGAGCAACTCGATTGCGAGCTTCACTCTTTGCTTTCCGGTCAATCCCGGTGTGGCCTGAGGCTCAGGTGGCTTGGGCGGGGGCAGAGGCGCAGGCGCGGGCGGCTTGGGCTTGCTTGGAGGGGGAAGCGGCGCAACCGGGACCGGCGTCGGTTGAGGGGTCGAGCAGGCGAGCAACCCTAGGCTCATCGCCGTCATCAACGAAATCAACCGCACTCGAAACATCTTTGATCGCCCCAGTTGACGCACGACCGTTCATTCGCGCGCGAGTCTGCGCCGTCCAAAGGCCCCAGACGTGACCGAGGCCGCAAGCAAAAACTCAAGTGAAGACTGATTACCGCGTCTTAGGCCCAAATCAATTGGCTTATAAAGCACCCCTATTGCGACGCCCGCGTGAAGTGCGCCGCGTTGAAGGCGCGCTCTGTCGCCGATGAAAGAGGGTCCGGCTCTCAGGACGCCGTCAGGGACCGCCCCTGTCTTAACCTTGAACGCTGGGTCGCCGCTGCGCAGGAGCCGTTAGACCCGCGGCCAACGGGCGCAAAGCTCGGCGCGGGATCTGGAACCGATCCGGCTATCTTTGCGGAGGAAATTCCAGCCGAGCGATGTCAAACCCCAAGGACCTTGCCCTCTGCAGCATAGCCGAGCGCGTCGCAGCCGCGAGATCAGGTGCGCGCGAGAGCAGCCAGACAAATTTGCCGGTGGAATCGCCGACGATCGCCCACTGATAATCCCCGGCAAAGTCGAGGACCCGGTACTCTTTGGAGATCACAAAATAGTAGGTGAGCTTCAGGCGGGCGTTCATCCCAGGATCCAGAATATGGCCGGTGGCCCGATAGATCGTCTCCGCGCCGGTCGGCGAGCCGCGGTGGCAGGTCTGCACCACATGGATCTCGCCCTTGCCATTGGCGCCATAGTCCGCCGTCGGGGCCTCGCAGTCTGCGCCGTGCTCGAACTGGTTGGGCGTGCGGGCGATCTCATACCAGCGTCCAAAATAGCGCGATAGGTCGACCGGCTTGGTCGGTTCTGGCGCGCCGGCCAGGGATGCGCCGCCGGAAAAACTAAAAACGACGGCGATAAAGACAGCCGCTAGCCGCGTGAGAGGGCGCACCATGCCCTGCTCCTTCCCATTGTTCAGCCCCGAAAAAACGCCCCGCCGGGTAATTTCCCGGCGAGGCGCTGGTGTCGCATACTCATGTGGCCGCTATTCGGCAGCCATGTTTCCGACTGTTTATTCGGCCGCCATCATGGACGTGACGCTCGCCGAGCGGAAGTTGATGGTTTTCAAATACTGAATACCTTCCTCAGCGATATCATCGCCCACCATTCGCTCGCCTTCAGCCTTAAGCTCATCCATGTCGACATACATGCCATAAAAGGCGCGGGTGCGGTCTGTGATGATGCCGGCGTTGAGCAGGGTCTTGATCAGCACGCGGAAAATATTGGTGGCTTCCTTCATGTCCTCCCGGCGGGCCTCGTCGGTCGCGAGCAGGGTGAGCTCCTGCATGACGACGTCCGGATCCATGCCGAAGCTCTCGTACATAGCGCGCTGCTGGTGCGGCCCGACGAGATTGAACAGAAGCGTCTGGAAGCAATGCGCCGCCCAGTCCTCGACAATGATATGCTCGGCCGGGTCGAGCTTGGGCACGGTACGGTCGGCCCAGATCTTCCCGAACTTATGGTGGAAGGCCTCGTCGGTCATGACCAGCTGCATCAGCTTCTTCATCAGAGGATCGTTGGTCTTGACGAAGAAGGTGGCGAAGGCGCCCATCGCCAGCCCTTCGACCAGCATCTGCATCCCGATGATTTTCTTATAGACTTCGGGCGCGCCGATGATCTCGACCAGGAGGTCTTTCAGGACGGGCCCGCACGGCATAGGCGTGCCCCAACGCGCTTTGATGTACTGAGCGAAGGCCGTGACGTGCCGCGCTTCTTCACGGGCCTGGTTGGCGGCGTATTCCTGCGCGCCCTGGTCCTTCAGCACATGGCAGAGGGACGCGGAAAGATTGAGGGCGCCCTGCTCCCCGTGCAGAATCGAGGAAAGGCTCCATCGGGTGCTCTCGTTGATGAAACGGATCTTGTCCTTGGGGTCTTTGAGCTTGCTCTTAACGTAGTCCGTCTCGAGCGCCGGAAAGAACTCCTCAGGCACAAGGGCTTCGTTCTCCATATCGAACGGCGCGCTGAAGTCGATGTACGTCTTGTCGAGCGGGTCCCAGAAATGATCATGGGTGGCGGCGATGATCTTGTCGAAGGCCGCGGTTCGCGAACCGTAGCGATCGAGCTCAAGCATGGACTCAAAATCGTCCGGCGCCACAGCGTCGTACATCGCGTCTTTGGTGATATTGCCATCGGCCATTGTGATCTCCCAGAGCCTGTTCGATCGGCCACACAGAGGCGCGGGCCGCCGCATCTTATCGCTGCTTAGTATGCGGAGACAGGTCGTCGCGGTCAAGAAACAATGACGGACGCGTCACCTTTTTGACGGCTCTGTGTCTTGGCCGCCCTTAGGGCGTGGCGAGCGGGTGTCAGCCTGGGCGGGCGCGTTGGATCGTCGGCCCGAGGTGCTCGATCACCGAGCGGGCGTCGAAGGCGCTGCGGTCGGCCGGCTTGGGCCCCTTGCCCATCACGATCTCTGCAGACGCCTTGAACTCGCTCGTCTGATCCACGTCGAGCGGGGCGCCCCAGTAAGGATCGCCCCAACGGCCATATCCCCAGCCATAGCCTCGACGATAAAAGCCCCAGCGCGGACCCCAGTACGCCCCGAAATAGGGGTCGACATAGGTCTGGGTGGCTTTATCGGTGTTGCGGTCATTGGCCGCGAACCAGTCAAAACCCTGCTGCACGGTGAGCTCGGCGGATCGATAGAGCAAATAACGCTCGACGGTGTCGCGCGAGGTCAGCGCATTGCCTGAGAAGGTCACGCGCCACCGATTGGCTTCGATCTGTTGGTCGGAATACCCGCCGCCCGCCTCGAGATTGCGCGCCCCGACCGGTTGATAGGGGGTCGCGGTCTCGCAGCCGGCTAAAACCAGCGCCAGGGCGCTGAACAAGGGAAGCGCGAGTCGTGTCATGGACAACTCCCAAAGGCGTACGCCCGCATACGCGGGTTCGGTGAATGACCCTCGCAAACGACTGTGGCGAGCGGAAGGTTGCCGCGTTACCGGCCTGAAACGGTCAAGCTCGTCAAGACCCGTGTGCGATGAGCGCCCATATCGCCCCGCCGAACGCGCCAAGAAGCAGCACTGCGCAGCTGAGGGCCTGAACCGCAAACCCGGGCCCGCGCTTGTTCGGATCGGCCATATAGCCGGTCATGTACATGAAGCGTCCGCCAATCCAGACGAGGCCAAACGCTGCGGCGATCCAGCCGCCGTAGGGCTTGGGAATGAAACGATCGAACAGAAAGAGGCAGACCAGGAATATCGGGAGCCATTCCAGGGTGTTGCTCTGCACCCGCACGGCCCGCTCGAGCTGCGGGTGGCCCGTCATCATCGGCGGATGGATGCCCGAGGCTCCCCGCGCGCGGCCCACGTTCATGATGGTGTAGAAGTAAAACAGCATTGCGAGCAGCGCCACGATGGCGACGGGGGCGTCCATGCGATGAGGTCCTGTTGGCTTCACCTCAGCCTAGCAGGGCCCCCAAGCTTGGCCAGAGACGAATCTGCGGCGACTTGACGCCGTTAAGATCGCAGGCGAGGGTCGTTGAAAATGATGGGAGGCGGGGATGAAGGCGTTAGGCGCGCTCGGCGCGGCGGTCATGCTTGGTCTGATGGCCAGTCCGGCGTTCGCCGCTGCGCCGGCAGGGCTCCAAGACCGGTATGCGGACGACAACGGGGTCAAGATTCACTACGTCGTCGCCGGCAAGGGGCCGCTCGTGGTGATGATCCACGGCTTTCCCGACTACTGGGGCACCTGGAAGCCTCTGATCCGCACCCTCGCGGCCGACCACTACCGGACGGCCGCCGTCGATCTGCGTGGCTACAACCTCTCCGATAAGCCCGAGGGCGTCGCCAACTACGCTATGCCCCTTTTGATCTCGGACATCGCCGCGGTCATCAAGGCGGAGGGGCGGAGCAAGGCGATCGTGATCGGCCATGACTGGGGCGCCGCCATCGCCTGGCAGGTGGTGATCAACCGGCCGGATCTGGTGGACAAGCTTGTGATCATGTCCGTGCCCCACCCCACCACCTTCGCCCACGAGATGGCGACCGATCCCGTGCAGCAGAAGAACAGCCAGTACGCGCGCAACTTCCAGAAGGAAGGGGCGGAAAAGGGACTGACGGCGGAGGGTCTGGCCGGCTGGGTTAAAGACCCGGCCGAAAAACCGCTCTACATCGAGGCGTTCAAACGCTCAGACTTCACCGCCATGCTCAACTACTACCGGGCCAATTATCCGAAGACGGCGGGCGTGGACGGGTCGCCGCCGCCTGAGCTCCCGCCGATCACGGTTCCAGTGCTGGTGATTCACGGCCTTAGGGATACGGCGCTCAACGCCGCTGGGCATTCAGGCACTTGGGATCATGTCACGGCCGACACCACCCTCTTGATGATCCCGACGGCGGGCCACTTCGTTCAACACGACGCCGAGGCCCTGGTGGATCGTACGGTCAAAGATTGGCTCGATCAGCGTCGATAGGGCGCCTCAGCGCGGCGCGTCCGCCTCCTCTCGGTTCAAGCGCTCAAGTTGCCGGTTCATCTCATCGAGCTCAGGCTTGATCGCCTCGATTGCGCGCTGGGCCGCCTCAGCCGCCTTCATGCCCGCTTGCGCCTGAGCCTCGGCGCGCGCCGTAATCTCGCTGATCTGATCGGCTGAGCGCTGCGCCCGGTCCTTCGCGCGGAGGGCGCTGGCCTCCGCGCGCGCCGTGATCTCTTTCATCCGCTCAGGTGAGCGTTCCGCCCTGGCCGCCCGCGCGCTGGCGTCCTGCACCTTTTGTTCAACCTCAGCCATGATCGCGTTGATATGGGCCGATCGGACAGCCTCCTCGGCCTTCAGCCGGGCGTCCAAGCTGGCCATCTTGGCGTCGAGTTCACGCATTTTGGCGGCGAGCTGGGCCTCGTCTTTCTCGGACCAATACGCGTCCTCAACCACCTTGCCGTCGACGATAGCGAGGCTGTGGGAGACGCCGCGAGGCCCGGGCGCCGGGGGGGCCGGTGGAACGGGCGTCTGGACCGCCGGCGCCGGATAGGGGGCCTGGGCGAGCACAGGCGCCGCGATCAGCGCTCCGCCCAGGAGCGCCAGGGCGGCGATCGGAAGAGCGGTCTTGTGCATGGTGGACATCCCCTATCGGCTTTGATCGCCGAAGGATGGCCGATGACGCCGCCGACGTCACGTTAAGCTCTCGTCATGAGCCAACGGCGAGGCCGTTTACGCCGAAGGGGCGCTGCGCCGGTTCCGCTTGGCCGCTACGCGCAGGCGAAGGGCGTTGAGCTTGATAAAGCCGGCGGCGTCGCGGTGATCATAGGCGACCTTGCCTTCCTCAAAGGTGACCAGGTCCTGATCGTAGAGGGAGTAAGGGCTGGTGCGACCGATCACACTCACATTGCCCTTGTAAAGCTTGACCCGAACCTGGCCCGTCACCAGGGCCTGAGAATGGTCGATCGCCGCCTGCAGCATCTCCCGCTCGGGGGCGAACCAAAATCCGTTGTAGATCAGTGAGGCGTAGCGCGGCATGAGCTCGTCTTTGAGATGCATGGCCCCCCGGTCAAGGGTGATGGATTCCATGCCCCGGTGCGCGGCGAGCAGAATGGTCCCGCCCGGCGTTTCGTAAACTCCGCGCGATTTCATGCCGACGAACCGGTTCTCCACCAGGTCCAGCCTGCCGACGCCATAGTCGTGGCCGAGCTGGTTCAGCTTGGTCAAGAGGGCGGCGGGCGACAGTCTCTCGCCGTCGATCGCCACCGGGTCGCCCCGCTCGAACTCGAGCGTGAAGACCGCAGGCGTGTCCGGCGCGTCTTCCGGCGCCAGGGTGCGCATATGCACAAACTCGGGCGCCTCGATCGCTGGATCCTCCAGCACCTTCCCCTCGGACGAGGAGTGCAGAAGATTGGCGTCGACGCTGAACGGCGCCTCTCCCCGCTTGTCTTTGGAGATCGGGATCTGGTGCTGTTCTGCGAAGGCGATCAAGGCCTCGCGGCTCTTGAAGTCCCATTCGCGCCAGGGGGCGATCACCTTGATGTCGGGCTCTAAGGCGTAATAGGCGATCTCGAACCTGACCTGGTCGTTTCCCTTGCCTGTCGCCCCATGACAGACGGCGTCAGCGCCGACCTTGCGGGCGATCTCGATCTGGCTCTTGGCGATCAGCGGGCGGGCGATCGAGGTGCCGAGGAGATACTGGCCCTCATAAACCGTATTGGCCCTGAACATCGGAAAGACGTAGTCGCGCACGAAGGCTTCGCGCAGATCCTCGATGAAGATGTTCTCGGGCTTGATCCCGAGGAGCTCGGCCTTCTTTCGCGCGGGCTCGAGCTCCTCTCCTTGGCCGAGATCGGCGGTGAAGGTGACGACCTCCGCCCCATACTCGGTCTGGAGCCACTTCAAGATGATCGAGGTGTCGAGGCCGCCTGAATAGGCCAGGACCACCTTTTTGACCGAGCCGAAGCGCCCCGGCGCTAAAGACGGCGCAGCGTCGAGCTCAGGGCGATCGGCGGGCATGGGCGGCATCCGGTGACGGTGGCGAAGTCGCCGCGCGCTTTAGAGCATTTGCGACGGATGAACAGCCCCTGGCGTAGGCGCGCCCTAGCGGTCTTCGTCGAATCGCTCCTCCACCAGACGGCAAAGGGCGTCAAGGGCGGTTTCGGCGTCGGGGCCGGCGGCGGTGATCTCCAGGGTCGATCCGGGGCCGGCGGCCAGCATCATCAGCCCCATGATCGATTGGGCGTCGACACTGGTCCCCTCGCGACTGACCCGGACCTCGGCGTCGAAGGCGGCGGCGGTCTTGACGAACTTCGCCGACGCGCGCGCGTGAAGCCCGCGCTCGTTGACGACTTCAACCGTGCGAACCAGCGTCTCGGTCACTTCTCGCCCGCAAGCACGTAGGACGCGACGGAAATATACTTCTTTCCTGCCTCCTGGGCATGGGCGACCACCGTCGAAAGATCGCCCCGGTCACGGATCGAGGCCAGTTTGATCAGCATGGGCAGGTTCAGGCCCGCGATCACCTCGGCCCGGGTCTCATCCATGACAGAAATCGCCAGATTGGACGGTGTGCCCCCGAACATGTCGGTCAAGAGGATCACGCCGGCCCCGTCCTCGACCTCTCGCGCCGCAGCGACGATGTCGGCCCGTCGGCGCTCCATGTCGTCCTCCGGGCCGATGCAGATCGCGCGCACGCCCGTTTGCGGGCCCACGACATGCTCCATGGCCAGAACAAACTCGTCGGCCAAACGGCCGTGGGTGACGATCACCAGACCGATCATTCGATCCCCTTGCGCCGCCCCTTGGCTAACGCGCCCTTAAGACTTGATACGCCTGTCGTCTTTCCTGTCAAAGCCCACGCTGCAACGCAGCGAGCGCGATCGCCAGTCGCCGTGGCAGATCCGCATCGGCCATGGACAAGCTTAGCCTTTGAACGGTCGCCCCTGCAATCTGATCGGACTGCGGCGGAGGCGTCCGTTCAGGCTCCGCAACCAGGTCCACCACAAGGTCGATCGCGCTGAAGGGCGCTGTCTGCGGCGCGGCGACCACCCCGACGCTACGCACCTCGATCAGACCCGCCAGGGGCGCGGGCGGCTTTCCGAACGCCCGGCCGCCGGAAACGAAGACGACCACGCGGTCATCGGCGATCAGGCGAAAGCCTGCCTCAAGACAGCGAAGCGCCAGGGTCGACTTGCCGGCGCCGGACGGGCCGCGGATCAGAACGCCGCGCAGGCGTCCGTCCATCCAGCGCGCGACGAGGGTGGCGTGAAGGATTTGGCTCACGGGCAGGCTCATACACCGGCCAACGGCAGCTCGACGATGAACCGGGCGCCGACGACCTGGCCCTCCTCGAGCCGGTTCTCAGCACGGATCGAGCCCCCATGGGCTTCTACGATCTGGCGCGCGATGGAGAGGCCGAGGCCGGAATGCCCGCTGCTGGAGGCGCCGCCGCCCGAGCGGGACCCGCCTGATATCTTGGGCCTTTGGGTGTAAAAGCGTTCGAACACGCTCTCAAGGTTTTCCGGCGGCAGGCCCGGCCCGTCATCCTCCACAGCGACGGACACTCTCTCCCTTTGGGTTCGACTGGCCACGAGACGCACGGCGCCGCCTTCAGGACTGAAGGAGCGGGCGTTGTCGATCAGGTTTCGGAACACCTGGCCGAGCGGACCCTCCCGCCCCGAGACGGGCAGGGTGTCCCGGGCTGGCGGACCGGTGTAGACCACATGGGCTTCATCCGGCCGGCCGGTCTCGGCATAGAGCCCGGCAAGGTCGGCAAGCAGCCGCGAAAGATCCACCGCCCGCGGCGCCTCCCGAGACAGCTCTGCATCGAGCCTTGAGGCGTTTGAGATGTCCGTGATCAGGCGGTCGAGGCGGTCGACGTCCTTTTTCAGGATCGGCAAGAGCCGCGCCTGAGCCTGAGCCGTCGGCGCAAGCTCCAAGGTCTCCACCGCCGAGCGCATCGAGGTGAGCGGGTTCTTGATCTCGTGGCTGACGTCCGCCGCAAAGTGCTCGATCGCATCCATCCGCGCGGACTGAGCCGCGGTCATGGCCTCAAGGGAACGGGTCAGATCGCCGACCTCGTCCTGACGTTCGGCAAGATCGGGCAGGGACATGGCCCGAACCCGCGACAGGCGCACGCTGTCGGCGGCGTGCGCCAGGCGCATGATCGGCTGAGCCACCCATTGGTTCAAAACCAGGCTCGATCCCAAGGTGACGGCGATCGCGATCAGGATGAAGGGAACCAAGGCCGCGCGCTGAGCCGCGACGATCTGGTCGACGCCGGCCGCGTCCAGGGTGACCACGCCGAGAACCGCCTGGACGCGCTGGATCGGGACCGAGACGGAGATCAGCCGGTCGCCGCTGTCCGAACGGCGCACCTCCGCGAGCGGCTGACCCTGCATCGCCAGCGAAACCTCCCGGCGAAGCTCAGAGACAGCCCGGTCGTGTAGCCTCGCCTCTCTGAGGGCCGCAGACGGCTGCCAGGGCCAGCGCCAAACCCAGGGGCCAGGCCGCGAGGCTGGGGGCAGGGGCCGCTCTTCGATCTGGCCGGCGAGCACGGAGCTGTCGATCAGGACATGGCCGTCCCGGTCGAACAGCCGGATCCGCTGGTTCTTGGTCAGGGCCAGGGCCTGAACAATGTCGGTGGCCCGGCCGACGTCCAAGGTCGGCTCAGGCTCGCCATGCGTGGCGAACCGTCCGATCAGATTCGTGAAGGTCTGGCCCTCCGCCGTCAGGCTGTCGACCCGGGTCTGGACAAGGCCCTGACGGATCTCGTTCAGGGTCAAGGCGCCGCCGATCAGGATCAAGAGCGCCAGGATATTGAGCCCGGCGATCAGCCGGCCAAGGCGGGACCCGGTCACCCCGACGCGCAGCCGGGCTCTGCGTCTGCCGGCGTCCGCCGCGCGATCGGCGGACAAAGACTCAGGTCTCGCGATAACGGTATCCGACGCCGTAAAGGGTCTCGATGGCGTCGAATTCCGGATCAACCACGCGGAACTTCTTGCGCATGCGCTTTACGTGGCTGTCGATGGTGCGATCGTCCACATAAACCTGATCGTCGTAGGCGGCGTCCATCAGATTGTCGCGGCTCTTCACAAACCCGGGGCGCTGGGCCAGGGACTGCAGGAGCAGAAACTCGGTCACCGTCAGCTTCACGGGCCGGCCGTTCCACAAACAGTCGTGACGGGCCGGGTCGAGGGTGAGCTTGCCACGCTTGAGCGGTTTGGAGGCCGCGAGCGCGGAGGCCTGGGCCGGGTTGGCGTCCTCATCATCCTCTTCGGGGGCGCGGGCGCGCCTCAGAACCGCCTTAACCCGCTCGATCAGCAAGCGCTGTGAGAAGGGTTTGTGGATGTAGTCGTCCGCGCCGAGATTGAAGCCCAGGATCTCGTCAATCTCCTCGTCCTTCGAGGTGAGCATGATGACCGGCATTTCGGAGGACTGACGCAGGCGCCTCAGCACCTCCATCCCGTCCATCCGCGGCATCTTAACGTCAAGAATGACAAGGTCCGGCGGATCCTGCTCCAGGGAGGCCAGACCGGAGGCGCCGTCGTGAAGCGCTTTGACCGTGTGACCATGGCTTTCCAGCGCCAGGGAGACAGAAGCCACGATATTTTCGTCGTCGTCGATGAGGGTGATTTTGGCCATGATTTCAAAAATGGTCTGTCCTACAGCAGAAGCAAGCATTTGCGGCGAGGTTTTGACCTGATCACGGCAATGTCCGCTGCAATTAAGCGCTTGGAAAGCATGTCGCGGCAACGTGAACCCATGAGCAGGGCGCAGGTTCATTTCGAGCTTTTTGTGAGGCGCAAGATCAATGCGCCCTGGGTTCTCGAGCTCGCTACTGAGGACCGGGCCCGCGCCTTCGAGACCGCCGAGGAGCTCCTGGCCGAGGGCCGGGTCGCCGCAGTCAGGGTGAGCAAAGAGACGCTCAATGAGGACACCCGGGAGTTCTCAAGCCTGACCCTGATGTCGAAAGGCGCTGTGGAAAGCCGCCGCGAACCCAAGGCTCGAGACGTCGACGACACGCCCCTTTGTATCGCGCCGCAGGATCTTTATTCGGTCCACGCCCGCGAGCGGATCGGCCGCCTCTTGGATGGCTGGCTGCGCCGCAAATCGGTGACGCCGTTCGAGCTCCTGCATCGGCCCGACCTGGTCGAACAGCTCGAGGCGTCGGGCGTGGAGGTTCAGCATGCGGTGCAGAAGATCGCCATTCCCGAGGCTCAGGCGCGTGGAGCCACAACCCACGAGATGGTCCGCACCTTCCAGGCCCTGGTCGACCGCACGATTGAGCGCATCCTGCGCGACGGCCGCAAGAACGTGTTTCCCAAGGTTGACCGAGGCAACTTCGCCCGCACCGCTGAGGGCTTAAACGACGAGGCTGAGCGGCTTTATCTGCTGGGCGGCGGGGTCGCCGCCTTTATCGGCGTCGCAGCGAGCTGGGGTGAGAAGGTGGGCAGGCTCCTCGACCTTGCCGACAGTGCGCCCGAGGCCGGTCGCCCCCGCGGCCTGGCCCTTCAGGTGCTTGAGCAGCCCCTGTCGGAGATCGTGGCGATCAAGGGCGGCCTTGCCGGATTGCTCGGACAGGACCTGGACCTCGGCAGCAGCCTTGCCGCGATGACCCGCGTCGCCGCCGCCGAGGAGGTGAACGCCCTGATCAGGTTTGATCCCAGCCTCAACAAACAGCTGCCGCCTCTGGAGGGCGAGGCGGCGCGCCTGGCGAACTGGCTGCAACGCGACGCCTTTGAAACCGTCCGCTCAAGCCTGGCCCGGCGGGTGGTTCACGAGCTGACGGGTCCGCGCCGACTTCGCCCGTCGGATCCCGAAGGGGAGATCGACGTCCTGCGCGCCCTGGCCATGGCGCTGATGGCCGCCGCCCCCAGACTCTTACCCGCCCAGGACGTGCAGGACGCTATTGTCGAACGCTCCAAAGCCCTGGTCGGCAGCGATTTTGTCAGCGGCTATCTCGAGGGCCGCGGATCGGCCCTGGCCGAGGTCACGGCCCTGGTCAGGCTGGCGGAGAATGTCGCCGGAGGGGCCAACAAGCGGGCGGCCGCGCGCTGGATCATCGCATCGGTCGGCGCCCTCAGGTTCGAAAAGGAGATGCGCCAGGGCGGCGGTTCGCCGCCGGCCAGGCTGGCGAGCCTCGCCGAGCTCCAGAAGGCGGTCCGCCGGGCGGGCCTGCCGGAATCCGAAGAACAGGCCTGCCTGGTCAAGATCGGCGAGACCGGCGCCATGATTGAAGCCGACTGCAAGCTCGTGATGGCGATCGCCAAAGCAGACGCCCCCGCCCCGCAACGCCTGACCCTGCTGCTTCGCCTGGCGACGGGCGAAGCCGGTCCGTCCGGTCCTGTCGCCGAGAAGGCGAAAGCCGAGGTGATGCGCTTGCTTCGGGCTCCGGAGGTCCGCGCCGATCTGGCTAAAAAGCCAGAGGCGCTCGAGACCATGCGGACCCTGATGGTGGCGGCCGGTCTGGCCGCATAGGGGTGGACGCCGCCCTGCCGCAAGCCTTGAGCGTCAGGCTCGAAGCCCTGAGCGAAGGGCGTTCGGGCCGAGACCTTGCGGAGCGGGCGCAGAGGATCTCAGCCGGATACCGCTCAGGCGCGCCCTCGCGCCTGGTCATTAAGGACGCGGATGACGCCCTCGCCTACGCCTTGACCCGGATGCCGGCGACCTATGCGGCGACCCGTGCGGCCCTTTGGGCGATGGCCGACAGGGCTCCAGATTTTCAGCCGGCCACCCTGACCGACGCAGGCTGCGGTCCCGGCAGCGCGAGTTGGGCTGCGATCTCGACCTTCCATGAGCTTAAGGCGCTTTATCTGATCGATGGCGACCGCCGACTTTTGGACCTCGCCGCTCGCCTGCTTGAGCCTGAAAAGGCCGGAGCGGACTTCGGATTGAGCGATCTCGACAACGCCGTCATCCCGCACGCAGATCTGGTCGTCGCCGCCTATGTGCTGACCGAGATGCCGGGGCCTGAGGCCATGGCGTTGGCGCGAAGGCTTTGGGCGGCGAGCGGCGGCGCTCTTGTGATCGTCGAGCCGGGAACGCCGCGCAGTTGGCGCCGGCTGATGGATATTCGATCCATGTTGATCAACATGGATGGACGGATCGCGGCCCCCTGCCCCCATGACGCGCCCTGTCCGATCGCGCCGCCGGACTGGTGCCACTTCAGTCAACGCTTGCCGCGCTCGCGCGCGCACCGGCTAAGCAAGGGCGCGGCCGCGCCCTTTGAAGACGAAAAGTTCATCTATCTGGCGGCGGTAAGACCCGGGGTAGCGCTCGGCGCTACTGCGCCCCGCGTCCTGGAGCCGCCGCGCCAGGACAAGGTCGCGATGACCCTGAAACTCTGCCAGCCGTCCGGGGATCTGGAGTTTTGCACGATCGCCCGACGCGAGAAGGCGGCCTATCGGTGGGCGCGCCGGGCAGCCTGGGGCGATCGGGTCGCAGACGGATGAAATTTGGGGCCTTGAGGTCTCGCCAAATTCAGACCGCGCACGTAAAGAGCCCGGCATGTCCGACAGCCCTCCCGACCGCCTCTGCGTCAATCCCAACAGCCCGTTTTACGATGAAACCCTCCTGGCGCGCGGCATCGGCGTCCGGTTTAAGGGCGCGGAGAAAACCAATGTCGAGGAGTATTGCGTCTCGGAGGGCTGGGTCCGCCTGGCGGTCGGCTCCACCTTGAACCGAAAGGGCGAGGCCATGACGGTCAAGCTGCAAGGACCGGTCGAGCCCTACTTCCGCGACGCCGCCGAGGACGCGCCATAGGTCCTCTGCCCATGGAGCCTTCCGATAAACCAGGCCGGCGTCGGCCGCGGGTGATGGGCATTGTCAATGTTACGCCCGACAGTTTCTCCGATGGCGGCCGATTTTTCGATCACCAAGACGCCTTGGCCCACGCACGCGCGCTGATCGCCGCGGGCGCAGACATCCTGGATATTGGCGGGGAGTCGACCCGTCCCGGCGCGGAGCCGACCTCTGACATCGAGGAGCTTCGCCGGGTGATCCCGACGATCCAGGCCTTGCGGAGCGAAACGGCCGTCCCGATCTCGATCGACACGGTCAGGCCGGCGGTGGCGAGCGCCGCGGTGGCGGCCGGAGCCGGCATTTGGAACGACGTGATGGCGCTCCGCGCCCCCAAGGCCCTGGAGGCGGCCGCCGAGCTCGGCTGCGAGGTTGTGTTGATGCACATGCGCGGTGAACCCAGAACCATGCAGGACAATCCGGTCTACGAAGACGTGGTCGCCGACGTCGCTGAATTCCTCAGCAGAAGGGCGGAGGCGGCGATAAAGGCGGGGATTGAACAGACGAGAATTCTGCTCGACCCCGGGATCGGCTTCGGAAAGACCACCGCCCAAAACCTCGCGCTGATCAAGGCGCTCCCAACGCTTGGCGCGCTCGGCTATCGCGTCGTGCTGGGCGCCAGCCGAAAGCGCTTTATTCGTGCGCTTGACCCCAGTGCGATCGACACGGACGACCGGTTGGGGGGCTCTATCGCCGCCGCCTTAGCGGGCGCCGACCGTGGCGCGGCGGTGATCCGGGTTCATGACGTAAAGGAGACGGTTCAGGCGCTGAAGGTCTGGGCGGGGATTCATTCAGACCCGAACGCGGCGGAGCGCGCCTAGCCATACCTGAAGCGCCAAACCCTGTTCGTTTTCGAGGGCGATCTCGAAGGCGACGCTGTTGTTTGCGCAGACCGACACGGGGTAGGCGTCAAATCGAAGGCGGCGACTTGCACCGCTCAGCGCATGCGGGCATCTCCTGCGAACCCTATCCCGCCGGAGCCATCCGTGAGTGAACACCTCGGGCGTGTCCTTATCTTCGCCGGATCCGACTCGGGCGGGGGCGCGGGGGTTCAGGCGGATATCAAAACGGTCACCGCCCTCGGCGGCCACGCGTCCAGCGCAATCACCGCCATCACGGTTCAAAACACCCTCGGCGTC
>Ga0116231_10001725_pt1 | contig 45386 bp, 34 predicted proteins | sample S1TSphgellanicum_2_FD_89695 | JGI IMG/M metagenome (GOLD analysis project Ga0116231, IMG submission 89695) | Host-associated microbial communities from peat moss isolated from Minnesota, USA - S1T2_Fd - Sphagnum magellanicum MG | ecosystem: Host-associated > Plants > Peat moss > Unclassified... | reverse complement strand
ATTAGAGCTGTCATTTCCTTTGGCTTGTTTAATATTTTCCCTATTAGATGTCAATAAAATAGAAGTTAATGAATTAGAGCTGTCATTTCCTTTGGCTTGTTTAATATTTTCCCTATTAGATGTTAATAAAATAGAAGTTAATGAATTACAACAGTGTCATTTAGAAACAAGGTGCACTGGTAACAACAATGTGTGTAGAAGAGATGAGGAACTTCACTCAAGTGTGACAACATGTTGAAGGATTGCGATGGCTTGTGCATGTTGTAGGGCTATATACACACGATGTTCATAATAAGATATAAGCATCGCTGGAACTAAAGAAGCTCATTGATGATAGGCTATAGTGGCTTGTGCACAAGAAGTCAATAATGAATCAAAACATGAATGCAAGCAACCATAAGCCCCTATAGCCAAAGGAATGAAATCATTTTTTGTGGCATGGTCTGCATATGATCAAGTGTTCTCTTAGGCCACAATTGTTGTCCCATGTGTTGTTGAAGATGATGCACACTGAATTATATTTAAGCGAGTTGGGTTAGTGATCATGACATCGACCAAAGTGCGAGATCTGTCTCTATTAACAAGAATATCAACTTGGTGTTAGGTGTGATAAAGGAAAAGGTGGGAAACCTTGCATTGATCATGTGCCCTGCTCTCCAAAGGAGTAGATGCAACAATATCTTAAAAAGTATCATGGGCTACAATGCGTTCACTCTCACATGGGCATCAAAGTAAGTGGGTACCCAAAGCATCAATTGTATGATAACACTAGCAATGTGAAGGTGCATGACTACAAGGTGGGGCAAACTTAAGTGAGTACATAAAGTTGTAAGGAAATGAACTAAAAATAATTGAAATGTGGGTGTGGTGGGACAAGCTAATAACCAAGCCCTTGCACCTAAACCAACACGAGATCAAAAATGTGCTCAAATAGTGTCTAAAGGAACTTTTATTAAGAGTGTGGTGAACTCTTGCTCAACAAAGCGATCCATCAAGGAAGCCTATGGTTGAGGATATGAATAAAACATAAGACTTTCGAAAGGAGGAATGTGCAAACGGAAGCTTGGGGCAACAAAGTTCAAGTATTTCGCAAAGTTAGTTAAAAGGGAAAACATGTCAGTTTCAACATTAGCCACCACATCAAGAAGAATAGGGTGATCATCCTATTGGAAACGAATGATAAGTGCAAGAGTGATTAGAGCCCAACATCTTAAGAAAGTGGAGACAACAAGTCGAACCATTAATGAAAGCCCTAATCTTTTAGAAAAAGATGGCAAAATGACTTGATGACAACAAGCCAAAAGACTTGTTTGAAATGCCAAAAGATCCAATGTTTAATAACTTCTCCAATGTAGTCGTGAAATGAGTATCAAATTCAGCATAACATTGCAAAATACTTGGAGAAAGGTATATAATATGGAGTAAATAGCATGGGTGTAGGGCATAACAAAATAAGAACATCGTAAAAGTTGCTTGTGAATTTGTTAACATAGTTATGGTGTTAAGATCCTCTTGGAAGGCTTTTGCAACAAAGGATTCCACAAAAGGCAAGGAACTTAGGAGTGCACTTAAAATATGAAAATCAATGTGACATAGGTAGTTCATATTTTGAAGTAGCCCATAGGCTTCTTAGGTGGAGAAAATGTCAATCACTTGTTGATAAATTTGTGAATGAGTTTTTGATGTGAAACATAAGTTAGATGAAAATGAGAGGGAGGAGACATTGAATAGGGTGTTTGAACGTGATAAAGTTCAATCCGTTGTGCCAAATTATGCACATAAAGCCAAAGATGTAGAGAGGTTGCATAAAATTCTTGAGAATGTCAAATATACCTTGCTCAAATGTCTACCGATAAGAGTTGTCAAAACATGGTTAGTCATAATGTAATTCTTTTTGTTGTTATTTTTAACGAACATGGCACTTCCCAAATTTTTTTTCCCAAAACAATAGGTGCCACTCAATATTCCTTAACGAAATTCATAGTTAGAAGGATGCATGTGGACCAAATGCTATTAAAAAACTTGTATTACATGAGCATCAAATTTGTGACTACATGCAATTATCTATTATTTGCAACTATGTTTTATCATTTTTATAAATATTCATCATCTTTTTAAATTTGTTACTGGTTTTATGACTATGGTGTAATTACAAAATTGCACATCTTTTCATATTGATTAATTTCTTAAAATTTTCATCCAAAAATAAGCTCTTATGTTCATTTAGTTGCAAAATTAGTTACAATTTGGTTATGTTTTAAGGTGTGCTTATACATTTAATGTCCATTAAAATATTGTGGATTACATTAAGAATATATTTAACTTGTATTCAATGTATATTAAACATATTTTAAATATATTTTACATAATTAAATATATTTAATTTATATTCATGAATATTAAGATATTTAATTTAAGGTGTATTAGGCATATATTTGCTCATATTACGAGCATATTAAAATAAAAAAATCATTTTGATTTTATATAGTTTGTTTAAAAATATACCATGTCTTTAAAAATATGACTTAAATAATAGTGGCAAGGTCATATTATATAATCATCATATTAAACAAATATTAATTATTGATGCATAATTATTATCAACAAATTGATTATTTAGTATAAATTTTATGAAATATTTATTGTTACACAATTAGTTCATCAAATTTTAATTAATGCTAACCACTATATAATAATTGATTACTTACTTAGTTATTTCAAAATTTTAAATTCATTAATTTGAAGTTTGAATCATAAATTGATACACTAATTAATAATTGTTCATGAATGATTACCATTAATTAATTGATTAGTTAATAAAAACGTAATAATAGTTAGTTAGTTAAAACTTATTTAAAAAGATAATACGTAAATAAATTCATATTTAATATTTAATAATGAGAATTTGGTCACTAATTTATTAACTATTAATTAATACTTAATTAAATTAATTAATTAGACTGAGTAATAAACTATTAATTTAAATTAATCAGTTATAATTAGTTCATTAGTTAATTCAGATAATAAATGACTAGTTATCTGAATTCAGTTAATAAATAATTGAAATTTCAGATAATAAATGATCAATTATCTGAATTCAGATAATGAGTTATGTGATTTAGTAGATAGTCCAGAATATATATATTTTTTACTTTCATATCTGGTACGTAGCCAGATTTGGCTAAATTATTTTCTGGATGATCGCCACTTTGGCTATATCACAAAATCATTAAAAGAAACCCTAGTTGGGGACATGGTACCCAAAATGCGGTGCTAGACTTGGCGATGGCCTCATTCTAGGCCCCTATTTCGGAAATGACCTTAATTTGGGGATTTTAACCTACACGCAAAACACACACCCACACACACAAATCTTCGCATCCGTTTTGGGTTCCAAACCATCCATCTTTCTCGTCGGAGAATCGATCGAGATGCTGTTGTGGAGCCGAAGCAAGCCCTGAGAATGGATCGATATGCAGTTTTGAGTTCTAAATGCTCAGGGGACATCAGGGATCTATATGCAGTTTGAAGAGTTTACGAATGCGCTAAACTTCTTGTATCGTCGTGTGTGGTGTGCGATGCGCCGTTTCTTGTTGTTGCACTTGTCTTCCGATTGCAAAGAAAATAAACACAAACAAAAATGGAGAGCGAGAAAGTGTACGTGCATTATCAAGGTCATCCGGAGTTCACGTACATCGCGAAGTTGGATCCGCTTCTTACTGTCGCTCAACTTGCCCAGGTTTGTCCACTTTCCATGCTGCATGGCTTCTGTCGACCTTCTGTCGATAGGTAATTTTATATGCAGACGATATTCCGTGACCTCCTCCGACCAAACCGCATCGCGAAGAATGTCCGGTGCACAAACTGCTTGAAATGTGTCATTCATTTTTGGGAGGATTTTGTAGAAAATGGTTTGGTTCTTGGACTGTTGAAACCTCGATGAATCAGATTTGGTGTTTGGGTTTCTAAGAGATAATTTGATCTAATACGTTATCCTTGATAGTTCTTAATTTGTGGGGAGGGGGATTGTGGACTGGCAGGATTTTGCAACAGCTTATCGTGCAAAGGTATGTGCTCCTTACGGTTGGAGGAACTGGAATCTGGATTCTTATTTTTGTTACCTTCAAAGTGTTGTTGTGGAGTTATCTCTGCAATTATATAGATAGCAATGTGGATTGAGCAAAATGGCTACAAATTTTCTCATTGTAACCTAATGTGTTTGTTTTTTGGATGGATGATGGTTGATCTGCAGTATGGTCTGCAGCACATGCTGGATCTGTCCTGCATTGCAGTATTCAGTGAACGGTACAATTCAGGTCCTGTTGGTGTCAAGATTTTTGGGGCAAGCAAATCTGGTAAATTATCTTGCTTCATTGAGACGTTTTTCTTCTTTTCCATGATGCAGGCATAAGCCTCTTATGAGGTCAATGGTGCTCAAGAAGGTTGCCAAGAACAGGTATGTCATCCTTGTTGACTGGCTTATCAAAAAAATGGCGTTTCTGAAGAGTTGTTGGTGTGTAATATGATTTCTCCTGTTTGCACTCTCAAAAATGTGTCACTTCACAGTTTGCCAGAGCACACTCCTCAACTTCTGCCTGTATTTTCATTTCTTCTGTTTTTAGGTCTGATCTGTTTATAGAGCTTCGGGCTCCAGAGTTGCGTGCCACTTCATTATCTCCTGAAGGTACTGGCCTCACCATTGTTTGACATGTGGATCTGTTTGCCCAACAATTGAGTGCCATCTCTTGGGCTATAATTTAGTGGCAGAAGCTAAGGTTTTGTGTTGTCTGCAGAGAAAGTGGAGATTGCTTCTGCAAAGCAACAAAACAAGGTGGTCATGGAGCATGAAGTCACCTCTGTAAAGTCTAGCATCATTGTGTTTTGATGAGATGCCATCTGTACTAGGCCCATACTTGTACCAATGAGGATTACTTCACTAAATGGGCTTTGTTAATGCTCTGCCAAATTCTCATTCTCTGATTGTATGGTGTTGGCTGTTTCATGGAACCATTTAGCCTGTCCTGAAGGGTGAAACCTCATAACAGCTGTTGAAGGAGCTCTGTGTAACTGCATGCATTTTGATAGCTTTGTTTTGCTGAAGTGTCTAGAAGTGCCATGGGAGGTACTGTCAAGTGCTCTTGAAGCACAACGGGCCAGGAACTACAAGGTGATGCTCAGAACAACAATATGTTTGACTGATTTCCATTTTTTCCTTTAAACCAGTTGAGCATAAGAAGGGAAAGCTCAAGATTTGGCACTGGTAGGATATCCATTGTGTTCTCTTCAGCACTTGCCACCAAGAGAGCAGAATCAGGCTGTCCTCTGTGGCAAGTTGAGGAACACATCTAGCCTTGGTTATTCTTGTTTTATCATCTTCACCTGTCATGGCAGCTCGTCACTGCCGTTCGTGATGAAGGTGATGGTCTGTCACTTTGTGAGCGACTCTCACGAGGTTATGACTGCACTCATTGTCGTGTTACCTTTAATTGTTGTTGTGGAGATTTCTCTGCAACTTCATCGATCTTTTATCATCTTCACCTGGTTCAATTGCCAGCATGGTTGATGAGGAGGTACATCAAGCTGTGGTATGTATGGGGAGAGATGGCTACAAAATCTGAGGCTTGTATTCTGTGGGCAGTGTGCAGGCAAGCTTTTTAGGGAGGTGCTTAACATTGTACCTGATCAGAGGATTTGCCTGCGAGGACTTGGTATGTAGTCTTTCTCAACAGAATGATTGAACTGGCGATTTTTGATTCCACTTCTTACTTCTCACAAGTTGCATTCAAGAGTGCTCTGTCAGAAACCCCCTGCAAAATGACTCTGTGGATAGAGTCTTGACAGTCTCTCTATGATCAGGGTCAATGGCATTGGCTGTCTGCAAGTTTGACGAGGCATTGAGATGGCTGCAGCGGGGTGTGGTTGTATATCCAAATGATGCCCTGTTTCATGCAAGGTACTACTTTGCTTGGAATTCTGTGGGCATTCTGTAACTATTCCTACTCTTATAGTCAGGTGAGACATCCATATCTCACATGACTGCTGGTTGTTATCTACATACAGGATAGCAGATGCATATTCTGGAAAAGGTGATTATGAGGCTGCTCTTGCCCACTATGATTGTGCTGTGGGCCTGGTTCTGGAGATGGTAGATTATCCAATTGCTGGAGACTTGCAGGGCGCTGTCTGTTTAGAGTCTTTGAAGGCAAGTAAGTCACCTATATAGGATGCACTAGGGTCTATGTAGCCCCACAGCATGATTTGAGACCATCTTTTAGGCCTTGTTGAACCATGGCACATTTGTGAGTGTTTACTTTCTTTTATGTGTGAATGTTAAATTTTCAACACCTGCACAATTACAGCTGTCCTAGAATCCAATCCCTTCCTGCTACAAATAGAGAGGACTGGTTGAACCTTTCATCTGTCAAGATCTAAGCATCTAGCCACCATCAATCAAGAATTCATGAATTTCTTTATTGGAGAGTGATTAGTGAAGCTACAAAGTCATAGTTATTCCTTTGTGCAAACTTCTCAGATTTGGTCTTAGTTCTGCTTCTTGTTGCATTTTGATGCTACAAAATGCATGGAAGGGTTAATAACTTTCTCAGCCAGTTTCTCGATTTTAATGGTGAGCATCTTGCAGTATATCCTGATACATGTGACCTGGAGGTGTATAGTCAGTATGTAGGAATTGTGTCCTCTAGTTGGAGTGCTGATGTAAAATTTTGAAACGAGCACTCATTGAAGATCAACCTTTGGCCTTCAGGTTGCTTCAGCTCGAGTTTTCTTGAAACTGGGGGAGGAGGCAACAGCTTATGATCTGCTTATGGTACTCAATTCCACTTGACAGCCATGCATTTCGTATGATCTGTGTTGGTTCTTTTATACTTATTCATTGTGTGTACTTGTAAGTATAGATGGCTTTGTGTCCAGGCTCCAACTCATTTTGTGGAGGATTTTGCTGGATAATTGTGACATTTCTCTACCTCATTATGGGTATGACTGCTACATGACATCTTGAAGTGAAGGCGATGTTGTTAATCATGTGGGCATGGATCTTGGTGGGGTTCATGGAGAGCAGACAGTACTGAAAGATGATCCATCGCACTGGGGTGCCTTGTATGAGTACAGTTTACTGGCCCTTGGACATGGTACACAGTTTACATCCGCTTTTGACTTCAAGGTCTTGGTATCCATGTCTGGACATTAGGTTTGCATTCAGTTGTAATCTGCATTTTCTAAGTGGCAGCATGGCAGCACACTAGAACTATCAACTGGATTGTGAAGTTTTCAATGTGTCAACTGTGGAGACAGGTTTCACAAATGATGCTCTGCAAATTTTATTGAAGCTTCTGGTTGCAATGCCTGGTGAGTTACCTTAATAACCTCATTGTTGGATCTTAAGGGTTCTCTTCAATGTTCCCACAGAAGATGGTAGAGAGTAACGAGTGAATCAAGCGGATGCAGTTGTGGTGGGGTGCAGAAAACAGGGATGTGCGATCTCATATCACCAGTGCCCTGCAACAACCACAAGGTTGGTTGAGCTTGTGAGCTATGAAAAATACAGTTGATGTGCAATTGATGTTGGTCCAAGAGCACCTTATTTTTTACCAATACTTCACATCACTGTAATGTCTCTCTGCTGGTCATTGCATTTGCTTCCCAACCGCAGTGCACTCTTTTATATTGTGGTTTTGAGGGTATGCTCTCATGGAGCTGATTCTTGATACCACAAAATCATCAAGTCTGTAAATTTCATCACAACTATTGCAATACAGGTGCAATGGTTTAAATAGAAATTCACCACTCAATCTCTGCAAAAAGTGGTGAAATTAAGATGCAAGCCATACCTCCTCTCACATTTGACTAAGTTGTGAATATTGAGGTCGCTTCACAGTACTCACATTAATGTCCCACACTAAGTAATTGAATATGAGACACAAATTGAGTTTGAGTCTCACAGTTTCAGCATTCTATGTAGGCATGGATATTCTGAAACAACAACTGTCACTTGAGCCAGCAAACTCTCCAGCTGTGGCTGCCCTAGCTTCTTGCATCAAAGACTTTGGAGGTACAGAGCTGGCCTTGTATGGTGTCCACCAGCTGTTGTGTAATTGGGAGGAGTTCGGTTGTCATTGTACACCAAATACATATGTATGTTGGCACATCTTGAAGCCAAGTTGCTTGATTTTACAGCAATTGATGAAGCCACACAGTTGTATGAACTGGCGCTGTCTCTGACACCATGCAAGCCTAGTTACGTCCTCAACTTGATACATCTTTTGGAGGTTGGTGGTCTTTACAATAAAATTGGTTGTTGATATGCAATAGAAATTCTATGATTTTTTCCTTGGCTGACAATGTTGGCATTCTTGTCACATGGTCATGGCAATTGTCTATATCACACTTGTCACTGAACTTGCCTCACAACCTGCTCCTCTTCTTGTCACAAACTTGATACACTCTTATAGTTGCCATTTACTCGTTTTACTATCTTGAAGTGTTGATCTGGAGCTTCTTGGTTGAGATAGTCTTTATTTTCTGACAGACCTCATTGTGCTGGTGCATGCCATGAATTTTACATGGAGGATGTCTTTCAACCGAGCACTGACTTTTATTTGGGTCCATGTCAGGTCTCCAACAAATATTTAAGTGCTCTGGACAAAGCAACAGCTTTCTGCCACAACCTTCCAGATTTTCATGTTGGTGGGCTTCAATTAAGGTACATTGCATAGATGCACATTTTTGGATCTTGAAGGGAGTCATTTTGCTGCTTTATTGAAATTGTCAGGTGCTATACAACTTCAGTCTCCTTGACTGCTAACCTCTTTGGTGTGCTTGCAATTCTGTTCTTCAAGAGTTAAGAGTCATCACTTTTGCTCTGACATGCTTGAACCAGGAGTGGTTGTGATTTATGACTGAGTATGTGTGTTGAAGGATCAGATGGGCTTTGTTACCTTAGTGTCATAACCTGGACAAGATGTACCACATTCATGCAAAGGTTCATTATCTTCGTCGTGGTGGTGGATGGCAGTGATGTTAAACCTTATCTAGTTGGTCTACCTATAGCAGATAATGAAAGCCAGGTTAGGCATTGTATGGGAGCAGAGTTGCTCAGATGGGATGGTCAGCCACCAGGGGATGAACAGGTACAGTGATTATCTCTTCCGAGAATACTTCACTCATTTTTATGGCACAAAATGATAAGTACCAGGGCTTGTTCAAGATAAATCTTCTCAAGCTCTCAGGCACTGCCTTATTTCTTCAGATGACAAGGTCCTGCAGTGGTTGGTTTTACTCTAGGTATTATTGTAAGACAGACAGTGGTCCTGGGCACTGAATCCTTCTTGCAAGCTGTATAAGCAGATCTCCTCTCTGGATACAGATGTAAATGTTACATGCACTTTTGCTGACCAATGACATTGGTAAAGGAATGGAAGCCAATCTTTGTACAAAAGCATAAGTAGCAAACCATATGACTGCAAAAGTTCCTTGCATGACAGAGAGGTGCAAATGGAGCAGAAAGAGGAAATCTGGCAGATCATGATCCAAAGGTGATGTATTCAGGCGACCAATTGGACACCCTGGCCATCTTGTTTGTCATTGTCAAGATACTGTACCTAGGTGGTGCCCTCCAACGTTCTAAGAGCCTGGCAGTCCTGGTGGAGTCAGCAGTATTGACATCAATAGTGCCCCTGCATCGCACACTGGTGCGGAATGAAGCAGCATACTTTGGATGCATCCATCAGGTTTCTCCCAAGCAACCTAGTACACTTGGCTCACTGCAGGGCTCTAGCAAGGATTGTCCTAAACTCTGCTCAAAATTAACATTTCAGAGCTCCAATCGTCGATATATCTGCCAAATACCAATAAACAAAATGAAGCAGTTTCTTTATATTCCTAGGTTGTAAAAATCAGTTTCCAAGTGGGTTTATTGACCTTGTTATGGACATCCCAGTTCTTTCTGTCCAAATTTTATGTGATCTTTTTCATAGTTAGCTAGGGGAAGGCATTCTGTGCGAGATGCCAAAGACATTGGCATATCTGTGATTCAGATTCTGCAAGAGTATCCAATACCCCTGCCACTACCCTCTCGAGAGCAGCTAAGGCCCCTGTACTTGGCTGGAGATAGCCATTGCCTGTCAGCTGCATGGAGGACAGTGCAGCTGAGGGAGGAAGCCCGCCTCCTTGTGCCATTACTAGTGACAGGCTTAAAAGTGTGGCACCTCAGGGAAGAAAGCCGTTTTTATCCCAAAGTTGCCTTCCAAACTGCCATGGAGAGTCTTCCCCAAGATTCTCAAGTCATTATGCTATTTGGTGAAATCGACTGCAGGGAGGGCATTCTTGTCTCTGTTGAAAAGTGCCGCTATGAGGTATGTCATGTCAGCCATTCTGTGATGTGTGCAAACAAACCATGGTCAAGAATGTTACACCTCCCTGAGCCCTAGGTTCCACTGTCTTGACTTAGCCTACTACTGCCTTATTTGTTAGCTATGCTTCTTAGAGTGCTAGGAATCATGACTTAGTCTTCCTTCTTAGAGTGCTAGGAATCATGTTGCTTCTGGAAGTCTGACAGATGCTTGGGATGAAGATTTTTGCATTTGTTGTGCACAGCTTAACCAGTTCCTTACATACTTGTCTACACCCACTCTTTAGATCTGATAAAGGGGCTGAGGAAAAACAGTTATCAGTCAATGCCATTCATGATGAAGGGCATGATCTTATACTTTATGAGTGACACAAAGTATTGGCCAGAGTCATTTTGTGATTTACAAAATTTTGCCAGGCACCATGACTGAGCCTTCCCTTTGCTTCCAGAAATGTGACAGACTCAGGACACATATTTTGTATGATGATTTGCCCAGATTTAGGGCTGATTATTATATACTTATCTACACCCACTGTCACAAGCTGATGAAGGCAGTGGGTAGTCATGGCAGCTTGTTGCTGCTATTTGTGATGAAGGTGATCGTCTGACACTTTATGAGGGACTCTCATAAGGTTAAGACTGCACTAATTGTTGGGTTACCTTCAAATTGTTGTTGAGGAGAGTTTTATGTAAGTTCATGGATATTTTGTTCTGCCAGAACCAACACAACATTTGTTTCATAAGCTTACATGTTTCTTTGGAGTTGCCCTCTGCAATCACATTAATATTTGTGCTTGGACTATGTATATGTGAAGAGAAACCAGCCTGTTTGTGACTAGGAAAATGTGACAGGAACTTGTGGGTTTCATCAGCTCTGCTTTAATTATTAATTAAGACTTCCCTTAGAACAGTGGGCAAAAATGTATTGAGCCAGTATTTCTCATTGCTTAGGGGTTCTATTTACTGATCCTGAATGCCAGCAATCACCTTTCCTTATTGTGGAGTTAACATCAAAATTGACCTTCTTGTGGAAAGTTCTACTGCTACCTTACCTTGGTAGGCTAAACAATGCAGCTTGAATAAGGCTATCAATATCCAGGGGTTTCCAGAATGTGGAGGAAGGAGTGGAGGCGAGTGTACACATTTACTTACAGCAACTACTACAGCTCATCCAAGATTGCAACTTTGAGATATTTGTGCACCCAGTGTCCCCAGTTCTTTCTGAGACCCGTGCTGTTGTCCACATCTTCAATCATGTCCTACAAACACGGCTCCATGAAGCTCAGCAGACAAGTCCTTGTGGAAAACAATTACATTGGCTGGACTTTTTTCCTGATTTATTAACACCAGATGGTATGGTTCTCTCTCATCTAGTCTCTGAAATTTTAGTGCTGTATATACATGAGCAATCCAACTTGTGCGTGAACGCCCCTCAATTGCTCTGTTTAAACTGGCAGAGGAGGTGTAATTTGTGTGTTATGTCATGTGTAAAAGATGACACTTGGAGGACGTCCCTCCTTTATATTGGAGCCTGTGCACTTTGTAGCATGGGCACAATGTACACCTACATAATCCATTGGTTGTGGTTGTACTTGAGGTATACAGGATTTTTTTTGGAGTGTAGAAAGCTTCATCTTATCCCCCAACCTTATCATATTACTATCCTGATGTTTGTAACCTTCCTCTTCCTAAGGGAGTGAAGACCTGGTATGAGCCTGCATGTGAGAATCTTTTGCTGGCCCATGCTCAGTGCAGCATACTGATTGGTGTCATATCTGATTGTTAATCGAATTGCAGGTGAGCTTAGGGATGAGTTCAAGCTTGATGGTACACACCTCAATCCTAACTATGTTACTCCTCTTGCAAGGGCACTTGCTAATGTGGAGTAATGTCTCATTTTCTCTGTGGTGAAGCAAGGGAAGCTCTTGCTCTGATTATTTTGCCTTGCTTTCTGCCTGACATTTGAACAAGATTCCAGTTTTGCAGAGGTTTAGTCATAGTGGAGGTTGTAGCTGCAATGGGTTCCTTGCAGAGAGGAAGAAAAGCATAGCAGAATATTGCAGGATTTGAGAACAGAATTGTTTCTCTAACTGTCTTGACTTATCAGTGAAATTGTCCTTCAAATTTACTTAAAACTGAGTTGGAATCCAATTGGAACTGTTGAGCAAGGTCTTTTGGTCATAGAAATAGCATATTTTCTTTTGGTCAAAATTTAAATGTCTAAACCTAGAAATAGGAAACATTGAACAACATATTTTTTGTAATTGCTCTAAAACTGTTGATGATGCACAATTTGAACTTGATTCGACAAAATGATGCCCGCAGTTCTATCAATTTGTTGTAGGAGGATCTTTTTGCACAGTACGGAGTGGTCTTGCTTGAGTCAGTTCCTTGGGGCCTCTTGGTTCACTCCGGCCAGATCTCCCTTTGTTTCCCCTGGGGTTCAGCTTCAGGCCTGGTTCTGGCCTCTGGCTGTTTTGTACTTTGCCTTTATTTAACCCCAGTGGGGCCTGTCAGGTAATCTTGCTTGAACTCAAGCTTTTATTATAAGATAGACCAGCCCATCACCAATTGGCTGCCTATGACTGAACACATTTTATATCTTATCATATGTGCTTCATTTTGAGCGATTTGAAATGTTATGGGAGCACTACCTCAAGCTCTAGAAATCATCTTTGAAGTGCAAAGGAAAAGGAATAATGAAAAATTAACAAGAAGAAAAATAAACTTTTAAACTTACAAAATGTTTTTCCTTTTTTTCTCTTTGGACCCCTTCATACTTTCAAACCTCATAACTTTTGTATTTCTTGTTCATTTTAAACAATTTAAAGTGCTATAGGAATGCCACCTGAATTTCTACAAATTATCTTTGAACTCTAATAGCAATAGAGCAAACATACAAAGAATTTTTTGGGTGTTCGGAAATAAGCTTTGGTAGGTAGGTTAGTACTTTAAAATAGCTAAAGAGTAGCTAAAGAGGGCCACAGTGAACCAGCACCCACTTGTGCACCATGAAGAATGGATGATAAATGGTCTGGAAACAGTTTTCTGTTGTGTTTCAGTTCCTTAGCTAACCATGGTGGTTGGCTCAGTGCTTTTCTTTACTACTTACCTACTAACAACCCACAAGCAGGTTGTTAGTAAGTAGGTAGCAAAAACAGCCCTTACATATGTATAAACCATCTACTTACTTAGTAGTTACCTATTTTCCTACCTACCTATGTACGAGACCTATTTCCTACAGAATTGGTTACCAAGGTGAAACCAACTATTAACTCAGTTGAGGTTCATCAACAACTGAGTAATAATGGGCATCCAGTGGATGGTGCACTGGTGGGTGCTGGTTCATTGTGGCCGCTAAGGAGGTAGGTAGCTCTATCAACTATGCACCAGATTAGTCTGTAGGACACTGTAGAGAGACATTGGAGGACATGGCCTGTGAAATCACAACCCTTCATTGGTCCACTGGTTTTTGCACTATTCACACAACCAGCAGTTTTCTTCCTACTGATAAAGTGACAGGGTTGCATAGAAAGAAAAAGGGTATTATCAGAATCAAATAAGAGATGTTTTTAGAATGCCTCATCACAAAAGTCTTGGGAAGGAAAACTGATAAAGTGGTGGGGTCACAATTAAAAAATATATATTATGAGCATCAAATAAGAGATTTTGTTTTTAGGATGCCTCCTCATTCACAAAAGTCCAGGGAAGCTCACGGCAAAAGGTAAAAGTGAGGACAAAAAAAGCCTAGATTTGTGGATTGCTTCAACAAGTAGTCTTATCTCTAAATCCTACAACAATGGGTTTCTTGTTTCTTTCTGCTCCAACTAAGCAAAACACCTCACACACCTTTTTACTCTTGTGGGGTAGTCTCAAAGGCAGCCCCTGATTATCTCCACCTTAACACCTTTCCTACTGCTGTGCCACTGCCAGTCGCATAGTTTCCGTGGTTGCACCCATTATAGTCACCTTTCTCCTCGACTAACATATTAGTTATTATGTTTGCTCCAGCTTGTAGTTCAGCCCCAAGGTAGCCAATACCTATTGGGGACTAGACATGGAGAAAGTTGTAGAACATTGAAGAACGTTGGAGAACATTGAAGAACAAATGGCCATGCTAACATGGGTAACTGTTAGAAATGGACTAAAAAGGCTACCAATGGGTAGCCTGTCCCTAGTAATTGCTCAGCTAAGGCAGTGGCAAAGGAATTATAAGGGACAGGCTATCATCCATTGGTAGCCCCCTCTCCATAAATGCCATCTAATAATGTATTCGTTAATCTTCATGTGAGTGGATGAAGAGTTTCATAATTTTTTAATAAATGGATGAAAATTTTCATAGCCTTCTTGTAGATGGATGAAAAAAGAGAGGGAGAAGTTTTGCATCTTGAGAGACAAGGGAAGGGCCAATCAGAAGCTTGAAATGTGTAAACAGAAGTTATGTGTACGAGGTTGCAGGCTACTGCACCTGGGACTGCCTTGCTCTACACAAATCAAAATATTAACATGTCAGCGATCTACATCCAAGAATCAGCTACAGAGAGGTCTCATGTATTCCCCCTGCACTGGCAGAATTATTTTTTTTCTGTGTGCATGGAAGGCTCATTATCAAGCAGAATCTGTCCTTTGCAAACAGCAGGGCATATTGAAACAAAGTGCACAACTACTGTGCTAGAACCCAGTCTGCAAATAGCAGCCACACATTGACTGCTACTTCACTCAAGATAACCCAAAAAAACAAATCCATACCATCAATTCAAGCAACCCCATTGGCCTGAGAAAAATAGAAATTCAGGCTTACACACAACCCTATTCTGCTGAACATTGAAAAAAGTGATCTCTTTTTAACATTTCCATGGTCCTTTTAAATTCTCACAAACTTATCAAACTTTATTACACATTTAAACTGTTAGTTCACTCAAGAGATTTTAAGAAAAAAAAATTAGACCACTAAATCCATTGCTCATAACAGTTATTCTGCACACCTACACACAATCCTATTCAACACCCTTTGTATATCAGTAAACTAATACTACAACCCTTGTCTGTATACAGACATGGTTACAAAACAAACAGGCCCTCCAGCAAAAATTACACTTTTTCAAACACCCTGCCCAATATCAGAGGTAAAATGAAAAACAAATCTGCTGGTGGTCTGTGCATGCTAATGCCCTTGTAGGGGAATTCTCCTAAAATTAGTGTTTTTTGAGTTTTTTGGTTGCCAAATTTTGATTAATTTTTAAAGAAAATTTGCCAGATTCTATCCTAAGTTCCAGCAGGTGGCCAAAAAAATATAGAAGGATGCTAGATTTTTTAAATTCTCATATTCTCTTATCCTCAAATCTGGCTGAATCATCTTATGGATGATCGCCACTTGGGCTACATCACGAAATTGAAAAATAATAAAAGTCATGCTTCAAAGTTCAGATAGTTGTGTGCTTGTGTTTTCATACTTACATAATTGTAAGCCACATTGGACGGGTATTAGAACTGGCACCAACCACCTGCTGGTTCTTTAGTTTCATAATAGTGAAAGTTTAAAAAATATGTACCCACTTCAAATAACCTTCTTTGAAAACACTGTTCTCTAGTGTAAGGTAAAGCCCTAGGGTGGGGGCATTCTCAAAATAGGGGGCCTAGGACGAGGCAACAGCCAAGTCCAGCCCTGCATTTTGGGAATGTCCCCTCCACCCATGGGCTTTACCTATGCTAAAGCATGAGGCAAAATTTATCATGAACCAAACCTATGTACATTACAAGGCCTATGAATAGGAGGGTTCTTATGCCTACTCCTCAATAGGGAGGGTTCTTACAGCTACAAGTAAGCATAATTTCACTACCATCCTTGCGGAGTAGGCATAATATCCCTCCCAATTTCTAGGAGGGAAATTGATTGATATAAGGTGCCATCCACGTACGCTACTCAAATTTTCTCTGAGTGCTTCATGTGAAAAAAAACCCCCAAGCCGCCCAAGGTTCTTTGACCTTCTTAAAATAACCGGAATTGGAGGTTATGAACAAAATAAAATACCCGCCCAAACAGTGGAGAACCACCAAACAACACTTCAAAAAATCGGATGGGTGGGTATCAGATTTGGTGCTTTTCTAGATCACCGAGACACACTCTACTTGTAACCCATCCCCACTTGAGGTGCACTAAAGCCCACTTAGGCCCAGTTGTTTTTACACTAAAACTACCTGGGCCGTTTTTCGTCGCACTGGACATCCCGCTACAAGGCTTGCAAGCGCGCACATCACAACCCAAGCTGTTCCTCCGGCTGCTGCTTCGAGGATCTTGGTCATTAAATTCTTGAGCTACAATTTCGCCTGCTGCTGCTGTTACGATCTTATGCGATGAACACATCTGTAGTGTGGGTCCGCCGGGGAAAACAGAAACCGTGTGTGCTTTTGTGCAATCGCTTCAAAACCTAGAGCGACAGAAGAAGAAGAAGGAAGGAAGGAAGGATCGTGACTGTATTTGCAACAAGTTTCGATTCTCTTCTCATGGTTGCAATCATGATGTAAGGTTTGTTTGTTTGTCTTTCTTTTTCTTTTTTTTGGTTTTCCTTTTTTTCTGTTTGATGTAGGTAGCTTGCTGTTATGGTTAAGAAATAATGTCTGTCATTGTTGAAGAAGGATAACTAGCGGCAGCTCGAGCTCGAGCTCGTCGTGTGCGCTTTCTTTCAGAATTTTGGATTTTCTTGTATTGCGCACGCACATTCAATGTACAAACACATGTTTCGGATGCTCTTTGGTATGTGTTTTTGGTGTCAATTTTGTGTGGATTTAGGGCTATATTTTTGGTCTGTGGCAATGTGATACTGATTCCCGAGGGAGGAAGATGCATTTTCTTTCCGATCCAGTCGGAAAGAACCTGATGTATGGTTCAGGCTCCTTGTAGCAGGTGCCTTGGTGGATGGATTTCTGTTGTCTATTTTCCTGTGTCCTTCCTCCTTCTTTGGAACCCTAGAATGTCAAGCTAAGATGCTTGTTTGCAATATCACAAGGGGAAACAGTTGTCTGATGTTGTTGATTTGTTGGATTGAATAATGTCTATATATGCAGTAGTAATGTACATTCTCTTCCTTTTGTTGACATGCCTGGCTGCATGTGCCTAGGTGTATTGAAGTGGTTACAGTGGGTCATCAGCAACCTGGTTTTCATCTTGGAGGTGGAGTCCTCTCTTTTGTTGTTTATGGTTCTTGGCAGAGGTTTCCCTCTTCTGCTGCCAGCTGGTGGTTGCAACTCATAATGAAGTGCAGACAATTTCTTAATATATGTAATTGAACTGTTGTACCCTCTCCCTATCCTTCTGGTGATTCTCAGACCTTACAGAGGTTCAGAAAGTGCAGCAGTGACAGTTCTTGTAGGATATCGGTGGTTTAAGAGTTACAGATTCTTTTGGTTACTCTGTAGTGTCAATGCTTCCTTTTTGTTGTTTTCACCACCGTGAGATCTCTGATGACATGTAGGTAAATGCAAATGTGAGATAGTTCCAAGAGGAAATTCTTGCTTTCAGGTGGTTTTGAGGTACATTGTATACCCCTCTTACACTAGGTTTACAGATACAGAAGCAGCAGTTGGATCACTATGGGACACACATCTTCAGATGGAGCAAACCAAGTAGATGCAGCAGTGCCTTGTGGCAGGACCTCAAAACCTCTAAAGCCTGTTTGGGAGGTACCTAGAGTGAGATGGATCAGGAACCAAGCAGATGATCAGAGGGTGCCAGTGTTGAAGGATCAAATTGTGCCAGTGTATAGCCTGTCATGTGTTGAAGAGAAGATGGCCTGCTGCTGTGGCTTGCCAAAATCCATAAGGGGTATGGTATCTTCCAGGAGAAGCAAACATGGCCAGACTCCTATGAATTGCAGCAGCATTTCTATAAATTGTGTTAGCATAGGGATCAACAGTGCACACAGATCAGTGGTAAGGCAAAAGAGGTGGGTGAAATTTCTTCATGCCTGGAAGCTGAGAAACCAATGCTGTCAGAAGAAAGGAGGACAATCTCCATCTTCTGTAAAGCAGTTGAGTGCTGACATAGGTCAGTGTATTGCCAGGTCCCCAGAATGTGATTTCAACCCTACAGGTTCAGCTGTGCCAGTTTTCAAGATAATTCTGGAGACACAGGAATTGGATACCTGAGGCACACAACTCCTTTCAGTAATGGAAGGTATTACATTTTGAAGTGTAATGTAAGAGGGCAATTGTACCATGCTAGTTGGTGCATTATCTAGTTTATCATTGAACCATGGCTTAATGACCTTATAAAACCTGTAAAAGCAGCAAGGTGTCACTACATGAAGATCAGGTCTACACTCTATCCTGTTTGAGTTCTAGGTTCTGGATAAGGATCAAATTGATGACCGCTCAGAAGTCCATGTCTGGCATTAGTTTTGGTTACTTTTGAAGTAACCTTACAATTGTAGATTCTCTCTGCAATCTCAGACATGTTATGCCTGTCTGCTATACAGAAAGCATTGAAACTTAAGTTTCTGCTTCAATTCAGAGAGACTTTGTATTGTGTAATCCAGGATAAATTCTGTTGGTGAGAGAAACAGCTAATTGTCAATCAGGTAGAGTTTTGCTTTTGAGATGGAGCTCTGTGACTGGCCCCTGACAAGAACATTAATGAATCATTGAACAACCCCAAATTATATATATCTGAACTCTTTGCCTTTGGCCTAACTATAGGGGTTTCAAGAGTAGAGCTTTGGGCAAAGAATATGGGATGATGAATTGTTGTCTTGGGCAACACATGGGAACATCAACTCAATTTCAATTGAGTGAGAGACACAAGACAGCTAGTTTAACTTGTCAAGGTCATAAAGGTTTTTCAATTAGTCATTCATCGGCAATTTTCCTCCTAGGAGGACTTGAACAATGATTATTTGCACAATAAAAAACAATATTCCATACCCACTTTAGAAGGTACTTGGATGAACTATTTATTCATCACCACCATGATATGATTTGACAAAGAAGGTTTAGAAAGGAATGCCTCAAAAATCCTTACAAGGTTTGGTCTACTTGAAACCTTTTCTTTAATCATGAGAGGCATTATGATAACAACCATCTCATGGGTTAATATGAATATGGTACATTAAACAGAAAGCATACTAGTGTTACTTCCTGTAATACAGTAAACTCTCTCTAAACTAATATCCTTGGGACCGGCCAGAAGATATTAGTTTATGGAGGATATTAGTTTACACAAATTATATGGGGGGTAACAAAAATAATTCCGGAACCTGCCAGAGCAGCATGGAAGGTCATGGATCATTGGGGAAGGTAACGGAACCTTGTGGAGCTTGGTGGAGGATCAAAGAAGCACGTAGAAAATCATATGACATGAGTGGTAGAAATCTGATTTCATCGCTTTTTTGGTGTCATATGTATGATATATTAGTTTATAAAATGCTATGGGACCGGAAAAAAATATTGAATATTAGTTTATGGAGAATTATTAGATTAAGTATGAGGCCTGCCACAGGCCTGTGCCCGCATATTAGTTTACACAGTATTAGGTTAGAGACAGTTTACTGTATATGGAATACATCCAACAAGTAAGTGATTGACCACGAAAAATACCCATGCAAGCAAGATACATTATAACAAAACTAAATTAAATATCAATCCATGTTCTTTCATGCATTTTTTATGATATCCCATTTTACCTCGAAGATGGGATATAGGAACTTGTGAATGTGAGTGAGGAGTTGTTTCCTCCACGGAACATGGATTGTTGGGTATCACTACTTCTCCTTGGTGTTGCTGACACAGATTGCAGAAGTCGGGAAGTTGACATGTTGCATGGAGTGTTGTAAGATGGCTCCACACTTGATTCTATTATAATGGCCTCCCTAAGGCTGGACACCACTTGTGTTATAGTTGGCCTATTCACACTGCATGGTTCAATACTCATTATAGCTATTTCTGCTACCTTCCACATGCTCTCCATGTTGTAGTTGTTACGAAAAGCCTTGTCGATTACATCATTGATGGCCCCTGCTCGTAGATGTGTCCTCACCTGGACAATCACTTTATTAAGTTAGAAAACTCTAACCAGAAAACCCGTTGAGTTTGGACAGAAGTCAATTTGATCCCTTTGAAAAGCTTGATCATCTATCTATATAGTAAAGATAATGGGTGGGCAGATACACTCATCCATCTCTTGGGTTTCAAATTTTATGGAGCAACAAAAACAAAAATTTGTTGACATCTAAAGTACTTAGTTTTAATAAGCACAAGAAATTTCAACTTGACTTCTGTTTTCTTTGAAAAAAAGAAAATTAATTGTTCATTCATTTAATTATTTAGGTTTAAGGTTTAGGGTTTTAGAGTTTAGTCTCTCAAACCGAAGGAATCACAACTTGAAAATCTTATGTGACAAATTATTCAGGTTTTCTTTACCCATTCCCCAATATTCCATTGAGTTTGATCAGGCAATGATCGATCGATTGGTGGACGGCCACAGAGGAGTTCAAGTAATACGATACCAAGGCTGAAAATGTCACTCTTGTTTGTTAATTGTTGAGTGTTGTTATATCTGGTCAACATCAACAACACAATTAATCATGTTTTTTGTATATATAAATACAAAAGTTATTGGTATGATTTAACAATTACTTGTTTCGAAATTCAACTGCAAAGTAACCAATAATGTGCATTCTAAGATGATAAAATCCAATTTAAATTCCACAACATGAAGATTTAATGGCATGTTCAATTTCAATTGAATCTTCCAAATAAAATCTTTAGAAATAATGCTATAACAGATTCAGTGTTAGGTTTTTAACATACTCAGGGTCAATATAGCCAGCTGTGCCTTTAGCCATTGTGGTAACATGTGAAGCTCCCTCAATCAATATCATTTTTGAGAGTCCAAAATCACCAACTTTAGCGACCATTTGCTTTGATAGAAGGATGTTGCTAGTCTTTACATCACGATGAATGATGGGGCAATTGCAACCTGTGTGTAGATACTCCAATCCTACAGAAACAAATGTGAATTGATATAAGCAAATGTTGATTGGGATTCAAACCAATTAGTCAAAATACTTTCTACCTCTACAAAAAAAGAGAGGAATGTGAAGGTGTGTATTACAAGGAAGAACCTTTGATATAAATAGATTGCAATAAAGATTTTAACAAAAAAAAGGTCAAATATTCTCCACCTTCAGCACAATTAAGAGCAATGTTGAGTCGAGCTTTCCAATCAATTGGATTCTCCAATGCCTTTTGAGTCCCTGCACAATCAAATTTGCAAGGTGGAACATATAAGCAAATGGGTTGTTTACATTTAGTTCACAATGACACTGGATATTCAACATATGATAAAATACAATGTTAAATTGATAACTACAAGTAGTTTGATCTGTGTAACTTGCCATAAAGACTTTGACGTAGAGTTCCATTTGCCATATATTCATAAATCAATATTTGTTCTTTATTCTCATGGCAATATCCAACCAAGGACACCAAGTACTTCTGGTGCACTTTTGATAGAAGATTAATCTGCAAAAATATTGAGAACATGTATTAGAACCTTATGAAGGTTGTAGATAATGTAAAAAGCTCAAAGACGAATGAAAGCTAATACTGTCATGACACCAAGGCTTGAGACTGTGTAAAAAGGTCAAAGATGGATGAATGCTAAATGCAAGAATCGTTAGGAAGACTTGAAACCCTAACATCAAGTAGGTATTATGTCACACAATGTACCTCATTAACAAACTCTCTGATTCCTTGTTGTGAATTGGGAGAAGACCTTTTAACTGCCACCTCTTGACCATTGAGTAGTCTACCATAATACACAGAGCCAAAACTGCCTTCTCCAAGCAGAGTTTTAAAACTATTGGTAGCAGCAACCACCTCCGTAAATGAAAATTCTCGCACAACCTCTACACCTGGGTGCCTTGACCCTTCAGGTGTATTATCACCTATACAAAACATAATCTAAAACAAACATCAACATAGCTTGGCACATGGAACTCAATTATTGACCAGGATGAAATTCATGCCCTCTGTGCAAACTTAATTGGTCCCCACCTTTTTGATTCCATACATATTACAACCTTTTGAACTTGAAGTCAATCGCATGCTATGTGTAGGTTCCAAATTTGACAATTTAGTAGGTTACAGGATGTAATTCAGTGCAATGAATCAAAATTTCAAAGGTTTAGGATCTAGGGTTATGTGCCATTTTCTTTTGTAGATTTTTAAAGTGTGATTAGGTTAGATATCCATTGCACTTCCAACCAAGAAGTCTGCCCATCAAAGGTAGAAAAATTCAGCATGGTGGAGAAATTTCAATATCTAATTCCACTTTAATCAATTGATTTAAGTCAATAATAACTAAAATATTGAAGGGAATAAGTTTCATGAATACAATGAAAACATGGAGCAAAGAAGCACATACCTGCTTTTGATGGTTCAGTCAATTTTTCCATTGCAAGTGCCCCCTTGGGACCACTATTTGTCACCCTTTTTCGGAAGCAAATAAAATAGAACACCAGTAGTATAATAACAATAACCAGCAATAGACCCCCAACTGTAACTCCAACAATGGTTGTTAAATTGACTACATTGCTCTTGTTATAATTACTGCCATGATTGGTTGGAGTTGTGGTTGGACATGTAGTAACCCCAGTGCATAAATACGGGTTTCCAAAATCCCTACCGTGTCCAAAATCCCACCAAAAGTGCAATAATTAGAAGGCATTTCAATTGGCAGACTACTAATTACATTGAACCTCAATCCCAAAGGACTTTTAAAAACCATTTTGTCTATAGAAAACACCATCTTTAGGGTTTAGGGGAAAACTAACAATAGCCAATCGTTACCAATTGTGACATAAACAATTTAAGCCATTTCCACCATCAATATCCTATCATCCATCAAAGGCATGGCTTAAAATATGGTTGCAAACTTGTAACTCATCCCTGTATTCTTCCAACTCTAATTGATTAGCTTCTTGAAAAAATTTATGAGATTTGGTGTAATTCCACATATTTTCATCCATGTATATCAAGTGGATGTTTTTACTCCTATAATTTAGGAACTGAATATGGATAGTTAAGGTGAACAGTGAACACAACTTACTGGAAGGTCAAGTTTGCATTCCCAACAAGGGTTGGTGGCACAGTTCCGGTCAAATTGTTGTTGGACAAAACCCTGTTAATATATTTAAGATTTTGTCAATGACCATAAACTTACACCTAACTTCACACAAATCAACAATAAAAATTATTGATGATGGTCATAATTATAAACTTAATCCCGTTGATAGATGAATGTAAATGAGCAAACTAGTATAGGTTTGTGAATTCCCAACTTTAGGAAGGAATCCAAATACTTAAAGCCACTTGGAAAAAAATGTGACAATAAACTTACAATTCCTGCAAAGAAGTTAATGATTGAAGCCACATAGGAATGGAACCCGTGAGTTGATTATTTTGTAATCGTCTGTGGTATCAAAGCCAAGAAAACCAAGAAATCTCTTTTACCATCTATTGAATCCAGGAAGATAAGAACTAATTTATTTTCCCCATTTGCACATACATACCAACAAGAATTATCATGTTTGAAGAATATGGTGACAATTCTATGTTCATCCATGTGCATTGCCTTGTGATGATATAATAGCCCATACAAATTTAAAGCTCGTGGATTGAAAACAACTTCCCTACATCATACATATCACAGTTTGTCAATGGTAGGCTTTATATGGTTGTAGCACTGGACATCTTAATCGGCTCCTGCTTGTAAGACATTTTCTAGCTCAAGGTGCTTAAATTTTATATGTGAATTAATTGACCAAAATCAGAACCCAAATATAATTAATTAAATATTCCCATACAAAGGAAAGAAGTATGAAAGGGGTCCTCCTATAGCTATGGTATATTAATGTACAATTATATGAAAGATTGAGTCCTTCTATGACCATGCTATGTAAGGAATGTTGATTATATGAAAGATTATCATAACAATCATAATGGAATTGAAAGTTTAGGAGGTGAAAGTTTAGGAGGCAAATGTTTACTCACAATGATTGAAGATTTGTCAAATCACTAAGATCTGGGATTGTCCCCTCCAAATAATTATGATCCAGCCACCTAAACACCCAACATCCACATTATATGATGAATATTGGATATTCGAAACTGGTTGTTTAAGTAGATTCAACAGCCATATAAACACATTGGCAAGAGTTCTATGAATTTGTAACTGAGGATTTTCCCACATCAAGTTACATTATTCCAAAACTACAAGTCTTGTTCCACAATGATCCTTCGCATGTGTATATTTTCAGTTGGATGGTTGAGACTGGGATTGAAATTGATTGAAGTTGGACACCACTTCACATAGAGAAAACCCAAAATATATATAAATTCCTACTTGGGATCAAAAACATGAAGAAAAGTAAAATCAAATGATTTTATGCAAGTCCCTTACAGAGCAGTGAGTGCTGTCAAATTACTCAAGGCCTGGGGTATAGTCCCTGTCAAATTGTAATCAGATAGCTTCCTGCCAACAACAGACTTGTCCAAGATGTTAGATTTCATATTGTCTAAATGATAAATGAGTACTATCCCCAAGCTATTGAGTTTAGGGTTTAGGTTCAGGGAAAACCTTTCATAAGAAGTTTTCAAAATGTTTGTATGTATACTAATTACAGAGTGCAATCCACAGTCTAAACTATTTTTGGCAAAGAATTCCATTCTAGTACATGAATTTGGGATTGTTTTCAACAATTTGGAGTTAAAGCGCACTATTTGATCATCCTTCGAATTGCATAGTTTAGTTGTTAGGGAAATTATTATCAAGTTCAATGGTGAACATTGCCAAATTCTACAATTGTATTTGACCCTAATTAAATATGTCTGGAAAAGGGCATTCTGATGAAAGTATACTAGATCAAGTTGGAAGTAGCTCACTGAAAGCAATTGTCAAAAATCCAAGCCTGCACAACCTAGGTCCATGTAAACAAATGTATGTAATCTAAATGTGATAAATCACCCACCATACCTCCATACACATAATGAACAACAGAGTGATTGGTTATGTTGTTTGCATCAAAATGACGCATTTGCAAACAAAGGGGAAATCCTGCTTACACAGTTGCAATCCTAGGAGAGGGGTCGTTTGTACACGTAATCCATTCATAGGGAGTGTAAACACATGGATCTCCAGTCCAAGAGGTAAGATTAAGAGTTTCCTTCAAATTCTCAATGGCAAGTGCTGCACAAAGCCAGGCACTTGTTAGTGGTCATCTAATAACACATTCATCTCTTGGACCCAATTCTAATAATTATTGAACTAACTCAAAACAACATCTTTCTAAAAAAAACGCACACAATTTTCAAAAAAGGGGTTAGTGCATTAAAAAGTTTTTAAGACTACCATCTTGAATCCAATTGCATTACACTTCTATCAACAAACTGCAATTGGTGGAGCTGGAGCTGTGCTACATTACCATCAGTGTAAAATGTTCGCATCAATGTCACTGGCCCACTCAAAAGAAACATCTCATAAGCATTGAAGATGGGTCCGAGAGCAGAGTTGAGGTGAGGAATAAATTGAAGTAATCCTGTGTTGTTTGATGTGAAATTCGCATAAAGTAATTCAGTAGTCACATACATACCACCAGCAAGGTTGGTGACAGAGACATTAGCAAACCCTAAAGCCGGATTGTTGTTAAGAACCATATCAAAAACCCTGGATTGGTTCACAGCTTGCGGATCAATTTCAGCAAAGTAGGACACAAAATAGTAGAACTTATTTGGAGCATCTATGCCAGATAGGGGTAGATACATAGTTTCTCCACTCGGCCAAATCAATGCAGTTTGCATCACTGCTTCTGGAACCATGAGTGAAGATAAGCTCACATTCACTGGAGTAGTTGTGCTGATTGCTTGAGCAGGAGCGGCAGCAGAGTGTCCCCACCACTGCCGATCATATTTGTCATCTGGGTACCTAGTCATCAGCACATGCTCCACATTGTCATGATCGCTGCTTCATGATCAGATTGGAGTCATGATCACATGGCAGGTTGATGACATTGTCACATGGTGCAGGTTGAGATTCTTGTCATGGTGAGTAAGCACAACAACAAAAACTTCTCACTATTGCTGTTCATCAGTCTGGCTCAACAGAGTGTTCAAAAGTAGAACAAGAACAAGAACAAGAAGTGGGTCATGGTAATGAGAAGGACTAGATTGAAAGATCTGGTCATGATGTACATACCTTAAGAGTGAGTCTGTAGTGGTACCGAGATTTTGTCTCAATCTATTGTACAAGTACACTCCTTGTTGTACGACTGTATACATGGAGGCGGTATCAAGAGCCCTCAACTCCAGTGCAGAGATGAAAGGGACGTCGGTTGTAGTAGAGCGCGCAAGACATACACAGATATTGTCTCTGGTGGCAGACAACATAACCTCATAGAATACTTCTGGGTCTTGGAGACTATTGATGAGACCTGCGTATTCTACCTCGATTTCAAGCCTGAAAGTCGGGGGTGGCGTACCGGTGCCAAGAAAGTCGGAGTAGAAGAAGGACACGCGGACCATGTAAGTCTGAAGCGGAATTGCCGGCAAGACGTAGCACGACTTGCTTCGATTCTCTGAGAAGTATCTCAAAGTCTGGAGTTGGGTGTTATTGTTTTGTGCAAGGTCGTAGTTCTGTCCTGTGAATATGTAGCCTGTGTCTGGTACCCATGTAATGGAATTGGCGTCGGTGTATGTAACACTGCTTCCACAGTCGATGCTCAGAAACCCTGCACCAAAGAATTAGACACATACGACCACCACCCATGAACAGACATCAAAAAAAATAAAAAATAAAAAAAGAAGAAGAACCCATTGTATCCGCCAGTACTGCAAGCATACCTGGTTGGGCCTGTGTGAAGCCTGGAAGAGAAACGGTGGAAAACAATATTATCACTGTAACCTGCACTGCCACAATAAAAAACCTGCAACGTCCGCGACATCCTGAAACTATAGACTTGTAACTCTCTATAAGAAGTCTCGGCTTCTTCTTCTGCGGCCCTGTAAATACTAGATACAATGTGTGCTTTTGCTACAATGCAGCTCGATCATAACCAAAGCTTCTGTTAGATCTTATGGTCGATCACCTGCCGCATTGTAGTTTATTATACTGCATCATGGTGCAACAGCTATAATACTTGTTATAAACTGTGATGATCATAACCAAAGAAGCTTCACCCTCGAAGTCTGGACCCAGAACAGTAATGTGATCACAAACTACTAAAATCTCTACTCAGATCTCCCTACCGATCAGCTTGGTCTCATATTCAGATTATACAACGTGCAATCTTGATCTCTCAGATCAAGGTTGTAGCCGAGCTTTGCAAGCAAAGAGAGTGTGCGAGAGAGGGGCAAAGGAGTGCTCAAGAAATATGGTGGCTCGAAATCATCATGTGATTTCAATCTCATTGAGGAGCAGCAGCTTAGCTTCTCCAGGCTCAGGCTTCAGCCTTTTTTTTGTTTGGCTGGCTATATATCTATATAGCCAAAAAGGGAAATTAAAAGATTATGAGCGCTAGTATCAACTTTCAAGTGCTTTAGAAATATTTTCAATAGCCAGAATTCTATCAAAATTTAAGAAAACGATCGCCAAAATTGACCCCCAAAAACAGCTCCAGTACCGACTACCGATTTTAACATTCACCATTATGGAAAGCACAGTGTAATAATAATCACAGAACTGAATGGCAGACAAGGCAAAAGAAAACTTTTCATCTTTCCATCTCTCGTAAAGAAAGAAAGAAACGAAAAGAAACGAAAAGAGGCCTGGCAAACGGATAAAGATCAAACAAGACACATGTAAAATCAGTGGTTGAGATAAAAACCTGTAATTAAGGTGCATTCACACTTGGTGGTAAGGACTCTAGTATTAAGTCCCCCTAACACCAAGCTAGCCATTTAGGACCTAAACCTATTTACCAGGAAGGATTTTTCTGTTAAGTTCACATTCAGTTAGTGTTAAACAACCACCCATTTAACATTGGGTGCCACCTAAGATGCCACCTAGATTTTCACTTAACACTGACTTTAACATTAGGTGTGAATACACCTTAAGTATTCATGAACCCAAATGATAGATAATTTGGCTGCCACTATTTTTGGCCTGGACTAATAGCCCTTCTTAAGAACACCCTTCCTGTTGTGGAGGTGATTTTCACACTATTTAGACATGCCTCTGTTTTTAACTAAAACTTTTGTTGGAGAGAGAACTATAAATAAATAAATAAAGGGCAAAACACCTGGCTGGCAAGAGAACAAGAGAACAAAAAAGAAAGGATTGAAGTCCAAACAAGTTGTGTTATACACAATGGCCCTGCCATTAATTTAATATCAACAATTGACATTGTATGATAAATTGGCCATAGCTAGCAGAAAAATTAAAAAATAATTTTTTTTAATGTACATTATCATGTTGTTGTAATAGAGAAATTGCCATGATTTTTTTTCATTTTTTAAGATCACATTGGTTATGAGAAAGCCAAAAGGGATCTCACATTAAATGATGGCATGTTCTAGGAACCTATCTAAACATTTTAAATATTGTTACCAAACCAAAACCAATAGGGAAATGTTCCAACATTATTTTTAATTTTGTGCAAATTTAATGATTTTTTTCTCCAAAAAAAATGATCAAATATTCCCTTTTCATGTTTATTTTTCACATTTGTGCAAAAATTTTAATTTTAAATTTAAAAACTAGTCATGACATGTGTATTTGAATGTTTTCAATCACATTGTCACATTTTGAAAGAATTACATGAATTTTTGCATATGATGGGTGCCATAACTATTTTTGAAAAAATAAATTTAATATTTAATATTGTGGATTATGGATTGGTGACAAAGTGACTTGAGGCTGAGTGCACATTTGAGAAGGTGGCAGAGAAAACAAATTGTCAAAAGATGAGTGTGAATTTTTTTACAACCAAATTTATTAGGATGAATCATCTCACGTAGTTTTTAGGAGGCGAAATACCTTGAAGCTACTATACTCTATAATGATTCTCAGCAGAATATCCCTGCCTTGTAAGGCAGGGCCAACAAAAGACCATACCCAAAAGTGCAGAACGCACACAATGGGGGAGCCCTAAGAGGAGAAAATACGAAACCTAAGACCTAAACTCATCACTAGTAGCCCTCGCAAGTCCCCTATTCCAATAAAAACCTGCCCCCATAGGGCTTTACCCTAGGTGTCCTTTCAGGGGTTCCCCCCCTAAACACTAGGGTAGATACACCTATCATTGAACACTAACCTACTATCGAACACTTTTGCACATCTTTCTCAATTCTTCTCAATTTTGAGTGATTTAAAATGTTATAGGAGTGCCTTCTCAAGCTCTACAAATCATCTTTGAAATGCAAAGCCAAAAAAATAGCAGTAAAGAAAATACTTTTCTTTCCAATTGCAAAACAAAGTTTTTTTTTTTCATTTTTCTTCAATTTGACCCCTTCAACTTCATCAGTGCATAACTTTCTTCTCTCTTTTTTTTTTTTTTCAAATTGAGTAATTTAAACTGCTCTGAAATTGTGATCTTAAGCTCTATAAACCATCCTATAACTCTAAAGGCAACAGAGTAATATTTAAAGATTTTTTGAGAGGTTTGAAAATATGCTATGAACTATTCAACCAAGAATTTTCTGTAAAAATAATCCTCCCCGCCCCTCTCTATTTCAAGTGGCCATAACTTTCTCACCTCTAATCCATTTTTACTGATTTTTAGTGCTACAAATGCATCAAGAGGAGGGCTCCATGCAAAAATGGCAAGCAAATCTTACCTTAAGTGTTCAGACACCAACCTGGCTACCCTATGTTTCAATTTTGATACATTCTTTCAAATTTAAAGAACTTTCGATGCCAGTTTGACAACCAGGTTCAATTCCATGAATAGACTACATGCTTCTCAAAATTGCATGTTATGTAGGTATGAAGTTTTACAACAAAATAGAACTTAACAGTTCCCTAAGTAAAAAGTTTTACAACTAATTGAAATTGATCAATTACATATGAAGCTCATCCCATTTGCTAACTTTGCACAAGAAATCAGCTTGTTTGCTCAAAGCACCTAAACTTGTGTTCAAAATGGTTGGAAAAAAAAACCATGCTAGTTCAATTAAAAGGATGTTGGTTTAGGGCCCCCACTCATAGGAACCTAAAACCTCCACATTTAACACACCAAACCAAGGGCATTATTGCCAACACTAGTTGTGACCAGTGTTATGTGGGGTATATACAGAGTTAGATTCAAATATAAACTCGAGTATAAGCATTAGTATTAAAGACCATGCCTACCTAGTATGTAGTTTGACTAATACCCAACTCATACATGAGGTTTAGGGTTTTTGATGTTTTCACAATAGGCCAATCTAGTCAGTGTGCAAAGGAGATTGATGAGCTGCTACACAAATCTTGCAAGAATTATTGCATTTTGCCTTTGCATTTTGCCTAGATTTTAGTATTTGCATGCAATTTCAAAAAATTATGGCTAGGGTGATGGAAAAGAGTTGTTTATTCAACAAAATTATTCCCTTCTGTGCCATTTTCTTAATGTGCACTTGATGGCTGGTGTGGATGGTTTGGCTTAACATTATTGTAGTCTGGTTGAGTGGAAATAACTTTCAAATCCAGGACCACCTCAACACATCATGTTGCAAAATCAAGTCGTAAGCTTATTTTAGAGTAGTTCAACCTATTGTGTAACCTTTTTTGGTCACTTTGATGTGTTGATTAGGGTGAATAGATGTACTTGCAATACTAAAAGGGCCCAATAAAAATGTGATTTTTTTTTCAAATTGAGTGACTAGGATGTCAAAAATGTGGTGAAGTTTAAGATCATTATTACCATATTGTTAGGTGCAAACACAAGAAAAGGAGCCACATAATGTGTGGCCAATGCTTAATCTTGTCCCTTTCAAAAATCACAAGGCTCCATCATAAATTGAATTGTGGATTAATTTTTTTTCATTTCAAAGTTTCATTATTTGTAAAGCTTCAATGTTCAAAATTTGATGCAAAATGATGATATTTTTTTTAAAAAATTGCATGTTCAAAACATTATGAATCAAAACAAACATTCAAACATCTTTTTCTTGTTATCAAATATACACCATTCCTTCTCAAAATTGGAGAGGATTTTTATTATTATTATTTTTAAAAACACACTTGAAATTGGTGAAATTGATTTTAAAGCACATTTGAGCAAGTTTTTTTCAAATGTGTTTTTGACTTTGAAATTATGAATTTTAAGAACGTGTCTAAAAGTTATTAAATTTTATATTATTTAAAGCATAGATACATTATATAAACTATATAGATCAAGATGTAGTCAAAAAGTAATTATATCTAGCACACAACTATAAGCTAAATATGAAAAATGTAAAAATTAAATCAATAGATCGACACATGAATGGCACATGTCAAACGTAGTCCTTGGAAAGAGCTTTGACTTTGGCCCGTTGAGTGTGTTTACACCTTCATATCGATTTACGATTTCATTAATTTAACTAATCAAGTATTCAATTGGAACTTTCAATGAATTTCATTCTAAAGTTTTTCAAGTTATTAACTTGTTCATTGTATCTATGGTTGCAAACACATTAAAAGGAAGCAAGGGTGCTACCAAGGAAAAAGTTCCAAACATTCTTGTGATGGTTTATTTCTTCTTCTTTTTTTGTATTTTTTGTGCATAATTGTGTGTTACATATAAAAATTTTTTTATTACATCTTGGTTTATATTATTTAGATTATATATCCATGTTTTGAATAACATACAAATTAATAACTTTTGTTAAAAACTTATTTCAAAATTCATAATTTTCAAGGTCAAGTGCACATTTGAAATAAATGCATTTAAATGTGTTTTAAAATTAATTTCACCAATTTCAATTTTTTAATCTCATCAATATTAATATCATCTCCAATTTTGAAAAGGAATGGTGCACATTTTATAACCAAAAAATGCATTTATTTATATATATATTTAAATTGTCCACAATTATTTTGAACATGCAAAAGGACTTTGAAACAACATCAATTTGCATCAATGTTTTGAACATTAAAACTTTGCAAATAATGGAACTTAAAAAGGATCAAAACTTGACAATCCAATTTATTATTCCCCTTGTGATTTTTCCCATGCCCAATTCCAATTTATAGAGGATCTAGTTTTATACATTGCTAAGGGCTATGAACCATGTGTCCAATGTTGAATCACCATGGCTTAAACATCTTGTTATGTGTAAGGATGATAAAATTAGGTTTCCAAATCATGAGTAGTTGGTGGAAGAACACATTTTTTTTCTGATACAAAACACCATGGACAAATTGTTTTACTTATTCTTTTTACTTATGTCATAGCTTGTGCATGACATTTGATTTGTGAATGTCCAACAATGCTAGTAGGTGAATGAGTGAACAAATGGGCGAGCATGAGCAAGTGAGCCTGCTCAAGTGAGTAGGAAAGAATCTTTGAACATATTTCATGCCATGTCATGGAATATTATTAATATATTCATCTACCACATGGATATTATTAAGTGACATGGTGGAATATTTTGCCACATCATGAAATATTTTGTGACATGGTAAAATATTCTCTAGCAAGCCATGGAATAATTTTCCATGTCACATCCATTGTTTGTTCTGAAATCAATAATGGCTTATTGACTTTAAACATGGGTTTGGCCAAGAAAGCCATTGAAAGCACTAATGTTCTTGGACAATAAATATAATATTTTCAAAAATGTTGAAATGGATGGGAATTGCATACTTGAAAAATATTTGATGAAAATTAACTTCTCAAAGTATATTAAATATTTGACAAACATGTGTTGAAATGGCTGAATATTATACATCAATATAGATCACTTTACAATGATTGAAAAGTTACAAAGTGGAGAAAAAAACCATTGGGCCGAAATTAGAATATCTAAACTTCCTACATAGTTCAACTAGCTATAGAAAGGCTTGAATGAGATTATGATGTATTATCACAAGAATTCAAAAGCTTCAGAGTGTTTCAACAAATGATGAACTTCATCCCAACTTCATGTGTAATGATGAAGGAACTCCTCCATGAGCCCACAAAACATAATCATCTATAAGATGTGATACACATGTGCATTGCACATACACCCCACGACCGCCCAAATAACTTGCCAACATTGTGACAAAGTATACACATGAACATCTACGGTAATTTCCAATAATCACATCATATCCTTTGTCATCTAAAAGAATATTATAAATCCGTCCATACCCAAGTGAAGGGACATCAACAACGAGAAAAATAATGCATTGGGTAAGTAAAATGCCAACCTCCCAATTGTTGGTGTGTTGTTGTGTTATTTTCAAAACAAAAGGTTGTCTCACCTTCTTGCCACCATGAGTTGTAGGCCAACAATTTACATCGATCAATTGCATAATGCTATGAACATTCATAACAAGCACATGCGAAACGCTTGAACTAGACAATTGGGAACCAAATAGACTTCAAGCACAACTGTAATCAAAAGAAAACCCTACTTCTTCTAGAATTATTACTTCCTTTTGAATTAAGTCACTACCTTCTTGGATGGGCCATATAGTTGGAACAAAAGACCTAGCAATTACATATTTTCACATTGTCCCACTAACACAATGGCTTAAATCATCGGGACAAAACTAGTGCATATGGTGTTCTAGTGATCCACTATGAAATTATACCCAAAACCCTGAATAACTTGGAACCATGGTTCCATTTATAGATTTGTAAAAGTTGATCTTTGCTTTGCATTTGAGGTTCATGATTTTTTGGAGCACAAAACATTGAATTACAAAACTAGGTGCGCAACATTTAATCTACCATTAGCCATCAACACAAATATTTTCCTTCAACTTTAGGCCACCTTGAAATATCAAATGTAAATAAACACTAAAACCAAAAGGTGATTGTTACATGCCTACATCCCATACAATATTCGGTTAAGGAGCAAGAACTATTACTCATGGATGAAAGAAATTCACATAGTTAAGATAATGAGAATCATTGTCTGCACCAAGAGGACAATCAACAAGTTGTTTGGCAGACCCAAAAACCTCCTCCCCCTCAAGGTGTAAAGTGCAATTAGAGAAGGAAGATCTAGATGTGTAATTTGCCACAATAGTTGCTAATCTAGTAGGATCACTAGACCAATGGGCCCTCCTCAACAACAATTCATTTTTATCAAGTCCATGACCAAGTGGACCCCCTCACAAATATTGTCTATACAATGTAGATTGTTTGAAAGCCCAAACATAATCATTAGATGTCATTATATAAAGATAAGTGTTATGATTCCTCGATTGTTACAACCAAATGTTATGCATAGTTTTAGTTATATTACAAGTGGGCATGTCTGCCCACTCCTCATCATTAAACTTTTGCAAATCAAAGGAAAGGAAACATTAGAAAAATGTGAAATGATAAATTGCCGTTCTTGACATAAATTGGAGTTTATGCACAACATAATAGATTCGCCCAATATAATCTATGACACAAAAAGGATGAGCATGACAAAATTTGCATTGAAACAAAGAAGCGAAAGGAATCATTCTCATTTGACCTACAACAAGAATATGGGCGCACTCACCACACTAGGAGGTTTTATTATGAGAAGCAAAGTGCACAAAGTTCTCACAATCATCCTGTACACATCACAAGTGACCTAAGCAATAAGCCTTCCTAAAATTAAGCCCAGACAAAATTTATTGGTTGTGACCAACTTATAGTAAGCATGGCCATTGTACTTTCTATCCATGCTTTGCATTTGGGAAGGGTTGTGAGCAGTCAAAAGCATGAAGGACAATTCAAACAAGACATCCCCATTTACAGTAATAAAAAAGAATTGGACTTTTTGCAAAGGGATATTGTCATAATCTAAATTCTATAATTCATTCGAGGTTTGTCCTAGTAGCACCATTGCATGTAAGCAAGAGACAACAAACTAAATAGTCCCCACAAGGGTGGATGGCTTTAACGACAAAAGTGCATTAGATTGAAAAATGCATTTTGGCAATTTTGTTGATGAAAGAAGGGGTGTCAAGTCCTCATCTAGGAAGGAATCACATAGTTCAATGAAAATAAAAAGTGTAAAAGCATTAGAACTTTGAAACAAATTATCGTCAACTTTGAGTTCTTACCCATAGTCTTGACCACAAAACTTGCAATTCCTACTATAAGGATGGTTTCCTGATAATTATGAGCTGAGATATCACCAACAATGCAATAACGGCCACAACCAACCACCTATTATCTCCCTTGCAAAGAGGTAGTAGGAATCTAGTATAGAGAACTTGAGACAAAGTTATTAGATCATACCAAATGTCCTTAGATATATGTAAAAAATTTGATTAAAAATATAACATAGTGCACAGATAATGTTCAGAGACAGTGGCCTTCCTTTAATCATCTACCATGATGGTGAGGTCTGAATGTCCAAGAGCATGAAATGTCACCATGTTACAAGGGGCACAAAAGTAGTAGTGAAGAAACTTAGAAGGATTTGAAGCAACAAGAGCAAAATCACACACTAGGAAAAAATTTGAAAGGTTTGGAGGAAGAGGAGGAACTTGGGAAATATAATCCAAGCAGGGAACGAACAAATATGAAATTTGACAAAGCACAACAACAATGAAAACCACAAATAATAAAGTCAAGAAGTGTACTAACAAGCGTAAGACTAAAATTGTAAAACTCATGTGCTTGTGCCAAGGATAATTTTTGTTGATAGAATTTGGTCAAGAGAATAAAATTTGGGACAAGGTGATCACTTTGAAAGTCGTTGAAGTGAAAACCCAATCTAAAATTTCTATGGGTTGTGATACATTATGTCATTTACATAAATGTAGTGCAAGCTTCAAAATAAACAAAAATGTAAAAAGCTGTTAGAAAACAAAAGTATGTTTCATTTGAAAAAGATCGACTTCTAAAAGGACAAATGAACTAGAAAAAAAAAAAGCAAACATCAAGAAACTTTGATAGATCGGTGGTAGCAAACTTGAAAAAAATAGGAATATCATATTGGAATTGGCAATCATGTTAACATAAACAAGGTTGGTTGTTTGTGCAATGTGCAAAATCCAAAAAAATGATGTAGAAAGAAGGGGTGAAAGAGGGCACAACATGATAGGGTAATAGCCTCATGCAAATAGCTGGAGGAAAGTAGTTACATCCAAGGTCAAAAGCAACACATTGGAACATGGTAATAAGTGTTAGATCAATGATAAGATATGAAGTCCATATTCTCTATTAGTCAAATCATGTGAAATATTTTCATGACGAAATCTTAATAAGAAAAGTGAAAGCTAAAGGCAATAATTATTAGGCATAGTTGGAACATGTTGCAAAAAGGATTTAATTAGTGTTCGTAATATTAAATTCCATTAGGTGTCAAGAATTACGGAAAGTATTTTCCAGAAAACAAATTACACTATTTTGGGGAAGTTACATTCCCAACAACTTTCATATTTTTACAAAAATCAATAGAATAATAGACATAAGAATTCATCATTATTTATGTGAATGTTAAAACTAACTAAAATTTACATAAATTTCATGAAAAGGGAAATAAACATTGGAATTTGTAATGTCATTTCTAGGTTGGTGGAAAGGAAAAAGCAATTAGAAAAGGCTAGAGATATATATTATGGAATGGAACTTATTATAAGGCAAGAATTGAAATATATGGGCTTGAAAATGTGTAACTTTTTAAATAGATATTTATAGGCCTTGAAAAAATCCCTTGAAATTTGGTATGCATGATTGGTGGCAAATTTTATTTGTAGCGAAAAGGTTAAATTAGGTTAATTAAGTTAAATTAGGTTAATAGCCATAAGAAAAGTCTTTTGACTTAACCACAAGTTATTAATAAATTGTAAACATGATGGCCACATAATGTCTAAAATATTCAAAAAATGATTGAATCAATATTGGGAAGGCAATTACCAACTCTTGGCCCAATGTGTCTGTATGTATTAATATCCTAAAGTGAGTTTTGTGGAAATCATATATTCACCTTTGAAGCCTACAAGATTCAAAAGAAAAACATTTCTTCAACGTCATCATTTTATGTTACACATAAAACAAAATTAGCTACAATAGCGCAATGTTAGTGGTGTTCATTATCCTAAAAGAGAATTATAGTTATAGTAAGTTCTTAGAGTTATGATACATAGAAATGGCAATAGGCAAGGTTGGCTAAATCCAATGTGCTAAAGAGAAAAATAATGAACAATGAATTGTGCCATAGAATTTCTAAAATTTATTAACAAAACACCGATAATTATAAGAACACCAAATTAATAGGATTAAATTTCCCTTGAAAATCAACTTTTATATGGTGATTCAATATATACAAATATATAGAATAAAAATAAATATGAAAATAATGGTTATAATAAAAATATGCAAACTCAATATACTTTTTAAAAAGTGATTAAAAGAATAATTATCTAATTTTGAATTTGTTTATAATTATGATTTATTATTATTAATAGAACCTTAGTTACCTTTTTATTTTCCAATTAATAAATATTTTTATTTGTATATTTATAAAGATGTGTGTTCAAGACTATAAAAGAAAATAATAGATGACACATCTTGGAGTAAACACTGAAGTTTGTAGAAAGGGAACAACTATTGTTTTTAGTTGAACATTACAGTTAAAAATAGAGAAGTTATAGTTTCAGATGTAGGAAGAGGGTGTTGGTCAAGAGAACTCGAGAACTCTAAGATGAAGAAGAGAAAAGCAAAGTTTCAAGTGGACAAATCCTAAGCAGCAAAGATGTAATATCAAGATGTTGGTCAAGAAAAAGTTGCAGCTGATGAAAGATATGTGGTGCAACCTCTTCTCCATGAGGGGTGATCAAATTAAAGAAGCAGAACAAAATTTTAAATGTGCAGTGAATATTACCTAGTTTATGAAACATAATTAGCTTGCTTTTAGTAAAAAAATCCACTAATCATTTGTTTTAGAGGCCCGTGACAAGTGCAATTTGTTATATGATGCACATTACAAGTTCCCAAAACAATTTGAGTGGATCAAAGTTATGTCCTTTCAACCATGCAACAAATATGAGTGAAAAGATGTTTTTTGTGTGAAGAGAAGACATAACTATGCTTGAAATTGCGTTTCCATGCTTGGTTTCTTGAAAAAGGTGTGTTAGAAACCCTAATATCTTGCTTGAGATTCTCACATCTATATTCATTTTGTTCTTGTTCATATAGGAGGTGGGGGACACATAAACAACACAACAACTTGAGGTAAGTTTTCAAGTTTTTCCAATTTCATGTTTTTGAATTCTTTTTCTTTCTAATTGTTTGTTTTTCGTTTCTTTGCTTTAAGTTTTTGCGTTTATATATCTTTTCTTGTAGTTTTTTAGGTTTCTTAGGAGTTCAGCAGAGGCAAACCTTTCTTGAAACTCTTGAGCTCCAAGCTCAGGAGCTTCAAGAAAGGCCAAGGCAAAAAAAATTGTGCTTGGCCTCCAACTTTTGGCATTGAAAGTTGGAGGCCAAGTGCAAAAAAATTTGTTTCAGCTTCTTTTGAAGCTCTTGAGCTCTAAGCTTGGAAGTTCCAAGAAAGGTTGAGGCAATTTTTTTTGCGTTTGGCTAGTTTAAGAACACTTGAGAAGCAATTGAATCAAGAAAAATGTGTTTAAACTCCAACTTTTGGTGCCAATTGTTGGAGGCCAAGCAAAAAAAATTGAGCTTAGCCCCTCATGGAGCTCCTAACCTTTGTACTCTAGGGCTCCAAGAGAAGCCAAGCCAAAAAAATTGTGTTCAACCTCTTACGGAGCTCCCAATTTCATGCTTAAGGGTTCCATGAGAGGGCCAAACACAAAAGTTTTTTGCTTGGCCTCCAACTTTTGGCACCAAAAATTGGAGCTTGAGTTAAATAATTTGCTTTGAGCTTTCATAAAAACCATAGCTCCCAAGCTTACAACTTTCAAAGGTCAAAAAATTTCTTCAAATGAGTTTCTTCAATGCAATTTTTGATTATTGTTTAACCTTTTTTACATCATTTCTTTAATTTGCAAAGTTTTGTCAAAATAAGAAATCCATCCATAGAGGTATTTTTGACTTTTTCTTTTTCAAATTTTGTTCTCAAATAATGCACCTTACTTTCTTCCTCATTTAATGCTCTCCTACAAGTTCCTCCATCTATCCTTGAAATTAATGTATATTCAATCATTGATTCCAATGTGTTTGGTGTGAAAATTAACGGCAATTTTCCTCTTGCCATTGTAAAATAAAGGCTTGTTGTATAGATCAAGCAAATTAGTAGTATAGGAAGAAAAATGCAATTTGATTATGCAAGTAACAAAAATGGTGTTAAACGCAAGAGGTTGAAAGAGTGATTGAGAAAAAATAACTTGAATTGGTGTAGGGAATGTGAAGTGTCATGGGTTGTTTCATATTGTTTTTGTTCCTAATGGGCACATGCCTTTTGGTGGTGAATAGGTAGTGTTCGGATTGGCACATACTTGGTGGATCTATGGGATTTAATTTAACATTCTATATGGTTTATCTTGAATATATTTTATATTAAGGAAATATGAAGTATGACTTTGAAGTGTGATTTGAACATTTCATTTGTCGAATTGTTTTGAAAGAAACCAATATAAATTGTTTCAACCTTGTTTTTTTTGTTCAAGTTTTTGCAAAAATAACGTTTCTTGCCAAAGTTCAAAATAATGTTGACCCATTGTTTCATCCATAAAAATCATTCATCCATGGACATGTGGCATAATACTCTCCATGTTAGCAAAGATAATGTCAAAGAATATTCTCTTAATATTTTATCGACATGGTCAGAATATTCTAAAAAAGATTCGATCTTGCTCATGTGTTTATGTTCACCTGTTCATTCTCGTAGGCTCATGGACTAGCATCCTTTGTGAATGTCTTGCACTAGGTTTGACACATTTGTGTAGCTTGTCAACTTCAGTGATGATGCATGGGTTCACAAACATGTCGTTGTTAGTCTTTTTGAAGCCCCCCAATGCCACATCATGCATACTTTGGTAGAAATTGTGTGGTTGTTGTTAGCCCAATTCAAACTCACACATAAGATCCTTATCTATTTGGAAGAGGAGGGTTCGAATTTGAACATGTTGGCCCTTGCCCCTTCTACCATAATTAATTGTGAACCATCGCAACTAGAGAGTTCATTTGTAAGGAGTTGCTTCAAACATCCAATGTCTAAGGCTTGTTCAATATGGCACAAATGTCACCTATGTGGGTGTTAGCATGCAAAAGCTTTCATTGAAAGATGCTTGCTAAACTCAACAAAAGACAATATGACTTGGACAGTTTTGTTTGAAAAGGTCAGCGAAGTGAGACAATGAAGCTAAAAACATTGATAAAGATAAGGTTTGCAAATATGGGGTTGTCCTTTTTAGGGAAACCTTAAAAAGCATGTTATTTGTTGTCACAAACAATTCTTGTATTTGCAAGCATGGGTGCCTAATGGGCTAACTTGGGCCATTACATGAGGTATGGTGGAAAACTTGGAAACCAATTGTGGAGCATTGTTTCTGAATAAAATAAGAGGTTATTGGCTATTGTATGAAACATTGAATGCTACCATTACCATTTCCATGGAATTGAAGGTTGGCTTCAACCATTGAATTGTGTGGGTGCCACCTCTCTTATATGGACCACTTAATGTGAACTCAAGATCCTCTATGGACTCATGGTTTCAAAGGTTGCCAAGATATTAACCTTTTTTATGTCTTTTTGGATTCATCTTCTATTCCTCACACTCACAACATGTTGACATTAATGCTGGACCTTGTGTTCAAAAGGCTCAAGTTTGTGACTATCTTGCCCAGGAAAGGGCTAAACTCATGGCTACAAAGTATGATAGAAATTTTTTACTTCCCATGCTTGTGAAATGCAACCAATTCCTAAATCTAGTTATTTCAAGTACCTTTCCTCCAACTATAGAATGACGATCCAATTCACTTTGTGATGTTCTAGCTTCATGCAAGGAGGCAAGAAAGATTGTTATAGCTAAATTTTCTATTTTTTGTGATTGTGTTCTAAATGTTATTTATGACATAGGATCACCTGGGGTTTGGTTAGAACATGCTACATTGCATCCCAATTTCCAAACAGATATATGCAATTCCTAGTTCCTAGATTCAGATAAAGAGAATCTTCTGTGTGGCCCTAGAATTTGAACTAGTTTGCAACATTGTAGGCTTAGGCTCACAAACCTTGATCCTCTTGCAAAAATCAACTTGACAGTGTTTAAGTTGCATGCCAACTTGCAAACAAAAACAATGGGGAGTTCTTTAGTTATCAGGCATCTACCTATGAAGATGAATTGGGAAAGACTGTCTCTATATCAAGGAGGATTGTAGCAGTTCCATTTTAGTGGCCACAATCAAGTTCAGCATTCAATTTGTTCTTCAATGTCCACCAACTTTTTGATACATGGTCCACAATTTTACTTTAGTGCCTGTGTGAATTTCCATATTAATTTCAGTCACCTCTAAGATTGGACATTTTTGTAATGAATCCATGAATTTTTTTGGTTTGGCATCCACCAAGTTCTTGTAGTGCTCGCATGGACCATAGTAGGTTTAATTAGGTATGATCAATTACACATGATCAATTGGCATTTAACAGCAATTCAAAAAATTGGTGGAAGCATATGATAGCATTTTGAGCAAACTTGGAGCTACATCAATAAATTGGCCATGCCCTTTGAACAATCTAACTAGGAGAGAAATTGTCAAAAGAAGATGAGGATAATGTGTGATCACATGTTATCAAGTCACCACAAACCATAACCCAATATATTGAAATGACTTCACACAGAATGGCGATGGAATAAGTGAACTAGATTACCAGTTACCACTGTCCTGAAGTGAACTCAGTTGGCATGCTTGATCTTGAACTGATCAGAGTCATGATGAGGATTGAAGGTCTGCAGCCCACTTCTTTACAAACAACCTTTAGGTTCAAATGAAAACTTGGGTTATATCTCTTACTCCTTGTACTGCCCTGTTCACTGCATAGTGCATATCCCCTACACCTGTTTCCTGTGAGACCCATCTCAACACACCTCCATGACAACGTTTAACTCCTCACTATACACCAGGAATTCATCACCTCTTTGACAAATGAGTAACTCAACTTGAATGAACGAATTTTCAACTGAAGTTGGTGAACATGTTTGCACAGTTTTCAAATCAACCAGTCCGTGATCGCTTCAAGGTGGCAACATCTTCAGCAATCAAATCCTTCGAAGTGGAGGAAAATGCAACTGCTTCAGGGAGCTCAAAACTTAGACACAGCATAACCTGCAAGATAAGCCAACCCACTTTTTCAAATATTGGTTTTGAAGGGCATCTTTAAAAAGTGGGTTAAACTAGTAAGGAGTAAAGAAATAAAAAAGGCCAGTTTGCTCCAATTATCCACAATTGTGCACATGAACTCATACCTTTGAAAGGAGGGAAAAAAAAAGTGAAATAAACAACTCAAATGACTCCATATACTTCTAAAAGCATAGACCATCTCAACTACTCTAAAGGACAAATGGTGGGCTACCCAGCTCCTGCAAAACAAAGGAAAAATAGCACATGCTAGTGGAGAAAGCCCTCACAGCTGCTAGCCATGTCGGAGCTTGGAAGAGAAGACAGCTGGATGATTGGCATGAGATAATTAACTGTACCTTATTGGGTGCAACATCTCGGACAGTCCACACCACTGGCTCCTGAATGGGACCCTTGAGATAGGCTTCTGCCCGCTGATTGTTAAATGACAAAACAATGTTAACAAAATATCTGTCAAAATGAGCAGATATTGATCCATCCTCCATACAAATCTTTCAGCTACCTTCCAGCAATATTTCTACACAAATTGAACTTGGAACATCATAATCCAGCTAAATATATCCCAGGGTTTCACAAACATTTCTTTTCAATGACCAAGGCTTAGCTCTTCAGTCCTAGACACCATCTAAACAAAGACTGCTGACATACTAAGAAAGATCTAAAGGAAGATGCAATGCCAGACCTAACAAAAAGCAGTTGCTCATCCAAAACAGTTGTTTATACAATTATACAAAACTGGAGAGATACAAGTTGCAGGAAGTAACCTCAATGACATCTGCAGATGTTTCTTTTGTCCGCATGAAACAGTAGCAGTGAACACGAGGCAGTCTCCCCTTCCACTTATCCCTTAACAAAAGCCCATTTAAAACATCTGCAAACAGAAATCAACTTAGTCCCTATGCTTGCAGAGCTCTTTACCATGGCCAGTGAACAGAAGAATAATGTTGAAAAGTAGGAATGACTTAGTGTCATGTGGACGCAGTCTAAACATAGCAACAGGGGCAACATGTTTGTCCAAATCTAACCCCAAGGACATGCAAAGTCCCTAGGTTCCTGGAACCTTTGATAACCCATTGCTCATTGACCTCCTCTGTAGCTGAGTTGACTATTCTGGCCGAGCATACTCACAAATTTCCATATAGGAATATCCCATTTCCTCTAGTCCAAATCCAAAATATGAATGTGGCACAGGAACACGAAAATGGGTTAGCAAGCAGATGTTGTAATTACAGGAGCCTGCCTATGTTCATCAAATCAGCAAAGATGCTTACCCAAAAATTCAAGCGCCGATGCTGGCAGATTCATGACAACATGGTCGAAGTGCTCCCAAGCCTTGACTTCTAAGTTCATATTCTCTTTGGCCACTGATGTTGTGAAGTTCCTTCCTTTCTTATTCCTTCCATTCTGGATATTCTTTCCTATAGCTGCAAGACAGAACACAAAAACTGAAGCTGTAGGAAATTTCTTTGCTAGGAAGTAGGAAAAAAGTGAATATTCTGACCTTAGACATGACAAGCTATACCTGGATGTAACAAGCCCATGTCAGAATCCATTTCATCAGCTGAATCCTTCACTCTTTCCATCTCCTTTTTTGTCTTTACAATCCCAGTCCCAATTTTGATGGCATTACTGATTTGAGATTCATATTTAGTCGTGAGGCTGTCAGATGGTCCTGTTGTAATCCTTTCTTCCTCTGAAGACACTGGTGAGGTTGTAGATGCAACGTTATCATTGACTGGTTCCTCCAAGCTTGTGTCTGCAGGCCTTGGTGTCATGATGGTTTGGATGAACTCACGGGCATCCATGTTATAAGCCTTCACTCTCCCCAAAACCTTGTTTATTTCAGAGTTTATCTTCAAATACTTCACACTCATTGGGTTTAGGTCATTCGCATAAACAATACAACCTTGCTGGGCTGCAGGAATTGCAAAAGGTCCAATGCCAGCGAACATGTCCACAATGACTTCTCCAGGTTGAAATTGAGAAAAGACACGTTTATGTTCAGCTTCCAGTCGAGAATTCCAGTACACTGACCCATAATCCAGCCGGAAGGTAGCACCGTGCTGCTTTACTTCTGTAACCAAGCTTGCATTTCCAGCCAACACCTCAAATTCGGGTACCCTAAACTCATTTGTGATTGTTCCCACTTTGTTCACAACAGTTTTAAGCTTTGGATTCTTCTGTAAACAAGCAAGTCCCGAGAGGAAGTTTAAAAACGAATGATGAATCTTCACACAAATGTAACAGCTGTCAAATGGTGGTAAAGCAGGAAGGAATAATGGAACAACTCACATCCAGAATAACAGTTGCAATCACTTTCTGATAAGGCAGGAGTTCCTCCCGCAAGTTGAGATGTGCAATATGCCCTGCAGTTTACCCTTCCAGTCAAATATCACATGTCTACTCTGCTAAGAAGTTTGCATAAACATATGTATGTTGAAGACCTAGGAAGATCCACATTTCTGAACTCACACAGCAAGTTAGGGCCTGGGGTGGTAAGGTCTGAAGTTGAGGTTCACATTGTGTCCAGATCATGCAATTTATGTACACACAACCCACATAAACATACCAATGGTTTCAAAGGAAGAAGGCACCTCACAGCCTGCAGGT